>Ga0153916_10001602_pt1 | contig 16344 bp, 10 predicted proteins | sample Opewatmetagenome_FD_109642 | JGI IMG/M metagenome (GOLD analysis project Ga0153916, IMG submission 109642) | Freshwater wetland microbial communities from Ohio, USA - Open water 3 Core 3 Depth 4 metaG | ecosystem: Environmental > Aquatic > Freshwater > Wetlands | place: USA: Ohio, Lake Erie...
GGCCTGCGGCCAGCAGGGGGAGGACAGCACGGCGGCCAGAAGGATGAACGATAGCCACCGCGATGTTTTGACAGAGGCGCGCTTTGGAGCTTTCATGAACTTGACCTCCGGTTTAAGAAGTTGTGTAGCCCGCCATCATATCTTTTCACGCTCTTCCAATCAATATGGTCGCGTTTCTTTGATTTATGGTAGAATCTTCCGTTCGGAGAAGGAGACGCCCATGGAAAGAAGGAATTTTATCAAGGCGGTATCAGCCGGGGCGATCGGCTTGGCTGGGGTTTTCCGCGGCCAAGCGGCTGATAAGGACCTGCTCGGCTTCAGGCCAGAGGCCGCGCTCCCGCGGCGCCCTCTCGGCCGGACCGGAGAGAAACTCTCAATCGTCGGGCTGGGAGGACTTGTGCTGGCCGACGAAACTCAGGAAACGGCCGACCAGCTCGTCCGCGAGGCCGTCGACCACGGGATCAACTATTTCGATGTGGCCCCGAGTTACGGGAATGCCGAGGACCGGATGGGGCCGGCGCTCAAGCCTTTTCGCCAGGACGTTTTCCTCGCCTGCAAAACCCTGATGCGGGATAGAGCAGGAGCCGCCGCGGAACTCCATCGCTCCCTCGGCAAACTTCAGACCGACCACTTTGACCTCTATCAGCTGCATGCTCTCTCCGAAGTCTCTGATGTGGAAAAGGCTCTCGGCCCAAACGGCGCCATGGAAACCTTCGTCCAGGCAAAAAAAGAGGGCAAGATCCGTTTTATCGGCTTTTCGGCCCATTCGGCGGAAGCCGCACTTCGGGCCATGAAACAGTACGATTTCGATACGATTCTCTTCCCGGTGAACTTCGTTTGTTTCCTCAAGGGGGATTTCGGGCCCCAGATCATCGCCCTGGCCAAAGAAAAAGGATTGGGCATCCTGGCGCTCAAGGCGCTCGCCCGCCAGCCCTGGCCTGACGATACCCAGCGCAAGGACTGGCCGAAGTGCTGGTACCAGCCGATCCTCGACCCCGAAGAAGCCGCCTTTTCGTTCCGCTTCACTCTCTCTCAGCCCGTGACGGCGGCTGTCCCGCCCGGTGACAAACGCCTTTTCAGGAAGGCTCTGGAATTGGCCCACGGTTTTGAGCCGCTTGTCTCCGGAGACCAGGAAAGGCTGCGACAGCTGGCCGCGGGCCTCAGTCCCTTGTTCACCTATCATCCTAAGCCCACAACCCCATGATTCGTGAGGAAGCGTCACCCGGCTCGGAATTGAAGGAGCGCCGATGAGAAAAAATGCGACCTTTGGGACTCTGTTGCTGCTTGCGGCCGCCAGCCTTCTCTTGGCCGCCAAAGAGGTGAATCCTCTCCTGATCAAAGTCAAGCCGGCTAAGCTCACGCCCCCCAAAAAAGAGGCGCTGGCCTGGGTCGATGCGGCCATGCCGGAGCTCGCCAAGCTCAACGATGAGATCTGGCAAAACGCTGAAGTCGCCATGGAGGAATACCGCTCAGCCGAGGCCCTGACATCCTACCTTGAACGAGCGGGTTTTCGGGTCGAGAAAGGAACGGCTGGGCTACCCACCGCCTTTGTCGGGACCTATGGCTCCGGCCAGCCCGTTATCGGTTTCCTCGCTGAGTACGATGCCCTGCCCGGCCTCTCACAAGAAGCGGCGACCGTCCAGAAGCCGCTGGTCATGGGGGCTCCGGGCCACGGCTGCGGGCACAATATCTTCGGCGTGGCCAGCGTCGCCTCCGCCGTAGCAGTGAAAGAGGTGATGGCGCTTCATAACATCGCCGGCACACTCAAAGTGTTCGGCTGCCCGGCCGAAGAGACGGTCGAGGGTAAAGTGTTCATGGCTCGGGCCGGCGTTTTCGATGGCCTTTCCCTGTGCATCCAATGGCATCCGGGCGACGAAAACAGTGTTTCTCTGGGGTCGAGCAACGCCCTCAACCAATTCGAGGTCGAGTTCTTCGGGCGGACGGCCCACTCGGCCGGTGATCCTTGGCACGGGCGGAGCGCCCTGGACGGGATCGAGCTCACCGATGTCGGCCTCAACTTCCTGCGAGAGCACCTTCAGCCGACGGCCCGGATCCACTATGTGATCCTCGACGGCGGCGGAGCGCCCAACGTCGTCCCCGATCATGCCCTGGCTTGGTACTATGTGCGCGACCTCGACCGGGAGAGCGTGGAGAAGGACTACGAGCGGGTGCTCCAGGTCATAGAGGGCGCCGCCAAGATGAGCGGCACGACCTATAAGATCCATTTCCAGAGCGGAGTCCACGAGACCCTGGCCAACCGGGCCGGCGGAGAGGTCGTCTATTCCAACCTCCTTCTCGTCGGGGCCCCGGCTTTTAGCGGAGACGAACAGACCTTTGCCAAAGAGATCCAGAAGAACCTCGGCCTTGAAGAGAAGGGTTTGACCACGAAGGTCGAGCCGTTCTCTCTTCCCGAAAGAAGTTGGGGGAGCGGGTCCACCGACGTAGCCGAGGTGAGTTGGCTGACGCCGACGACGGACCTGGGTGTGGCCTTCACGCCTCTGGGAACGCCGGGCCACCACTGGTCGGCCGTTGCCTGCTCCGGTATGTCGATCGGCCACAAATGCCTGGCCGTGGCGGCCAAAGTCATGGCTGCCTCATGCCTTGACTTCCTTGCTCAGCCTGAGGTCGTTAATAAAATGCGGGAGGAGTGGGCGGCCCGCAAGAAAGGCCGCGAGTACAAATCTCCCCTCCCGTCTGACCTCCAGCCGCGGACCGTCCCGAGGAAGGAAGGAAAAGCCTGATGAAGGACAAGCTGCTGGCCAGAAAAAGCCTGGCCGACCTTTCAGCCGAAGCCTCGAGCACGGAACACGGCCTGAAACGAGTGCTGGGCCCCTGGCACCTGATCTTCCTTGGCATCGGAGCGATCGTCGGCGCAGGGATATTCGTCATAACCGGGCACGCGGCGGCTCAGTACGCCGGACCGGCGGTCACTCTCTCTTTCGTCCTGGCAGGGTTGACCTGTTCCTTTGCCGGGCTGTGCTACGCCGAATTCGCTTCGCTCATCCCGATCGCCGGCAGCGCCTACACGTATGCTTATGCGACACTCGGGGAGTTCTTCGCCTGGATCATCGGCTGGGATCTGATCCTCGAATATTCGGTCGGGGCGACGACCGTGGCCATCGGTTGGTCAGGATACATCGTCAGTTTCCTCAAGGACCTGGGCGTCAACTTTCCTTTCGCTCTGGCCAACGCTCCCATTGCTTTCGACCCTCTGAAGCACGCCTGGTCGTCCACTGGCGCTCTGTTCAACCTTCCGGCCTTCTTTATCATCGCCCTGATCACCACTCTCCTTGTCAGAGGGATAAAGGAGTCGGCTAGCGTCAACGCCGTGATCGTCTTTCTCAAGATCGCCGTAATCTTGATCTTCATCGGCGTCGGCTTTACCTTCATCAAGCCGGAACTATGGAAGCCGTTTATCCCGGCCAATCAGGGCCAGTTCGGCTTCTTCGGGCTGAGCGGCATCTTGAGGGGAGCGGGTGTCATGTTCTTCGCCTACCTGGGTTTTGACGCGGTCTCCACGGTCGCCCAGGAAGCGCGCAACCCTCAGAAGGATATGCCCCGCGGAATCCTCGGAAGTCTCTTCGTCTGCACAGCCCTATACATCGTTTTTTCCCTCGTCCTGACGGGTGTTGTGCCCTACACGCAACTCAACGTGCCGGCGCCGGTCGCTGTGGCCATAGACGCCATGAGAGTCCTCTGGCTATCGCCGCTGATCAAGATCGCGGCCGTGGTCGGGCTTATCTCGGTCATGATCGTCCAGCTTATGGGCCAGCCGCGGATCTTCTACTCCATGGCCACTGACGGACTGCTCCCCAAGGCGGCGTCCAGGGTCCATCGGAAGTTCGGAACGCCCTATGTGACAACGATCGTAACAGGCACGGCCGTGGGGATCGCCGCGGCTCTCCTTCCGATCGGCATCGTCGGCGAGCTGGTAAGCATCGGGACTCTGTTGGCCTTCATCATCGTCTGCGCCGGCGTTCTCGTCCTCCGGTACACCCATCCCGAGCTCCCCAGGCCGTTTAAGACTCCCGGCGTGCCTTTTGTCCCCGCCCTGGGTATCCTCTGCTGTCTCTATCTGATGGTCGGCCTTTCCAAGGACACCTGGATGCGGCTGCTGGGCTGGATGGCCGTGGGGTTGATCATCTACTTTGTCTACGGGATCCGGAAGAGCAAGCTGCGACAGAAGCGGTCTCAGCCCTGAGTCTTTGGCGGCCAGGAACCCTGTCTCACTGGGAATGGGAAGCACTCACAGGCCGTGAAGACGCCCTAGCGCTTGTTGCTGGTCGAGGACTGAAGGGCTTCGCGGGCGGCGTCCCGGATGATATTCCGGAAGGAAGGCATCCTTTCTGCACCCTTCAGAAAACCTTCTGCCGAGGGATGATCCGTTTTGCCCAGTGCTTTTAGGGCCTCGGCCTGGGCGACGACGCTTCTTTCCTGGTGAAAGTGGTTCTTGAAAAAAGCCGCTAAACCCGGCTGCCGGAATCCGCCGAGCGCGAAGAGTGCGGACGCCCGAACCCGGGGGTGGACATCGGCGCATTCTTGCTTTAAAAAAGGGATGAGCGCCGGGTCACCGATCCGGCCCAACGCCTGCACGGCGCTCTCTCGGACAGCCCAGAAGGGGTCATCCTTGGCCGCCGCCCTGAGAGCTTCCTGGGCGCCGCTCTGCTTTCCGTAGCGGACAAGCTCAGAGGCCGCTTCCATCCGGCCGATGACACCGTCTTTTCGCAGCTCGAACACGAGTTCCTCCTGCGTTCTTGAGGAACTCATCTCTTTCAGGAGAATATTGCCCTCGTCGAATCGGACGAGAAGCGGCCGGACCGCTGTCTTAAATTCAAAGACTTCGTCTTCGTCCTCGATCCAGACCTCATGGACTTCTGTGCGGGTTTCAGTCATAAGGCCTATCCGGACCGGCACTCTGTAGACAGGGACTCCTTTGGATCGGTCCTGGACCTGTCTGGCCCGAAGCCGGACCGCGCCGGCCATCTCATCCCATTCGGTATTCACTTCGAAGACGGGATGGCCGGGCTTGTATAACCACTGCTCGAAGAACCAATCCAAATTCTGGCCGGTGACATTCTTCACGGTTCTCATAAAATCGTGAGTGTCCACAGCCTTGAACTCATTCTCGTGAAGGAAGGCGCTCAAGGTCCGGAAGAAAGCGTCATCGCCCAGGACCGCCCGGAGCATATGGAGAACAAGGGCGCCTTTCGGATAGGAGTGGGAATCGAAGACGTCCGACGGACTTTCATACCTGTCGAAGACGATCGGCCGGATGTAGCGCTCCCGGGCTTCCCGGAGGTAGGCATTCTTCTTGTCGAGCAGGTTGACCGCGCCCTCGTCCGGGCCGAGCGCCTGCGCAAAGTAAAGATAGTCGCTATAGGTGGCAAAACTCTCATTGATCCAGGCTTCTGACCAGGTTCTCAGCGTAACCAGATCTCCCCACCACTGGTGGGCCAGTTCATGGGACACGATCCCGAGGCTGGGGAAGTCGACCTCGGCACGTTCGTTGACGATCACCCGCTCGCCCATGGCCGTGGCCGACGTGCTTTCCGCGCCGCCGCCGAAGGGGACCTCGACTTGGTCATACTTGTCCCAGGGGTAATCGGTGCCAAAAAGCGCGTTGAAATAGGCCATCATCTCCGGCGTCTTTCCGTACGTGCGGCGGGCCTGCCCGGCATGCTGCGGATAAACCCAATAGTTGATCGGCACCGCGCCGAGGCGGTCCTTGACGACTTCGTAAGGAGCAGCCGCCAGAAAGATGAGATATGTCGAATGAGGCTTGTCCTGAAGCCAGTGGGCTGTAACCGTGCCGGCCGCTTTGTCTTCAGCCTCGGACAGGAGGCGCCCGTTGGAGACGACTCTGTTGCCTGCGGCGACAGTGGCGATGATCTCGTCGGTCACCTTGTCATTCGGGTAGTCATAACAGGGGAACCAGTGACGAACGCCGTAGGGCCATGAATCCGAAGCGACCATGGCCGGCCGCTCGGCCGAGGCCTCGTAAAAACGAAGACCCTTTTTGGGATCGCGGCCCTCGTAGGCCACAGTGAACGAGAATTTCTCATCATGGCGGAAGGCCCGTCCGAGCTTAACCGCGAGCTTCCCCGGAGCCTGTTCGAACGACAAGGGCTCACCGCTCTGGCCCCGGACCTCGCTGACGGTGAATTCTTCGGCATCGAGGACGACCGTCTTCAGTCCAACTCGAAGGGGCTGCAGTGTCGCTGTCATCCGGCCGCTGAAAGCCTTGTCGGCGATATCGATATCCAGCCGTATGAGGTAATGGATAAAGTCGAAATCGCGGCTGCGTTCGACCTGAAGCGGACGCCTATAAACGTCAATGGCCTGTGAGGAGAGGAGGACGGCAAGGCCGAGGCTTCCAAGAAGCCAGCGGGCTAGGGTTTTCATTCAAAGACGGCTAATCCGCCAGGCCCTCGGTCGGTTCTTTTTTTCCGCCTTTGGGGCCGCTTGACGGAAGCGGACGATGGACTTCGGGTGCCTGGATGTGTTTGGCCACGACCTTGGTCGTCCCGGAAACTCCCAACTGTTCCAGCAGAAAGGAGAAGCTCTTTTCTAGGTCGGTGCCGATGGCCTCGAGGGCTGGCTTGGGCAGCGACCAGAATTGCTTCTTGAACGGTCCGACGGCCTTCTTGCGCGTCTTGTAGATGAACTGAGCTTCCGTGTCCTTGGCCTTGCGCTCATCCGCGGCGTGAGTGCGCACCCACGTGTACATCTCTTCGCGCAGGGATTCAGGCACTTGCGGATGCTCGATGATCAGGTTCTGGAAGGCCGTAGCCAGGTGGACCTCGCACGTTCTTGCCTCGACGAACTTGTGAAAGGCGGCATCCGGAAGGGTGCTGGCGCCGTGCTGGACAGCCCCTCCCAGGCCGTATTCGCGGCGGGCTTTCTCCCCGACAAGGCGCAAGGTCTCAAAATCTATGGCAACCTGGGCCAGGGTGCCGTCAGGCAAGACGACTCCGCCATGGCTGGTCCCGGTTTGGATGCTGATCTTGCTGATCCCCGTAAGGTCGCCGCGGCGGGCGTTGTATCCTTTCATGAAGGCGTCCAGGTCTTCGGGGGTGCTGTTCTTCTGCCCGACCTCGCCGATCTCGCCGCCGATGGAAACGGTCACACCTTTGGGCTCGAGGCCGCGGATGAACCTTGTAAAGTCGGCGCAGACTTCATAGTTGAGCCGCTGCTGTTCGTCGAGAGTTGGCTTGCCCAGGTCAACGAGAGTGGAACTGTCGATATCGATGTTGTAGAAACCGGCAGCCACAGCCTCGTTTATGAGGTCCCGGATGGCTTTTGTCTCAGCCGTGGGGTCAGCGGCATATTTTTTAGCCGACGTCTGGAAGTGGTCGCCCTGGATGAAGAGGGGGCCGCGGAAGCCCTCCCGGATGGCGGCGGCCAGAACGGCCGAGGCATATTCGGCCGGACGCTGGCCGGTGTAGCTGATCTCGGAGCGGGCGATCTCGAAGATGATGGCGCCGGCGTCCAGCTTGCGCGCCGCCCTGAAGACGGCCCGGGCCGAGTCATAGCCCAGCATCCGCAGGTTGATGGCCGGGACGGTAAATACCTTGCTGATCTCGCCCCGCCCGCGGGCCATGTAGAGGTCGTGAATCGAGGCCGGCCGGATGCCCAGGGTTTGCGCCGTTTCCCAGATCAGCCAGCGGGAGGCGGCCTGAGTTTCGGCGTCGCCGAAAACGGCGTCCCGGATGAGCGAATCCAGCCGCTCGGGAAGCCGCTTCTCGTCTCTGACGAGAATGCGGGAATCCTTGAGATCGAGGATTCCCTGGTATGATGTCATGAGGCGGTCGAGGGGATTGTCTGCCATTGGATGTCGCTCCTTATTTGTTTTTTTGTCTGTCTGACAGGAATTCAGTATAACAGAAAAAGTCGGCCGGCTCTATCGAATTCCAAAGGCGCCAAGGGGCGGGCGGTCTGGAACGCGCGCGTCCTAGGCAAATCCCTCCTAAATGAATATAATCGGGGAAAAATAGACTAATGCCTGTGGCGAACTGTGCCGCAGCCGTCCGGCCGGCGCGAAGGAGGGAACACAATGAGTTGGTCATTCCGTCGCGGAGTCAGCGTCATTTTTGTTTTGCTGCTGGCGGTAGGCACATATCCTTTGGACAGGGAGGAAACGGCTCGGGCGGACAGCGATTCATTTGATGATTTGGTCCGCCTGTTCAAGGAATGGCGGGAATTTGCAGAGCCGAGGGTCATCGACGGCGTCCCCGATTATTCGCCGGCGGCGATGAAGGCGCAGCAGGAGAAGCTCCCGGCCTTCCAGAAGCGTCTGGCCGCCATCGACCCCAGCCGCTGGCCGGTCGCTCAGCAGGTCGATTATCAAGTTATCCGGGCCGAGATGAATGGCCTCGATTTCGACCACCGCTTCCTCCGTCCCTGGTCTCGGATGCCTTTCTTTTACATGTCCGTGACAGATTCCGAGCACGACGTGCCTCTCCGGGAGGGGCCGGAGATTTATGATCCGCTTAACCTCTGGAAGCACGAGTTTCCGCTGGGAAAGAACGAACAGGCTGAATTCAAAGCCAAGCTAGTCGCTGTCCCCGCGATTCTCGCTCAGGGGAAAAAGAACCTGGTCGAGGAGACCAAGGATCTCTGGACGCTGAGCCTGCCCGCCATTCGGGGCGAGGTGCACATTCTTGATGACCTGGCCAAGCAGCTGGCAAAATACCACCTGGACCTCGTGCCCGAAGCCGAGCGGGCCAAGGCCGTGGTCAGTGAGTTTCTGGTCTGGGCCGAGAAGAAAGAAGCGGCGATGAAGGCGGCCCCCTGCGGCGTCGGGGTTGAGAACTTCGACTGGTACATGAGGAATGTCCATCTCGTTCCCTATACCTGGAAAGAGCAGCGTCAAATCATCGAGCGCGAGTGGCAGAGGTCGATGGCCGCCATCAAACTCGAGGAAAACCGGAACCGCAGCCTCCCGAAACTCGCCCCGCCCGCGACGCTCGAAGAGGCCCGGCGCCGCCACAACGAAGCCGTCGACGAATTCATGAAATTCCTCCGGGAAACGCCGGTTTTCACCGTCCCCGATTATCTCCACCTCGATTACTTCGGCGGCGGCTTCGCCCCTCCTGGCAGCCGTCTTGATTACTTTGCCCGGGTCGAATCGCTCGACCCCATGCCGCTCAAATGCCACAGCATGCACTGGCTGGACAAGCAGATGATGGCCAGAGATCCTCACGGGAGCTCCATCCGCCGGGTCCCGCTCCTTTACAACATCTGGGATTCCCGGGCCGAAGGGCTGGCCACGGCGATGGAGGAGCTGATGCTCCAGGCCGGGTTGTTCGACAGGCGGCCGCGGGCCAAAGAGCTCGTCTATAACCTGGTGGCGATGCGTTGCGCCCGCGCCATGGGCGACCTGATGATGCACAGCAAAGAATGGGCGCTCAAAGACGCCGTCAAAGCCAGCGTCGACCTAACTCCCTACGGATGGCTTCTCTCGGACGGGGAGACGATCTCGACGGACTTGCGGATCTACCTAACCCAGCCCGGCTACGGGACAAGCTATGTCGTGGGCAAAGTGCAGATCGACAGGCTTATGGCCGACCGGGCCGTCCAGATGGGGGACGGGTTCACGCTCCAGAAGTTCATGGATGAATTCCTGGGCTGCGGCATGGTGCCCGTCTCGCTCATCCGCTGGGAGATGACGGGCCGCGACGACGAGATCCGCAAGCTATGGTGAGAGTCGAGCGGGCTAGTGAGCTTCGATCGTCCCTGAAATCTCAGGCAGGGGTTTCTTCTTATTAGGGAAGACGAGAAGGCGGTAGGTCAGGATGGTGCCGGGATCGACCGTCTGAGAAGCCGTCAGAGGAACGACCGACTGGAGCAGAACGCTTTCCGTTTTCCCCGGCTTCAGCTCCCCATAATCCCTGTCGATGCGGGCGACCTCCAGGCCGTTCTGCTCGATGACCAGCAACAAGCGGGTTTTTCCAATGGGCAGACGGCCCGAATTCGTGTAGGCGATAAGGAGCGCTGGCGGGAAGCGGGGGTTGGTCTTGATAACCTCGACCTTGGAGTTTTTCAGGATTTCCTTATCCACGACCTTCCCGTGCCTCCAGCCGAGATAGATGCTTGTGGCCTGAGCGAGCAGGGCGAGGCAGGCGATCGTCAGAAAGGTGATTTCGACGGCTCTCTTGAGTTTAACCATGACTTTTCTTTCTTACTTATCTGGTGTCAGGTCCGTTTGTCTTCAAGCGCTCCATTATAGCCAAAAAGCGAACAAGATGACATTGGATCGTCCAGGCGTTCCCCGGCTCCAGCGGGGGCTACAGGCTCCAGCCCTCGCGATAGGGGGTCATCTTGTTCTCTGAAATGGGATGCTTCTCTGGCCGATATTATGGACGCTTTGTTGTCCGGAGACAACCTGAACGGCCGCTCCTCCACACCCAAATTGTTGGTCAGCTTGACAAGCGCCGACATAGCGATTTATCTTCCCTGACAGCCGGAAGAGGCCAAGAAGGAGCACAGAATGGGCAAAGCGAGCATCACCTTCGCAGGCATATTTGCACTCGTCATCGCCACGAACGCCACAGAAATCTACGTGGCTGCCAGAGGCAAGGACTCCAACCCGGGAACTGCGGCCGCGCCGCTCCGCACGATCCAGCGGGCGGCCGACCTCGCTCAGCCGGGCGACATCATCACGGTCCATGAAGGCATCTATCGCGAACGCATCAGTCCGCCGCGCGGCGGCGAATCGGACGCGAAGCGGATCACTTATCAGGCAGCTCCAGGTGAGAAAGTGGAGATCAAGGGGTCGGAGGTCGTCCAGAACTGGGTGAAGGTTCAGGAGGATGTCTGGAAAGTGACGATCGCCAATTCGTTCTTTGGCGGATTCAATCCCTACAGCGACCTCATCCGGGGCGACTGGTTCGAACCCAAGGGCCGCGAGCACCACACGGGTGCGGTCTATCTTAACGGTGAATGGCTGGCCGAAGCGGCGAACCTGGAAGGAGTGCTCAGACCCGCCGGCGAAACGCCGCTGTGGTTCGGGCAGGTGGGCAAAGACACCACGAAGATCTGGGCCCAGTTCAAGGGCGTCGACCCCAATGAGCAGCTGGTGGAGATCAACGTGCGCCGGACGGTCTTCTATCCGGAAAAAACCGGCATCAACTACCTCACGGTGCGCGGCTTCATCATGCGGCACGCGGCCACCCCCTGGGCGCCGCCCACGGCCGAGCAAATCGGGCTCATCGGGACGCACTGGAGCCAGGGCTGGGTCATCGAGGACAACGTCATCAGCCACTCCGTCTGCTCGGGCATCGCGCTCGGAAAATACGGTGACGAATTCGACAATACTTCACGTGACACCGCCGAGGGCTACGTCAAGACGATCGAGCGTGCCCTCCAAAACGGCTGGAACAGGGACACGATCGGCCATCACCTCGTCCGCAACAATACCATCTCGTATTGCGAACAGGCCGGCATCGTCGGCAGCCTGGGTCCGGCCTTTAGCACGGTCACCGGGAATACGATCCACGATATCCACGTCCGGCAGCTGTTCACCGGCGCGGAGATGGCGGGCATCAAGTTCCACGCCGCCATCGACGTCGAGATCAGCCACAACCACATCTACCGGACGACGCGCGGTCTCTGGCTCGATTGGATGGCCCAGGGCACGCGAGTGACCGCGAACCTTTTCCATGAGAACCAGAGCGAAGACCTGTTCATGGAAGTGGATCACGGGCCGTTCCTGGTGGACAACAACATCTTCCTTTCGCCGACGACGCTTCTCAGCGTTTCGCAGGGCGGGGCCTACGTTCACAACCTCATGGCGGGAGCGCTCCGCATCCATCCGTACGATGCCCGCCGGACGCCCTTCCACAAGGCGCATTCGACCGAACTGGCCGGGATGCATGACAACCCGTTCGGCGACGACCGGTATCTCAATAACGTGTTCGTGGAGCGCGCCGATTTGAGCCAATATGATGCCGCGCCAATGCCCGTTTACATGGACGGGAACGTTTTCCTCAAAGGCGCCACGCCGTCCAAGCGCGAAAAAGAACCCCTCCTTAAGCCAGGGTTCGACCCCTGGCTGAGACTCGTCGGGAGACCGGATGGGTTCATCCTCGAGTTCGCTCTCGACAAGTCCTGGGCGGAACGGGTCCGCAAGCTGGTCGCCACCGGAAATCTGGGCAAGGCCGCGATTTCGGAGCTCCCCTACGAGCGGGCCGACGGCCGCCCGATCCTCATCAACACGGATTATTTTGGCCAAAGCAGGAATGAATCGAACCCCACCCCCGGTCCGTTTGAGAATCCTGGAACGGGGCCGCTCAGCCTGAAAGTCTGGCCTAAGGTACCGCTCTCTTGCAAAGGATATGGTGTTCCTTGACGGAGATTCTCCTTGCGTCATAAGATCTCTGCGATACATTCTTAAGGAGGAAAGTTCTTAAGGAGGAAAGAAACATGGCCAAGATCCTAGCCTACTGCGGCCTTGATTGCGGAGAGTGCGAAGCCTATATCGCCTCCCAGAAGAATGACCGGGCCGGACTTGAGGCGACCGCAAGAAAGTGGACCGAGCAGTTCGGCGCCAAGAAAATCGATGCCGACATGTGCATCTGCGACGGCTGCTCCTCGGGAAAGAGGGTGAGCACGGCCCACGCCGCTAGTTGTGGGATCAGGCTCTGCGCGTCCGCCCGCGGAGTTGCGACCTGCGCCCATTGCCCGGACTACGGCTGCAAGACGCTGCAGGGGTTCTTCGCGTTTGCCCCGGTTCTTAAGGACAAGCTGGAGTCGATCCGGAAAGAGATCGGCAAGTAGCCCGGCCAATTTTCCATGTTAGGCGCGGACGCATCAAAAGTATTCCTCCATTCAGCCAGAGGGTGACTCACGTCTTTCGAAGATCCTGGAACAGGACGGCTCCGCCTGACGGGATACTCGCACTCATGTCCCTAGTCGGCTTTACGCTAAGACGAATCCTCGAGTCAAGCTCCGGGCGAAGATGAAAAGAACCCTGCCAACATCTTTATAGCCTGGAACGTCTCAGTTAATGAGATGAGCTGCGATCCGCATCCTGCGGCCTTAGGCCCTGGAGTGGAATAGGAGAATGACATGATGAATACGCCTCATCACCCCAGAGGCATAACTATCCCCGGCCTTATCGCGGTTCTTTTTCTGAGCAGCGGTCTACCGCTCGGCGTCGAACTCCCACCGCTCGTGCCCCGCGCCCTAATATTCGAGGAGCCGGAGCGGGGCAATCCCGTTCTTTCACCTGACGGAAAGCAGATCGCTTACTGCGCTCCGCACCGCCGGGTTCAGAACATCTGGGTGAAGACGGTGGGCAAAGACGACGACTGGGTTGTTACCGATGAAGCCCGAAACGGAATCGACTATTGCTACTGGCAGGCGGACAGCCGGCATGTTCTCTATCTGAAGGATGAGCGAGGGGATGAAAACACGCATCTCTTCCAGACGGACGTCCGGTCGCGAAGGACCCGAGACCTGACCCCTCTTGAGGGAGCCCGGGCCATGAATCCGATCATGGATGCCCATTTCCCTGAGATGCTCCTCATCCATATCAACGCACGGGATGAACGATTCTTCGATCTGTATCGTCTTGACCTCCGGACCGGGACCCTCCAACTGGACACCGAAAACCCCGGGGATGTGGCCCGATTCCATGCCGACCACCGGATGCGCGTTCGGGCGGCCTATGTGACCAAGCCCGACAACTCCGCCGAGGTCCGTGTGCGCGATGACATCAAAGCCCCCTGGAGAACCCTCATCGCCTGGGGAGCCGGTGAAATGAATTCGGACTATACGGGAGTCGTCGGGTTCTCTGCCGATGACACCGGGATTCTCGTCATCACAAGCCTCGGGGCAAATGCCGAGCGGCTCATCGAGGTGAACCTGGCAACGGGGGAGAGGAGGATTCTGGGCGAGGACGCCCAGTACGACGTCACAGGCGTGATGATCAATCCGGTTCGCCATTCGCTGCAGGCCGTTGGCTACGAAAAAGAGAGGATGACTTGGGTTTTCTTGGACAAGGAAGTCCAGGCGGATTTCGATTTCCTCAGAACGGTTCGACCGGGAGATATCTGGATCAGAAGCCGCGACGGATCAGACAAAATCTGGCTGGTCAAATACGCTGCGACTGACAGCCCGACTGCTTATTATCTTTACAGCCGATCCGCCAGGAAGGCCTCGTTCCTTTTTTCCGAGGATCCGAGGCTGGAGAACGTTTTGTTGACCCCCAAGAGGCCCATACAATTCAAAGCCCTCGATGGCCTGACCCTTCACGGCTATCTCACCCTACCGGCAGGCGTGCCCGCCCGGGACCTGCCGCTGGTCGTCCTCGTGCATGGAGGCCCCTGGACCCGGGACACTTGGGCGCTCGATTTTCCCGCCCAGTGCCTGTCCAATCGCGGCTATGCCGTTCTCCAAGTGAACTTCCGCGGATCGACGGGCTATGGCAAGGCGTATCAGAACGCCGGCGACCTGGAGTGGGGCGGGAAGGTCATCCAGGACCTCGTGGACGGCAAGAATTGGGTTGTAGGCCAGGGTTTGGCCGATCCTCATCGTGTTGCCATCATGGGAGGGAGTTTTGGAGGTTATGCCGCGTTGGCCGGCCTCACCCTCCGGCCTGAGGAATTCCGTTGCGGAATTGCCATAAACGCGATCAGTGATGCCAATCTTTTCCTGGCCACCATGCCAACATATTGGACAGTAGCCCGGGCGAGGTTCGAAATGCGGATGGGCAAGGATCCGGAGTTCCTAAAGGGGATCAGCCCATTGCACAAAGCCGGTCAGGTCGTAAGTCCGCTGCTCCTTATCCACAACGCCAACGACGTGCGGGTCAAGCGGGAACATGCCGACCGCATGGCCGCAGCACTCCGGGAGCGCGACAAGGATGTCACCTACCTGCTATTCCCCGAATCTGGACACATGGGCGGGGGAGTTCCCGCCAATCTCCTGAGGCGCTGGGCGGCCATCGAGGCCTTCCTGGCCCAGCACCTCGGCGGGCGCGCAGAGGCCCCCGCTGAAAACGAGAAATGGGAGTCTTTTTTGAAGTGAGCGGGAAGAAACGATCCTCGGATTTTGCTAGATACGGCGGCCGTCGCGGACGACGACGCGGCCGTCCTTTATGACCAAGCGGATGGGATTCCAGCCGAGCTGGTAAACAAGGGACGGATAGTCGGGCACATCGCACAGCAGCATGTCCATCTTTTTCCCGACCTCCAGGCTGCCGACGCTCTGGTGCCGTCGCAGCGCGTAGGCCGCGTTGGCCGTCACTGCGTTGATTGCTTCTTCGACGCTCAGCCTTAGAAGATAGACGCCAAGCTGCATCACGAACAGCATCGAGCCGACCATTGAGCTTCCTGGATTGAAATCCGAGGCCAGGTTAAGGGCGGCGCCGGCAGCGATGAGCCTTCGCGCCGGCGCCCTTTTTTCGAGCATCAGGAAGAAGGATACAGACGGTAGGAGGGTGACCGCTGTTTCGCTCCGGGAAAGGGTCCGGATTCCCGCTTCCGTGATGCTGATCAGATGGTCGGCCGAAGTTGCCCCGACCTCGGCCGCCAGTTCTGCCCCGCCAAGGGCAGCGAATTCGTCAGCGTGGATCCTGATCTTAAAGCCGGCGCGCTTGGCCGCTTCCACCAGCCGCCGGGTCTCTTCGATTGAATACACTCCCTGTTCGCAGAAAATGTCGAAGAATTCAGCCAGCTTCCGCCGGCTCACTTCGGGGATGATCTTATCGATGAGTAGCTTGATATAGGCGCTCTTGCGGGTTTTGTACTCCATCGGGATGTCGTGAGCGCCCATAAAGGTGGGAACAATGTCCATGGGATGACGTCGAGCGGCCTCTTTCAGCGCCTCGAGCTGTTTGATCTCATCTTTGAGGTTGAGGCCATAGCCGCTCTTGGCCTCGACCGTCGTCGCTCCGCTGAGCATCATGCGGTCGAGCCGCGCCAGGCTGAGGGAGAGGAGGTCCTCTTTCGTCGCCCGCCGCGTGGCCTTGACGGTCGTCTGGATCCCCATTCCCTTTTTTGCCAGCTGGAGGTAGGTGCAGCCTTGGAGCCGCAGGCGGAATTCTTCAACGCGGCTCCCGGCGAACGGCAGATGGGTGTGGGAATCCACGAACCCGGGGAGTCCGACCAGGCCGCTCGCGTCGACGCGCACCGCCGAGCGCTCCGGCCGGACAAATTGCCGAAAGGTCTTTTCTTTGCCTACGAAGACAATCTTGCCTTTCGAGGAGGCGATCCAGGCCTTTTCCGCCAGCCCGACATCCTGGAGCGCGGACTTCCGCTTCGGGATAGGCCCCCTGCAGGTGACGAGCTGGCGGCAGTTCTGGACGATGAGATCAGCGGAGATCATCGGGGTTTTTTCTGA
>Ga0153916_10001603_pt1 | contig 16343 bp, 12 predicted proteins | sample Opewatmetagenome_FD_109642 | JGI IMG/M metagenome (GOLD analysis project Ga0153916, IMG submission 109642) | Freshwater wetland microbial communities from Ohio, USA - Open water 3 Core 3 Depth 4 metaG | ecosystem: Environmental > Aquatic > Freshwater > Wetlands | place: USA: Ohio, Lake Erie...
CGACTGTTGGCGGACCGCCCCCAGCCCGGCCGCGTCACGCTGATCGTCTTCAGCAGGTCCGGCAAGCTCCTGGCCACGGGAGACCGTGAAGGGCGAGTCGTCGTCTGGTCAACGGAAGGTCTCAAGCCGATGCATCGGCTGACGGGTCACGACATGGAGATCACCGGCCTGGCGTTCTCCTGGGACGACAAGCAATTGGCGTCCTCCGACAGGCGGGATACCCTTCACGTCTGGAACGTCTCCTCCGGCAAGGAGCAATACCGGGTGCTCGACACCAAGATGTCGCTCGGGCGGGTCGGCTTCACGGCCGATGGCAGCCGCTTGATCGGTTCCAGCCAATCGGGCGAGGTTTTGACCTTGGAGTCGCGGACGGGTCGCCCGGCGGGTCGGATCGAGTCCCTCAAACGCCTCATCGACTTCCTCCCCGACAAGTCGCTGGTGGCCACGGACACCCAGGGCAACCTGGTCGCCTGGGATTTCGCGACCGGGACTGCGCGGACGCTCTGGGAACGCTTTTCCGGCGCCCCGCTGGGGGTTTCCGGCGACGGCCGGTGGATCGCCGTTTTCGGGGGCGAAACTCCGGCCGGCCCCGCTCGCACGCCGTTCACCCATCTGCGCGTACACGACCTGAAGACCCGGAATGAGCGCGTGAAGACGGTCGTCGCCATGCGGCCGCAGTGCTCCTTCTCGCCCGATGGCAAGTTCTTCGTGGCCGTGGACCAGTCGGGCGTGTTTTGGACGTGGGACCTGGAGAAGTTCGTTCCCTTTGCGGTTTCGCCGCTCCCGGCGGCCGGGGCGGAGGAAGCGATGCAAGGCTTCGGCAAACCGGTGGACCCCGACGGCGACTGCACCGTGAGCGTCGCAAGCCGCGTCCTTTCGATGACCGTGCCGGGGAGCTTGCACGACTTGAGCCCGGAGAAGAACAAGATGAACGCCCCCCGGGTCTTGCGGGACGCCGAAGGGGACTTCGTCGTCCACGTCTGCGTCGACGCGGCGCTTGAGCCGAAGGAGGGTCGCAGCCAATCGGCCGGGCTCCTCGTCATGCAGGACGAGCGGAACTACGTCCGCTTCGAGTTCGTCGCGGAAGGGCCCGGCGGCGCGGGGAAGCCCGGGACTTCCATGCGGGTCGAGGTGCGGCAGAACGGGGTCGTGCCGGCCAATGGAACGATCACGGGAGCGAGCCCCGTGCGGCTCCGCTACCTCAGGATCGAGCGTCACGGGAGGGTCGTCGGCGCGTATTGCAGCCCCAACAAAGGGCAGTGGTGGATTCTCGCGCGGCGGATTGTCCCGCTCCCCGCCGGGCTGAAGATCGGCGTGACCGCCTCCAATCAGTCGGACTCGCCCTTCACGGCGAAGTTCTACGATTTCCAGTTTCTCGACCAACGATAAGCGGGAAGGAAAGCCGGTCATGACGCCCGACTCCTTCGCGGCCGCCAGCGACGAAGAACTGATCGACCATTACGGGCGGTCCGGCCAGCGGCAGGCATTGGCCACGCTCCTGGACCGTTACCTGGTCCGCCTGCGGGGGCTGGTTTTCAGCATGACCGCCAGCCCGGGCGACGTCGACGACCTGACCCAGGAGGTCTTTCTTCGCGTGATCCGCGGGCTCCCGCAGTTCCAGCGCAGGGCGAAGTTCTCCACCTGGCTTTACCGCGTGGCGATGAACACCGTCTACCAGTCCCTCAGGCAGCGGGAGCGGAGCCGCCCGGGCGACGTCGCCGCGATGTCGGCCCAAGCGGGGCCGCGGGCCGACCAGCCCGACCAGCGGGCGGCCGACGGCGAGATGAATCGCCGGATCGCCGCGGCCGTCGGGGCCCTTTCGCCGAGCCTGCGGGCGGCGGTGGCCCTGATGGCGATCGAAGGGCTCTCCGGGGAGGAGGCTGCGGCCATCGAAGGTTGCACCGCCTCGACCATGTACTGGCGCCTGCACGAAGCCCGCAGGCAACTCGCCCGGCGGCTCGGCGAGTACCTTCCGCCGCGGGCGGATACGACGAACACACCATGTCGGCGCGAGTCTTCGCGCAGAGCGAGGGGCATGCCATGAACGGTCCTTCCAACGATCCGATCGACCTCGTGCTGAAACGCTGGCTCGCCGACGAGCAGCCGGACCCGGAGCAGCTTGACGCCTTGCGGACGCGGATCCTGACGGCCGCGGAGCGGGGCCGGTCGGCCGGAAGCCCCGCAGCGGGCCCCGCCCTGCGCCGGTCTCTCGGAAAACGGTTGTCTTTTGTTCTTGCCGGGGCAGCGGCCGCCGCGGTCTGCCTGGCGATCGCGCTACGAGCGCTTGGTCCGCGAACGACCGCCCCGGAAAAGTCCGCCGACGAGATCGTTTTGCGGGAAGCCGGTCTGGACAAGGAACAAATCTTGTCGCAAGCCCGGCTCTTCGCTCGCCTCAACGAGGTCTTTACCGGCCGGCTGGCGTGGGTCGCGGAGACCGATGGCCGGGTGGAACTGGGCGTCGACGACCGGCAGCCGCCTTCCAGAAACGTGCGCCCGATCGCCGTGCGCCTCGTCGTGATGGACCGTGCGGCGGGCCAATCCGCCTGGCATCGGGCGTGGACTGCGGACCTGATGCTGGAGTGTGAAGAACGGGTGGAGATCAGGCCGCAGGACCAAGCGCGGCGAGGATTGGCCGTCTGGGCCCACGTGCTGCCGGACGGGATGATTGCCGTCGACGCCAGCCTGGAACTCTCCCCTTCGTGCCCGGAGGTCAGCTACAGCGGCGTCGAGAGGCCGGGCGCGACGCAACGCATCTTCCACGGCAGCGCCGCCGGGCGCGAGTTCGAGGTCTATCAGACCGTCGTCCTTCTGCCGAAGGAGATGGGGTGATGGGAGGCGTGAAACGGGTTCTCGCTATGGCCGTATGCCTCGGCACGGTCGCTAGCGCGGGGCCGGCTGTCGACGACGTGACGCTCACTCGCCTGGAGACCTGGTCCAACGTTTTCGCCGATCGCGAGGTCGCGTTTCATTACCGGGTAAAGTCCCGGAACGCCTTGCAGGGGCGCTTGGGGTGGGCCCTCAGTGCCGACCAGCGGACGCTCCATCGCGGCGAGACCGGCGTGAGGTTGCCGGTCGGGGGAGAGGCTTCCGTGGCGATCACGCTGCGGGCGCCCGGGGTCCGCGAAGGCGTAGTGCTTCCGGCTTCGCTCGCAGTCCAAGTGCACGACCTGCAGGGGAAAAGCCTCGCCCAGCACGAGTGCCCCGTGCTGATCTTCGCAAGCAACCCTTTTGCCGGCCGGATAGAATGGCTTAAGCGGCAGAAACTCACGCTTTTCGATCCGATCGGCCACACGGCCAAGTGCCTGGAATCGGTCCGAGTGCCTTTTGAGCAGGCCCGGCGGCCGGCGGTGATCGGGGAGTTGCAGGAGGGAATCCTGCTGATCGGCGAAGGCATTTCTCTCGACAAGTTCTGGGGATTGGATTTGGCGATGGTCGCGGCCGCCCGGCGGGGGGTCCCGGTGCTGTGCCTCGCGCCAAGCGAAGGTAAGCTGCCGCTGCCCGGGAAGGCCGGAGACGATCCGTTGCCTGCAAGCTTCGTACTACAGCACGAGGAGGCAATCGCGAGGCTCGACAAGCGGCTCGACACCGCCGCGTGGCCGCCGGATGGCCGGAGCGTGCGGAGTAGCCTGATGATCCGGGCGGAGAGGGAGCAAGTGATCACCGCGGTGGAGATAGGGCCCAAGGGTTGGGAGTGGCTCGAAGCCCGTTATCCGGCCCCCGGCGCCAGGCTGGTAGTCTGCGGCTTCGGGATCGTCGAACATTGGAATGCAACCCCGGCCCCGCGCTATGCGTTGGCGCGGTTGCTGGAGTATGTCGGACAGGGATCGAACCGGAACCAAGACCAGAAAATGGAGACTCGCGATGAGTAACGATCTCAAGCTTCCGAGGATGGTGGTGCTGCTTCTGACAATTGCCAATATCGCCCAGGCCGCGGATACGGCCAAGACAGTGTATCCTGCCGCCGTGCTGCCCTTCTCGGATCGCGGCATGGACGAAAAGGACGCGGGCGCCAAGGTGACGCAGATCCTCTTGGCCGGCCTTGCTGCCCGCGACGATCTCTACCTGGTCGAACGCGAAGACGTCGAGAAGCTGCTTCAGGAAATGCACCTCAGCAAGTCGGGCGTGGTCAAGTCCGACGAAGCGGTTGAAATCGGCCGGCTGACGGGCGCCAAGTTGCTGATCACCGGCAGCGCGATTCAGGTCGACAAGTCGATCTACCTCGTCGCTAAGATCATCAGCACGGAAACCAGCCGCGTGGTGGCGGCGAGCGTGAAGGGGCCGTCCAGCGGCGATCTTGCCTCGCTGGCCGAGAAGCTCGCCGAGGAGGTCGGGCGGAAGGTCAAGGACAAGGCCGGAGAACTCGTGCCCGCCGCCCTGTCGAATCAAGACCTGGCAGCCGAACTCAAGAAGCAACTGAGCCGCAAGAAGCTTCCTGTTGTATGGATCAGTATTCCCGAGCGTCACGTCGGGCAGCCGACGGTCGATCCCGCCGCTCAGACCGAGCTGACTCAGCTCCTGGTCGAGACCGGCTTCACCCTGATTGACGCCAAGGAAGGAAGTCGCTCGAAGGCGGACATACTCATCGAAGGGGAGGGGTTTAGCGAGTTCGGCGGGCGGATCGGCTCGTTGGTCTCGGTCAAGGCCCGGCTGGAGGTCAAGGCCATAGACCGCGCAAGCGGAAAGGTCCTGGCGGCCGACCGGCAGACGGCGGTCGTGGTGGACCTCAACGAACAGATCGCCGGCAAAGCAGCACTCCAGAACGCCGCGGCAGCCATCGCAAAGCGACTGCTGCCCAAGATCGCAGCGAGGGAATAGGAATGAACCTTAAACGGTTCTGCGGCTGCTTTCTCCTGGGTCCGTCGGGAATTCTCCTGGCCGAGCCAATGGGTCTGAGGTTTGTCAATCGTGCGGCAGGCAACTATGAATTGGCCGCCGGCTCGCCCTCCTATGTGGACGTCGGCGCGTTCGAGCGGCAGGAGCCCTCCCCGGCCGCCCCGGCCCGGGAGGCTTGGCTCGTCGGTGAACATCCCGATCACCGTGGTGCCGAAATGCTCCTTGAGGGTCTCGTCGTAGGGCTCGTAGGCGAAGCGGAGGAAGGCCCTCATGGCGTCGGGACTGAGCAGGTCGGCGGCGGGCGGGGCCCCGCGCTCGCCCCCCTCCTCGCCGGGATGCACGCCGCGGATGTGCCCGCCGGTGGGGACCATCGTGAAGGTCATCAGGCGCCACGTCCCCTCAGCAAGCCGGACGGGGTCGCCGGCGGAATCCACGACTCGGGCCCCATCGAGGTCCAGTTTCCCGCTCTGGCCGGCCCGCCGGGCGATCACCGTCGCCACGTGCTTCCGTCGGCTCGGCGTTTCCGGCCGGACTTCGGCGGGGCCGGTCACGTCCCGGGCCGAGACCATCAGTCCCTGCGCGGCGAAGGCCGGGTTCGAGCGGACCACCTCGCCGTGGGCCGAGCCCGAAGGGTACATCCCCTCGTCGTACAGGCACACCCGCATCCCCGTGCGCGCGGCCTCTTCCACGGCAAACCGCACGTGAGCGAGCCAACGCTCGCCCATGTACGGGATTCCCTTGGGCAGCCCCATCCGGGCGTGGATCACGAAGCCGTAGACGCCGCGGCTGCGAAACTGCTCCATCTGCCGGGCGAGCTGGCGGTTGTCCAGCTCGTCGTTCCAGAACCAGAACGGCATCTGGGTGAACTCGCGGCCCGGCTCGGCCAGCTCCCGCCGCCAATCCTTTGCCGGCTCCGCCCCGCCGGCCGACGCACACCAGGGCGCCACGAGCATGAAGAGCGCTGCTGGTATGGCTCGCGTAGTTCGGTGGACCATGTCGGTAGACTCCAATAGGTTGCGGTGTCTGCGTGGTCCATGATACGACGTTCTCGGGAACATGCCCACGCCGGCTGCGCCGTCGAGGGCATGCCACCCAACCTTCGGCCCTCGCACACACGCAACGCCAGGGTCTCCCGTCGGCGCACTAGCGCCGGTAGGGCGACCAGATGGGGCGGGCGGGACGGGCTTTGGACGGGCGGGCAGGAGCGGAGGCGGCCTCGGAGGTCGCCGGAGTCGGTTGCGCCCCCGTCTTCGGGGCGTCCGCAGCCGCCGAGGGGCCCGGCGTTTCGCCGTCTCGGGCGAGCCGCCCGGGCTCCTCGGGCCCTTGGCCGGAGGGCTCCTCGCGGGGCGGCTTTCGCTGCCACGAGGAACGGGGAGGTGACGAGGCGTCTTGGAGGGTCGGCCCGGCGCCCCAGTGCTCGGCCGGTTGGCCGGGCAAAGCGACGTCGATCTCGCGGTGGGCCTCCAGGTTCCGGCCGTCCCGCGCGGTGTAGCGGACGAAGAGGTGGAGATGACCGTGGACCGGCGGGGCCCCGGGCCAGGGAAGTCCCAGGCAGAAACCTTCCGCCTGGGGCATCCGGCAGTACGAGGTGGCGACGTCTTCGCCGGTCAGGTCCCAGCGTGCGACCCGGGCCGCGTCACCCGGCAACGCGCTGTCCAGGAGCACCACCGAGATCGGGGCGGCCGCGGCCACCGGCTTCCCCTGGCCGTCGCGGGGCTCGATCATGACGAGGATTCCTTCGTCCCCCGGCTGCGGCTCGGCGTCGAAGCCGCCGGTGAGCGCGGGATTGAGGGTCATCCGACGGACGGATGCGCTATCCGCGCGGGGCTCGACGGGGACCGCCGCCGAAAGCTGCTCGCGATAGGCCGCCGGCAGGTTCTGCGAAGGCTCGTCCTCGGCCGTGATGCCTTTGTGGTTGCTCAAGGGCACGTCCAGCCTCCGCGGCTCCGCGGGTGAGGTCGGCTTGGCACGCGAATCGGGCGTCGGGTCAGGCTTGCCGCTCGCCCCGGGGGCTTCTTCGTCGTCCTCGAACCGCTTGGGCAGGGCGGATTTCTCGCGACTGCCGGGTTTCTCGGGAGTCGCGGATTTCTCGGGCCCCCGGAACGTCTCGGGGACCTGGCCGGGGGGCAGGGCCTTGGGCGGGAGCTCGACTTTGGGCAGGGCGGGCGGCTCGGCGCCGCCGGGAGTCCGCGAGGACCGCGGCAGGGGGCTGAGCTCCGGGCCGTGCATCGCCGGCTCGCGCGAGAATTCGGGGGCGGGGGCCCCGCGGGCGGCGGGCCGCTCGGGAGCGATCCGCGGCGCGGTCCGGTCCCCTTTCCGCAGGCCCTCATTGTCGCGCCGGCACGCGTCCAGGGCGTCCTGGGTCTTGTCCAGGGTGTCCTGCAGCTCGTAGAGCGCGTCTTCCAGATAACGGTTTTCCCGTTCCAGGGCTGTGACGGCCGGATCGGTGCGGCATCCTGCCGCCGCCAAACACGCCCAGCCGACGATTGCCGCTTGCCACGTTTTCATAGTGTCCTCGGGTCCGGTGAACGATCCTTCGTACCGGTTCCTCGGGTGTCAAGCTACTGAGGCTGTTGGATGTGCTCGATGACGTGGTCGATGAGCCCGTATTCCAGGGCTTCCTCGGCCGACATGAAACGGTCGCGATCGGTGTCCTTCTCGATCTTCTCCAGGGGATGGCCCGTATGCTTCAGCAGGATGCGGTTGAGCCGCTCCTTGATTTTGGCGAATTCCTTGGCGTGGATGAGGATGTCTTCGGCGCTGCCTTCCATGCCGGCCATGGGCTGGTGGATGAGGATGCGGGCATTGGGCAGGGCGTTGCGCTTGCCGGCGGTGCCGGCGGCCAGGAGGACGGCGGCCATCGAGGCGCACTGGCCGACGCAGTAGGTGGCCACGTCGCAACTGATGAACTGCATCGTGTCGTAGACGGCCAGGCCGGCGGTGACGCTGCCGCCGGGAGAATTGAGGTACAGGTGCACGGGGGCTTTCGGGTCCTCGGCCTGGAGGAAGAGGAGCTGGGCGACGACGGAGTTGGCCACTTCGTCGCTGATCGTCGTGCCGAGAAAGACGATGCGGTCTTTCAGCAGGCGGCTGTAGATGTCCATCGCCCGCTCTTCGCGGCCGCTCTTTTCGATCACGTAGGGGATCAGGGGCATGGAAGATCTTCCTTGGCTGGGCGAGGTCTACTCGTCCTCCGCTTCCTGGGCTTCGACCACCTTCTGCTTGGTGAGGATCTCGTCCACCAGCCCGTAGTTCTTGGCCTCTTCCGCCGACATGTAGAAATCGCGGTCGGTATCCTTGGCGATCCGCTCGATGGGCTGGCCGGTGTGGCTGGAGAGGATCTGGTTGAGGACGTCGCGGTTGCGGAGGATTTCCTGGGCCTGGATCTCGATGTCGGAGACCTGGCCGCCGACTTGGCCGTAGGGCTGGTGGATCATCACTTTGGCGTGCGGCAGGGCGAAGCGTTTGGCCTTCGAGCCGCCGGCCAGGAGGACGGCCCCGCCGCTGGCGGCCAGCCCCACGCAGTAGGTCGCCACGGGGCAGCTCAGGATCTGCATCGTGTCGTAGATCGCCAGCGTGGCGCTGACGCTTCCGCCCGGCGAATTGACGTAGAAGTGGATGTCCTTGCGGCGGTTCTCGCTCTGCAAGTAGAGGAGCTTCATCACCAGCTCGTTGGCGTTGGCGTCGTGAATGATCCCCTGGAGGAACACGATGCGGTTCTCCAGGAGCAGGTCGCCCAGGGTCAACTGCCGCTGGCGCTGGTAGTCGCGGTAGCTCGCCATGGTGTCCGCGGGGGCGGGGAAGTGAAGATTACTCATGACCGGCCCTTCCTTCCGCCTTGGCCTCGGGGATGTCGGACGCGGGCTCGCCCCCGCCCGCCGACCGGTCGAGCGCCTCGGCTTCGACGGCCTCGGGCCGGTAGGGAGCGTCCGTGAACACGGCGTGCGCAAGGATCAGGTCGATCACCTTCCTCTCGATGATCTGGTTCCGCAGCACGTCCATCCGGCCGCTCTTCTCCAAGCGGGCGCGGACGCGCCGCGGCGTCTCGCCGCTCTGCGCGGCGAGCAGGCGGATTTCCTCGTCGTAATCGCCCGGCTCGTCCTCGATCTTCTCTTCCTCGGCAATCCGCTCGAGAATGAAGTGCTCCTTCAGCGCCCGCGCCGTCGCTTGCAGGCTGTTCTGCCGCAGATCGTTCTCGTAGGCGCGGATCTCCTCGTCGCCGAAGCCGCTGCGGCGGAGCTCGAGCACCGCGCGGGAAAGCTCTCGCTCGCTCTGCCGGCGGAGCAGCTCCGGGGGCAAATCCCAGGTGGCGGATACGGTCAGGGCCCCGGTGATCTGCTCGCGGGCACGCCGGCGCTGCTGGTACTCCAACTGCCGCACGAGATTGTCCCGGATCGCGTCGCGCAGCTCGGCCTCCGACTGGAAATCGCCCAGTGCGTCGAGGAAGTCCGGGGTCAGCTCGGGCAACTGCAGCTTCTTGACCTCCTTGACCTCGAAAGTGGCGGTGACCGTCTTGCCGCGGAGCGCCTCGTTGGGGGCGCTATCGCTCAGGCGGGCCTCGGCAACCCGCGTCTCCCCGGAGCGAACCCCCTGCATCAGCTCGTCGAACTTCTCGATGTTGCCGTCGCGGAAACTGAGGACGGGGCGGATGCGGATCAATTCCTCGTCCGCGCTGGAGAGCACCTTCCCTTCGTGCGTGAAGGTGAGACTGGTGCTGACGTAATCGCCGGCCTCCGCGGGCCCGTGATGCGGCACCAGGTGCCCGTGCCTGACCAGCAGGTTTTGCAGCGCCCGATCGACGTCCTTGTCGGCGAACTCCCGCACGGGCCGCTCGATCTTCAGGCCCTTCCACTCGGGAAGGTCGAATTCCGGCCGGACCTCCAGATCGAATTCGTAGGTCATCGGGCCCTCGTCGGGCAGCTCGATGGCGTCCAGGTCGAAATCCGGCTCGCTGATGGCCGCCAGCTCCCGCTCCTCGCTGAGCTGGCCGATGCTGTCCATGAGCAGGCTGCTCTTGACCCGCTCCGCCACGTCCTTGCGGAACCGCGTCTCGACCAGCCGCCGCGGCACGTGCCCGGGGCGGAAGCCGGGAACCTGCGCCGAGCCCATCAGCTCGGAATACTCCTTGTCGAAGTAGCGATCGATGTCCTCGCGGGCGACCGTCACGCTGATGTGCCGCTCGCAGGCGCCTCGCGACTGGACGTCGACCTGGAGATTGAGCTTCGGCTTCGCCTCCGCTTCTGGTTCCGCCGCCTCCGTGGATCCCTCCTCTGGAGGGGCTTCGGGAAGGGAGAGCGATTCGTCCTGGTTTTGTTCTTCGCTTGGAGCCATGCCCGTACGCCGTGAATGTCTGAGAGTCGAACTGCAAAGAGAAAGAGCGGGTGATGGGGCTCGAACCCACGACAACGACGTTGGCAACGTCGTGCTCTACCAACTGAGCTACACCCGCTTACCCATTACCATACCAAAGCGCAACGGCCCTGCAATGCCCCCCCTGGCCCGCGGGAATCCGGGAATTATAGGTTTCGGTTGACCGGCTGCAAGGGCAGTTCCCAGGCCGAATACCTCTTCGGGGGTATTCATCGGTGGCACTTTCGGAGGCCGCCTGTTTGCCTATTCAGCGGGGTTTGATCAGGACCCGATCGAGTTCCCTTTCGCAGTCAGGTCCCTCGGTGGTCCGGCAGAGAGCAGATTGCTGAGCTATGCTAGCATGGCGGTGGAGTCTGCCCCGGCCGGCCCAAAACGCCAAGGTCTAGCGGCGCTTGACTTTGCGGGGGCTGAAGTGCGGTGGGTACCGAGGTCGGGAGTTGCTGAGGGCCCCGGCTGCAGTTACCATTGGGGGTAGAGCCTGCTTCATCCCATTCCAGTCCATCCCCCTGCCGGAACACGACGCTTCTGGACCTAAAGCGACCCGCCCCTATGGAAGCCAAGCTCATTCTCGTCGGGGGCAAAGCCAACAAGAATGAGGTGCTCCTGAAGCTCCCCACGATCATTGGCCGGAGTCGCGAGGCAGGCCTGACCATCGCGCATCCGATGGTGAGCCGCAGACACTGCGAGATCTTCGAGTCGGGCGGGATGCTGCGAATTCGCGACCTGGGATCCTTGAACGGGACCTTCATGGGCGGGCGGCAGATCATCGAAGCACCGCTCCGCCCCAACGACGAGTTCACGGTGGGACCCCTGACGTTCCGCGTTGCTTACGAGTGCGCGGGGGACCTGACGGCATCGGGGGCGAACGGTCGGACGGGCGAAGAGAGGGGTTCGGCGGCCGGAGGGGCAGTCCCTGCCTTGCCTCCGGCCGAGGCCCCACCGGTCGTCTTGCCCGAGGGGCCCGCGCCGGAGCTGTTTGCCGGCGATCTGCCGGTTCCCGATTTCGGGGCGTGGGCGGCTGCCTCCGCCCGTCAGGCCCAACAGCCGCCGCCGGAATCGGTGGAGCTCGAGCCGGTCGAGCTCAACCCGGCGCAGGATGCGGCCGAAGCCATGGAGACTCCCGAGTGGGCGGCCGAGCCGGTGGTTTGGGAGGAGCCGCCGGTGGCACCTGCCGAAGACCTTCCTCAGGCGGCGCCCGCCAGCGAAGAGGTCGCCGCGGAGAGCGTCCAGTCCGCTGCCGCCCCTGCGCCCGAGCCGGCGGCTGATGCCGCGCCCGACCGGCCGAAGAAGAGGGGATGGTGGCCCTTCCGACGAGGCGCAACGAAGGGACCCCAGGAGCAACCATCGCCGGGGACCACGGCGAAGGGTGACTCGGAGGGGCGCCCGGCCGTGGACGCCAGTCAGGCTCCCGAAGCCCCCCCGTCGCCACTTTCGGCACCGCCTCCTGCGCCGGCAATTCCTGCCGACGGCTCGCCGCCCGTCAGCGGATCGTCGGAGGAGGTCGCCCAGGCCCCGGCTCCCCAAGAGTCCGAATCGCCGGAGATCGATCCGGGATTGGAGGAGTTCTTTCGGCGGTTGCAGTAGCAGCGCGGTGGAACCGCACAAGGGCTCCAACCATCCTGAGCGTGGGACCCGCCGGGTTCACAGCGTGCCGAGCCGCCAAAGCGGTGCCCGGCTGCTCAGCGGCAACGCCCCGAAGAACCGCCGCGCGAAGACCAGCTCGGCAAGCTCGTCAGTCGAGAGGATGTCTTCCCCGGGAACGACGACCACGTCGCCGTCGGCAAGCCGGATCTCGCCCCACGGGTCCGGCCGACGGTCCGTCGGGGGCCCGGAGAGATTCACCACGGTGGCAACAAGCCGCGAGCGCTCGTCGCGGCGGAACAGGGCGACCTGTCGCTGGTTGGCTCCCGATTTCCAGCCGCCGGCCAGACGAATGGCCTGGACGAGCGTGGTCGGGACCTTCAGCTCGAGTCGGCCCGGACCGCAGACTTCCCCCAGCACGTGGAAGGACAACGGGGCGCGCTCGACGAGGACCGGAATCACCTCGACTCCTTGGCCGTGTTCCCGATAGCGTTCGTTGAGTTCCCGTTGAAGCTCTGTCAGCGTAAGTCCCCGGGCGGGCGTCGAACCGATCGCGGGCAAGGGGATGATTCCGTCGGGCGAGACGCGAACCCTCTGGTCCGGACCGCCCGAACGGCCGACCAGCTCCAGCAAGTCGCCCGCGCGAAGCCGATCCTCGGGCGGGTGTGGGATTTGGGCGTGGCCGGCGGATTCGCCTTGGACGTACGCCTGCCAGAAGACCGCCCGGGCGGCCTCCCATCCGCCCAGCCCCGACCAATCGCCGGCCGGGCCGTCGGCCTCGCGGCCGGCCGAGGATTCGGCAGGACGCCAAGCCGGGCACGGTTCGACTCCGGGCTCCGGCGGACTCCCGTCGTTGGCCCCGATCGGCCGGCGCGGCTGCGGCCGCCAACCGGACCCGCCCCACGTCCGGACGAAGACCTCGGGATGGACCCACCGGATAGACGGCACGACGGCGTGGCGCCGCGCCGTGGCCGTGCTCATCGGCGGGAGGTTGGAGGCCGGCTGCATTTCTCGGGCAGGACCGTCGTACGCCAGCAGGCGATCCAGCGCCTCCAGATTCTTCCATCCGTCCGGATGCGGATGAAGCGAGAGGCTGTGCTCCAGAACGGCCCTGGCATCCTCATAGCGGCCTGCCTCGGCCAGAAGCACGGCCAAATCGTTCGCGGCCATGTAGTTTCGCGGGCAGACCAAGAGCGACGCCTGGTAGAACGTCACCGCGTGGGCCCCCGCCTGGGGCGTTGTCTCGCCGCAATCCGCGGCCATGGCCGCGTGGAGCTTCCCCAGCCCGTACAGCGCCATCGATCCTGCGAACTCCTCGCCCAGGGCCGCGGCCAGCCGCTGCCTGGCATCAGTGCAATCGGGCAGAGAGTCCCGGGCCACGCCGAGCGCGGTCCAACCCGCCGTCAGCGCCCGGCCGTGCTCGGCAGTCCGGCGGTCTGCGTCGAGTGTCTCCGCCAGGAGGTGCAAGGCCCGGAGGAACTCGGAGCGGGCCGAGAAGTAGGCTCCCCGGTCGGCCAGATCGAGCCCCCGTTGGGTGTGCGTGTCCGCCTGCCGGGCGGCCAGCTCGAGGGTCCAGGACCTCCGGCCCGCCAGGCTCGCCAGAGGGCGGAGCAGGGCCGGCGGCTGATCGTCGGGGGAATCGATGGGGGGCATTGCCGAAGGCCCAAAGCGGCATTGCGGCGAGCGTGCGTCCGGCGATCGCGGCCTGCGTTCGTGGAGCGGCGGCGAAACGGTGGCCTCGCTGGGCACGGGGAGAAGGCGAGGCATCTCACCCTCCCCATTGCTGCCGCCGGGCTCAACCGGGAATGCCCCCCCATTGGACCGGGCAAGATCGTTGCGACCTGGGTTTCTTTGCCCCGATGCAAGCCCCAGCAGCCCGGCACAGACCAGCACAACCAGCAGGGTCGCTCTCCGCTGCGGGAAATGACGCACGCATCGATCCATCGCGACTCATTCCGTTTGCAGGGGCGCCGTCGCGCCGGCTGGGAGTCCGTTCGGGGCCTGTCCCTGGGACGGATCGGCCGGTTTTTCCAGGTGCGCTGAGCTAAACCCGATCGTCCGCGGGGTCGCGGGAGCAGGCCGGCGGAATAGCCGCTAAACCCCATCCCGGCGGCCCGGCGCTTCCCGCAACGACGCTACAGCCCGCATCGGCCGTTGGCTTTTCCCAGGCGCTCCCGGCAGATTGTTTGGAGTCCTCAGGGCCGCCTTCGACGCCGCGATCGCTTGAATCTGCGGTCCCGGCCCGGTATCCTCCAGGCAGTCGCCGGGGCGTTTCGGGCATTCCAGGGGGCGCCCGCGCTCCGCAAGCCTGGCTCTCCATGCTGACGAAAGGGTTTTCCCATGAGACACGCGACATCCTTGGTGGCGGCTTGGGCGATCTTGTGCGGCCCGGTCCGGCCGGCGGCGTCCGCGGAACTCGGGCCCAACGACCGGCCGAATATCGTCTTCATCCTCGCCGACGATCTCGGCTACGGGGACCTGGGGTGCTACGGCCAGAAAACGATCCAAACGCCCCACCTCGATCGGATGGCCGCCGAGGGGATGCGGTTCACGGACTGCTACGCCGGGAGCACCGTCTGCGCCCCGTCGCGGTGCTCGCTGATGACCGGGCTCGACACGGGCCACGCCCGGGTCCGCGGCAACGCCTTGGTGCCGCTGGAGCCCGAGGATCTCACCGTGGCCGCGCTCGTGAAACGAGCCGGCTATGCCACGGGGATCATCGGCAAGTGGGGCCTGGGCGAGGCCGGATCGACCGGCATCCCCAACCGCCAGGGATTCGACGAGTGGTTCGGCTACCTCAGCCAGGTCCACGCCCACAACTACTATCCCGAGTTCCTCTGGCGGAACCAGGAGCAGGTGCGGCTGAGGAACGTAGTGCCGCGCGACAGCGGGGGCCGGGCGCCGGGGCTGGCCGGCGTGGCGACCAAGCGAGTCGACTACTCCCACGACCTGTTCGCCCGCGAGGCGCTCGATTTCCTCCAGCGCCATCGCCACCAGCGGTTCTTCCTCTATCTCGCCTTCACCATCCCGCACGCCAACAACGAGGCGGGCAAGAAGGGGATGGAGGTGCCCGACTACGGGCCCTACGCCGGCAAGGACTGGCCCGAGCCGGAAAAAGGGCGCGCGGCAATGATCACCCGGATGGACGCCGACGTCGGGCGGCTGCTGGCCAGGCTGAAGGAGCTGGGGCTGGACGAGAAGACGATCGTCTTTTTCTCCAGCGACAACGGGCCGCACCGGGAAGGAGGCGCCGACCCCGACTTCTTCCGCTGCTCCGGCCCCCTGCAAGGCATCAAGCGCTCCCTGCACGACGGCGGCATTCGCGTGCCGATGATCGTCCGCTGGCCGGGCCGCGTCCGGTCGGGGACCACCAGCGACCTCCCCTGGGCCTTCTGGGATTTCCTCCCCACGGCCGCCGAGCTGGCGGGCACCGAGCCGCCCAAGGGGATCGACGGCATCTCCGTGGTGCCGACGCTCCTCGGGCAAGGGGAGCAGAAGCGGCACGAGTTCCTCTATTGGGAATTCCACGAAGGGGGCTCGCAACAGGCCGTCCGCATGGGCCCGTGGAAGGCCGTCCGCCCTTGGGGCCGGCCGCTCCAACTCTACGATCTGCGCACCGACCTGGGCGAGGCGAAGGACGTGGCCGCCGAGCACCCCGACGTGGTCGCCAAGATCGAGGCCCACCTGAAAACTGCCCGGACCGAATCGGAGCACTGGCCGATGCGGGCCGGGAAGGCGAAACCCAAAGCCCGCACACCTCGTGCGCGGTGACAAGCGTGTGGCCGTCGGTTCTGCGCAAAGACATCTCGGCGCAGCGGCTCCCAACCTTGTAGAATGACCCGGTGGCCCGGCTCGCCGTGCCCGGCAGGCTGCGTGCCGCCGCCGTCACAGAGCCGGAACCGTTTTCCGCAAAGGCCCGATCTTCCCGCTGATGTCCACCGGATCCCGCTTTCCGCAGGCCCTCGCCGAGGGCGTCCTGGTCTTCGACGGAGCGATGGGGACGGAGATCTACCGTCACCACGTGTTCACCAACCGCTCGTTCGACGAGCTGTGCCTGTCGGACCCGAACCTGATCCGCCGGATCCACGCCGACTATTGCGACGCCGGGGCGGACGTGCTGACCACCAACACGTTTGGGGGCAACCGGGTGGCGCTGGCCCGGTTCGGGCTGGCCGAGCAGATCCGCGAGATCCACCGGGCCGGGGCCCGGCTCGCCCGGAAGGTGGCCGACGCCGCGGGCCGGCCGGTCTTCGTCGCCGGCTCGATCGGCCCCCTGCCCGGCCAGCCCCAGTACGAGGAGTTGCTCGACCAGATGATCGTCGAGCAGGCAGAGAGTCTCCTGGAGGGCGGGGCCGACTTCATCCTTTTCGAGACCCAGCCGAGCCGCACATCGCTGGAGCGCTGCGCGCTGGCCATGCGGCGCTTGCCGGACGTTTCGTACATCCTCTCGTTCGCCCTGGCGGATCGGGGGGAATCGGCATCGGGGGAGCCCGTGGACGTGCTCATGGCCCCGCTTCCCGAGGGCGCCCCACAGCCCGTGGCGTGGGGGATGAACTGCG
>Ga0153916_10001604_pt1 | contig 16335 bp, 14 predicted proteins | sample Opewatmetagenome_FD_109642 | JGI IMG/M metagenome (GOLD analysis project Ga0153916, IMG submission 109642) | Freshwater wetland microbial communities from Ohio, USA - Open water 3 Core 3 Depth 4 metaG | ecosystem: Environmental > Aquatic > Freshwater > Wetlands | place: USA: Ohio, Lake Erie...
GAGATAAGGAATGAAGCCCGCGCGGCCGATCGCCGCGGCGGCGGAGCCTTTGCCGGTGCCGGTCTCGCCGAGCAGCAGCGTCGAGAAATCCTCCATGCGGTTCCACAGTGCGGTCTCGTAGGCACGCATGTCGTGCGTGACGACGTTGTTCCACAGCGCCTCGCGCAGCCGCCGCATCGATTCGGATTCGCCCGCGAGCGAGCCGTGGATGAAATAGAACGCACGGCGCAGGTGGAAGATGAACGCGAAATAGCGCGCCGCGCGCTCCTCGGCAAAGCCGTTGCGCATCAGCTCCGCCATTGCCTCGTCGCCGAACGGCACGCCGACGGGCGTGCCGCTCTGTTTCATTTGCCGCTCGATCAGCGCGTCGAGCTGCGGCACGTGACGGTGGAAGCACACGTACAGGAAGGCGGGCTCGAGCAGCCGCCGGTCCTCGGCGCCGAGCCGCTGCAGGCGCGCGCCCCCGTCGGCGAGCAGCGGCGCGAGCCGCGACTCGACGATCTCGGCTAGCGCGCTGCGGCGGGTGGTGTAGTCGCCGAGCGGAGCGCCGGGCGCGAGCCGCACGATCAGCTCGGCGCGCTGCGGGCTGTACAGATTGCTGAAAACGACGTCCGCCAACTCCGCAAAGTACTCGCGGTCCGCCGCGCTCAGCCGGGCAGTCGACATGCATTAAATGTATCGCCAACCTGCAGCGAATGCCAGAAATGCGCAAGGAATCTTCGGCTCGCTCCGATCATTTCTCCAAAAAAACAATTGGTTGTGAACCTGGCACGCTCGCTGCAAAGAACGCGGCAAAGCGACGAATCGCTTGGGAGACCGGGGCTATGAGAAGCGCGAGACAGCCAAGTGGAACCGAAGCAGCGAGCGTGCGCGTAAGCGATCTGTATGCGCGCGGTGAGCCTGCTGTGGAGCCCCCCAGGCCAAGCTTCCGGCAACGCGAGGCACGGCATCAGCAAGAGGGGGAAAACGTCATGCAAACGAGCATCTACCTGACATCGCGCGAGGCGGACGTACTGCGGCTGCTGGCGCGGGGCCGCACCTATGCGCAGGTGAGCGACGAGCTCGCCGTGTCGCTGCATACGGTTGCGAGCCACGTCAAGAACATCTACCGCAAGTTCGAAGTCCACTCCGCGCGCGCCGCCGTGTGGCGCGCGCTCGAGCTGCGCCTGATCGAGCACGTCGAAGGCGCGCAACCCCTGCAACCCGCCGCTCAATGAATACGGCCGACCGGCGAGTCCTTTGGAGGCGAGCGTCATGACCACCGCAATCAGCCAGCGCATGAGCAACTCCGGATCATGGCGCGCCGCGCTCGCGGCGCTGTGCCTGGTCGCCGCCGCCTCGGGCTGCTCGGTGCGCCAGTACGCCGCGAGCTCGATCGGCGACGCGCTGGTGCAAGGCGGCGACGTGTACGCGTCGGACGACGACATCGAGTTCGTCGGCGCCGCCGTCCCCTTCGGCCTGAAGACCATCGAGTCGCTGCTCGCGACGGTGCCCGAGCACCGCGGCCTGCTGCTCGCGGCGACGCGCGGTTTCACGCAGTACGCCTACGTCTACGTGCAAATGCCGGCCGACGAGCTGGAGGCGCGCGACGTTACGGCGGCCTATGCGATGCGCAACCGCGCGCGGCGCCTTTACCTGCGGGCGCGCGATTACGGCCTGCGCGGCCTGGGGCTCGCCGGAAGCGACGCGGCGCGCCGGCTGTTCGTCGACCCCGCCGGCACGCTCGCCGCGACCACCGCCGAGGACGTGCCGCTGCTTTACTGGACCGCGGTGGCCTGGGCCGCCGCGATTTCGCTGGGCAAGGACAGCCCGGCGCTGGTCGCCGGCCTGCCCGCGGTCAGCGCGCTCGTCGCGCGCGCCGCGGAGCTCGAGCCCGACTGGGACCACGGCACGCTGCAGACCTTCCTCATCGGCTACGAGATGAGCCGGCCCGACGCGGCCGCCGGCGCCGAGCGCCGCGCGCGCGCGCATTTCGCCCGCGCCGTCGAGCTCTCCGAAGGTCATCAGGCGGCCCCCTACGTGTCGCTCGCCGAGTCGGTCGCGGTGCCGCAGCACGACCGGCGCGAGTTCCAGACCATGCTCGCCAGGGCGCTCGCCGTCGACCCCGGCGCGCGTCCCGAATGGAGGCTCGCCAACCTCGTCATGCAACGGCGCGCGCGCTGGCTGCGCGCCCGCGCCGACGAACTTTTCCCGGAGTAACCGCCATGAAGAAGACCACCATTCAATCGATCGTCGGCGCGGTCCGGCTCAGCGCCGTGCTCGCACTCCTCCTCCCCGGCGTGGCGCTGGCCGGACCCGCCGTCGTCAAGGTCGCGACGATCGCGCCCGAAGGGTCGATCTACACCCGCGTGCTGCAGGAGATGGGCGAGGCCTACGCCCGAGCGAGCGGCGGGCGGGGGCGCTTCGTCATCTACCCCAACAGCATCCAGGGCACCGAGGCCGACACCGTGCGGCGCATGCGCGTCGGCCAGCTCGACGCCTCGATGCTCACGGTCGTCGGCCTCACGGAGATCGACCGCTCGGTGGCGGCGCTGCAGTTCATGCCGATGATGTTCCGCTCCTGGGACGAGCTCGACTACGTGCGCGAGAAGCTGCGCCCCGAGCTCGAGGCAAAGCTCGCCGCCAGGGGCTTCGTGGCGCTCGTCTGGGGCGAAGGCGGCTGGGTGCAGTTCTTCACCAAGGACGACATCGCCACGCCCGAGCAATACAAGCAGGGCCGCATCTTCGCCTGGTCCGGCGACATCGTGCAGGCGAGCGTGATGAAGTCGCTCGGCTATCACCCGGTCGCGATCCCGCTGTCGGACATCCTGCCGGGGCTCGAGACCGGGATGATCGACACCGTGCCGGTGGCGCCGCTGTGGGCGCTGATCGGCCAGTTCGACCGCGTGACGCACTACATGCTGCGCGTCAACTGGGTGCCGATCGTCGGCGCCACCGTGATGCGCCGCCAGACCTTCGAGGCGCTCGCGCCGGAGGAGCGCGCGGCGCTCCTCGAAGCCGCGCGCAAGGCCACCGCCAAGCTGCGCGCGCATCGCGAGGAGCAGGACGAGGAGTCGATCAGCGCCATGCAGGCCCGCGGCCTGCAGGTGAAGCCGCTCACGCCGGAGCTCGAGCACGAGTGGCGCGCGGTCGCCGAGAAGTCCTGGCCGCAGGTGCGCGACACGATGGTCCCCGCCGAGACCTTCGACCGCGTGCGCGCCATCCTTGCCGACTACCGGCACGCAGGCAAATGATCGCCACGATCGAAAACGCCGTGCTCGCCGCGGTGTTCGCGCTCACCGTGGCGCTGCCGCTGGCGGAGATCGCGCTGCGCGCCACGCTCGGCGTCGGCATCGAAGGCGTCGCCGCGCTGGTGCAGCACCTGACGCTCGCGCTCGGCATGCTCGGCGCAGCGGTCGCCGCGCGCGAGCAGCGCCTGCTCGCGCTCGCCACCGGCACCGTGCTCTCCGGGCGCGCGGCCGCAGCCGCGCGCTTTGCCGCCGGCCTCGTCGCATGCGTCGTCGCCGGCCTGCTTGCGCTCGCCGCCGCCGATTTCGTGGCCATCGAGCGCGGCGCGGGCAGCACGCTCACCTACGGCATCCCGGTATGGCTCGCCGAGCTGCCGCTGCCGCTCGGCTTCGGCCTGATCGCCGCGCGCCTCGCCTGGCACGCCGCGCCCGGGGCCGCGGGGCGCCTCGCCGCGGCGCTGCTCGCCGCGCTCGCGGTCGCGGCGCTGCGCGGCGCCGGCATCGACCCGTCGGCGGCGCTCTACCCGGCGCTCGCGGTGCTCGGTGCCGCGGCGCTGCTCGGCGCGCCGATCTTCGCCCTGCTCGGCGGCACGGCGCTGTTCCTGCTGCTCGCGCGGGGGGTGCCCGCCGCCGCGCTGGCCGTCGACCACTACAGCCTGGTGATCAACCCGTCGCTGCCCGCGATCCCGATGTTCACCCTGGCGGGCTACCTGCTCGCCGAGAGCGCGGCGCCGCGCCGCCTGGTCGAAGTGTTCGACGCGGTCTTCGGCCGCATGCGCGGCGGGGCGGCGATCGTCACGGTGCTCGCGTGCACGTTCTTCACCTGCTTCACCGGCGCCTCGGGAGTAACCATTCTGGCGTTGGGGGGACTGGTGATGCCTTTGCTCACGAGTTCGGGCTATGCTGCGAAGCGCGCGCTCGGTCTGGTCACCGGCGCGGGGCTTCCGGGAGTGCTATTGATGCCAGCACTACCATTGATCCTGTACGCGATCGTCGCGCGCGTCAGCATCGAGGACATGTTCCTCGGCGGCGCGCTGCCGGCGCTGCTCATGGCGAGCATCGTCATCGCGTGGGGCGTTTCACGGCAATCCGCGTCGCGCGGGGCGCCGCGGCCGTTCGACGCCCGGCGCGCGCGCGCCGCGCTCGCCGCCGCCAAATGGGAGCTGAGCCTGCCGGTGGTGCCGGTCGCGGCGCTGGCGAGCGGGCTGGCCACCCCGGTGGAGGCGGCCGCGCTGACCGCCGCCTACGCCTTCGTCGTCGCCAGCTGCATCCACCGCGACCTGCGCCCGCTGCGCGACCTGCCCCGCGTCGTCGCCGAGTGCGGCCTGATGGTGGGCGGCATCCTGCTGATCCTCGGCGTCGCGCTCGGGCTCACCAATTACCTGGTCGACGCGCAGGTGCCCGAGCACATGGTCGCCTGGGTGATGCAGGCGATCGACAGCCGCGTCATGTTCCTGCTCGCGCTGAACGCGCTGCTGCTGCTCGCCGGCTGCGTGATGGACATCTTCACCGCCATCGTGGTGCTCGCGCCGCTGGTGACGCCGATCGGCATGGCTTTCGGCGTGCACCCGGTGCACCTCGGCATCGTGTTCCTCGCCAACCTGGAGCTCGGCTACCTAACGCCGCCGGTCGGCATGAACCTCTTCTTCGCATCGTACCGGTTCGGCCGGCCGGTGACCGAGGTGTTCCGCTCGGTGGCGCCGCTGTTCGCGGCGCTCGCCGCAGGCCTGCTCGTCGTCACCTACGTGCCGTGGCTCAGCACGTTCCTGCCCGCCTTGCGCGGCTGATCAACAAGAAAGGACCCGACATGGCATCCGCTTCGCTCGATCGGAAACCCACGACCAACTGGAAGTCGCTCGAGAAGGTGCGCGTCGTCAAGCTGGACGACGCGCCCGCCACCGGCGTGCGCACGGTGGCGCCGCCGGACCGCACGCCCGCGGGCGCCGCGCCCTACCGCGCGTACAAGCCGCGCCCGTTCACACGCGCGGAGCGCGCCGAGGTGACGATCCTGTTCGGCGGCCTGCACTGGCGCGCCGAGCGCGCGATCCAGGGCGCGATGGAGAACCTCGGCTACAACGCGCGCATCCTGCCGGTCGCGACGCGCGACGACCTGCTCACCGGCAGGGAGGTCGCCGACATCGGGCAGTGCTGCCCGACGAGCTTCACCACCGGCAACCTGGCGAACTACCTGCGCGGCGAGGCGCAGCGTATCGGCGCCGAGGAGGTGTCGAAGAAGTTCGTCTACGTCACCGCGGGCTCCTGCGGCGCCTGCCGCTTCGGCCAGTACCACCAGAGCTACGAGCTCGCGCTGCGCAACGTCGGGCTGGAGTCGTTCCGCATGTTCCTGCTCGGCCAGGAAGGCCTCGACCAGGGCGCGGCGGCCGGCGGCGGGCTCGAGCTCGACATGCCGTTCACCCTCGGCGCCATTTGGGCCTGCGTGCTGACCGACGTGATCCAGGACATGGAATACCGCACGCGCCCCTACGAGGTGAACCCCGGCGAGACGGAGCGCGTCACGAAGGAGGCCGTCGAGCGCATCTACCAGGCGTTCCGCAACCGCCCGGCGCGCGGCAAGAAATGGAGCTCGCTCGTGTGGCACCTCGGCACGCGCTATTTCGTCGACGCGATGCGCGACGTGCGCCGGCTCTACGACCGCATCGAGGTCGACCGCACGCGCGTCAAGCCGGTGGTCAAGATCACGGGCGAGTTCTACCTGCAGACGGTGGAGGGCGACCCGAACTACAACATCCACCGCTGGCTCGAAGCCGAAGGCGCCGAGGTCTACCCCGCCGCGCTGACCATCTGGTTCGACTACCTGCTGCGGCTGGCGGGGCAGGATTTCGAGGACCGCATCGGCATCGACCGCGGCGCGCGGCTCAAGGCCGGCGCGATCAAGGGCGTGCAGAAGCTGCTCGGCTGGACGCACGCGCGCATGCGCCGCGCGCTGGGCGGCGTGCCGCACGAGATGCCCGACCAGTACGAGCTGCGCCGCCTCGCGGCGCCCTACTACCACAGCCGCCTGAACGGCGGCGAGGGCGACATGCTGGTCGGCAAGGCGCTGTGGGCGCACCACCACGGCAAGGCGCACATGATCTGCGAGCTCTCGCCGTACTCGTGCATGCCGAACACCATGAGCATCGGCGCGATGGCGGCGGTGCTCGGCAAGCATCCCGAGCTGCTGTACGCGCCGCTCGAGATCAAGGGCGACGCCGAGGTGCACGCGCTGTCGCGCTGCCAGATGATCCTCACCGAGGCGAAGAAGCGCGCGCAGCGCGAGCACGAGCAGACGCTCGAGCGCTGCGGCTTCAGCGAAGGTTCCCTGCGCGACGCGGCGCGCGCGCGGCCCGAGCTGGCGCGCGCCACCTTCGCGGTGCCGCACTACGGCGTCGCCGGCTCGGCCGCGAACCTGGCGCTGCACCTCGCCGCGGGGAGGTCCTGATGCTGACCGTCGGACTGGACGTCGGCTCGACCACCATCAAGGCGGTGGCGGCCGAGGGCGGTGAGCTTCGCTGGCAGGACTACAAGCGCCACAACACCAAGCAGGCCGAGATGGTGCTCGAATTCCTGGCGCGCATGCAGGCCGAGTGCGGCCTCCAGCCGGGGCGCGACCGCATCTTCCTCACCGGCTCGGGGGCGGGGCTGATAGCGCCGCTGCTCGGCGGCAAGTTCGTGCAGGAGGTGGTCGCGGTGTCGGCGGCGGTGGAAAAGCTGCACCCCGCGGTGAGCTTCGTCTCCGAGATCGGCGGCGAGGACATGAAGACGCTGTTCTTCACGCCGAGCGGCGACGGCAAGAGCAAGCAGGTGTTCATGCAGTCCGCGTGCAGCGGCGGCACCGGCACCTTCATCGAGAAGACCGCGCGCAAGCTGCAGATCGCCACCGAGCAGCTCGCGGCCATGCCCTACGCCGGCCTCACGCTGCACAAGATCAGCTCCAAGTGCGGCATCTTCGCCGAGGCCGACTCCAACACGCTGGTGAAGAGCGGCGTGCCGGTCGAGGAGATCATCGCCAGCCTGTTCGAGGCCGTGGTCTACCAGAACCTCGCCACGCTCACCAAGGGCAACACGCCGCAGCCGCAGGTGCTGCTGCTGGGCGGGCCGAACCTGTTCTTCACCGGGCTGCAGCAGGCCTGGCGCCACCACCTCGGCAAGCTGTGGGCCGAGCGGAAGATCGAGCTGCCCGCGGCCGTCGCGCCCGAGGACCTGATCCAGGTGCCGAAGGAGGCGCTGTACTACGCCTGTCTCGGCTGCATCGAGATCGGCACCGGCGAGGCGCCGGGCGTCGGCGTCTACGGCGGCCCGGAGCGGCTGCGCGACTGGATCGAGAACGGCCAGCACGAGCAGAAGGCGCGCGAGGGCGCGAGCGGGCTCGTGGGCGACCCGCAGGACTTCGAGCACTTCATGCACTGCTACGGCGGCCCGCGCAGCGCCGCGCCCCCGGCCGATCCCGCCGCGCGCGCGGCGCCGGCGTACGTCGGCTGCGACTTCGGCAGCACCACGGCCAAGGCGGTGGTGCTGTCGGCCGGGCGCGAGCTGCTCGCGAGCTGCTACGCGCCCTCGAACGGCAACCCGATCGAGGACGCCAAGGCGATCCTGCGCGAGATCCGCAAGCAGGGCTTCGAGCGCATCGGCGCCTTCGGCGTCACCGGCTACGGCAAAGACCTGCTCAAGGACATCGTCGGCGCCGACGTCGCGATCGTCGAGACCGTGTCGCACGCCACCGCGGCGCTGCACTACTTCCCCGACGCGGACGTGATCTGCGACGTCGGCGGCTGCGACGTGAAGATCATGATCCTGCGCCAGGGCACGGTGTCGGACTTCCGCCTCAACTCGCAGTGCTCCTCCGGCAACGGCGCCTTCCTGCAGGGCGTGGCCGAGCGCTACGACGTGCCGCTCGAGCAGTACGCCGAGCGCGCGTTCGAGGCGCGCGCGGTGCCGGCGCTCGCCATGGGCTGCGGCGTGTTCCTGCAGTCCGACATCGTCAACCAGCAGAGGAAGGGCTGGTCGCGCGAGGAGATCATGGCCTCGCTCGCCGCGGTGCTGCCGCTCAACGTCTGGGTGTACGCCGGGCAGTTGCAGAACCTGGCCGCCGCCGGCCGCAAGTTCGTGCTGCAGGGCGGCACGCACCGCAACCTCGCGGTGGTCAAGGCGCAAGTCGACTTCATCCGCGGCAAGGTGCCCGAGGCTGAGATCGTGGTGCATCCCTACTCCGGCGAGGCGGGCGCGATCGGCGCGGCGCTGTGCGCGCTCGACTGGGCGCGCGAGGGCGCGCCGAGCCGCTTCCGCGGCTACGAGCTGATCGAATCGCTGGAGTACACCAGCACGACCAACGAGCACACCACCTGCAACTGGTGCGCGGTCAACTGCAAGCGCACCTTCATCGACGTGCGCATGCCGGGCGGCGGCGGCAGGCCGTGGAGCAAGGTGCCGCTCACCGAGGGCTGGGAGCGCGTCATCAGCGGCAACTCCTGCCCCAAGGGGCTGGTCGAGGACGTCAACGAGATGAAGGTGGTCAAGGAAAAACTCGAGGAGGCGAAAAGTGCCTATCCCAACATTGCTGAGCTGGTTCGAGAAAACGCCTTTCGCAGGGCTAAGGCAGAAGTTTGACCCCGACGGCTGGGAAGGCGAGACGCCGCACGCCGCGGCGCCGATCGCCAAGCCGCGCGAGGAGCTGCGCGTGGGCATCCCGCGCGTGCTCAACATGTGGTCGACGCACCAGTTCTGGATCGGCTTCCTCGGCGCGCTCGGCATCGACGCGCGGCGCATCGAGTTCTCCGGCGACACGTCCGAGGAGCAGGCGCGCACCTACGCCAAGGGCCGCGGCACTGTGGACTGCTGCTACCCCGTGAAGTGCGTCTCCGGGCACTACGGCGAGCTGCTCGCGCGCCACAAGAGGAAGATCGACATCCTGCTCTCGCCGATGGTGTACTCGCTGCCGTCGTACCTCGGCGGCCACGTCGCGGCCTCGCTCGCCTGCCCGCGCGTGATGGCGGCCGCCGAGAACATCAAGGCCGGCTTCGTCAAGGAGCGCGACGCCTTCGGCGAGCACGACGTGCGCTACGTCGCGCCGCTGGTGTCGCTCGGCGACCGGCCGCTGGTGCCGCGCCAGCTGTACGGCGCGCTGAAGGACGTGATCCCCGGCCTCGGCGCCAAGGAGACCGAGCGCGCGGTCGACGAGGGCTACCGCGCGCTCGCGGCCTACGACCGCAAGCTGCGGCGCAAGGGCCGCGAGATCCTCGAGTGGTGCGCGCGCGAGGGCAAGCCCTGCATGCTGGTGCTGGCGCGCCCCTACCACATGGATCCCGGCATCGGCCACGAGATCGAGGTCGACCTGCAGGCCTACGGCTACCCGGTGCTGTGGGCGCAGTACCTGCCGATCGACGACGACCTGATGCAGTGGATGTTCGGGGCCGAGATGGCGGAGGGCCACGTCAAGTCGCCGTTCGACATCGCCGACGTCTGGCCCTCGTCCTACAGCGCCAACACCAACGAGATCCTGTGGGGCGCGAAGTTCGCCGCGCGCATGCCGTGGATCGCCTGCGTGGTGCGCCTGTCCAGCTACGAGTGCGGCATGGACCAGCCGACCTACTCGCCGGTGCAGCAGATCGTCGAGCGCTCGGGGACGCTGTTCTTCTCGTTCCAGGACCTCGACTCCACCAAGCCCGCCGGCTCGGTGAAGATCCGCGTCGAGACCATCGCGCACTACCTGCGCAAGTACGCGGCCGAAATCATCGACAAGAAGAAGGCGGCGAGCCCGGGCGGCTGCCCGTTGGCGGGCCGCTGAGCGCGCAAGGGACCGGTATTTGACCGATTTTTGACGTAATGCCGCGACGGGGAGGGGCGGGGCGAGCCATGCTGTTGGTCGGGGGGACAGGATCGAGAGGTGCCCATATGAGAGCGAATCACGGATTGCGCGAATTCCGGCTGCCGGAGCGGGCGGCGAAGGCGCTGCGCTACTGGCGCCATGCGGTGCTGGTGGCCGTGCCGCTCGCCCTGCTCGTGCGCATCATGACCGGCGGGCCGATCGCCCAGGACCCGACCTACCACGACTTCGCCGACCAGCGCCGCCTGCTCGGCGTGCCCAACCTGCTCGACGTCGCCACGAACCTGCCGTTCCTCGTCGTCGGCGTGGCGGGCATGCTGCTGTGCCTCGGGCCGCTGCGCCCGCCGCGCTGCGCCTCTTGGCTGACGTTCTTCGCCGGCACCGCGCTGGTCACCTTCGGCTCGGGCTTCTACCACTGGGCGCCGAGCGACGCGACGCTGGTGTGGGACCGGCTGCCGATGACTATCGCGTTCATGGCCTTCCTGGTCGCGCTCGTGAGCGAGCACCTCGGCGAGCGGCTCGAGGGCTACCTGCTCCCCCCGGCGCTCGGCGTGGGGCTGGCGAGCGTGCTGTGGTGGAATTACGCGGGCGACCTGCGGCTCTACTACTGGGTGCAGGCGGCGCCGCTGGTGTGCCTGCCGTTCGCGCTGCTGATGTTCCGCGGCATGTACACGCACCGCGTCTACCTGCTCTACGGCCTGGGCCTGTACGTGCTCGCCAAGCTCGCCGAGGCGTGGGACCTCGAGATCTACGACTTCACCTCCGGCGCGATCAGCGGCCACGCGCTCAAGCACCTGCTGGCGGCCGGCGCGGTGCTGTGCGTCTACCTCATGCTGCGGCGGCGCCGGCCGGCGCCGCTACGAGGCGTCACAGCCAGCGGCGCACGCGGCTGAAGTACTCCTCGCAGGCGCTGCCGAAGGCCTGCCTCAGGCGCGCCTCCTCGTAGGGAATCACCAGCCGGTGTACGAGCAGCACCGGCAGCGGCAGGAGCAGGAGCGGCCAGACGAATCCGGTGAGCGCCGCGGCGCCGAGGTAAACGAGCACCAGGCTCAGGTACATCGGATTGCGCGTGAAACGGTACGGGCCGTGCGTCAGCAGGCGCGACGCGATGCGGTGCGGAATGACGGTGGTGCGCGCGGCGAGGAACATCCCCAGGCAGGTGAGCGCCAGCAGCCCCCCGACGCCGGCGAGCGCGATGCCTGCGACATGCCCGACCCGCAGCACGGCCGGCGAGTTCAGCGCCAGCGGGGCGCGCTGCTGGATGCCGGCGCCGGCGAGGAACGTCACGACGAACAGCAACGGCGGCGGCATGCGCAGCAGCGGGTGGATTCGCTCGGCGCTCACGAGCCCGCCCTCCCCGCGAGCTCGCGCGTGAGCTGCGCGGCCGGGACCTCCCTGCAGCCGCTCGCGTTCTGCCCGGACCACATGGCCGAGAAATCGCCCGAGCCCCGCTTCTCCGCGGCCGCGCGCAGCGGCATCACCGCCGCGGCGGCGAGCGGGAACGCGGGCGCGGCCGGATTGATCGGCCCGCGCTCGCGCACGAAACGGTTGACGATGGCGCGCGCCGGCCGCCCGGTGAACACGTTTGTCAGTGCGGTATGGCGCGCGGCCTCGCTCTTCAGCGCGGCGCGGTGGATCGCGGTGGTGGTGGCCTCGGTACACAGCAGGTAGGCCGTGCCCACCTGCACCCCGGCGGCGCCGAGCGCCATGGCGGCCGCGACGCCCGCGGCGTCGGCGATGCCGCCCGCGGCGATGACCGGCACCTTCACCCGGCGCGCGACCTGCGGCACGAGCGCGAGCGTGCCCATCTGCGCGCTCAGGTCGTCGGCGAGGAAGTGCCCGCGGTGCCCGCCGGCCTCGAGACCCTGCGCGATCACCGCATCGGCGCCGTGCGCCTCGAGCCACAGCGCCTCGTCCACCGTGGTCGCCGTGGACAGGACCTTCGCGCCCAGGCGCTTCACGCGCGCGAGCAGAGCGTCCGCCGGCAGCCCGTAATGGAAGCTCACCACCACGGGGCGGAACTCTTCCAGCACCGCCGCGGCCGTCTCGTCGAACGGCGCGCGCGCGGGCCCTGAGGGTTGCGCCGCCGCGTCGATGCCGAGCTCCATGTAGTACGGCGCGAGCGCGGCGCGCCACGCCGCCTCGCGCTCAGCGCTCGGCGCCGCGGGCGCGTGGCAGAAGAAATTGACGTTGTACGGCCGGGTGGTGCCTGCCCGGATCGCGGTGAGCTCCTTGCGCATGCCCTCCGGCGAGAGCATGGCGCAGGGCAGCGAGCCGAGGCCGCCGGCGTTCGACACGGCGATCGCGAGCGCGGCGCCCTGCACGCCCGCCATGGGCGCCTGGACGATCGGCAGCTCGATGCCCAGCAGCTCTCGCAGGTTCATCGTTCGGGTTCCATGATACGCCGCGGCCCGGCGCGCGGTCACGCGCGCGCCAGGCGCAGGGCCTGCGCCTGCTCCAGGTAGAAGCTCGCGCCCGCCCTCTCGAGCGCCCGTGTCGCGCTGCCGAGCTCGAGCTCGGCGCCTTCGGCGTCGCCGGCGCGCGCCAGCGCCGCCGCCAGCCGCAGGCGCACCACCGCCGCGTCGAGCGCCGCGCCGAGCTCCTGCAGCGCCTGCACCGCGCGCCGGAAATGGCGCGCCGCGCCCGCGGCGTCGCCGCGCGCGAGATCGAGCTCGCCCTGCGCGCGCAGCACGTAGGCATGGACCGCGCCGGTCGCCCACAGCTCGGGCTCGCGCTCGAGCCGCGCCAGCGTCGCCGCGGCCTCGTCGAGCTCGCCGGCCATGGCGGCGATCACGACGACGTGCGCGAGGTAGTTGCCGCGGCGCTCGCCCGCCTCCCAGGTGCGCCCCTCGGCGGCCGCGCGCAAGCCGCGCAGCGCCGCCTGCGACTGGCCGCGGTAATGCTGCAGCAGCGCGTAGCCGGGATACGGGTCCCAGCCGTGCTCGTGCGCCTCCCGGTATGCCGTCTCCGCCTGCTCGAACGCGCCGCGCGCGAGGTGCACGTCCCCCAGCAGCCGTGAGGCGTCGCCGACGGCCCAGGGCGCGCTCATGCGCAGCGCGTCGCTGCAGGCGAGCAGCTCGGCCTGCGCACGCTCGAGCTCGCCGCGCGTCGCGAACAGCTCGGCGCGGTGCAGCGTGCACGAGCCGTTGAAGCCCTGCAGCCCGCTGCTCTCGCACCAGCGCGCGAAGCTGTCGGTCCATTGCTGCGCGCGCGGCCAGTCGCCCGCGTTGCAGTAGCCGAGCAGCAGGCCGCAATAGACAATGCCGCCGATCAGCGGCGAAACGTTGCCCGAGAGTACCGCCGCACCCGCTTCGTCCTGCAGCGCGAGGCCGCGCCGCGTTTCGCCGACCGCCTGCAGCGCCGCGCCCAGGTACAGCCTGCCGACCGCGTCGAGGTCGAGGCTGCCGAGCGTCTTGCCGATCTCGACGGTGCGCTCGGCATGCGCCAGCGCCGCCGCCAGGTCGCCGGAATAGGCGCTGTAGCGGCTGCTCATCCACGCCAGGTACCCGTGCTCGAGGAACAGCGCCTGCCCCTCGAGCAGGCTCCCCGCGCGCTGCAGGCAGCCCCTGGCGACCGCGTCCTCGCGCAATTCGAGGCGCACCCGCGCGAGCGCGATGGTCGCGCGCGCGGCCGAGCGCATGTCGTGCGTCTCGCCGTACGACGCCGCGGCGCATTGCAGCGGCGCGGCGGCCTCGCCGACCGCGCCGCAGCACTGCGCCGCGAGCCCCCACCTCTCGAGGTCGTCCGCGCCGAGCGCCGCGTCCGCGTCGGCGCGCGCGTACTCGGCGAGCGATTCGCGCCAGCGGAACTGCGCGGCGAGCTCGCGCGCGCGAGCGAGCGGCCCGCCGGGCGCCGCTCCAGGCGCCGGCGCCGGCTCGACGACGAAGCGGTAGCCGCGCCGCGCGTAGGTGCGGATCGCCGCGTCCAGCCCGCCCGCGCGCAGCGCAGCGCGCGCCAGGCTCGCGGCGCGCTGCAGCGACCCGTCGGTGACGACCATGCCGGGCCAGACCGCGGCGAGCAGCTCGTCCTTGTCGACCACGCGCTCGCGGTTGCGCACCAGGTACACCAGCAGGTCGAAGATGCGCGGCTGCAGCGGCACCTCGCGCCCGCGCAGGCGCAGCTGCGCGGCGCCCGGATCAAGCTCGAATTCGCCGAAGCGCTCGATCGTCATCGGTATGTCGGGGTAAACCGGCAAATGATAAGGAATTGATCAGGCCACGCAAAGGACTTGCCGCGCCGCGCGGCCGCATAGTCCGTCCCGCGGCGCCGGAGACGGTGCCCTGAATACCCGATCGACTATACAACCTACCGGAGGCAGTAATGGAACTGTTCGCTATTCGTCGTCGCAACGCATGGAAATCCACGCAGGAGCTCGAGGCCGTCGCCGCCAGGTCGCGCAGCATCGGCGACCAGGAGATGTCGCACAAAGTGCGCTGGATCCGCTCCTACGTGTTGAAGGAAGCCGACGGCACGCTCGGCAGCGTGTGCATCTACCAGGCGGTGAGCCCGGAGGCGATCCGCGAGCACGCGCAGCGCGTCGGCATGCCCGCGGACGAGATCGTCCCGGTCGCCGCCACCGTGGTGGTGCGCGAGGATCCGCGCGCGCTCGAGAAGGCGGCCTAGTCAGGGGCGGCTGCTATTCGACCAGAGTCGGGTACAGCCGCACCGCGACCATGAGCAGCACGGCAAACACCGCGAGCAGCACCGCGAAGTCTACCCCGTAGCCGTGCACGCTGTCGCCTCCCACGATCATCAGCCCGCGCAGCGCGTCGACCAGGTAAGTGAGGGGGTTGAGCTGCGCGACGACGCGCAGCCAGCCGGGCATCAGGTCCAGCGGGTAGATCGCGTTGCTCGCGAAGAACATCGGCATCGTGAGGAGCTGGCCGATGCCCATGAAGCGCTCGCGCGTCTTCACGATGCACGCGATGATGAGCGAAAAGGTGGAGAACAGCGCCGAGCCCAGCAGCACGCCGGCCAGCACTCCGAGGATCGCCTGCGGCTGCTGCCGGATCGTGATGTGCATCGCGACCGCGATGACGTAGATGACGGCCGCCTGCACCAGGCCGCGGAAACCGGCGGACACCGCCTTGCCGAACACCAGCGAGCTGCGGCGCGCGGGGCTCACCAGGAGCTTGTGAACCACGCCCAGATCGCGCTCCCAGATCACGGCGATGCCGTAGAAGATCGCGCTGAACAGCACGCTCTGCGCGAGGATGCCGGGGGTGATGTACGCGAGGTAGCCGACCTCCCCGGTGTAGATGCCGTGGACGTGGGCGAGCACCTGGCCGAAGACCACCAGCCACAGCACCGGCTGCACGGCGCGCGAGAACACTTCGGTGGGATCGCGCACGAGCTTGATCAGCTCGACCTGCGCGACCGCTGCGCTCTCGCGGAGGAACCGGCCCACGGCGGCGCGCTCAGCCCAGGCGCCGGGCGGTCCGGCGCGTCTGCGCGACGTCGCCGAAGGATCCGTCTTCGCGGATCCCGCCGCCCGCATAGCGGGCGAACACGTCGTCCATGCTCGCGCCGGCGCCGAGCGTCGTGCGCAACTCGGCAGGCTTGCCGACCACCGCCACCCGCCCCGAGTGCAGGATCGCCAGCGCGTCGCACAGCGCCTCGGCTTCCTCCATGTCGTGCGTCGTGATCAGCACCGTCATGCCGTAGTCGCGCCTGAGGTCCCGCAGCCGGTCCCACACGGAATGGCGCGCCAGCGGATCGAGCCCGATCGTCGGCTCGTCCAGGAACAGGATCGCCGGGCGGTGCAGCATGGCCTGGGCGAGCTCGAGCCTGCGGATCATGCCGCCCGAATAAGTCTTGACGAGCTTGTGCGCCGAGCCCGCGAGCCCCATGAAGTCGAGCGCGTCGCCGATGCGCGCGCGCCGGTCGGCGCCGGGCAGGCCGTAGAGCTTCGCCGACAGGCGCAGGTTCTCGTAGCCCGTCAGGGCGCCGTCGGCCGACAGCAGCTGGGGCACGTAGCCGATGCGCCCCCTGACCTTTGCCGGAGACTTGACGATGTCGAATCCTCCGACCTCCGCGCTGCCGGAGCTCGGCGCCAGCAGGGTCGTGAGCATCTTGATCAGGGTGGTCTTGCCCGCGCCGTTGGCGCCCAGCAGGCCGAAGATCTCGCCGTACGGAATCGCCAGGTCGATGTGATCCACCGCGGTCAGGCGGCCGAAGCTGCGCGTCAGCGCGCTCGCCTTGACTGCGAGCCCGTGGGGCTGGGGCGTGCTCATGCGGAGCCTAGCGGTCCTGCCGCCAGTGGAACTTGTGCAGGATGCGGTGCACGAC
>Ga0153916_10001605_pt1 | contig 16332 bp, 15 predicted proteins | sample Opewatmetagenome_FD_109642 | JGI IMG/M metagenome (GOLD analysis project Ga0153916, IMG submission 109642) | Freshwater wetland microbial communities from Ohio, USA - Open water 3 Core 3 Depth 4 metaG | ecosystem: Environmental > Aquatic > Freshwater > Wetlands | place: USA: Ohio, Lake Erie...
CCGGAGCTGGACGGCGATCGGGAAGCGGGTCAGGACGTCGGCCGCCTCGGCCAGCTTGGCCGCGGCCTGGAACTCGCCCTCCGCGTTGATGACCTTCGCCCGGCGCTCGCGCTCGGCCTCGGCCTGCTTCGACATCGCCCGCTGCATGTCCTGCGGCAGGTCCACGTTCTTGACCTCGACGGCCGCCACCTTCACGCCCCAGGGGTTCGTGTGCTGGTCGATGATGCGGGTCAGCTCCTCGTTGATCTTCTCCCGAGAGGCCAACAGGTCATCCAGCTCCTGCTGGCCCAGGACGCTACGGAGCGTCGTCTGCGCCATTTGGGATGTCGCGTAGAGGTAGTCCTCGACACTGATCACGGCCTTGTTGGCGTCGAGCACGCGGAAGAAGATGACCGCGTTGACCTTGACCGAGACGTTGTCGCGGGTGATCACGTCCTGCGGCGGCACGTCCATGACGACAGTCCGCAGGCTCACTTTCACCATCTTGTCGACGAAGGGAATCAGCAGGATGAGCCCGGGGCCGGTGCCGTCACCGCCCGGGTTGATGATGGCCGGCGCCTGCCGGCCGAAGCGGAAGATGACCGCCCGCTCGTACTCGCGCAGGATCCGCACCGAGTTGAGCAGGACGAAGAAGGCGATGAGGACGACGGGAATCAGGCCGAGCGTCCAGTCGAGACCACGCATGGTCGGAGCCTCCTAAGGGGTTAGAGCCTGTCGCCCGCGCGGCTGACCCTGAGCGTCAGCCCATCCACGGCGGTCACGCGCACCTTCTCGCCCGCGGGGATCGCGCCCCCGTCGGCAACCGCGCGCCATATCTCGCCATCCACCTGCACCTGCCCTTCAGGTCCAAGCGCCGAGCGGGCTACCGCGAGGCGGCCGACCATGCTCTCGGGCCCGGTCACCGATGGTTTCATCATCGCGCGCACTCCCGCCGACACGGCCCAGACGATGAGGCCCGCCATCGCGCCCACCGTCGGGATGATCACCGTCCACGAGACTCGAAAGCCCAACTCGGGCGCTTCGTAGAGCATCAAGGAGCCGAGGACCATGGAGACGACTCCTCCGATGGTGAGCACCCCGTGGCTCATGATCTTGATCTCGGCAATCAGCAGCGCCACCCCGAACAGGATGAGCAGGACACCCGCCCAATTGATCGGCAGGCTCTGGAAGGCGAAGAAGGCAAGGATGAGCGAGATGCCGCCGATGACGCCCGGCAGGACCACGCCGGGGTTCTGGAGCTCGAAGAAGATCCCCAACATGCCGACCATCATCAGGATGTACGCGATGTTGGGATCCGTGATGAGCGCGAGGAACCTGTCGCGGAACTTGACCTCGATCCGCCTCACCTCCGCATTCCGCGTCTGCAGCGTCACGGTGCCGCGCGCGGTCTTGACGGTCCGGCCGTCCACCTTGGCGAGCAGGTCCTGTAGGTTGTCCGCGACGAGGTCCACGACCTTGAGCTTGACCGCCTCGCGCTCCGTCGCCGACACCGACGCGCGCACGGCCTTCTCCGCCCAGTCGACGTTGCGCCCGCGCTCGGCGGCCAGGCTGCGGGCGAAGGCCGCCGCGTCGTTCGCGACCTTCTTGGACATCTCCTTGCCCATCTCCCCGCCGCTCGCCGCCACGGGATGCGCCGCGCCGATGTTGGTGACGGGGGCCATCGCCGCCACGTGGGCGGCCATGGTGATGAAGACGCCGGCCGATGCCGCCCGCGAGCCCGTCGGAGCCACGTAGACGATGACGGGAATCTCGGCGTTGAGGATGGTCTGCGCCATGGTCCGCATGGAGCGCTCGAGTCCGCCCGGCGTGTTGAGCTGGACCACCAGCGCCTGGTCGTGCTCCGCCTGGGCCCGCTCGACCGCGGCCGTCAGGAGACGCGCGGTGACCGGCGTGATGGCGCCATCGATGTCGATCACCGCCACGGGCTGCGCCGCGCGCGCCGGCCCCGCACCGGCGAGAGCCAGGCCTGCAAGCACCGCGCCTGCGACCACCATCCTGCGCATATGACCCTCCCTTGGGTCGGGAAGCTCCAGAGGCCGGATCAGAGCGCGCCGCGAAGGCCTTCGACCGCCTCGGCCAGGCGCGCGACCTCGGCGGGCGTATTGTAGACCGAAAAGCTCGCGCGGAGCGTCCCGACGATCCCGAGCCGCTTCATGAGCGGCTGGGCGCAGTGATGCCCAGCGCGGACGGCGATGCCCCGTTCGTCGAGCAGCGCCGCGCCGTCGTGCGGGTGGATGCCCTCCACGTTGAACGCCACCACAGCCCCCTTGAGCTCGGGGTTCCGCGGCCCGTACAGGGTGACGCCGGGGATCGTCTCGAGAGCCTCGAGCGCGAGCCTGCAGAGCTCCCGCTCGTGGGCTTCGACCCGCGCCATGCCGAGCTTGTCGAGATACTCCACCGCGGCGTGGAGGCCGACAGCCTCGGCGATGGGTGGCGTGCCGGGCTCGAAGCGCCACGGGAGGTCGTTCCACTGGGCGTGGTCGATCCAGACCTCTTTGATCATCTCGCTGCCGCCCAGCCCCGGCTCGAGTCTCTCGAGGGTCTCGCGTCGCCCGTACAGGACCCCGATCCCCGTGGGCCCGAGCATCTTGTGGCCGGAGAGGACGTAGAAGTCGCAGCCTACCGCCGCCACGTCCAGCGGCAGATGCGGCGCCGCCTGGGCGCCGTCGAGCAGCACCAGCGCCCCCGCCTCGCGGCCTCTGCGAACGAGATCCGCCACCGGGTTGATGGTCCCCAGCACGTTCGAGACGTGCGCCGCCGCCACGAGCCTCGTGCGCGGCGAAAGCAGGCGGGCGAAGGCCTCCATGTCGAGGAAGCCGGCGCCGGTGACCGGGACGGCCCGGAGGACCGCCGCCCGCTCCCGGCACACCATCTGCCACGGGATCAGGTTCGAGTGGTGCTCCATCTCCGTGACGACGATCTCGTCGCCAGGCCGGAGCATGCTCGCCACCGCGCGGGCGACCACGTTGATGCCCTCGGTGGTCCCGCGCGTGAAGACGACCTCCTCGCGGAACCGGGCGCCGATGAACCCGCGCGCGGCATCCCTCGCGGCCTCGTAGAGCTCCGTCGCCTCTTCGCCCAGCGTGTGGATGGAGCGGTGGACGTTGGCATGGCTGCGCTCGTAGTAGCGCTGCATGGCTTCCAGGACCTGCCGGGGCTTCTGGCTCGAGGCCGCGGAGTCGAGGTAGACGAGGGGGTGGCCGTGGATCTGGCGGGTGAGGATGGGGAAGTCGGGCCGCGTGAGGTCGCCCAGCGTCACAGCGCGACCTCCCGACCCTCGAGCGCGCCCTGGAGCACCGAAAGCGGCAGCGTCACGCACTTGAACCGCGTCGGCCGGATGTCGGCCTCGAGCCGCTCGAGGAGCGCCGCGGGTTCGACGGCGGCCGCCTCCTCTATCGTGCGTCCGATCACCATCTCTAGCAGCAGGTCGGCCGACGCGGCGCAGATGGCGCAGCTGTCGCCTCGATGGCGGGCATCGGAGAGACGTCCGTCCGCGACCCGGCACTCGATACGGATTCGATCGCCGCAGAGCGGGTTGACGTCCTCGAAGGCGAGGTCCGGCGCGAGCAGCTCGCCCCGAAACCGGGGCCGCCTGAAGCGCTCGCGGATCACGCTGCTGTAGACCATCCCGCTACTCGGGCAGCTCGCCGCGCGCGGCGCTCTTCCGGTACGGTGGGAAGCGCCACGTGCTGTCGCGCGACAGGAGCCCCCCGTGGCCGATCGCGGCCAGGTCGGCATGGTCCACCGTCTGGCCGGCCAGGATCCTGGGCAGGACGAGATCGAAGGACGTCGCCTGGGAAAACATCCCGCAGGCCGGCATGCCGAGGACGGGGCGCTCGCGCCACCGCGCCAGCCACAGGAGGCTGCCGGGATGGGCCGGCGTTCCATGGCGCACCATCCGGCCGCCGGCCAGCTGGAGCCCTTCGAAGATCGCGTCGAGCGGGTCGAGCGAGGCTGCTCCCGCGGCGATGACGAGCTCCGCGCCGAGGTCGGCGAGGGCCCCGAGCCCATCGGCGACGGCGCGTGCCTCGTCGGCGCAGTAGTGGACGGGCAATAGAGTTGAGCCGAACCAGTCCACCTTCTCGCCGAGCGCGGCCTCGAACCGGGCGCGCTGCTGGACCGGCAGGCTCGCGCGCGCGAGCGCGCCGATACGGCGGGGCGTGAAGGTCTTGACGGTGACGAGCCCGCCCGCGGCCCAGGCGCGCTCCTCGGCCCGCTTCACCTGGGCCTCGGCGATCGCGAGCGGAACGATCTTGGCGCGCGCCACGGTCTCGCCCCCCTCTACAGGCTGGAGATCGTAGAGCGTGTAGACGGCCAGGCCCTCCTGGGCATTGACCTCGGACAGCACCTCCCCGCGCACGCGCAGGAGCCCGCGCCGGGTCGCAGCCAGCGTCCACTGCCCGCCGCCGTAACCACGCACCTCCACTCCCTCGCCGGCTGCGGCCTGGGAGAGGCGCGCGCCGGCCGGTTCCTCGTGGATGTCGCCCGGCTCGAGCTCGAGCACGTGGAGCTCCCGCCAGGACAGCGTCAGCAACCCCGCGGCCGCGCCCGCGTCGAGGACCTGCCCCTTCCCCACCGCGACCTTTCCCTGCGCATCGCGCACGTCATGGCAGATGACCCGGCCTTCGAGCATCCCGGCCGCCGCGTTGTCGCGTAGAATTCTGACCGCCCTCACGGCTTCAGCCCGCGCCCGTCATCTAAGTCCCCGGCGAACCTTCTCGCTGATCGGCAGGCAGGTGGCGCCGCGCTGGACGGCCAGCACCTCGGCCAGCACCGCCAGCGCGATCTCCGGCGCCGTCTGCGCCCCGAGGTCGAGGCCGATGGGCACTCGCACCCGGCCGAGCGAGGCTTCGGTGAGACCCTCTTCTCGCAAGAGGTCGAGTATCGCCTTGCCCCGCCGGCTCGATCCCAGGAGCCCGATATAGCCCACGGACGTCCCGAGCGCGTGGCGGAGCACCGGCAGATCGTACTTGTAGTCGTGCGCGACGAGGACCAGCGCCGTTGACGGCACAAGGGGAACGGCCCGGATCAGCTCGGACGGGATGCCGACCTTGAGCTCGTCAGCATCGGGGAAGCGCTCGCGTGTGGCGAAGCGCGGCCGCCCGTCCACGACGATGGTCTTGAAGCCGACGATTCGGGCGAGCGAGCACAGCGGCATGGACACGTGCCCGGCGCCCACGACCAGCATGATGGAAGGCGGCGCGAAAACCTCCGCGAAGATGCGCGTGCCTTCGACGGTCAACGTCGAAGACTTGCCCGACCGGATCGGGCCCTGCGCCTCGGCCGCCGCCCGCTCGTCGAGGCCTGCCGCGCCCAGGCCGCCCTCGCGCTCCCCCGTGTCGAGCAGGAGGAGCTTGGCGCCGTTATTGGGGGCGTCGAGCCTGGTCAGCAAGGCGGCCCGCCCGCCCGCTTCGGCGTGCTTCCGGAGCCGGTCGTAAAGCCTGAGCGTCTCGCCGCTCGGCTGCCGCAGGTCCACCGGCTCCACGAAGACCTCGATGGTCCCGCCGCAGGTGAGCCCGATCTCCCAGGCCTCCTCGTCGCCCAGGTTCAGCTCGAGGAGCCTCGGCGCGTGCGCCGCGATCACCGAGGCGGATTCCTCGATCACTTGTGCATCCACGCAGCCGCCGATGGTGACTGAGCCGAGCACGCGGCCGCCTTCGCCCACGAGCATCTTGGCGCCTTCCTTGCGCGGCGTCGTCCCCCGCGTGTTGACTAGCGTCGCCAGCGCCACCTTGCCTTCGGCGCTCCTCAGCCTGTCCAGATGCTCGAACAGCTCGCTCATCTCACCCTCAGGTGGGCAGCCAGCTCGCGGAGGCTGGACAGGTTGTGCGCGGCGGCGAAGTGATCCACGAGCGGCAGCGCCGCCGCCATGCCGCGCGTCAGCGGCTCGTAGGACGGATTACCGAGCAGCGGGTTGAGCCAGATGACCCTGGCCGCGCGGCGCTTGAGGGTCAGCATCTCCTGCGCCAGGACGTCGGGCTCGCCGGTGTCCCAGCCGTCGGAGAGCAGCAGCACGATGGTGCGCCGGTCCACGAGGCGGCCCCATGTCTGGTTGAACTCCCGGATCGATTCGCCGATGCGCGTGCCCCCGGACCAGTCGCGCACTTCGGTGAGACGCCGGAGGGCCCCCTTGTAGGACGGGCCGCGGAGCAGATGGGAGACGCGGGTCAGCCGGGTCGCGAAGGTGAAGGTCTCCACCCGCCCGAAGACGTTCTGGAGCGCGTAGAGGAACTGGAGCAGGAACCGGCTGTACAGGTCCATGGAGCCCGAGACGTCGCAGAGCAGCACGAGGCGCACCTTGCGGCGCCGCCGGGCGCGGCGCCGCAGCTCGATGATCTCGCCCTTCATGAGGTTGGCCCTCATGCTCCGCCGCAGATCGATCACGCCTCCCCGCCGCGTGGGCTTGCGCCGCCGGCTCACGCGGCGCGCGAGCCGCCTGGCGATCTGCACCGTCAGCCGGGCAACCTCGTCGAGCTGCTCGGCGGGGAAGGTCGAGAAGTCCTGCTCCATCAGCGCCTCGCGGTCGGAGAGGCCAGGCACCTCGATCGGCTCGTCGTCCGCGGCCTCGCCCTGGTCCCAGTCGTCGAGGGCCACCTGCGCCTGCTTCTCCCGGGGGGCCTCGATGGCGCCGGGCGCCGTCTCCTCCTCCTGCCTCAGCGGCTGGACGGCGGCGACCAAGCCGTCGAGCCCCTGTCCCTCTTCAGCGTGAAACCGCCAGAAGGCCTCGAAGCAGCGGTCGAAGGCGGGCAGTTCCTCGATGCGGCTCATCAGGACCGCTCGAAGGGTCAGGTGGACCTCGCCGCGGTCCATCAGGTCCACGACCTCGAGCGCGCGAACGGCGTCCATCAGAGCCGACGTGGTCACCGGCAGCCCCGACGCGCGCAGCATGGAGCCGAAGGCCAGCATGGCGCGCGTGAGTTCCCGGGGCGCCCCCATCGAATCAGCTCTGGGCGGCGACGAAACGGCCGATACCGCCGGTCGCGAGCTCCCGCTTGAGGCGCTTGATGTCGTCCGCGTCCTTGACGACACAGCCGAGCGTCTCCGTCACCAGCTCCTCCTCGAGGTGGTCGGCGTGCAGCGACGAGAGAGCCTGGGCCCAGTCGAGCGTCTCGGCGACGCCCGGCACCTTGGCCAGGCGGATGGTCCGCACGGTCTCCATGAAGCGCGAGATCTCCCTCGCCAGGCGCTCGTTCACTCCGGGCACCTTGCGGGTGACGATGCGGACCTCCTTTTCGAAGCCTGGGAAGTCGATCCACAGGTAGAGGCAGCGGCGGCGCAGCGCGTCCGACAGTTCGCGCACGCGGTTGGACGTAAGGATGACATAGGGTGGCTGCGTCGCCTTGATGGTGCCGACCTCCGGGATCGTCACCTGAAAGTCGGAGAGCACCTCCAGCAGGAAGGCCTCGAACTCTTCGTCGGCCCGGTCGATCTCGTCGATGAGGAGCACCGGCGGCGCGCCCGTCGAGCTGATGGCCTGCAGCAGCGGCCGCCTGATCAGAAAGGGCGGCGAGAAGATGGCTGCCTCCTTCTCCGACATCGTGTGTGCCGTGTTCTCCTCCAGCTTGATGTGCAGGAGCTGCTTGGGATAGTTCCATTCGTACAGCGCCTGGGCGGCGTCGAGCCCCTCGTAGCACTGGAGGCGGATCAGGTCGGTCCCGAGCATCCTCGCCATGACCTTGGCGACCTCGGTCTTGCCCACCCCGGCGTGCCCCTCGATGAGGAGCGGCTTCTTGAGCGTCATGGCGAGGTGGACGGACGTGGCGATAGCCGGGTCCGTGACGTAGTCGGCGGACTCCATCATCTCGTGGATCTTCCTGATCTCGGCTCTCATGGTGCCCTCAGTTTACCGCGGATTGTCGGGGGCGCTCAGGCTCTCGTAGTCCTCCGGCGTGTCGATGTCCCTGGGCATACGGGAGCGGATGGCGACGGCGGCCAGCCGCGACGGGTCGCGCTCGACGACGGCGCGAGCTCCACGATCGCCGGAGAGACCCAGCAGCTCGGGGAAGACCGCGGCGGCGAACAGGACAGGGTTGCCCAGGCCGTCGGCGTACCGGGGTGCGGCGATGGTCTTCCCGGGCGTCTTCAACGCTTTGAGAAGAGCCGGTATGACCTCGGCGGGGACGCCCGGCTGGTCGCCCAAGGCGATGAGAACGGCTGTGCTCCCCGCAGGCAGCGCGCCCACGCCGACGCTCACGGAGGAGCCCTGCCCCGCCTCGGGCGTCGGATTGACCACGAAGCGCACAGGAAGCCCCTCGAGCGCGCGCTCCAGCCCCTCATGTTCCGGCCCGGCGACGACGAACACCTGGCGGATGCCCGCAGAGATCACTCGCTCGACCGCATGCCGGATGATAGGCCTGCCCTCGAGCTCCAGGAGGAGCTTGGGGCGGCCCATCCTGAGGGACAGCCCGGCCGCAAGAACTATGGCGGCGGTCACCGCCGCCCCAGAAACACACGCCCCGCGGACGTGAATCCGCGGGGCGCTGGGGACTCGAGCCGGATCACTTCTTGGCGGCCGCCGCCTCCATGGCGCGCTTGGCGAAGACCCTCAGCAGGTGCTGCTTGTACTCGACGGACCCCTGGAGATCGGCCTGGACGTCCACGCCGTCTGCCGCGCTCGAAGCCGCCGCCTGGATCGAAGCCGCATCGGCAGCCTTGCCGGCTATGGCAGCTTCGACACCCTTGGCGCGGGTGGCCTTGGTGCCGGCACCCGTGATGCCGATGCTGGCCTTGCTGATCTTGCCCCCGCCGTCCAGGGTCAGGACCGCAGCGACGCCCACCACGGCGAAACGCGAGGCCGGATGCGGGAACTTGGCGTAGGCGCACTTGACGTTCGCCCCACAGGCCGGGACACGGATTTCCGTTAGAATCTCGTTCTCTGTGAGGGCAGTAGTCAGAAGTCCCTTGAAGAAGTCGTCGACCTTGATGGTCCGCTTGCCCTTGGGCCCTTCAGCCACGAACTCGGCCCCGAGAGCGATGACAGCGGCCGGCCAGTCGGCGGCCGGGTCCGCGTGAGCGAGACTCCCTCCGAGAGTGCCCATGTTGCGCACCATCGGGTCGCCGATGTGCCCCGCGACCTCAGGGAGGAGCGGGCACTTGCTCTTGAGCAGGGCGGAGGACTCGATGGCGTAGTGCGTGGTCATGGCGCCGATGACGAGCGTGCCCCCCTCCTCCTTGATTCCGGCGAGCTCCGAGACCTTGCCAATGTCGATCACGTGCTTGGGCTGGGCCAGGCGCAGCTTCATCGCCGGCAGCAGGCTGTGGCCGCCGGCGAGGAGCTTCGCCTCGTCCTTGTACTTTGCCAGGAGGTCGAGGGCCTCCCTGACGGTGCCGGCCTTGTGGTACTCGAACTGCGCTGGATACATGGGCGTCTCCCTTACTTCTTAGACTTGGCGGCCTGGACCGTCTTCCAGACCCGCTCAGGCGTGAGCGGCATGACTTCGATGTGGTCAACGCCGAAACCCGACAGCGCGTCCACCACCGCGTTGACGACGGCGGGCGTAGAGGCAATGGTCCCCGTCTCTCCCGCCCCCTTGATACCCAGAGGGTTGACGGGCGTCGGCGTCTCGGTGCGCGCAGTCTCGTACATCGGCAGCATGTCGGCCTTCGGCAGCGCGTAGTCCATCAAGCTTCCGGAGACCAGTTGTCCCGACTCCTCGTCGTAGACCGCCCCCTCCCAGAGGGCTTGAGCCGCGCCTTGGGCAATACCGCCGTGGACCATGCCGTCCACGATCATCGGGTTGATCACGTTGCCGACGTCGTCCACGGCCATGTAGCGGACGATCTTCACGTGTCCCGTGTCGCCATCGACCTCGACGACGCAGGCGTGGGCCCCGAACGGGAAGCAGAAATTCGATGGGTCGTAGAAACTCGTCTCCTCGAGGCCGGGCTCGATCCCCTCGGGGTAGTTGTGCGGCACGTAGGCGGTGAGGGCGACCGCGCCCCAGGGCACCGCCTTGCCGGGGGCGCCGCGCACCTGGAACTGCCCACCGACGTACTCGATGTCGCTGGCCGAGGCCTCGAGAAGGTGCGCCGCGATCTTCTTGCCCTTCTCCTTGATCTTGTGCACCGACATGTGGAGCGCGGTGCCTCCCACCGAAGCAGAGCGGCTGCCGTAGGTGCCCATGCCGAACGGGATCGCGCCGGTATCGCCGTGGACGACCTCAACCTGGTCGATGGGGATCTGGAGCTCGTCGGCCACGAGCTGGGCGAAGGTCGTCTCGTGCCCCTGGCCGTGCGAGTGCGAGCCCGTGTAGACCGTCACCCCTCCCGTCGGGTGCACGCGCACCTTGCCGGACTCGTAGAGACCGGCCCCGGCGCCGAGGGCGCCCACGAGCTTCGAGGGCGCAATGGAGCACGCCTCGATGTAGGTCGAGAAGCCGACCCCGAGGTAACGACCCTTCTTCCGCGCCTCCGCCTGCTCGGTTCGGAACTTCTTGTAGTCGAACAGCTGGAGGAGGCGATCGAACGCCCCCGCGTAGTCGCCGCTGTCGTAGGACACCGCCACGTGGGTCTGATACGCGCCCGAGAACTTCGGAATGAAATTCGTCCGCCGGACGTCGGCGGGATCCATCTTGAGGGCGGCCGCGGCGGCGTCGACCATCCGCTCGAGCACGTAACAGGCCTCGGGCCGGCCCGCGCCGCGGTACGCGTCCACGGCGGTGGTGTTGGTGAACACGCCGGTGACCTCGCACTTGATGGCGCCCATCTTGTAGACGCCGTTCAGGAGCGTACCGTAGAGGAAGGTCGGGACGGCGGGCGCGAAGGTGGAGAGGTACGCGCCCAGGTTCGCAGTGGTCTTGACGTGGAGGCCCAGGATCTTGCCGTCCTTGGACATCGCCATCGCGGCGTCCGTGACGTGGTCTCGCCCGTGGGCGTCCGTCATGTACGCCTCCCGGCGCGTCGAGGTCCACCTGACGGGCCGCTTGAGCTGGCGCGACGCCCACGAGCAGACGACCTCCTCGTTGTAGAGGAAGATCTTGGACCCGAAGCCGCCGCCCACGTCCGGAGAGATGACCCGCACTTTGTGCTCGGGTATACCGAGGACGAAGGCGCACATCAGGAGCCGGTGGACGTGCGGGTTCTGCGACGTCACCCAGAGCGTCAGGTCGCCGGTCGACTCCTCAAAGCGCGCGACGCACGCCCGCGGCTCCATCGCGTTGGCGACGAGCCGCTGGTTGACGATGCGCTTCCTGACGACAACGTCGGCGCTCTTGAACGCGCCGTCGACGTCGCCGCCCCCGAGCTCCCACTTGAACGCGACGTTCCCCGGCGCGCCCGCGTGAACCTGCGCGGCGCCCGCCTGGGCGGCTAGCGCGGTCGCCGTTACGGAAGACTTCACGTCCCAGTCCACGGTTACGAGGTCGGCGGCGTCGAGGGCGGCATCCTGGCTGTCGGCGATGACCACCGCGACGGGATCCCCCACGTGACGCGCGACGTCGGAGGTCAAGGGCATGTGGGGAACCATGGCCAGGTCCTGCACCACACCGGGGATGTTCTTCTCCTTGCGAAGATCCCAACCGCATGGGAGCGAGTTGACGCCCGTCATGTCCGTGCCCGTGAAGACCGCTACCACGCCCGGGTGTTTGATGGCTCTCGCCGTGTCGATCTTGCGGATCCCAGCGTGGGCGTGCGGGCTCCGCACGAAGGCCGCGTAGGTCATCCCCGGCAGCTTCAGGTCGTCCGTGTAGTTGCCCTTGCCGGTGATGAAGCGCGGATCCTCGCGCCGCTTGATGCTCGCGCCCAGCAGCCTCGCCGTCGCCATTGTCGAGCCTCCCTACTTCCCCGCCATCGTCTCGGCGGCGTGCTGGATGGCTTTGACGATATTATGGTAGCCCGTGCAGCGGCACAGGTTCCCCTCGAGCTGGTGGCGGATCTGCTCCTCCGTCGGCTTGGGGTAACGCTGGAGGATCTGCGCCGCCGACATGATCATGCCGGGGGTGCAGAAGCCGCACTGCAGCCCGTGCTTCTCCCAGAAGGCATCCTGGATCGGGTGGAGCTTGCCGTCCTTCGCCATGCCCTCGATGGTCGCGATCTGGGCGCCGTCAGCCTGGACGGCCAGCATGGTGCAGGATTTCACCGCCTGGCCGTTCAGGTGGATGGTGCACGCGCCGCACTGGCTCGTGTCGCACCCCACGTGGGTGCCCGTCAAACCAGCGAGCTCGCGGATGAAGTGGACGAGGAGCAACCGCGGCTCGACCTCGTGGGTGTGCTTGACGCCGTTGATGGTGATGCTCACGGACTTTTTCACTGCGCGTACCTCCTCAAAGGACTGGATGCTGATCGATGAACGCCGCCTCTCCTTCGAGGGGTCGAGGCAGGCCAAAATGTCCCAAAACCTTAGTCCGGGGCCCGGGTGATGTCAAGCCTCGGGGCGCTCCCCGTGGAGAAGCCGGCGGCCGTCGGCCCTCGCCTGGTCGAGCACCTCGCGGGCGGACAGTCCCTTCTCCTTGGCGATGCGGCGGACCTCGGCGAACTCGGGCGTCGCGGTCAGCACCCGCCCGGCGAGCCGCGACACCTTGAAGGGCACGGGGCCGTAGGCGGTCCTCAGCGTCACGGTCTCCCGGTCGAGGCGCTGGCGCTGGTACGCGGTCCAACGAACGCCGATGGTCGGCGACTCCTCGAAGAGCACACGCGAGAGCTCCGTCACACGGTCGGGAGCGCAGAGTGCCGTCAGGACTATGCCGGGCCGGCTCTTCTTCATCGTGACCGGCGTCAGGTAGACGTCGAGGGCGCCCGACTCAAAGAGCCGTTCCATCACCCCCTCCCAGAGCTGCGGCTGCATGTCGTCGACCGTGGTCTCGACCTGAACGATGGTCTCGCGCCCGGCGGGCACGTCCCCCCGTCCCAGGAAGACGCGAACCACGTTGGGCGCCTCCAGATCCATGTCGCCGGCGCCGTAGCCCACCGCTTCGATGGTCATCGCGGGCATGGCGCCGGTCCCGGCAGCGAGCGTCGTCAGGATGGCCGCGCCCGTGGGCGTCACGAGCTCTCGCCTCACGCCTGTGTCCACCACAGGGAAGCCCTTGAGCAGCTCCGCCGTTCCGGGGCCGGGCACGGGCATACGCCCGTGCGCGCCCGTGACGAAGCCTCCGCCCACGGGCAGCGCCGAGCAGTGCACCGCGTCGACGCCCAGCAGGTGAAGCCCGATGCAGGCGCCCGTGACGTCCACGATCGCGTCGACCGCGCCCACCTCGTGGAAGTGGACCTCGTCCACCGTGGTGCCGTGCACGCGGGCCTCGGCTTGACCGAGGCGGGTGAAGATCCGGGCCGCGTTGTCCTTGACGGGTTCGGGCAAACCGCTGCCGCCGATGAGATCGAGGATGGCTCCCAGGTTGCGATGCGGGTGAACGTGACTTCCCTGCGGGTGGGCGTGTGAGTGGCCCTGCGCATGGACCCGCACGTCGATCTTCGTGGCGCGGAAGACGCCCTTCATCACCTCGCGGCGCTCGAGCGTGAAGGCGTGGAGCCGGAGCTTGGCGAGCTCCTCCCGGAGCGCCTCGAAGGCGAGCCCCGCGTCCACGAGGGCGCCCATGATCATGTCTCCCGCGGCGCCGCTCGGGCAGTCGAAGTACGCGAGGCGCATGACTAGCGGATCTTGGAGGCGAGCTTGTTAATCTGGTTGGCCTGTGCGGCGGCCCCGTAGCCGTTGTCGATGTTCACGACCGAGACGCCCGGTGCGCACGAGTTGAGCATGGCCAGTAGCGCCGTGACCCCGCCGAAGGAAGCGCCGTAGCCCACGCTGGTCGGTACCGCGATCACCGGGCGGTCCACGAGACCCCCGATCACGCTCGGCAGAGCACCCTCCATGCCCGCCACGGCGACGATGACATTGGCCTCGTTGAGCCGGTCGAGGTGCGGGACGAGGCGGTGGAGTCCGGCGACGCCGCAGTCGTAGACCCGCTCGACGCGATTGCCCATGGCCTCCGCCGTCACCGCGGCCTCCTCGGCCACGGGCAGGTCGGAGGTGCCGGCGCTCACGACCATGATGAGGCCGACACCCTCGTGGGCCAGCGGCTTGACCACGACCAGCCGCGCCTCCGCGTGAACGGCGCACTCGAGCCCGGCGCCCGTCAAGGCCTCGATAACAGCCGGGTCCGCCCGCGTCGCCAGAATGTTGTCGTGACCCTGTGCGAGGCACCTGACGATGGCCACCACCTGCTCGGGGGTCTTGCCCGGGCAGAATACGGCCTCCGGCACGCCGTGGCGCAGCGAGCGATGCAGATCAACACGGGCGAAGCGGAGGTCGTCCACCGGCAGATCGCGCAGCCGCGCCAGCGCCTGGTCGGGCTTGAGCGCGCCTCCCGCGACCGCCTCGAGGAGCTGCCTTACTTTTTCCTTATCCATGTCAGTGCCTCGTTGGCGCTGCCGCTCCTGAACCCCTGGAGATCCAGCGTGACGTACAGATAGCCGAGCTCGCGAAAGCGCTTCACGACGGCCGCGTGACGCCCCGCCTCGAAGAGCCGCCCCATCTCCTCCGGCGGCAATTCGAGGCGCGCCAGCCTGTCGTGGTGGCGGACGCGGAACTGACGGAAGCCGAGACTCCGGATGAAAGCCTCGGCGGCGTCGATGAGCCGGAGCTTCTCGGCAGTGATGGCTTCGCCGTACTGGAAGCGCGAGGACAGGCACGCGAAGGAGGGTTTGTCCCACGTCGGCAACCCGAGGTCGCGCGAGAGCGCGCGGATCTCCGCTTTCCACATCCCGGCCTCGATGAGGGGCGCCCTCACGCCGGCCGCCTTGGCCGCGTCCATGCCCGGCCGGTGGTCGCCCATGTCGTCCATGTTCGCCCCGTAGACCATGATCGCGTCGCCGTGCTGTCGGGCGATCGGGCCGAGCTTGGCGAAGAGCTCCTCCTTGCAGAAGAAGCAGCGGCTGGGGGAGTTCAGCGCGTACCGCGGATTGTCCAGCTCGCGGGTCTGGATCACCAGGTGCCGCATGCCGAGCAGGTCCGCGAGCCGCCGTGTCTCTTCGAGCTCCGAGGCCGGATAGGTCTCCGAATCCGCCGTCACCAGGACGGCGCGCTCGCCCACAGCGTCTTTCGCCGCGCGGCCCAGGAAGGTCGAGTCCACCCCGCCCGAGAAGGCCACGAGGACCTCCCCCATGTCCCGGATGATTCCCAGGAGCGCCTCATGCTTCGCGGCAAGCACGGCGTTCACGCTACCCTTCCAGGCGGACCATCTCGGCAAAGGCCAGTAGCCGCTCTTCGATTTCTCGCCGCTCAAGCCGCTTGAGCCGCTCCAGCGAGAAGTCCTCCACGGTGAACGAGGCCATGGCGGCGCCCCGGACCATCGCCCGCCTGAGCGCTGCCGGGTCCGTGGCGTCCTGCTGCGCGAGGTAGCCCATGAAGCCGCCGGCGAAGGTATCCCCCGCACCCGTCGGGTCGAACACCGCCTCGAGGGGGTACGCAGGCGCGAAGAAGAACTGGCCTCTCGAGACCAGCAGAGCGCCGTACTCGCCGCGCTTGATCACCACGGTCCGCGGGCCCATCCCGCCGATGGTCCGCGCCGCCTTGATGAGGTTGGGCTCGCGCGACAGCATCCGCGCCTCCGCGTCGTTGATGAGCAGCACGTCCACTCGCGCCAGCACGCGAAGGAGGTCCGCGCGCTTGCCCTCGATCCAGAAGTTCATGGTGTCGAGCGCGGTGAGCGCCGGCCGCTCCATCTGCTCGAGGACCTCGAGCTGGAGCACGGGGTCGATGTTCGCGAGGAACAGGAACCGCGCCTCGCGGTGGCCGGGTCCCAGCTTCGGATTGAATGCCGCGAAGGCATTGAGCTGGACGTCGAGCGTCTGCGCTTCGTTGAGGTCGAAGCCGTATTCCCCCGTCCACCTGAAGGTCTTCTGGTCCGGCAGGATCTCAAGGGCTGTCACGTCCACGCCGCGGCGGCTGAGCAGCTCCAGGTGCTCCCGCGGGAAGTCGTTGCCTACGGCACCCACAACGCGCACCTGGGTGAAGAAGCTCGCCGCGTAGGAGAAGTACGTCGCGGAACCGCCGAGCGCCTCGGTCACCTTGCCGAACGGCGTCTTGACGCTGTCGAGCGCCACGGAGCCCACCACCACGAGATCAGCCACGCCGGGGTCCTTTCCTTGCAGCCGGGAAGTACTTCCCGAGGATAAAGTCGAGGCGCTTTCGGATCCTTGGCGGGAAGGCCTTGGGGTGCGTGATGACGGCGCTCCGGAGCGCGTCCGGGCAGCCTTGCCCGCACGAGGCCGGGATGCGCGAAATCACTCGGCGAAGGACTTCCTTAGCCGTCTCAACGTTCTTCATCAGGTTGGCGACCACCGCCTCCACGGTCACGGCGTCGTGCTCCTCGTGCCAGACGTCGTAATCGGTCACGA
>Ga0153916_10001606_pt1 | contig 16331 bp, 14 predicted proteins | sample Opewatmetagenome_FD_109642 | JGI IMG/M metagenome (GOLD analysis project Ga0153916, IMG submission 109642) | Freshwater wetland microbial communities from Ohio, USA - Open water 3 Core 3 Depth 4 metaG | ecosystem: Environmental > Aquatic > Freshwater > Wetlands | place: USA: Ohio, Lake Erie...
CACTGGCGAGACGCCGTCGACGCCGGAGCGCTACACGACGCGGGGCTTCGCGGCCGACGCCCTCGGCCTGATCGACGCGCTCGGACTCGAGGCCGCCCATGTCGTCGGACACTCGATGGGTGGTCGAGTGGCGCAGTGGATGGCACTCGACCGACCTGATCGAGTCCGCTCGCTGGTCCTGGCGGCCACCGGACCGGGCGAATTCCGTCCCGACCGCCCGGTCACCCGGGGCGTGCCTCTGCATACGGCGCGGGACATGATCGAGCTCGGCTATGAGGGCTATATGCGGGCGCACATCGCCCGGACATTCTTCACGCCGGAGTTCGTCGAGTCCCATCCCGACCGGGTCGCCTGGCTGGTCCGCGCGTTCTGGGATCATCGCCCATCCCTGGAGGACTATCTGCGCCACGTCGTGGCTCGCCAGGAGCACCAGACAGCGGATCGCCTGGCCGAGCTGGATCTACCGTCACTCGTCCTCGTCGGCGATCGCGACCGACACGAGGGCGGCACGGGTGTCCACTGGGAGCAATCGGCCTACCTCGTCGAGCACCTGCCGAACGCCGAGCTGCGTGTCGTGGAGGGCGGATCGCACGGCTACTTCTGGCAGATGCCGGAGGTCTCCGCCTCGTACGTTCTGGACTGGACAGCGGCGCACTGACGCGAGGCCCGCATCAGGCTGGGGCGGTGACGGAGCGGGCCCCCGTGAAGCGGACCGGATAGCGGCGCCAGCGGGTGAACCGCTCGGTCCGCAGGTCGCGCTCCGGCGGGTGCTCCGGATCCGGCCGGACCCCGCGACGGGCAACCTCCTGGAGCATCAACGCGACGAGACCGAAGACATGCTCGTCGCCGACCTCGAAGTCGTCCGGCACCGGAAACCCGCCGGCCACCGAACGGCCGGGGCATTGATGGGCGCCGGCCCCGAACGACAGTCCCCACCGCGGGACGCTGTCGGCGACCGTTCGATCCGGGTCGAATCGCTCAGGCGCGGCGCCGAAGTAGCGCGCGTCCTTGTTCGCCGTGGCCGCATCGAGCACGACGAGCGCGTCCTTCGGGATGAGGCGGCCGGTTATGGACGTATCGGCCTCGGCCCGGCGCTTGATCTTCGGTGTCGTGGGCCGGAGACGGAGCGTCTCGTGGACGACCCGCTGCGCGAACCCCACGTCATCCGTCAGCCTGGCGAGGGTTGCCTCGATCGACGATTCGGTGGAGAAGATGAGGTCGATCGCGTTGACCAGCGTCTGGCCGCTCGTGTGGGTGCCACCCTGGAGATAGGTCGCCACTTCGCGGACAACCCGGCCATCGTCGCCCAGCTCGAGCTGGGCGTCGCCACGGTGGAGCAGCAGGACAGTCAGGATGTCGTGCGGCAGGTCCTCCCTCGACAGGTCGCCTCGTTCGACCCGCTCGATGAGCGCCTCGCGTCGTTCCCACGCCGGCCGGACGAAGTCGCGCTCGAAGGACTCGTAGGTAGCCCGAACGAGGTCGCGCACGGCGTCGGGATCCTTCGCGTCGAGGATTGCCGACCCCTGCGAGAACACGTCGACGGCGTGGACCAGCTCACGGAGCTCGTCGATCGATGACGGGTCGTATTCGATGCCGGCCCGCCGACTGGCGAGGACGACCGAGACGAGCTCACCGACCGCGTACAGGTCGGCCTCCTCGCCCTCGATGACGACGTCGAACAGGTCTCGCATGACTTGTGGGAAGAGGTCCCGCTCGTAGAGGCGCAGGACGTCGGGACGGAACTGGGTGTTCTCGACCCGTCGCCGGGCGCGATGGACGGAGCCGTGGGAGATGCTGACCACCCCGTCACGGATGTTGCCGGCCTGATACGACCGCTTGTCGAAGCTCCGCGACAGGTTGGTATCGAAGAGTGCATCACGGATCTCGTCGTAGCGATCGAAGGTGATGGTCGCCGTGTAGGTCGTCAGCAGGTCGTCGCTCATCGATCGCCTCCGCCGGGATTGCCCACGACCGGCTGATCAGTTCGAGTCATGGAGCACCCGCCCATCGGCGGTAACGAGGCGGATCGACTGCGTCGGGCAGGTTCGGGCCGCTCGCAGAAGGAGCTCAGGATCGGCCTCCTCGACACCGAGGAGCGGCCTGGACACCCCCGCCGCCTCGTCGATCCGGAAGCCGGCCGGCAGGATCCGGACGCAGTCGCCGGATCCGATGCACAGGTCCGGATCGACGGAGACTTCGATCGGCATGATTGACCTCGCGCGAACGGACGTGCCGGATTGCCGGCCTTACATCACGATTCGAGATTGTACCCATGACGAGTAGGGATGCATACAATCATCGGTACGCGCATGGTGGCGAGCCTGAGGGACGACCCACCCCGGACCCGGATCGAGCCGCAGATGGAGCTGGAGACGCGATGATCGCCGAACGACTGCTGAAAACGGACCTGACCGTCGGCGAGGTGGCGACGTTTGGCTCGTTCATCAACGCGGCGTTCCGGGAGGCGGCGGGATCCGACCGAATCGACGTTCACGATCCCGCAACCGCCACGCTCATTGCCCGGATCGAGGATGCCGGCATCGAGGGGGTGGCTGCCGCCGTCGAAGCCGGCGCGACCGCGTTCGCCGCATGGCGCCGGGTGCCTGCGCGAGAGCGCGGCGCGATCGTCGCCGAGTTGGCGCGGCGGATCGGTGCCGCGGGGGACCGCCTGTCGCGACTGGATGCGCTCGACACGGGCAATCCCCTGACGGCCATGCGAGCGGACGTCGCCAAGGGTGTCCGCCTGATGAGCGAAGCGGCAGGGCTGGCGCTCGAAATGAAGGGCCAGACGTTCCCATTGCCCGGCGTCCACTACACCCAGCGCGAGCCGTGGGGTGTCGTCGGTCGGATGATCACCTTCAACCACCCGGTGATGTTCGCCTGCGCCCGGCTCGGATCCGCGCTCGTCGCCGGCAATGCCGTGGTTCTGAAGCCATCCGAGCTCGCTCCGCTCGCGACGCTCGCTCTCGCGGAGTTGACGGTCGGGCTCCTGCCGGACGGCCTGGTCTCGGTCGTCGTTGGCGGGCCGGCCACCGGCGACGCCCTCGTCCGCCATCCGGCCGTCCAGCGGCTGTCGTTCACCGGCAGCACCGCGACGGCCCTCCGGATCCAGGCCGCCGCGGCGGCCAGCGGGCGCATCAAGACGATCACCTTCGAGCTCGGTGGCAAGAACCCGATCGTCGTGTGCCCGGATGTCGATCCGGACGAGGTCGCCGACGCGATCGTCCGTGGCATGAATTTCACGCGCGTGCAGGGCCAGAGCTGTGGCTCCACGAGTCGCCTCGTCATCCACGAATCGATCGCCGACGACGTGCTCGGGCGGGTCATCGAGCGGGCAGACCGGATCAGGATCGGCTTGCCGATGGCCGAGACGACCGAGATGGGCTCGATGATCACCCGCGCCGCTCGCGATCGCTGCATCGGCCTGGTGACCCAGGCAGCGGCGGGCGGTGGCCGGATCCTGACGGGCAACAGCGCCCCCGATGACCCTGCGCTCGCCGCGGGCGCGTTCCTGCGGCCGACCATCGTCGATCGGGTCCAGCCCGGCACGCTGCTGGCGGACGAGGAGATCTTCGGGCCCGTCCTGACCGCGATGACGTGGCGGACGGAGCGGGAGGCCCTGGAGCTGGCGAACGCCGGGCGTTACGGGCTGACGGCAGCGATCTGGAGCCAGGACATCGATCGCGCCTTCCGGTTGGCTGACGGTATCGAGGCCGGGTATCTCTGGGTCAACGACGTGGAGACGCGCTTCCCGGCGGTCCCTTTCGGTGGTTGGGGAGACTCCGGCGTGGGCTCGGAGCACGGCCTCGACGAGATCCTGTCCTTCACCCGGCTGAAAGCCGTCAACCTTCGGGTGCGACCGGCACGGATCGACGCCTGACCGCCGCCCGACGGGCGACTCACGGATCGGGTCAGCCGGCCCGATCGACGGTGGCCGGATCCGGGGCGAGCTCGACGGTGGGCGTCGTCGATTCGACCACGATCGTCACCGGTCGACTCAGGGCGCTCCAGGCCTGGCGAGTGGCCAGCAGCCCAAGCGGCGTGAGGGCCAATCCGATGAGGACAGCTGGTTGTGCCCCGACGAGGGCAGCCACTGCTCCGCCGGCCAACGCGGCAAAGGGTCGGTTGCCGAGGTGTGCCATCTGGTGGAACGACATGACCCGACCGCGGACGGCGTCGGGGACCTCCGCCTGGAGGCCGCTCGTCAGGACGGGGAAGCAAAGCGAGAATCCGAAACCGACCATGCCGACGGAGACCGCGGCAACCCGGAGATCGCCGGCCAGAAAGGCTCCGATCATTCCCACCGCCTGGATCCCCAGCCCCAGGCGGGCAACGTCGTTGGAGCGACCCGACCGTCGCAGTGGGATGAACGCGAGCAGCGCCAGTGCGGAGCCGGCGCTTTGGGCAGCCACGATCAGCCCGGCGGCACTCTCCGGTTGATGAAGCGCTCCCGCGAGGGCAGGCGACAGAGTCCGCAGGACCTCGAGGGGCGCGCTGCAGGCGACGATGCCGAGGAGCAGTGCCAGCACCCAGCGGTGCTCGCCGACGTACCTAACCGCACTGATCGTCGGGTCACTGTCAATCGGCTGCGCCGCGGCACTGGCCGGCTCACCATGCCCGGGCACGTGGCGTGACAGGTAGACCATGCTGAGAACCGGGGCGAGGTAGCTGAGCGCATTGATCGCGAACGCCCACGGCACGCCCGCCGTCGCGATAACGATCGCGGACAGCACCGGTCCGATCATCTGGCCCGTCACGAACTGGAGCGTGTTCACGCCGACGGCCTCGGTCAGCTCCTCGCGTGGAACCAGCGACGGCAGGATCGAGACGAGGGCCGGCTTGGCGACCGCGTACGAGGTGTTCAGGGCGAACGCGATGACGACGACGTGGATCTCGGTGGCCACACCCGAAAAGGCAAGAACCGCGAGAACGGTCGCGAGGACGCCGGACGTGACGTGCGTGACGATGACGACCAGCCGTCGATCGTATCGATCCGAGATGACGCCGCCGATGATGGAGAACAGGAAGACTGGCAGGAACGAAGCGAAGTTGAGGATGCCCACGGCCAGGGTCGAGCCGGTCAGCTGGTAGACGAAGACCGACGCCGCGACCGCCTGGAGCCACGTCCCGATGTTCGACAGGAACCCGCCGGTCCAGTAGATCGAGAACGTCGCATGGCGGAAGGGCCCGAGCCGCGCCAGGATCCCACGGCGCGACCGAGCCTCGATCACGAGCCGTAGGCCCGAGCGACCTGACGAGCGTTCCGACCTGATCCGCCTGTGCGCAAGAGAGGCCTCAGTACTCGACAATAACGAGGGGATTGTCTACAGTCTAGCCGTGCCGACGGGAGCTTCGTTTCGATCTCCCGAGTTGGTCCTCCTCAACGGCAGGATCTACCGAACCGTCGACGGTCCCATCACCGAGGCCCTCGCGGTTCACGGGGGCACGATCGTCGCCACTGGCCAGACCGCTGAGCTGCGGCAGCTCGACGGGCCGCGGACGACCGTGATCGATCTCGCCGGGCGGACGGTTCTCCCGAGCTTCGTTGACAGCCATACCCACTTCCACCGGGCCGCGATCCTGCGACAGCTCTTCCTCGACTTCGAGACGCTCGGCCCGACATCGGTTGCCGACGTCGTTGCCCGCGTCGCCGAGCGTGCCGCGGACCTTCCGCCCGGAACCTGGATCCAGGGCGACTCGCTGACGGCGGCGCGCCTTGCCGAAGGACGCCTTCCAGATCGACGCGAGCTGGACGCGGCTGCCCCGCTGCACCCGGTCGTTCTGCGCGGCATCGGCAAGCACGTCGTCGCGACCAACTCTGCGGCCCTCGCCGCGGCCGGGATCGATCGCGAAACGCTCGACCCGGCCGGTGGCCGGATCGAGCGCGATCGTGATGGCGAGCCAACCGGGATCCTCCACGAGCGTGCCAAGCTGCGGCTCGACACGTCCGATCCGCGAACCGTCGTGCCACGTCTGTCGGAAGCCGACCGTCGCCGGGCACTCCGGGCGGGCTTCGGAGATCTCCATCGGCTCGGCATCTCGACGATCCATGAGATGGTCCGGCTACCGGAGGAGGCCGACGACTTCGCTGCGCTCCGTGCCGAGGGCGAGCTGACGGTCCGAACCCGCTTGTTCTACCGGATCCACGAGTCGCCGATCGCGCTCGATCACCTCGCCACCCTCGGGATCCGGCGTGGGCTCGGCGACGACTGGCTGCGGATCCTCGGGGTCAAGATCAGCATCGATGGCTGGTGCATCTTCCGAAACGCCGCGGTGTACGAACCCTACCTGCACGATGCCGGCAATACGGGTCTGCTCCGGATCGAACCAGACGACCTGACACGCCTGACTGCGGCCGCCAACCGCCAGGGGCTCGGCATCGCTCTCCACGCCGTAGGGGCACGGGCGGTCGACGCCGCACTCGATGCTCTCGAGGCCGCCGGTGCCGCATCGGCCGGGCCGTACCGTCTCGAGCACGGGCATCTCGATCTCGGCGATCGGCAGCTCCGGCGGATGCGTGAGCTGGGCCTCGTCTGGTCCGTTCAGCCGGGCTTCCTCGGGGCCTATCGACGCGACTGGGAAGCCGCCCTCGACCCTGATCGCGTCCAGCGGATTCTGCCGCTCCGCCGCGCCGAGACTCTCGGCATCCCGATCATCCACAACAGCGATGTGCCGAGTGGCCCGCAGGCTCCGCTCGATGCCATCCGGTCGGCGGTCACCCGCGTTGCGGACGGTCGGACGATCGGCGCCGGCGAGGGCGTGTCGATCCGATCGGCATGGCGGGGTTGGACCACGCTACCCTCGTCGGCTTCGGGCGAGAGCCGAGTCGGGCCGCTCGACGTCGGGCGCGCCGCTGACCTGGTGGTCTTCAATGGCGATCCGCTCGAGTGTAGTATCGAGGACCTCGCGGCCTTAGCAGTGGTGGCGACGATGATCGACGGTCGGTTCGTACACGGAGCTGATGGAGTCGCTCGATGAACGAGGGACGTCGGGGGGAAGACGGCGCGAACGGCACGGATGGCCATCTCGATCGAATCATCGCTGCCGCTCGGGCGTCGAACGTGACCGCCCAGGATCTCGTGCTCGCCTCGCTGCGCGAGGCCATCCTCGCCGGGGTGCTCAGCCCCGGTGCTCGGCTGCGCCAGGAGGACCTGGCCGAGCGCTTCGGCACCAGCCGGATTCCCGTGCGAGAGGCCCTCCGCGCGCTGGAATACGAGGGCCTCGTCACGTCTGAGCCGAACCGCGGCTTCACCGTGACGGAGCTTGACGCCGACGACGTCGAGGAGGTCTACGACCTGCGGATCGTCCTCGAGGGCCATGCGGTCCGCGTCGCCGTGCCGCTGCTGACGGACGAGGACATCACCGAGCTCGACCAGCTGTTCGCGGCGATGACGAACGCGGCGTCGCCGGACGAGCAGCTCGCGGCTCGCGAGCGCTTCTACATCCGCCTCTACTCGGTCAGCGGTCGACCTCGCCTCGTCGGCCTGATCGCGCGCCTCCGCCAGGAGGTTGCCAGGTCGCTGCGCTGGCCCACCCTCCAGCATGCACCGGCGCATCACGATCGCTTCTATGAGGCGATCAAGATGGGCGACGTGGACCGGGCCGTTGCCCAGCTGGCCAGCCACTACCAGCGCGTCGCGGTCCTCATCAGGCGCTACATTCGCGAAGCCGAGGCGCGCGACCGTTCCGGGACAGACCGCCGCAAATAGCCGCGGCGCGTCCGGTGGTGGGCGATCAGTTGAAAGCCGGTCGCCAGGCCTCGAAACGACGCTCCACCCGCCGGATCAGTTCGCCGACGAAGACGCCGAACCCGCCGATGAGCAGGATCCCGAGCATCACCCGCGAGGCGTTCAGGAATGAGCCGTTGACGCTGATGTAGAAGCCGAGGCCGATGTTCGAGGCGATGAACTCGGCGACCACAACGCCGACGAGGGCCCGGCCGGCAGCAATCCGGATGCCGGTGATGATGAACGGAATGCTGCTCGGGACGGTGACGGACCGGAAGACGAGTGATTTCGGCGCGCGGAAGCTCCGGGCGATGTCCAGCCAGCGGCGATCGGCTGACTGGACGCCGTTGATCGTGCTGACCGTCAGGGTGACCCACGCCTCCAGGAAGACCACCGCGAACTTGGATTGGATCCCGACACCGAACAGCAGGATGATCAGCGGGACGAGGGCGACCGTCGGCGTCGCGTACAGGGCCGCCAGCAGTGGATCCACGAGGAACTCCAGGCGCCGGAACGAGCCGAGCGCGAAGCCGAGCGGGATCGCGATGACGAGCGCGACCGCGAAGCCGACCAGCCATTCGAGGAAGCTCGTTTCGATGTGCGGCTGGATCGCCCCGGAGCCGAAATCGATGATGGCGGCATTGATGACGCCGCTCGGCGAGCTGACCAACGAGGCCTTGAGCAGCCCCAGCCGAACCGAGGCTTCCCACAACAGCAGCACGCCGACAAAACCGATGACACCGAAGAGGAGTCGCTCCGGCACTCGGCCGCGCCAGGAGCGGCGCCGGATCGGCGGATGCTGGCGGCCCGCGATGGACGACGCGCCGACAGCCACCTAGGCCGCCTCGACGGTCCGGCCGCCGACCTTGGTCAGCTGGATCGAGATCAGGTTCCAGATCTGCTCTTCGTACGCCACGAACCGTGGTGTCCGCTTGATCCCGAGCTCCCTCGGGCGCGGCAGCTCGATCGGGATGTCGGCGATGATCCGGCCCGGTCTGGCGCTCATCACGATGACGCGATCCGACAGGAAGATGGCCTCGTCGATCTGGTGCGTGATGAAGAGGACCGTCTTGCTCGAGGTCGCCCAGATTCGCAGCAGCTCCGCCTGCATCAGCTCCCGTGTCTGAGCGTCGAGGGCGGCGAAGGGCTCGTCCATGATCAGCAGCTCGGGATCGACCGTCAGGGCGCGGGCCAGATTGGCTCGCTGCTGCATGCCGCCCGACAGCTGGTAGGGGTATTTGTGCTCGAAGCCGTCGAGGCCGACGAGCCGGATCAATGGCATCGCCTGTTCCTGGGCATCCCTCTTGGACACGCCCTGACAGACCAGGCCGTAGGCGACGTTGCCCAGGACCGAGTACCACGGGAAGAGCGACGAGTCCTGGAAAACCATCGCGTGATCGCGACCGTGCGCGGCCTGCCGGACTTCGATCGTGCCGTGTGTCGCCGGGAGGAGCCCGTTGACGATCTTGGCGAAGGTCGACTTGCCGCAGCCGCTCGGTCCGACAATCGTGACGAATTGGGCTTCGGGAATGTCCAGGTCGAGTTGCTCGATGGCCACCAGCTCCTGTCGAGTGCTCCGGTCCCGGTACACCATCCGGATCCCATCGGCACTCAGGGCGAGTCCGTCCTTCAGCATCGTGTTATCGCTCCTCTCGGGCTGGGCGCCAGCGTTGGAAGTGCCGCTCGACCCGTCGGAGGCCCTCGACCCCGACGATGCCGGTGAAGGTGAAGATCAGGATCGCGAAGAACATCCGGTCCGGCTGGAGGTTCGAGCTCGCCCGCGAGATGATCACGCCGAGCCCGTTTGTCTGGGCGTACAGCTCGCCAACGACGACGCCGATCAGGCCGCGCCCGATCCCGAGGCGCAGGCCGGTCACGACGAACGGCACCGTGCCGGGCAGGACGACGGAGGTGAACAGTCGCCGCTGCGACGCGCCGAAGCTGTGGGCGACGTCGAGGAAACGATGATCGACCGTCCGGACGCCCTGGACGGTGGGGATGACGACCGAGAAGAAGGCGCCCAGGAAGACGACCGCGATCTTCGATTCGATGCCGATCCCGATCCACAGGGCGATGAGCGGCAGGAGCGCCACCCGGGGCAGGGAGTTGAATAGGTTCAGCCACGGGTCGGCCATGTACGACACGCGGCGATACCAGCCGAAGATGAGTCCGATCGGGATCGCCAGCACGACCGCGGCGATGTATCCCGTGGCGAACTCGAAGGCGCTGACTCGCAGGTCGTTCCAGAAGCGCGGGACCTGTACCTCGCGGATCCCGGCGGCGAGGATCGCTGTCGGCCGGCTGAAGAAGAACGCGTCCACGAAGCCGACTCGCGACCCGATCTCCCAGACGAGCAGGAAGGCCATCACCCCGGCCGAGCCGAGGACGAGTCGCTCGCGGCGACGGAACCAGCGGACGGGGCGCGCCCGATGCCGGCGTGTTTCCGGGTTTCGGACCGGCCGCATCGTGGCGGTTGCGGTCATCGACCGCCGCGGAGTCGACAGATCACGGAGACCCCTGTCTGCTGAAGGCTTGCCCGCAGCCATTGGACCACGAGATTGTGCGCGATCCCCCACGATGGCGCGGCTGATCCGACCACCGCGACGCGGTTTGTCGTGGATGACAGCTCGATGAATAAGTTTGCGGCCGGATTGTAGACAATGTCAATCCCTTCGAGTACATTCCGGACGTTCGGCGCGGGGCGCATGTATCGCCCGGCTCGCGACTAGGAGGAGGCACAGGACGATGCACTACCAGGCCAGAGTCGGGCGGATCGGGGCGTTGGGGATGGCCGTCGGGCTGATCGCCGCCGCCTGTAGCGGCGGCGCCGCGACTTCGAGCGCGCCGGCGGCGGACACCACTCCACCATCGGCCGCCGCGAGCACCAGCGCCGTCGAGTCGGCGGCCCCAAGCTTCGGGGCACCGGAGAAGACATCGATCAAGATCGGGCTCAGCACGTCGGGCGAGACGGCCCAGTTCGCCGAGTACCTCGCCGGCCAGATCGGCACCTATACGAAATACGGGCTCACGGTCGAGGTGTCCGGCTTCGAGGGTGACGGCAAGGTCGTCCAGGCGTTGACGGCCGGGGCGCTCGACTTCGGCGTCATCGGCGTCTCGTCGGCCATCAGCTCGGTTCCGACCGACACGCCCCTCAAGTCGATCGCCCTCAACGGCGTCACCCTGACCGATGGCCTGGTGTGCGGTCCCTCGTACAAGACCAAGGACGACATCAAGGGCAAGCAGGTCGCGGTCAGCACGTTCGGCGGGACGTCCCACGGCTCGGTCCTGATCCTGCTCGACCAGCTCGGCCTGACGGCCAATGACGTCGTCATCACCCAGGTCGGCGGCCAGACCGCCCGGATCGCCGCCGTCAAGGCCGGTTCGGTCGCATGCGCCCCGATCGACCTGGCCCAGGCCGACGAGATGAAGGCCGCCGGGCTGGTCACCCTGACCGACAACAAGTCGAGCGGCAAGCAGTGGGGACGCAGCGCGCTCTCCGTCCAGGCAGCGTTCGCCCAGGCAAACCCCAACACCACCAAGGCGGTCGTGGCCGCGGTCCTGGAAGCCCAGAACTCGATGTGGCTCGACCCGGCGACGGCGGCCACGAAGTTCGCCGACTATGCCCAGATGTCGGCGGCCGACGCGACCCAGCAGATCAAGGACTTCACCGACATCGGCGATCGCGCGATGGGCTGGACCGACGACGCCTTCAACTTCCCGAAGCTGACCCTGGCGACTGTCAATCCGGCGATGGCCAATGTGGACGTCACCCAGGCGTACGACAAGAGCTACCTGCAGGGGCTCTTCGACAGCGGTTTCTACACCCAGATCGGAGACCCCGACAAGCCGTTCTGACGGCTTCCGGAATCCGGCACCCTGCGCCCCCGAAGCCTGCTTCGGGGGCGCCTCATCTCAGCGTCCTCGAAAGGATCGGCGATGTGCGGATCGACGTCGACAGACGGACCGACACCGACGACCGAGCCGGGCCCGCGCGGCGGCGTGAAACGGGTCATGGACCTCGGTACCCTGGCCCTGGTCGCGGGCGGGATCGTTGGCCAGGACGAGGTCCGGCGGACTGCAGCCGGCTTCGTCGGCTACGGCGCCACGAAGCCCGGTGACCGGGTCCTCGTCGGCGTCGACAGCCAGACCGACCCGGACCTAACCGCCGCGATCGCAACGGCACTCCGTGAGCGCGGCGCTCTGGTCGACGTGGTCGTCGCACAGGTCGAGCCGGACCGGGAATTCGGCGACCTCGACGAGATCGACGTTGCCATGCGCCGCCAGCCGTGGGTCGAGCGGCCGCGGCGCTGGGAAGGTCTGCCCTGGGTCGAAGACCTCGCCCGGACACGGGGTTACGACCTGCTGATACACGGCAAGGGTGGGGCGATCCCCAAGGTCGACCATCGCTACGAGGGCTTTCCATGGGTGGTCAAGGACCACTTCGATCGCCACTCGAACCTCTATCCTCGGCCGCTCCACCGGCTCATCAACGAGCGGACCTGGGCGCGGATCGTCGACAACGCCGGTGCCCGCCTGCGCCTGACCGATCCGGAGGGCACGAACCTCGGCCTGACGATCCTCGAGCGCCCGTTCCATGACGGCGGCCGGCACGACTACGGCCGGACGCCGAAGTGGGGCCACCTGATGGCCCACCCACCGACGCCGATCGAGCCCGACGATGACAGCAGTGGGGTGATCGCGGGCACGCTCAACCACTTCTCGCGGCCGTTTCCCCGGATCGAGGTCCATGTCGAGAACGCCCGGCTCACCGACATCCGCGGCGGTGGCGCCTACGGGGCCGCCTGGCGCGAGCTCGAGGACGAGTCGCACTCGACGCAGTACCCGGTCTTCCCGGCGCCCGGGCTGTTCTGGCTGTGGGAGCTGGCGATCGGGACGAACCCCAAGATCAGACGCCCCTCGAATATCCGCAACCTGTCCTCGGGCGGCTTCGAGTGGGAGCGCCGCCGGGCCGGGATCGTCCATTGCGGTCTCGGCACGCGTTGGCGATCGTCCGAGGAGGTGTGGGCCGGCGAGCGGCGCCTCCTCTACGGTCACCTCCACGTCCACCTCATGGCCGCCACCCTCGTCGTCGAGACGGTCGGCGGCGAGATCCCGGTCATCGAGAACGGCCGCCTGTCGTCCTACGACGACCCCGATGTCCGCGACCTTGCCGCGACGTTCGGCGATCCCGACGAACTCCTCCGCGACGACTGGGTCCCGTCAATCCCGGGCGTGACGGTCCCGGGCTCGTACGACGACTACGCCCGCGATCCGGCTGCCTGGATCTATGGCCCGGTCGCCTGATGGGCCGATCGAGACGATGAGCGAGGGCATCCTGTCGGGCCCTCCGTGCTCCCGTGCCGGAGCCATGCGATGTGGACAATCATCGTGTGTTTGGATACAGTTTGATCCGGCCGGTCCAATTGCGCCATCCGCCGAGGGTGCGGATCGCAACGGCGTGGGCGAGTAGTGGGAGGGACGATGTCCACGACTGAGGAGGTCCGGTTCCACAGCCAGGGCACAACCCTCGCGGCGACCCTGACCCTGCCCGACGGCGCCGCCCCCGACCACCGCGTCCCGGGCATCGTCCAGGGCCCCGGCTGGCTCGGCCTCCGCGACGCGAAGCTGTACCGGCCATACCACGAGGCGCTCCTGGCCGCGGGGATGGCGATCCTCGTCTTCGACTACCACGGGTTCGGCGGCTCCGATGGGGACGCCACGTATCTCGACCCGATGGACCAGGTCGCCGACTGGCGGAACGCGGTGACCTACCTGGCCAGTCGTCCGGAGATCGATCCAGGTCGGATCGGCACCTTCGGATCCGGCGGCACCGGCGGCGGCAACGCGATCATGGCTGCCGGGCTGGACGATCGCCTGAAGGCGACGGTCAGCCAGGTGCCGATCGCCGACGGTCGCGATTGGCTCCACCGGATGCGTCGCGAGCACGAATGGCTCGAGTTCCTGGAACGCCTCCGTCAGGATCGGGAGCGGCGAGTCACGACCGGGGCCGGCGAGCTCGTTCCGCCGCGCGACGGGATCATGGTCCCGACGCCGGAACGCCGGACGACGACGGTCAAGAGCGACGTCGACGGCCGCGTCCCGGAGCTGGTCCAGCTCGCCAGCGCCGAGGCGATCTTCGCCTACCGGCCGATCGACGTCGTCGATCGGATCGCGCCGCGGGCGTTGATGATCATCTGCGTCGAGAACGACGCCACGACGCCGGAGGATCACGCCACCGCCCTCTACGAGCGGGCGGGCGGCCCGAAGCGACTCGTCGTCCAGACCGGGACGACCCACTACGCCGCCTACGAGCAGTACCGCGACGTCGTCAACCCCCTCATCGTCGAGTGGTTCCAGCGCCATCTCGTCGACGGCGAGGTCCACGTCCACGAGCGCGGGGCGAGCGCGGAGATCGTCCACCTGTCGCGGGCACGCGAGTGAGCGGGGGAGCCATGGATCGCTACGACACCATCATCCGCGGAGGCACCCTGGTCGGTGCGACCGGACGGACCGTCGCCGACCTCGCGATCCGCGACGGCCGGATCGCGGCAATCGTCGAGCCGGGCACGCCGCTCGGTGGCGACGTCGTCATCGATGCGACCGGCCGCCACGTCCTGCCGGGCGCCATCGACGTCCACTCGCATCACCGCGAGCCGGGCTTCACCCGCAAGGAGGACATCGTCAGCGCCACGAGCGCGTGCGCCGCCGGCGGCGTGACGACGTCCTTCGCGATGCCCAACGTCGACCCGCCCCCCAACACCGTCGACCGACTCGACTCGATGATCGAGCTGTACGAGCAGAAGGCGATCGTCGATTGGAACATCAACGCCGCCGGAACGGTCCGCGACGAGATCCCCGGCCTGGCGACGCGCGGGATCGCCGCCTTCAAGGTCTTCATGGTCGTCGACACCGGTCGCGACTATCCGCACATGCCGGGGATCGGCGTCCACGATCACGGCGAGCTGATGGCGATCTTCGAGACCGTTGCCGAGAGCGGCCTGCCGCTCATGGTCCATCCGCACGACCAGGCCCTCATGACCCACATCGAGGAAGGCTTCTGGGCGCGCGGAGAGCGTGACGCGCTGGCCTACGCCAAGGCCTACGCCGCTCACGACGGGATCATCTGGGACACGGCGGCGGCGCTCCTGCTCCGCATTCAGGAGTCGACCGGGACGGCGCTCCACCTCCTCCACACCCAGACCTCGGGCGTTGTGGAGCAACTGCGTCGGGCCAAGGACAAGGGCCAGAACGTCTCGGCAGAGCTCAACCCATGGGCACTCTTCCTTGGCAACGACTGGGCCAACATCGAGCGGCTCGGCTCGTACGCCCTTTCGTATTACGTTCCCGAGAAGAACACGGAGCCGCTCTGGGCTGCCCTCATCGACGGGACGATCGACCTGATCTCGACGGACCACGCGCCGCATCTGCGCGAGGAGAAGGAGCCCGGCTGGGCCGACGGCTGGAAGGCCCACACCGGGACGCCGTCGACGCAGTTCTACGTGCCGCTGTTCCTCGACGCGGCGCGCCGCGGACGAATCGGCCTCGAACGGGTCGTCGAGCTCGTCGCAACGGCCCCTGCCGATCGCTTCGGGCTCACGAGCAAAGGCCGACTCGAGGTTGGTCGTGACGCCGACATCGCCATCGTCGATCTCGACGCCGAGCTCGAGATCCGCGACGAGATCGTCCTGAGCAAGATCGGCCATACGCCGTACGCGGGCACCCGCGTCAGGGGCGTCGTCGAGACCACCTTCGTTCGCGGCCGCGTCGTCTACGACGACGGCACGGTCGTCGGCGAGCCCGGCTGGGGTCGCCAGGCCCGGCCAGGCAGCCGGGAGTCCCTCGTCGCCGAGCAGAGAAGGAGCTAGCCCCGATGTCCACGCGTTTCGGTCTCCTGGTTCCCCACTTCGGCGTCGAGGCCGACCAGGACCTCCTGATCGAGGGCGCCCAACGTGCGGATCGGCTCGGTTTCGACTCGTTGTGGGTGCGCGACCACCTCGTCTTCCACCCCCACGGGATGGAAGGCACGGACCGGACCTTCATCGAGCCATTCGTGAGCCTGACCTATCTCGCCGGTGTCACCGAGCGGATCGGGCTGGGGGCGGCCACGATCATCCCGTTCCGCCACCCGATCAACATGGCCTACAGCGTGGCCTCGATGTCGTGGCTGACCCGCCGCCGGTTCGACCTCGGGATCGGCGCCGGCAACTTCCAGCATGAGTTCGACGTGATCGGCCAGGGCGATCTCAAGCGGCCGGAGCTGATGAGGGAGCAGGCCCTCATCGCCCGCCGCCTGTGGACCGGCGAGACCGTTGACTGGCACAGCGAGCAATACGACTTCGACGATGTCGACATCAAGCCACAGCCGATCCATCCGGTCCCGGTCTGGTGGGGCGGGGCGACGCCGGCTTCAGCCCGTCTGGCCGTCGACTTCTGCGACGGCTGGCTGCCCGGTCGAATCACGTTCCCGACGTACGAGGCGAGGGTCGCCAAAATCGCCGAGATGAGCGCCGAGCAGGGCAAACCGATGATCATGACCGGGGCCGTGCCGGTGACGAGCATCGATGACTCATTCGCGGCGGCGACCGCCCGGATGAATGTGCCGGG
>Ga0153916_10001607_pt1 | contig 16325 bp, 17 predicted proteins | sample Opewatmetagenome_FD_109642 | JGI IMG/M metagenome (GOLD analysis project Ga0153916, IMG submission 109642) | Freshwater wetland microbial communities from Ohio, USA - Open water 3 Core 3 Depth 4 metaG | ecosystem: Environmental > Aquatic > Freshwater > Wetlands | place: USA: Ohio, Lake Erie...
CATCAAGAAAAGTGCTATTCTCCGAGAGGATAATACGAGGTTCAATCCGTGCATTGGTCAGATTATCGATAAGGCTCCGGAGACCTTCGTAAATTGCGCCAACCTCAGCATCTGTCAGTTTCATGCAGGGCTTGGTCTTTTCGATTCCTGCTCTCAATAGAATCTCCTCCGCGTAGACACCGCCAACTCCTAGGCCACGTGCCAAAGCCCTCACGACCTCAGCGTCGCCACATTTCTTCAAATCCTCAGCAAGCTCCTCTCTCGAAGTCTTGAACGGGTTCCTCCCACTTGACGGCGGAGATGCATATGCCTCGCCTCTGATTATGTTGCGATCGCGCATCCTCTTGAAAATCAACGCCTGCACAATATCTTCTTTCTTGTCTGTCAGGATAAGGTTGCCGTCGCCGAAAAGCTCCAAGACAAGCTTCAATAATCCCTCTTTTGTCTCAAAGATGAACGCAACTATTCGTTCAAATTCATATTGTTCTACCTTTCTCATCCAGGCGTTTCGCAAGTATTTTCTGAGCGCCATGCAAAAGGCAGGAGGCGATTCGGGTTTTTCTTGAGCGTAGGAGGTTAAGTGGAACCTTCTGCCGGCTTCGACCAGAAGTAACAGCGGCGGCGTGTCCGTTTTGTGCAGTTTGAAAAGCAGGGTATTGGGGTCGAGCTGGTATATATTGTTCACTCGGGAATCTACGATAGTGTCCTTCAACTCGTGCGTTTCAGCCGCGATGTCGAAGCTCGTGAACACTTTGTTTGGCAACTCGTCCTCACTTTCAAGCTAGAGATTGTAGGTACGGTTAATAAATAAAAAGGCAAACCACAATGTCATCGAAAGCTTTAACATCTGTCTCGTGTTACTTCATTTTGTTGCTTGTTTTGGCAGGTTTGAACAATGCCAGAGGAATATGTTCCAAAAGAATGTGTTATTCCCATTCACAGACCCAAACCGGCTGAGATGGCTTTCTTTTTTTCCTGCGGTATAATCATGAGTGTCTCCATAACTCTCGTCGTGGTTTCGCTTCTCGATCCCTTGATTGCAGTCTTCGACACGTTTATCGCCTCAGTAATTTCGACAGCCGTTTTTGCGCCTTTTGTGGAGGAATTCTCCAAAGTATTCCCTCTCTATTACCGACACGGTGAGACTCAACGCTCGATTCTTAACTTAGCGATAATGGTTGGTTTAGGCTTCGCAATCGTGGAGTTGCTAGAATACGTATTTCTTCTTGGGACGCCTGTAGCTTATCGTATTCCTGGCCTCTTTTTTCACCCATCGAACACAGCGATTGCAGCTTACGGCATAGCCACGAAGAAACCCTTGCCTTTCTACCTATTAGCTGTGTCGCTTCATTTCGGCGCCAACTTCCTCGCAATCGTAAATCCGTTACCCATATCGGGCTCCATCTTGGTCATTGGGTTAACGATGTTTTTGGCGTACAGGTTCTATACCAGGACTAAGGAAAAAGTGATAGCCCAAAGCTGACCGCACAGGCAAAACGATTAATAACCCCTCAACTTCTTAAGAGGCACTGAAACTGACGAAGGGATTTGGAACCTGTGAGACCGCTCGTAACCATCTACTGGTCAAGACTCGTCTTGGCAATTGTTGCCGCTGCAATTAGCACCTGGGTGGCGTTGGCTATGGGTGAGCGGGGTTTAAGCACGTTTCTGAATGGCCTAACGATTGCGTTGCTTGTTTACCTGGTCACGTACTATGCGGTATTCAAGCCTTTTTTCGGGAAAAAGGTGGAGAAGCAGTCCAAGCTCATGACTCAGGGCATAGGCATTTACTTCTTCGCGTGGCTGGTCGTCTGGATTCTCATATACTCCATCGCCCTAAATCCAGCAGCATAATTCTTACGTTTCTTTGCCCTGGAAGAAATTAGCTATCGTCGCTTGGCTTTTATCGCTCTTCAGAGTCTCAAGATGCTTCTCTTTCTCATCTTTTGCGTCACTAGGAGCATCTGTGGTTGGAATCTCCATTCGGATGAGTATGCGCATGCAGTCTGACCAAGCTGAGAAGTAGCCGCGATCAAAGTCTCCGTGCAAACCGTTCTTCGTGTGGTCGAAAAACTCGCGCTTGTACTGGTTCAGCTGCGCCTTGTCTGTTAGGTCGAGTTTCGAGAAGAACGCGTAGTTGTCGTTGTTGCCGCTTCTGCGTGACAGGAGCATACCATAGAGTGCTCGGAAGTAGCCGCGGTTGTATTCGGTTTTCTGCATTTTCTGCTTAAGTCTTTCCAACTCGCGTTCTGCCTCTGTGAATTGTCGGTTGACAATGAGCTGGAAGTATCGTGTTACGAGCGCTTGTGGTATAGGCATTTCTAACGACCGCGAACCTTGTTTGCTTTCTCTTCTTCAGTTACGTCTTCTATTCCGTTCTCAGTGACTTTAAGGATTTCCTCTCCCTCAGGCAAGTACGGACTCGAAACCAACCGTGCAATGCGCACCGGACCGTGCGAGGCCCTGCGCAGATAAATTCGGGTGTGGCTCGTGTGCCCCACGATGTGTCCGCCAATGGGGTGGGTGGCGTCGCCGAAAAACTGGTCGGGTTTCGCCATAACCTGGTTGGTGACAACTGCCACGGCGTTGAACGCTCTGGCGAGCGAGATGAGTTTGTGCATGTGCTTATTCAGCCTCTGCTGTCTTGTTGCCAGCATCTCCCGCCCGATATATTCGCTCCTGAAATGCGCGGTGAGCGAGTCCACGATGAGGAGTTTTATGTTGTTTTCTTTTATGATTTCGTCAGCGTTTTCCAGGAGAAACATCTGGTGGTCTGACGTGAATGCTTCGGCGTAGATGATGTTTTTGACCACCTTCTCTGGGTCAAGACCGAGATGTTTGGACATCTGTATGATGCGTTCAAGTCTGAAAGTGTTCTACGTGTCCACGTACAATGCTGAGCCGCTTAGACCACCCCTTTCAGGTGGCAATTGCACGTTAACGCAGAGTTGGTGGCAGAACTGGCTTTTCCCGCTGCCGTACTCGCCGTAGAACTCGGTTATGGTTTGCGTCTCCAACCCGCCGTCTACCATCTTATCCACGGCTTTGCTGCCGGTTGTCAACCGCAGCACCGTCTGGCGCATCTTGTACAATTCATCCGCACGCACGAAGCTTATGCCAATGGCTGAACGCGCGGCCTCGATGATTTGAAACGCTTTCTTCTCGCTTACCCCTACGGGCTCCAGCTCCCGGGCGGTTGCCATGGCGAGCGATTCCACGGTGTGGTAGCCTAGGTCACGCAACTTCTGAGATGTTGCTGGGCCAACTCCTGGAAGGTCCTCGATGAACCTATATTTCTTCCCAAGTTCCGGGCTCTCGCTTTCTTCTTTTGGCGTTTCGGACTCCGGTTGATTCTCTTCGTCTATCATCTAGTTTCACGTCGTTAATGTGACGTGCATAGAGTTGGGGGTATGCCCTATTTAAAACGCACGAGAAATGGGCGCAATTTGTCTGTGGAGGGTTGAGTTAAAGTGAAGATACTTGCCAAGAGCTTGTTAGGATTATAAGCTTCCAAAGGCATATTCACCTTCCGTTTGAGGCGATAATGGTGAAGCCAGAAACCTTGTCGATTGTGGCGCTCAAGCTCATCAAGACGGCGGCCACAGTCCTGCCCCAAGACGTTAAGAAGGCATTGCGAAAAGCGCACGCGCGAGAGACGAATCTGACGGGTAAGACACAGCTGGAAGCGATTCTCAGGAACATCGAACTCGCCGAAAAGCAGAAAGCACCGATTTGCCAGGACACGGGTACGATAGCATTCTTCGTGAAGGCTGGCTCAAGAGTGAAAGGTCTCGACAAGGTCGAAGCCGCTTTAAGAGAGGCGGTGAGAGATGCTACCCAGCAAATTCCCCTTCGACCAAACGCTGTTGATCCGTTCACGCAAAAAAACAGCGGCAACAACTTGGGGCGATGCATGCCTTTAGTCTACTGGGAAATAGTGCCAGGAAACGAAGTTGAAATTGCGGTGATGTTGAAAGGAGGCGGTTCCGAGAACGTCAGCGTTCTCGGCATGCTGAACCCTGGTGAGGGCGTGAAAGGGCTGAAAAGGTTTGTTGTTGAGGCCGTCGTAAGGGCGGGGGCTCAGCCGTGTCCGCCGACAATCTTAGGCGTTGCGGTTGGGGGTGGCGCGGACGTCGCGGTGACCCTGGCGAAGAAGACTTTGCTCAGACCGTTGAATGACCAGACTTCTGACCCTGGATTAGCAGAACTGGAGCGTGAACTCCTTGACGCCGCAAACTCTACGGGCATAGGTCCAATGGGGCTAGGCGGCGACGTAACGGTCTTGGGAGTTCACGTTGACTATGCTTTTAGGCATCCTGCATCATTCCCAGTTGCGGTGGTTTTTAGTTGCTGGTGTGACAGGCGGGCAAGTGCAAGAATTAATTCTGAAGGAAGAGTTGCGTATTTGTCTCATGATGAGCGGGGCATTTTCACTTGACCGTTCGCAAGCTAGCGACACCGATTTCTGAAGCGGAGATTCGTGAACTGAGAGTCAACGACGTTCTGTATCTTTCTGGAACGGTAGTTACAGCCCGTGACCAAGCTCACAGAAGAGCCTTAGAGTTTGCGGCGAAGAATTTGCCTTTACCTGTAAACCTTGAAGGCTTAGCCGTGTTTCACTGTGGGCCGGTCGTGCGCAAAGAATGTGACAAATGGGTTGTGGTGGCTGCGGGTCCGACTACGAGCACCAGGATGGAGTCGCTCGAACCTGAATTCATTAGGCGGTTTAAGCCAAGGGTTATCATTGGCAAAGGAGGGATGGGAGAGAAGACAACCGAGACGATGGTGAAATACGGCGTGGTTTACGGTGCGTTCACTGGTGGCGCTGCGGTTCTCGCTGCAAACGCCGTTAAGGCCGTGAAGGATGTGGTGTGGTTGGATTTGGGTACGCCCGAAGCCATGTGGGTTCTCGAAGTGGCGGAGTTTGGCCCGATCGTTGTGGCGATTGATTCGTTTGGAAGCAACCTTTTCCGCGATGTTGCGCTGAGGGCTGAGGGGCGCCGTTAGCTTCTAAGCCTTTGGAACTGAGGTTTTTTCTTACAGACCTTTTTTACGGTTTTATTCGTCTTCAATTGGCTTTTTGATCAGCATGGCAATTACTCCGATTCTTGAATCAGGCCTTTTGATGCCTGGAGATTAGGATCACATTTGTCGGAGCAATGATTAGGCTCGAATAGACTTATGAGTTTACCGAGAAAACGTTGTAGTGGCCGAGCAACTATAGTCCTACAAATTAGGACGACCTTTTTGCATTTGCCTCTTCCACGTCGGCGCTCAATATTTCAGGTTTGAAATCATCGAAACATGGTGACGTAGGATTTATATCCTGACAGTCGCCTTTTCTGGCGAGGTAATAGCATGGGTTACGGAAGCGCAGGCACCCCGCCATGGGTTGACGAGAACAGAGTCGAGGAAGAGAAGCAGAAACAGAAGAATGCTGAAACAAAAGCGCAATTGAAGTTATTGCAGAAAGAGAATGAGGCGCTAAAGAAGCGTGTTAGCGAGCTCGAAAATGAGCTCAAGAAAAAAGCAAACAAAGCTAAGTTCTGACCTCAGTTTTCTCCGGAGTTTTGCTTAACTGCTCCGTTTCTTCACTATGTCCAAAAGGTTTACAGTATATAACATGCAAGATTTGTTCTTGCCCAAACAGCAGTAAATTGTTTCGGAAATCACGCAGAGGTTAGAGTTTCTTGCTCATGACGTAGGCGTCTTCGCCGTCTGAATAGTATCCGTGCACAGTACGGCTCACCTCAAACCCCAACTTCTTGTACAATCCCACGCCGGCATCGTTCGTGACGCGCACTTCGAGATAGCATTGCTTCGCCTTGTAGAAGCGCATCCCCTCCATAGACTTGTTCAGTAACGCTTGCGCTATGCCCTTCCGTCTGTAGGTTGGGAGGACAGCGATTGATACAACGTGGCCTTTTCGGATTAAGCCTCCCAGCCCGAAGTTGGAGAGGCCAACTTCTATGCGGCACATTATGTAACCCGCAATTCTACCGCTTTCCTTGGCTACGATGAATGTTTCTGGGAATCGTTCATAAAGGTCCATGAAGAAGTAGTCGCTGTAGTTTTCGGGAAGGGTTTCGCGGTTTATCTGCATGACGCTTTGTAGGTCATCGGGGGCGAATTTGCGGAGTTCGAAAGTTTCCAGCATCTAGTCTCCTTTCCTAACGAGATTTATGCTTTCAACTTAAATGTTGCGTTCGAAGGTTTAGAAATAGACTTTAGTAGCTTATGCCTGTTCTTCGGCAGCTTTGACCTCGGGCAGCATGAAGTTACCGTAGGGTATTGCCCAAACTTTAGCTGCTGAGCCCGCCGTTTTGAGTGCTTCGGTCAATGCATCATTCACTGCTCTAGCGGTTTTGACCTTGAATATGTTTGCAGCATAATAGTCTGGCAGCGAAGAAACGAGGATGATGGTGTGGTTCTGCAGTGCTTTGAGGAGATAGTACGCTTTGTGTCCGCCGAGAACAAAGTTTCGCTTAATCTCGCGTTCTACGCTTTTAAGGTCGCCGAGGCGTTGCATCCAGTCGTAGAAGACTTGGTTGCCATGTCCTTCGGTGCACTCGGCGACGAGTATTACGACGCCGCCTCGTTTGACGACAGCTAGTGCGTTGTCTAATGCCTTATAGGCTTGGAAGAAATTCATGTCTGCGGGGTATCCGCCTGGGCTCGTGACGACGATGTCTGCTCGGCGTTCAACTTGGACACGGTACATATCATCTACCGCTTTGACGGCTTCGTTGAACGCTTGCTCCAAGTCGCCTGCGAAGGCTTTGACAATTTCACCCTTGCTGTTGCTGATAGTGTTCACGATGAAATCGACTTTCGCCAGCCTTGCGGCTTCGGTCATATCTTTGTGCACTGGGTTGTCCTGCAGGATACCCGTGCGCGCGCTAGGATTGAGGAGCATAGCGTGATTATACTTTATGGATTCCTCGCCAGCGACCGCGGGGAGGACACTCTTCCTACCTCCTCCGTAACCCGCGTAGTAGTGGAAACCTACGTCGCCTAGCAGCACCTTAATGTCCGCCTCCGCGAAGACGCGGTTGAGGGCAATTTTGTTGCCGTGGGTTTTCGTATTGCCGACGTGAACGAGATCTGCAGCCCGGCAGTCATGACTGACTGTCCTTACGCGTTTACAGGCTTCCTCGCCAAGTAGCTTGCAGGCTTCCTCGTCGGTGACCGCTCGGTGTGTGCCGCAGCCAAAGATGACCGTTACGTTCTCGTCCTTGACGCCAGCGGAGTTTAGCTCATGCAAGACAGGGAGAAGCATAATGTGGCTCGGTGCATGTCGGGTTGCGTCGTCGACCACGATGGCAACCTTGCAGTCGGGCTTGGACATTTCCGTGAGTCTCTTTGAACCGATTGGGTTAGCAATAGCTCGTTCGATTTCTGCCGTTGCGTCAGCTGCGGCCGGCAGCTCCTTAGGGTTAATCGATCCCAAGAAGTTTCGGGCGGGGATCCTCACGCATACATCGGTTCTTCCATAAGGCAGCCAAACGTCAACCATAGCGGCACATCACACATACGGGGAATAGCTCGGAGCAAGCAGCTATTAAGCCTTATCAAAAGAATCATGGGAAGAATGTTCAGCAAGTTTGCTTTAGTTATTCATGATAAATTCCGCGCAGGATTCAAGCGAAAAGAATTCGTTTTCCAACCTTATTGCTTTTCATACAAATAGATTGTATGCGACGGATACCCAACCTGTGGGTTTTCGCAGAAATTCTCTACTTTCACAGGTTTCCATCCTATGATCTCATAGTCGTGAGAGACTACGCGTCCACCTTTCTTAAGTTCCTGTTCCATTTTTGGCCTGATCTTCTCGTTTGCGCTCGTCGTTAAATACAAGAAAATCACGTCAGCCGACGTCAAATTCACGGTGAACATGTCCCCGTTCACAATCGTGACGCGATCGGCGAGACCATTGTCGAATATTGTGCTCATCGCCTTCTTGGCTAAATCCTCCCGCAATTCGACGCCCACACCCCTGGCGCCGAAAGTTTTCGCCGCCATTATAACCGTTCTGCCATCTCCAGCGCCCAAGTCAAACAGGACTTCGCCTGGCTTCAATTCGGCGAGGCGAAGCATGCGTTGCACGACTATGACGGGGCTTGGTACGAAAGGCGCGATGAACAGCTCATGATCCTCCAACGGTTTCTAACACAGACGTTCAACTTAAAGACTTTGTGTTGATGCTACGCTACGTAGGAATCTCGTTTCTGTTGAGGTCTTTTTGCTTCCCCGCATTTCACGCAGCTCTGTGCACATAACTCGAGATATTTCTCTTCATCCTTCGAGCCCACGGCCGCAGATGCCTTCTGGCAGAGTTCGCTGGGTTCGGAGCAGCCCACTTCTTTGCACAGGCTAGAGATGTGACGACAGACTTCCTGAACATCCTTAGGCTCCAACACCGCTCTGTTCGTTCGAACTAGTAGGCAGAGTTCGCGAGCCATCACACAGGTTTTTACGTATTTGATTCGCTCGAGAACTTCTTGGCGCATTTTGTTTCTGCTGACTTCCAAACCAGGTTTTCTCCTCAGGATCTGTTGCTCCAACAATACGCGTTGCTAAGTTTAAAAGTATTTGTCAATGTTTGCGACAACAGAAAAAACAGAATCCGAACGCGCGTCGGGTTAGCCGAATCGGCGGCTTAGAGTCTTGCGCTCGGCTTCAAGGACTAGCTCATAGAATTTGTCGCTCGGCTTCTGCTCCTTCTGCAAGATCGACGCAACTTCTTTGGCGTCCACTTTTCTTGCGCTCAGCGCTATAGCAGCTACCTTGCCATAACTTGCGATTAACTCAGCCGTCTCTTCCGCTTGTTCCCTAAGTTTTTCCTCAGACCGCGTCAGTTTTCCGCCCTTTTTTTCGACAAGCGTCAGCGACTTTTCCTCCTCGACCTTTAGCAAGCCCAACGAACTTGAATCACAACGGGGACACTTAGGCTTATCTGGCAAGTCTCTGATGCGGATCATTTCCGAATAGCTCCAACAATTCGTGCAGATGAAGTTGCCTGTTTCACTCAGCAACCGGGCTTTCGCTGACTCCACCAGTACAGCACGCATGCGCTCTGGCGGGATTAGGTCGGTCTTCATGCTCACCCGTTCGATACCAACCCTTGCAACAGGAGTTGCGTTGCCGCCCGTCTCCACGATACGTAACTCAATTTCACTATCGCGAATCTGTTTCATAACGTGAACTAAGCCTTCGGCGTCTAGGTCCTTGGTGAAAACCTCTTTTAAGCCCTCATCGTAAATGGGTGTGCCCTCGAAGCTAGTAACCAGCTTCTGCAGGCTGACATTGCTGAAATCAGCCCACTTCTTCAGGGCGCCAAAACGTCGTGCGACGTGGATAACTCTTCGCTTGAACAGGCCGGTCTTCACGGTAGATTTGGTCAACAAATCCTTGATCGTCTGCGGAGGCATGTCCTTCATTTCATCCAGCAATTCCACAATTTGTTCTGCATTGGCTGTGCCCATCGTTTGCGCAAAAATACGGTACGGATCATGCTGAACCACGATTCCTTGCCCGAGTTTCTCTACAAGAACTTGCCCTAAGAGCTGAGCCATTGCTCGATTCGTTAGAGATCCCAGATTAGAGTGGATTATGACGAATTCGTCCCAGTCTTCAAGGACGAAGCGCTTCGGTGTGGGGATGGGTATGCCTGCGTTCACCTGTTCAATCGTCTCAGCCAATGCCCGTTGAATCGCCTCAGGTTCTCCCGGGTATTTTTGGCTTAACTCCGAAACGATTTCGCCCATTGAATGTCCGCTTTGAATCTGCTTCTCCACGAAGCCTCGCACTTCAGCGACCTCTTGAGCTACAGCATAGGGCACGGGGATCTCTTCTCCAATCCAGCTTGGGATAGCCCCGGTAGGGTCGTCGACCGGTCTCACGTAAACCTTGTCTTCGGTCGCGTAGACAATCTGCCATGGGCTTCCGCGGATAACGAACTTCGTGCCTATTTTTCCGTATTCGGCCATGAAAGCTTCATCTAATACGCCGATGGATGTGTCGCTAGATTGGTCTATGACGAGGAATTGTTTCTCCTCCGGAATCATGGAGAGGTTATCGAAGTAATATTCGAACAGGGCTTTCGTTCGTGAGGGTTTCAGAACGACTTTGTCCTCGAAACTGACCCAGGCCAAGCGTGGAAATCGTCCGTGCATGTATTTGAGGTTCTTCTCCACGTCCTCCATCGTCAAATCCTTGTAAGGGTAGGCGTTCTTGGCAAGAGCAAGGATGTCGTTGAACTCCAAACGCCTAGTCTTGAGGAGTAGTCCCGCAATTTGATGAGTCAGCACATCGTAGGGTTTGGGTGGGATGACAACGGGTTCCAACTCTTCCTGCAAAGCCTTTCTGGCAATTATCAAAGCTTCCAGCGTGTCATCGGAGTCCATTCCGATGACGATGCCCTGCGCTATATTTCCATAGGTGTGACCTGCCCTGCCAACGCGTTGAATGAGTCGCGTGACCTGTCGCGGGCTCATGTACTGGATGACGAGGTCTATTCGTCCTATATCGATGCCCAGTTCGAGGCTACTGGTGGCGATTAAGCCCTTGAGTTCGCCTCGTTTGAGACCCATTTCAGCAGCGATTCGTGAAGGCTTTGCCAAGGAGCCGTGATGAATGCTGACGGGGAAGTCTATGTCCCAGACTTTCATGCGGCTGGCGAGCACTTCACTAATGCTGCGTGTGTTCGTGAATAGCAAGACAGATTTGTGTTTTGTCATATAATCGCGAACTATTCTCAGCCTCGCAGCAACCTCGGGATGGGTGTAGAGCTTTCCTGCGAGTCGCACGTCGTCTTCCGTGGGCTTCGGGAACAAAATACTAAGTTTTACGAGTTTGGCGACGGGGACACGGATGATTTCCACGGGGCGATAAGTCCCCACTAGGAACTGTGCGACCTTTTCGGGGCTGCCGATGGTGGCGGAGAGACCTATCATCTGAAAGTCTTTTCCCAAAAGGTTGTGGATACGTTCCATCGCCAAAGAAAGCTGACTGCCGCGTTTGCTGTCCGCTAGTTCGTGGACTTCGTCTATGATGACCCATCTGAGACTCTGAATGTGCTGCCGGAGAATCCAGCCGGAGAGAACTGCTTGCAGGGTTTCGGGTGTAGTTATGAGTATATCTGGGGGGCTTTGGGATTGCCGGGTGCGTTCCTTGAGGTCGGTGTCTCCATGTCGGACCGCGAGTTTGATATCGAGGTTGTTGCACCACCATTCCAATCTTTCTAGCATGTCTCGGTTCAGCGCTCGCAACGGAGTTATATAGAGGACTTTGATCCCGGACGTATGAGGCGCTTGAAGGAGCATGCTGAGAACAGGCAAAAATGCAGCTTCAGTTTTACCTGTGGCCGTTGGTGAGATTAGAAGGACGTTCTTGCCCTCGAGAATTCGCGGAATAGTCTTCTGCTGAGGCTCCGTAGGCTTAGGGAAGCCTTTCTGCTCGACGAGCCTGCGAACTGGCTTAACGAGTAACTCGAAAACGTTCTCAGAAACACCCTCGCTCAATACGAACTATCCTCGACTATGACGTCTGCAACTAAGCGATGAACCTGTTGTAAAATGTTTTGGCACCCCCCATTCGGTTAAATATGTTGAGGTCCGATGAAATAGCTTTCATTCCAGTTGAATGACAGTTGTATGACTAAAACCAACAGACCCACCCGGATATTAGATGAAGAAATCCAATGAGCATTTTTTCGAACTCGATAATGGATTATTCAACGTTTTGCATGCATTCTGTTTATGTCATCTTGGGGCACCACTCTCCGCTCTCAAGGATTTTTGACATGAAAAGCTCAAAAAATGCTTCTTGCGTTTGGGTTTTCTATTCGAACGTAACGGAAAGTTATTTATCTATCAACATGGGAAACCATGGACGCGTAGCAATCAAGGAGAGAAATCAAATGGCAAAATGTCCAAAGTGTGGAAGCGAAGTCTCCAAACCAAAGAAAACTTGGAAGTTGGCAGGAAGACCCGACAAACAAGGTAAACGCATGCAGCTCGAAATCGCACTATACGATTGCCCCAAAGGTCACGGCGCTTGCCGAGAAGTTCTGAGCAAAAAGAAAATCTAAACCTTTGCACAATCACGCTGATATATATAATCTTTACATCCCCTATTTTTCCTTTTTTCAAGCGGTAGGTTTTAGAACACAAACTACGTTACCATGAAAGACAACCACGAAATTCAGAAGGCAAAGCATGGCACTTAAGAAAGCATGGAAGAATGAGTACGTTCAAACCGCCGCGATCATCGGCGTTATCGTTCTTGTGTTCTTCGGAGCATGGTTCGGAGCGACTCTCATACTGAACACTCAAAATCCCGTCGTCGTCGTCCCATCTGGCAGTATGTGCATACCCTACAATGGCGCATGCCAATTGCATTTGTGGGATCACCCATTTGAAAAAACACTACACGTTGGTGATTTGCTGATTCTCCAAGGACTAAACCCCAAAGACTACAACGCAGGCTACCCTGAAAGCGATATAATTGTGTTCCATGAAGCTGCAGATCCAGCAATCCTGATCGTCCACAGAATTGTAGCAGTCGATGAAACAAACGGGATATTGTACTTCCACACGAAAGGTGATGGAAACGGCATCAAATGGCCAGCGCCTGTATCCCCCCAGCAGTACGATTCTTACCCAATCGAGCCATCCGAAGGAGTTGCCCAAGACAAGGTCGTCGGTAGAGTTGTATTCCGCGTTCCCTGGGTTGGCAACATTGTTTTGTTCATGCAAACCCAAGCTGGTATAATAACTGTCGCCATCATAATTGTCCTTCTGCTGATAATCGAGTTTGTCGCTCCAATTCTGCGAAAGAAACCCATGCCAACAGCTGAACAAACGGAATAAACAATCGTTTTGCGACAATTTCCAAAAATAAACATTAAGCAAACTGCAGACTTTGGGGGACCAATAGATAAATCTGCTATTTCTGACTGAGGTTTTGGCGATAGATGTATTTATAAAGTGTTAGCTTTCATAGAAGGGTATCTGGTTAATGATTCGAGAAGGGGATATTGTGCCTAAGTCCAAAGCCATCATCAATATCGAGAATGTTGTTGCTTCAGCTACGCTGAATCAGAAGGTGGACTTGAACGCTGTTGTCAAAGGTTATCCAGGTGTAGAGTATCGTCCCGAGCAGTTCCCTGGGCTAGTTTTTAGGCTCAAGCGCCCAAAGACAGCGACTCTGATTTTCAGTTCAGGGAAAATGGTGTGCACAGGCGCCAAATCTGAGAAAGAAGCGCGCAGAGCCGTGATGAAAGTCATTAAGGAGTTGAAGCGTGGCGGAATCATAATCATTAGCAAACCCGAGCTTAAGATTCAGAATATAGTGGCGTCTGCGATTCTCGGCGGGTTGATAGATCTTGAGAAGGCCGCGTTCACGTTGGGCAAAACCATGTATGAGCCAGAACAGTTTCCCGGCTTGATTTACAGGATGGACGAGCCGAAAGTCGTGATTCTGCTGTTTGCAAGCGGGAAACTAGTTTGCACAGGTGCCAAAAAGGAGCAAGATGTGTTCGATGCAGTCGCGAAGTTGCACGTGCTATTGGAAGAGAAAGCCCTGATTTTCTATGACTGATGCTTTTTTTCTTTCTTAATCTGTTTCGTAATTGTCTTATAGCTTTCTTCGTCAATGGCATCAGTTTCATAGAGGATTTTAGCGACTTCGCTGATCTTCATTAGCGCGTGAAGGTGGATGCCGTCTTTGGCAAGCTTTGCCTGACCGCCTTCTTCTCGGTCAAGGAAGGCCACAGTTTCAGTGACAACTCCTCCCTCTGCGCGTACGGCTTCAGCGGCTTTACGCATGTTTAAGCCCGTTGTTACGAGATCGTCGATGATAAGCACGCGGTCGCCTGAGACGAGGATGCCTTCGACCCTGCGTTTTCTGCCGTGTCTGCGGATACCTTTGCGGACATAGAGGAAGGGTTTCTTTAAATTGTATGCGATTTGGCTGGCGAAGGGGATACCTGCGATTGGGACGCCGGCGATGCGGTCGAATTTATCGGTACCGATTTGCTGGGTGATTTGTTGGGTGTAGAAATTGCAGATTTCGGTGAAGGCGTCGGGAAAACTGGGGACAATGCGTAAGTCAATATAGTAGGGGCTTTTTTTGCCGCTGGTGAGTTTGAAGACACCGAATTTCAGGGCGTCGATTTTTATGAGGATTTTTGCCATTTCGGCTTTTTTGGTTTGGAGTTCTTTTTCTGGGTTCATCTTGTTTACCTTCTTTTGGTGACCTGGTAGATTTTGTTCTGTTCGGGAATTAGGCAGCCTGTTCGGGGCATGTTTGTTTTGAGGATTTCGGCAAATCGTTTCTGTTCCGCTGGATTGTTGGTATGATAGGGGACTGCAACTTGCGGTTTGGTGAGGCGGGCGATTTCGAAACCTGTCTCTGGGGTGGCTTTTGGGGCAATGCCGACGGTGCAGAAGACAAGGTCGATCTTTTCTTTCTCTCCGATTTGCACCATCTCAGGGTACGGTTGGGAGTCAGCTGTGTGGAAGATTTTCACTCCGTCTTCGCTGGTGATCAAGTACGTGACTGGGTTTTGAGCCGGGTGTTGACATTTTTCAGGCTTGATTGAGACTTCGCCGACTTTGATTTCTGTGCCTGGGTACGCGTTCTGTATCCTTTCGGGTGGGATGGTGTTCTTAAGGCTTTTTGCGGAGGCGAGGTCGGCAATGATCTGGCAGCTTGTTTTCTTGTAGATCTCCGCGATCAATCGTTGGTCCAAGTGATCGTAATGTTCGTGCGTGATGAGTATAGCGTCTGAATTCTGGAGTTGACGTGCCTTAACGTCAACGGGGTCGATGACGAGGGTTTTGCTGGGAGTTTTGAGGAGGATCCCTGCGTAATGATTGAACCAGACGAAGAGGATGGCGTTCTTCTCAGGAATGTTTTGGATGGGCATAACTCAATTCCTTGGGGATAGTATGCAGACTTGGTTTTAAAGCAGTTGTGATTAGACCACTTGCAAGGTTCGTGACCCTGCCCCTATCTTCTCTTACGCTCCGAAATGTTGATCTCGGCTTGTCTTCGTGAGCAACTCTTAAAAACAGAGTTACTGATAACCAAATGGTGGTGTTTCTGAACAAGAAAGCGATTTTACTGATTGTGCTCTTGGCGGTTTTCTCTACAGCGACAAGCCTGGTAAGTGCGGTTTCGGTCGGCGTGAAACCGGGCGATTGGATAGAATATCAGGTGACCTCGAGTGGTGTGGATGAGACTCACAACATAACCGTTGCAAGAATGGAAGTCATGCATGTTCAGGGCGACGTTATTGAAGTGAACATTGTCTCGACTTATTCTAACGGCACGAAAATCTCCACAGATTCCACGTTGAACCTGGACACGGGAGACTTGATTGACAACTTCATTATCCCAGCGAACCTTACAACCGGAACGGAATTCAATTCAAACATGGGCAATATGGGGAGAATGATGATTGGAACCAGCAGGCGGGGAAGCTATTGCGGTGCGACGCGGACTGTTGTTACGGCAACTTATAGCGGCAATACTTACATCTGGGACCAAGCAACCGGAGTCAGCGTTGAAGGTAACTCTGAAGGGACCTTAGATGGTCAGCCTTACACTATGCACAGTTTAGCCACCTCAACTAACATGTGGCAAACTGACGTTTCAGGAGCGCCTGACATGACTTTTCTATACGTAGCGGTCGTCGTCGTGGTAGCTGTCGTGGCTGCAGTAGCAGTTCTGTCTTATAGAAGGTCGAAGAAATGAACGGACACCAGTGATCAGGCTCATTCTTCTCCTTCAGTGTGACCGTCGACGCACCAAAAATTTCTTAAGCCCAAACACTCTAGAGTTCCTCGACCTTTTATGCGCAAAAAAATTGTCGTGACCATGCTAGCCACGGCATTGCTGAGCATCCTCATTCTTACAACGCAATCAGCGAGAAGCGAGTACACAATTGGCGTAAAACCGGGCGACTGGATTGAATACCATGTGAGCACAACTGGAGCTCCGCCTTCTGAGAAGGACATCGATTGGGCAAGAATGGAGGTCTTGGATGTGCAAGGGAACATCTTTCACGTCAACACAACGGGTCACCAGCTAAACGGCATTTACTCGAGCTTTGTTAGGACGTTTGATTTCCAAGCGGGCGAGGTGAGCGCCTGGATAATAATCCCCGCAAACCTAAATCCGGGTGATACCTTCTATGATGCGGTTGATAATCAGAGCTATGCCATTCAGGGCGAACTACAAGAAACGATCGCGGGGTCCATACGAACCGTCACCTACATCAACAACAGCATGGGACGGTACAAGCAATGGGACAAAGC
>Ga0153916_10001608_pt1 | contig 16316 bp, 13 predicted proteins | sample Opewatmetagenome_FD_109642 | JGI IMG/M metagenome (GOLD analysis project Ga0153916, IMG submission 109642) | Freshwater wetland microbial communities from Ohio, USA - Open water 3 Core 3 Depth 4 metaG | ecosystem: Environmental > Aquatic > Freshwater > Wetlands | place: USA: Ohio, Lake Erie...
CGCAATGGCAAGGCGACGATTGTCGAATTTGCGAGTGTCATAGCGTGGTGGGACAAGCACAAGGATGTCCTGATCCAGGAATTGACTGCGGCCGGTCAGATGTGGAATCAGCGCACCTGAGTAGCCGGGATACCGCTCGACCCTGAAGCGGGTTGGCGATGCACAATTGAGATCTGCGGCAGCATAGAACGAAAGAGATCTGCGCGTCGGACATGGTTGAACTCGTTCTCCAGACGAGCATCAATGCGCTCGTGGCGGCGAGCTTCATTGCATTGATCGCGGTGGGGCTAGTCCTGATCTTCGGCGTGATGCGTATCGTTAACTTTGCGCATGGCGAACTGTTCATGGCCGGCGCTTATGTGGTCTGGTACCTGTACGCGCAGCAATCCTGGCCCTTTCCTCTGGCCGTGATCGCTGCTGGCGTTGCGGTTTGCGCCTTGGGCATGGCCATGGAGCGGCTCTTATTTAGGCCGATGCGGGGGAATCAGTTGGGTGGCCTCATCATGTCGGTAGGCGCCCTCTTTATCCTGCAGGTGGGAGCCGTTCAGATCGGCGGCGTCAATCTGATGAAGCACGTCCCGCCCGCCGTTCCCGGGGCTATCGCGATACCGGGCTTCGAGGGTGTCAGCGTTCCAGGACAGCGGCTCGTGGTAATCGGGGTGTCCGTGACGCTACTCTGCTTGACATGGCTACTACTGCACCGGACGAAAGTCGGCTGGGCGCTGAGAGCTTGCGCGCAGGATCCCGAAGCCGCTTCTCTGCAGGGCATAAGCATCAACAGATATGCATTGGTCGCGATGGGCCTCAGCGCAGCTCTCGCGGGGGTCGCCGGCGGGATCATGGCGCCGCTGGTACGCGTGGGTCCTTATATGGGTCATTCGGTGATCGTGACCGCGTTCATCGTGATCATCGTTGGCGGCGTGGGCAGCGTGGAAGGGGCTGTGTTGGCTGCCGTGCTCTACAGCTTTCTCGACACTTTCATAACGACATTCTTCGACGGCAGCCTGGCGACGATCGTGGGACTGGTGGTCATGATGCTTGTTCTGGTTGTTCGGCCCACGGGCATATTGGGCACTGCGGAGAAGGTATGAGATGAACGTGGCGCGCTGGCTCGGGCCCATCGTCGCAATCGTTATCGCTGCGCTTCCCTTCGCGGTGAAGGCTTATCAGCTCGACTTCCTCATTTTCCTGCTCATCAACGTCATCGTGGTCGTGAGCTACCGTCTGGTCACGATCACCGGCGAGTGGTCGTTGAGCCATGTGGTGATCATGGGCGTTGGCGCCTATGCCAGTGCCATTGGGACCAAGCAACTGGGGTTGCCGGTCCTTGCCGCCATGCCGATCGCCGGATTGGTCTCGGCGTTGATCGCATACGTCTTGAGTTTCCCATTGTTTCGAATGAAGGGCTTCTATTTTCTTATCGGCTCTTTTGCGGCCGGCGAGGCGATCAGGTTGACCTGGTCGCGGTTCCGGTTTCCCTTCGGGGGGCCAAAAGGGATCACTATGATTCCGGCCCCTGAGTTGCCGATCCCGGGCTTCGGCACAGTGAGCCTTGGAACTCCGGTCATTTATTACTTCATGACGGTTGTGATCGTCGTCTTGTGCCTATGGGTAATGTATCGCCTTGAGCGTTCGAAAATTGGCCTGACCCTAGAGGCGATCCATTGGAAGGACGTGCTCGCCGAATCGGTGGGTATCGACACTTGGCGGTATAGGACCTTATCCTTCGTGACCGCTTCGTTCTTCGCCGGCATCGGGGGCTCTTTGCTGGGGCATTACATTGGGACGATCAACCCGGATCGTTTCGGCATGGAATCGATGCTCTATGTATTGGTGTGGACGATTGTCGGCGGCACCAGGACCTTCTATGGCCCCATAATCGGAGTCGTTGTTCTATCGATCCTGGACGAAGTCTTTCGGGGTTTGGCTGAACTACGGCCGGCGCTCTACGGCGTCCTGCTCATTGCGACGATGCGTTTTCTGCCTGACGGACTGGAGAGCTTGCCAGAAGTGTTTTCAATGGCGCGTGGGCGCTTGCGGACGAGGACCGACCGCCCGCCGGCTGCGTCGCCCGATGTCAGTGCCGAATGAGAACTGGTGAGAGGTAGACGGCCGCGAGGAGGCGGCGCCGATCTGTCATTCGGGCAGGCCTCTCATTCTTCCATCTCGCGAGGGGGGCGAGCGGGTCCCGCATTACCGCCGCTGCGATCTCGGTCGACAAGTTTGCGTCCTCTGATTGCGGACCGCCGGCGGCGCGGATCAGTCGGCGTAGATTGTCCATCGCCACCAGACAGCCGAGGTCCCTTGCTCCCAGACCCGCCTTGCGGGCCAGGATGGCATGCCGATAGAGGCGCGCAGCCTCATCCGGCGCCCGATCATGAAGGACCAGCGCGAGATTGGCGGCGCAGGCTGCGGCCCCGGCCTCGGCAAGCCTTTGATGGTCCGCTCTTACCAGGCCCCGATAGGCGCTGGCATGTTTGCGTTCCAATCGGAAATGAAATAAGGAACTTCGACCTGACAGCTGTGTGGTCATTGAGTCGATCCAACGGCTCGTGATCTGCCAGGCTCGGGCGGCCTCCCGAAGCTCGAGTTCGGCCGCAGCGTCTGTAAGAAAGCCAGCCGCATAACCGGCAGTGGCCAGCCCCGCGCGGCTCGTGGCGCGCCTTGGATCCGCATGGTCAAAGGTCTCTGCAAGCAGGGTAGCCGCTTGCCATTCCGTCAGCGATCGAACGAACTGGCGAGCGTCGAGCGCGACGGTACCCCGCTCGGCGAAATTCTCCCATAGACAATCGGCGGCGACACAGGGCGGCATTCCGGATTGAGAGACGATGCCGGGCATTCCGACCCTAACTTTGTCCACCGAGATAGGCTGCGCGGACATGCTCATGCCGATGCAAGGCCGAGGCGGCTCCTTCCATGACTATACGGCCGGTTTCGAGGACCAGCCCCTTATCGGCCATTTGCAGGGCAAGTTCGGCGTTCTGCTCGACCAGGACAACGGTGACCTCATGCTGATTGATTTCGACCAGAATGCGCGCGATTTCCTGCGTCAGAACCGGCGACAGTCCGAGTGAGGGCTCGTCTAGGAGAAGCAGCCGCGGACTGGACATCAAGGCGCGGCCGATCGCCAGCATCTGCTGTTCGCCGCCGCTCAGCGTCTTCGCAAGTTGCCGGCGGCGCTCGGCGAGGCGAGGGAAAAAAGCAAGCACCTCTTCAAGATTGCGTGCGACTTTGGCATGGTCTTTGGCCAGGAACGCACCGAGTTGAAGGTTCTCAAACACGGTCATGTCGGGGAATACGCGACGCCCTTCCGGTACGTGGGCGATCCCCATCGCAACGATCTGCTCGGGCGCGAGCCGGTCAATGCGCTTGTCCTCGAACCATATCTCTCCAGCCGTTGGACGGCAGAGTCCGGAAATCGCTCGCAAGGTAGTGCTTTTGCCAGCACCGTTGGCGCCAATCAGCGTGACGATGTCAAGGTCGTCAACGCTGAAGGATATACCGCGCAATGCGGCAACTTTGCCGTAATGCACTACCAGATTTTCGACCCGCAACAGCATGATCAGGAATCCGTCGTTGTACTGCGGCCAAGATAGGCCTCGATGACGGCACGGTGAGTTCGGACTTCTGCAGGCGTCCCCTCGGTCAGCAGTTCGCCGAAATTCACGACGGTGATCCTGTCGCATAGCCCCATGACGGCCTGCATATCATGCTCGACCAAGAGGATCGTCATGCCTTGATCACGCAGTCGGCGGACGAGCGTCATCATTTGCAGCGTTTCCTGCGGGTTCATGCCGGCGAATGGCTCGTCGAGCATCAGGATCTTCGGTTCGGAGGCGGCTGCTACGGCAAGGCCCAGGGCCTTTTGGAGGCCATGAGGCAAGCTCGAGGCAGTGTCGTTCGCACGATCAGCCAGCCCGAAGAAGTCGAGGACTCTGAGAGCGTTGCTCGCCTCCTCGGACCGCTGCAGAACGTCTCGTCCGAGAAGAGACGCGATGACGCCAGATCGCGAATGAAGGTGGCGCCCCACCAATATGTTCTCGACCACCGTCAACTGCTCAAACAGGGTCGTGTGCTGGAATGTGCGGACAATGCCGCGCTCCGCGATCCGGCAAGTGCGCAGCCCGGCGATGTCCCGGCCCTGGTGGATGATGTGCCCGGTCGTCGGCCGATAAAAACCGCTGATGAGATTAAATACCGTCGTCTTGCCCGCGCCATTGGGGCCGATCAAACCCCGTATCTCCCCCGCTTCGACGGCGAAACTCAAGTCTCTGACCGCCATCAGGCCACCAAATCGCTTGCTCACTTTATCTAATTGCAGCACTTCCATCGCCAGCCTTTTGGTCCTCAGTCTCGGAAGCTCGGTAAGGGACTTAAGACTATAGGCAGGGCCCGTCAGCCTGAAGCCTCCGAGAGGGCCAGGCATTGCGAAATCCGCAAGTTTGCGAAATCGATAGCAGGCCTTCGAACAACAGCCAAAGACCGGGTTGGGATGATTTTGCTGCCCCGGCGTGAACCCGTCGGCGGCTGCCGCAAACCGTCGGCGGGCGGGCGATGCTACTAGAAGGAGCGATCTGATGAGCGACGTGAAGACCTGGGGCGGGGCACCCTATTTCGGCCTCGGCTACGAGTTCGATCCGCAATGGCTGCTGACGCCGGAGCAGAAGCAGATTCAGGCACGCTTGATCGAACTTTGCCATAGCACGCTGCAGCCGAACGCGATCACGTCAGATCGGGAGAGTATTTTTCCGCGCAAGAACATGGAGGCGCTCGCATCCGAGGGTTTGCTGGCACTTCACGTGCCGAAGAAATACGGCGGACTTGGGCAGAACCATGTCTGCGTGACCATGGTGCTCGAGACGATCGCGCGATATGGCTGCTCCAGCACCGCATTGGTCTACAGCATGCATCTTCTCGCCACGAGCGCCCTGTTGTTCAGGGCTGCTGGGAACGCGGAGATCGAGAAGGTTCTGAGACGCCTGAATAAGGACGTGTTTATAGGTACCGCCTCCTACTCCGATCCAGAGACGGGGTCGCATTTCTGGTACCCGATGGCCTCGAAGGCCGAGAGGATGAATGGCGGTTGGCGTGTAAACAAGAAGTCGTCTTGGACCACATCCGGCGGCTTCGCCGACTTCTATGTCGCGCAGACCTCGAGCCCGGACTTCAAGGGCAATTTCGCCGATTTGTCGGTATTCCTGCTCTACAAGGATGAAGTCAAGGCACAGCCCTCGTCATGGGACGCGATGGGAATGCGCGGCAACCAGTCGGGTCCGATCGCCATCGACAATGTCGAGGTTGCGCATGATCGCATGGTCGGCCAGCCAGGAGACGGAGCGAGATCGAATGATGAGGCTCTGGATCCGATTGGGCTGCTGATGTTCGCCTCCACCTATAACGGGATTTCATTGGGGGCGATCGATATCGCGAAAAAACAGACGACGCGCAAGACGCACGCCGACGTCGGTATGCGCGTGTGCGATTATCCGACGATCCAGGACTACGTCGGAGAGGCCATCATGGATACTCAAGCCTCCAGGCTTTATGCCTTCTCCTGTGCACAGCTGCTCGACAAGGTGACCAACAATTGCGACTGGACGCTACATGAGAAGGATCCGAACCTGATGCCACGGTCGCAGTATCTGACGTGGACCTGGCAAGCGAAATTTACGGCCTCCAAGAATGTCTATAATGTGGTCGACAAGATGCTCCAGGCCTGCGGCGGCACAGGATACAAACGGGATCTGGGTATCGAGCGGCTGGTGCGTGATGGCAAGGCCGGCTGGATCATGGGGCCGACCAACGAGGTGTTGCGGCAGTTCATCGGCAAAGGGGCATTGCTCGGGTTTGAGAGTCTCGATTACTGGAACCAGTCGGTGAACGAGCGTGTTTTGAGCAATGAGATCAAGAAATTGGATGCCGCCGGTAAAAAGAAGCTCATTCAGCAACTTTCCAGCCAGCTCGTTGAGGCCGCGCAATGAACAGGGCAGCAAAATCGGTAGCAAGTAAAGCGGTCAAGACCCTTGCGGCTTCTCGGCGAATGGTGAACTTCAAAGCCGCTAAGTTCGAGGTTTACTCGCTGCAGGGGCGGCCGCAGGACGATTTGGCTTGGCACAATTTGAGCTATGACGATAAATCCGGGCAGGGCTTCTTCCTCATCCGTTTCAAGCCGGGAGGTCGGTCGATTCCGCATGAGCATCTGGGGTTCGAAGAATTTGTCGTTCTAAAGGGCGAGATCGAGGAAAGCGACGGCACGGTTTACAGGGCGGGCGATTGCGTCTCGCTCGCACCTGGATCGAAGCACGTATCGGGCTCGTCGAAGGGCGCGATTGTGGCCGTGTTTGTCCGTGGCGGCTTCCGTACGCTCGATGAGCGAGAAAAAGTTGACGGATAGGCTTTGGCATCGGTCGCCGGGTTGCCGACATATATGGCGAGGATGGCAATTCAATATCTGAAGCGTTAAAGCTGATATCTACGACCGAAGAGGCACGGTTCCGAAGGGGCGCGGGGGACGGTACCTAGGAGCGATGTCCAACGCACACGGTGGGGTAATTCCAGCGATTGGGTCGCAGATGCTGCTGGATTGGCAATTGGTCTGCGATGGCGTCGCGCTGCTCCGCCTCGTGCCGCACCTTGTCTTCATAGCAAGCGGGCACCATCACCTACTCCAATATGTTGCGATAGAGATGGTGGGCGCGATAAAGTTTGCGCCATCTTGGTTACGGGAGCCGATGGCATGAAGAACATGAGCCGGCCCGATTTACCAGTCACTCCCGATGAATGGGGAGGCTTCATGCCTGCCCCGGCCGTTCTCTCGAGCGAGACGACCGGATGGACCAAGATCTCCGCGCGGCGCTACCAGCATCCGCCCGCGGAATTTGAAGCGCCACCGTTGTCAGACCACTTGATCTGGGTGAATTTGGCCGGCCCGACCAATGTCAAATGGAAGGTGGAAGGGCAGGGCGCAACCGGGCATATCGTCCCTGGTCAGATATCGGTGCTATCCGCCAACAAGACTAATGATTGGTGGTGGGACGGTCGACCCGATGTCTTTCATATATACATGAACGCAGCATTTCTCGAGGAGATCGCAGCGCAGGCTGACGTGCAGCATATCGAACTGATCGATCGTTTCGGCATCGACGATCCAGCAATTCGGCAGATTTGTCTCAATATCTTGAAAGAGCTTACATCCATCGGATTTGCTGGGCGTCTCTACGGCGATTTTTTGGCGCAGGCATTGGCGGTTCAGCTGTTGCGCCGGCATTGCGTTATAAAATCCCGGTTCGGCGAAACAACGGTTGCGCTGCCGTCCTATAAGCTTCGCCGCGCGCTCGAATTCATCGAGAGCCATTTGGCCGAAGAAATTGGCGTTACCAGCATTGCGGAGGCGGCTTCCACGAGCACCTTCCATTTCGCGCACGCCTTCAAACGGGCGACCGGATCTTCGCCGCATCAATATGTCATCAAGCGTCGTGTGGAACGGGCTAAGGAACTGTTGAAGCAGACAGACCTTCCGATCGTGGATATTGCGATGTCGGTCGGCTTCGCGACCCAGAATCATTTCACCACGGTTTTCGGCAAGCTTTGCGGCGCGACCCCGAAGCAGTACCGGAACAGCGTCAAGAATTGATGGTCCCGCGTCAGCGGTAACGACTATCCCGCCTCTTTGCTGGCCGCGGCTGGAGACTCATTGGATGCCGGCGAGAGGCCTGCGCTACTGCGGCGCAAGCGAAGCCAAAGAGCCGAATGGGCATACCTCGTTTGCAGCGGGCGGGCATCCAAGAACTATCCCGGCCGCGAACCGACCTCGGCCTCCCTCTAGCTCCGGACCTCGACCGGCTCGTCCAGCAGGCGTTGAATCCTCTGATCGATCGAATTGGAATTGGCCGGCAAGATCGCGCATTGCGCGACCGCGGCGCGCAGGTCGGGCGTGCGGCCGAGGCTGCGCAGCACGATGCGGCTCGCGAGCGGACGTCGGCCCCGGAACGGCGTGTCGGCGCAGACGCCGGTGAGCATGCCGACATCGGAGCGATAGGTCGGCTGCAGGATCGTGGTCGAGAGGGTGCCGGCACCGAGCGACTGCTGCTCGATGATGGTCAGCAGATCGGCCTGCATCGTGGCCATGCCCTCGCACTTCATCAGATAGGGCAGGCCGGTTTCCGGCTCGGCGGGATAACGGCCAAGCGACTTGGTCAACACCCAGGGCCCCGACCGCCGCAACGACATCACGTAGCGGAGCACATGGCCGGGCCAACTGCCGGAATGGATGTAGCAGTGATAGAAGCCCAGAAACCGCTCGATCGAGCCTTCCGGACGGGTCAGCGCCTGACGCAAATGCACCGGTACACGCAAGCTCTCGGCGCGACCTGTCGGCAAGTCGGCGCGCTGGCGCCAGGCCTCGGCGAAACGCTCCGGCGGCAAGGTCATTTCCTCAGGCTCGACGCCAAAATAGGTGGCCAAGCGCCGCAAATTGAAGGCGGAGGGCAGGCTGCTGCCGCTCAGATATTTGTTCATCTGTTGGCGGTTGAGGCCGATATCCCGGCACAGACCCGAGACTGACGGCAGATAGCTGCTGGCGAAACGCAGGTTCGCCGCGAGGGTTCGGCTCTGGCTTTCCTTTGATAAACTCATCGCCCTCTCCGACGCCTGCGCGTCCGCGTTTCAGTAGTGAGCATAAACTCGCTCAATATTGATCAAGGCGGCGAAATTTACGGCGATCCGCGGATTTTGCAAAGCATTGCGGTGGGCGTTCAATCAGGGGGTTGGGGAATGCGTACGGTTACTGAATTTCCACGCAAAATCCGGATGCAGGATGATGTCGTCATCCCCTTGTCGGATGGCACCAAGCTGGCCGCCCGAATCTGGCTGCCGGTCGATGCCGAAAGCGACCCGGTACCGGCGATCCTCGAATATCTGCCCTATCGGCGCCGGGACGGGACGGCCGAGCGCGACGCACTGACCCATCCTTATTTCGCCGGTCATGGCTATGCCAGCGTGCGCGTCGATATCCGCGGCACCGGCGACAGCGAAGGCATCCTGCTCGGCGAATATTTGAAGCAGGAGCAGGATGACGCGCTCGAGATCATAGCCTGGATCGCGCGCCAGCCCTGGTGCAGCGGTTCGGTGGGAATGATCGGCATCTCCTGGGGCGGCTTCAACGGTCTCCAGGTCGCGGCGCGGCGCCCGCCGGCATTGAAGGCGATCGTGACCATCGCCTCGACCGACGATCGCTATGCCGATGATATTCATTTCATGGGGGGCTGCCTCCTGGGCGACAAGCTCTCCTGGGGCTCGACCATCTTCTCGATCAATGCCGCGCCGCCCGATCCACAAATCGTCGGCGATCGCTGGCGTGAGATGTGGCTGCAGCGCCTCGAGGGTGATGGGCTCTGGTTCATCGACTGGCTGAAGCATCAGCGCCTCGATGCCTTCTACAAGCATGGCTCGGTCTGCGAGGATTGGAATGCGATCCAGTGCGCCGTCTATGCGGTGGGCGGCTGGGCCGACGGCTATTCGAACGCCATCTTCCGGCTGCTCAAGAATCTGAAATCGCCGCGCAAGGGCTTGGTCGGACCTTGGGCGCATCGCTATCCCCATTTCGGCTTGCCGGGACCGGAGATCGGCTTCCTACAGGAATGCCTGCGCTGGTGGGATCACTGGCTCAAGGGCATCGACACGGGAATCATGGACGAGCCGATGCTGCGGGCCTGGCTGGAGGATCCGGTCGCGCCGAAGCCCAGTTACAAAGAGAAGCCCGGGCGCTGGGTGGCGGAAACCTCATGGCCGAGCGCGCGCATCAAGCCGCAAGGCTGGTCGCTGGTCGCCGGTCGGCTGATCGAAGGCGAGGAGGCGAAAGGCGAGGCGCTCTCGATCCGCTCGCCGCAGACGGTCGGGCTGGCCTCGGGCAATTGGTGCCCCTATGGCGTCGGCAATGACATGTCGTTCGATCAGCGCATGGAGGCCGGCGGGTCGCTGCTGTTCGACAGTGCGCCGCTCGCGCAGGATCTCGAGTTGCTGGGCGCGCCGATCGTCAATCTGGAGATCGCGGCCGATCGGCCGAACGCGCTCGTCGCCTGCGTGCTCTCCGAGATCATGCCGGATGGTTCGGTCGCCCGCATCACTTACGGCCTGCTGAATCTGACCCATCGCGAGAGCCATGAGAAACCGACGCCGCTCGAGCCGGGCAGGTTCTACGAAGTCAGCGTGCGCCTCAACGAAGCGGGCCATCGCTTCGCGACAGGCAACCGGCTGCGCCTCGCCATCTCCTCGTCTTACTGGATCACGGTCTGGCCGTCGCCCGAGCCGGTGACATTGAGCATTCGCGCCGGCGCCAGCCGCTTGAGCCTGCCGGTGCGCCCGACAAGGGTGGAAGACGCCGAGTTGGCGCCCTTCCCGCCTTCGGAGGGCTCGACGCCATTGCGCAAGACGCTGCTGGAGCCCGGCGCGCCGCACCGCACCATCACTACCGACATCGCGACCGGTGAAACGCTCTATCAGCGTGTCGACGATACGGGACTGTTCCGGGTCGATGATATCGATCTGACCATCCGCATCCTGCGCGACCATCGCTCCACGATTCTTCCCGATGATCCGACCTCGGCCAAGACCGTCACCTACTGGAGGCGCAGCTATGGGCGAGGGGACTGGCAGGTGTCTGCGGAAAGCCGGATCACCCTCACCAGCGACCGCGAAAACTTCAAGGTCACCGCGACCTTGGACGCGTTCGAAGGCGATCGGCGGATCTTCTCGAAGAACTGGGACGAGACCATCAAGCGCGATCTTGTGTAAGGCTTCGGCATAGAGGATGGAAGCAGGACAGTTGGCTTCAATTTCTTTCCTCTCCCCTCCTGTCTTCAGGAGGGGGAGAGGAAAGATAGAGAGATCTCCGATTGACGCCCTGGGATCACTTCCCTATTGTCCGCGGCCATTCGTTCCTATGGCCGATGAGGACGACTTTGCCGTCGCGCTGACCGATCTCAGTGACTCCCCGTTGCCCGGGTGAATCCGGCCTTCTGGCCTATGGACTCGACCGGGGCATGTCGTGCGCAGGACGGTGGGCTTGAGATCGGGAAGGCAGGATCCCCGGTTCCTTCGCCGCCCGCCAACCGCTCCTCGCGATTGTCCTTCCTCGGCGAACTCTCACACCGGCCGCTTCATCTCTCCCATTGCCTAACCGTCGGTCCACCCTCAAGCGGATCTCTCTCCAGCATCCCGCTCTGCAGCACTTCCCGATCGGAAGGCTGTTATCGGTATGCAATCCTCTTGCAGGTCCAGTGGCTGGTGAAACCACTGAGGACACCCCGCCCTTGGCTCCGTTGCTCGCGCTGCGACGCCAGAACGCCCTTCATCAGCAGCGACAAGTTCCGCGTCAATGCGCAGAAAAAGCGCATCGACGCCTGGTTGGTCTATCGCTGCGTCCAGTGCGACCAGAGTTGGAATTTTCCTGTGCCGGAACGCTGCCCAGTCAACGGCATCGAGCCTACAATCTTGCGCGCACTGACGGAGAACGATTCGGCGCTCGCTGGCGCCATGCCTTCGACCTGACTCGATTGAGCCGCCACAGCGCGCAGATCGAGAGCTTCTCTGAGGTATCGGTCGAAAAATGCCTGCTGAGCTGCCGTGAGTACAAACCGACCCACGCCGAGATTGCGATCACATCGCTCTATGCTTGCGGAATCCGTTTGGACAAGCTGCTCGCCTGTGAACTGGGCCTATCCCGAACTGCGATCGAGCGGTTGGCCGACGCAGCGGCGCTAATTGTCATGCCAGCGACCCGGCGTGCCCTGAGCCAGGCGGCACGCGGCGGGCATAGGATCGAGATCGACCTGAGAGCGTTACCACCCGGCGAACAGACACTGAAGGCAATAGTCGGTGACGACACGGGCGATTTCCTTCTCAAGAGAGGAGGACGGCAGGGGGATGAGCGGTCAGGCCGTTCCCAATAACGACGTCGCCGGGCACCCGCAATCAGGGCGAGGTCATGCCGCTCTGCGGCGTTGAGGCGGCGTCGGGGTCGTCATCTTCGGCGATCCAGGCTTGCAGGAGAGTGTAGCTGACGGCAAGGACGGTCGGGCCGATGAAGATGCCGATCAGTCCAAAGGCAATCAGGCCGCCGATGACACCAGACAGGACGAGAAGCAACGGCAGGTGCGCGCCCTTTCTGATGAGGATGGGGCGCAGGACATTGTCCAGGCTGACAGCTAGAACGCTGAAGACCAGAAGGACGGTCGCCCATGCAGGGTCGCTGTTGGCATACATCCAGATGACCGCCGGCACCAGCACAAGCGCGGGCCCCATCTGCGCGATACACAGCATGAACATGACAGCACAAAGAATCGGCGCAAAAGGCACTCCGGCGATCACCAGTCCGATGCCGCCGACGGCGGTCTGAACCAGTGCCGTGACCACCACGCCCAGAGCCACGCCGCGAATGGCTTGAGCGGCCAACCGCACCGACTGCACGCCGCGCTCGCCCGCCAGGCGGTGCCCAAACCGTTTGAGACCTGCAGCCGCGCGCTCACCGCTCGCATACATGATTGCAGATATGGCGACTGTTAGCAGGAACTGGACCAGGACCATGCCGAAGCTTCCGACAGCGCCGATAAACCACTGCGTGATCATGGCGGCATAGGGCCTGACCCTCTGCAGCAGCTCCTGGAAGCCGACGTCGCCGATTTTCTGCCACAACTCGACTGCCTTCGGGCCGATCAGGGGAAGGTCGCCGAGCCATGAGGGCGGTGGCGGCACCGCCATGGAGGCGATGGATTCCGTCCAACGGACGATCTGGTCGGAATTCCTGACAATCGTTCCGATCGCAAACCAGAATGGCACGACGAACACGAGCAGCAGTGTGAGTGTCATGATCGTCACGGCGAGCGCACGGCTGTTCCAGAGCCGTGCTTGCACCTGGATCATGATGGGCCAGGTGGCGATGACCAGGGTGGCCGCCCAGATCACGGCAGGCAAAAACGGCCGCAGGATCCAGAACGAAGCGCCCAACAGTGCGGCGATGAAAAGGATCGCGAGCGTTATTCGGGTCAGGTCGTATCTGGCACCGGCCATTGCGTTTTGCCCCAGGATTCTCAGACCGTGTCGACAAGCAAATCTACACCCGCGCCGCTAGGTTCGGTTTCGGCAGTTTGAATCAGCCTAAGGCGGCTTTCGCCGATCTCACTGGTTTCAAGAGCGGGGCCGAATGTCATGCCGGATGGCGCGAGGCTCGATGCGCCCGCCCGCCCGCGTCGTCATAGCGCGCCGCCGATGGGTGAGCCTCATCGATGAGTTGTGCAAAGCAACCGCCGCTAATGGGTGCCACCAACCGAGATCGCACCTCTATGCTAACCAACTCAGAGCGTGCGCGATACCACCGTTGGGATGAAAATCCGACGGCAAAGATGATTGGCGGGGAGGCCACGTCTGCTCCGACACATATTCAGCGATGGACGGCCGGTATAGGGGAGTGATCGATCAACCGCTCAGTCCAACCCCTTCCGCGCGATCTCTTCCTTGCGGCGGCGGACATAGGCCTCGAGCGCCTCGCGGCGGGTGGGGTCGAGCGGCGGAGGCTGGTAGCTCGCGAGCAGCGACTTCCAGATCTTGAGCGCGCGCTGGGTCGCGTCGAGGCTGCCGGCCTCGCGCCAGTTCTCATAGCTGCGCCAGTCGGAGAGGAGGGGCTGGTAGAAGGCGGTCTCGAACCGCTCCATCGTATGGGTGGCGCCGAAGAAATGGCCGCCGACGCCGACCTCGACTTGTGCCGAGAAGGCGATCTGATCTTCGTCCACCACGACCGGCCGCAGGAACTCGCCCATCATCTGCAGCATCTCGGCGTCGAGCACCATCTTCTCGAAGGAGGCGCAGAGCCCGCCCTCCATCCAGCCGGCGGCGTGATGAATGAGGTTGCCGCCACCCATGATCGCGGGCCAGATCGACATCTGGCTCTCATAGGCCGCCTGGGCATCGACCGTGTTGGAGGCGTTCACATTGGAGGTGCGGTAGGGCAGATCATAGCGGCGCGCCATCTGGCCGCCGGCGATGACGGCGCGCGCATATTCCGGAGTGCCGAAGGCGGGCGCGCCCGATTTCATGTCCACATTCGAGGTGAAGCCGCCATAGAGCGCGGGCGCTCCCGCCTGGACCATCTGATGGAAGGCGATGGCGCCCAGCGCCTCGGCATTCTGTTGCACCAGCGCGCCTGCAAAAGTGACGGGGCTCATGGCGCCTTGGAGCGTGAAGGGTGTCACGATCGCGGGCTGTCGCGAGCGCGCAAGCTGCATCAGACCCGCCGCCATCTCCTTGTCGACGCGGCGGGGTGAATTGATATTCACGACCGACATGATGCCGGGCGCCTCGGCGAGCGCCTCGGGCTCGACGCCCCGCGCGATCGCCACCATGGCGATGGCGTCGACCAGCCGGGTGCGGCCGATGGCCCGTCCGAAGAAGGGCCGGTCCGTGAGGGTGAGGAAAGCGAAGACCGTGTCGAGATGGCGCGTCTCGGCCGGGAGGTCCATGGCCTCGACCGGCGCGCCCCCACAGACATGGAGCACATTCAAGGACTGCTCGAGACGGATCAGGTCGCACTGGTCCTGATAGGTGCCGGGACGCCGACCGCGCTCGAGATCCGAGCAGTTGGGCGGACCGCCGACACCGCAGAACACCACCTCGCCCTGGCCGACGCCGATGCGACGCTCCGGATTCCAAGTGAAGATCTCGGCCTTGGGGGGCGCCAGCCCGACGAAATGCTCGACCACCTCTTTCGGGTAACGGACCATACCGCTGTCGAAATCGACCTTGGCGCCATTGCGCGAGAGGATCTCGAGCGCTTCCCGATTTTGGAACTCCATCCCGAGGTCCCAGAGCAGCCGCAGGCTCGCGCCATGGATGCGCTCGACCTGATCCGCATCGAGGATCTCGACGGGGCGCATGCGGTTCTTGATCCGCCGCCAGGAAAGCTGATGCGGTTGGCCCGCACGTCGCTCGCGCATGCGCCGGTCGCGCCCGGATTCAGTCACGCGGGTCTGTCCTCTCGAGGGAGGGCCGGCTTACCGCCGACGGAGAAAGGATCGATGAAAGCGGTCATGCTGAATGACGGCTCGGGTGATGCCAAAAGCTGGAGGCCGACCGTCATGGCCCGTCGGCGCTGCCAAGCCAGGCGACTATGCGGGGCCGAGGCGCGAAGAGCAACGGCTCTGGAGACTCCTCATAACTATTTTGAATTATGGGGGAAACGCCATCATGCTGATCGGCGGCTGATGCCTTCGCGAGGGGCCGCTGACACGAGTCTGGAGCCGTCATCATTGCTCGGCCAGGGCCCGCGCGGAGGTTCAGTTGGCGGCCGGCAAGTTGGGGGTGGATGCTTTCAAAAAGCCCTCACTGGCCGGCCAGTGCAAATGCGTTTGTTCAAGCTCGTCGATGAGCAAGGCGCACCTATGGGCTGAAACCGCCACATTATTACAATTGTCCAATTGGCAGCTTTGCATCGACAATAGGTTCATCGGCCGCGCAATCTTCAATCCGACGGCTATCACGGCCCGCGCGCCGATCGCGGCCGAGACGGCCAAGCTCAATCTAAGGGCGGCTTTCTCCATGCCGCTCGACAAGGCGATCGAATATGAGCGCGACCTCCAGACCGTCTGCTTCGCGACCGAAGACGCGGCTGAGGGCCGCCAGGCCTTCAAGGAAAAAACGCGCGCCCCAGTTCCGGCGCCGCTGAGGAAGAAATATGAGCCATCCCTTGCCGCTGACGCTGTCGGTCGCGACGACCCTGCCGGAAGACGTCAAATCCGCGACCCTGATCGGTCGCGTCTGGCGGCCTGACCTGGAGGGGCCTTCCGTCCTGCGGCTCGACGGCGAGACGGTGGTGGATATCACGGCGACATTTCCGACCGTTTCGCAGCTTTGCGAGGAAAGGCATCCCGCCATGGCTGCGAAGGCGGCCAAGGGGGAGCGGCTGGGAGTACTGGCCGACATTCTCGCCAATACCCCGACCGATCGCCAGGATGCGAAGAAGCCTTGGCTCTTGGCGCCGATCGATCTGCAGGCGGTCAAGGCCTCGGGCGTCACCTTCGTGACCTCGCTGATCGAGCGGGTGATCGAGGAGCAGGCGCGGGGCGCGCCCGAACGCGCGGCTTCAGTGCGGGCGGAGATCGTCGGCGCCATCGGCAGCGACCTGAAGGCCCTCAAGCCCGGCTCGCCGGCCGCGATGGCGCTCAAGGAGCTGCTCATCAAGAAGGGCGTCTGGTCGCAATATCTCGAGGTCGGCATCGGCCCCGACGCCGAGATCTTCACCAAGGCCCAGCCCATGGCCTCCGTCGGCC
>Ga0153916_10001609_pt1 | contig 16313 bp, 24 predicted proteins | sample Opewatmetagenome_FD_109642 | JGI IMG/M metagenome (GOLD analysis project Ga0153916, IMG submission 109642) | Freshwater wetland microbial communities from Ohio, USA - Open water 3 Core 3 Depth 4 metaG | ecosystem: Environmental > Aquatic > Freshwater > Wetlands | place: USA: Ohio, Lake Erie...
TCTCTGGCCTCAGCCGCTTTTCTGGCTAGACTTGTTAATCTATTCAACCTTCCCTCAAATCTTTGCTCTTTGGTTCTTCTCATTATTGCATCACCTTCCCTTCTCTTTATAGATTCTTTCAATGATCTCTTCCTGTTTGTTAGTTAGATCTCCCTTCCTCCTAAAATATCTTTCAATATCTTCGACAAACCTCTCTTCCCACTCAGTAAGCTTTTCCCAATCAAGTCCCTGAATGATCCATGAGAGTCGGTCTTTAGTCACTTACAATAGTCTCCTACTAGCTTTACCAAAACATCTCCATGGCATGGGGCGGGACTACAAAAACATCCCAACCTCTTCCCTTTCAGTTCATGTAGATGATTCAAAAGATCTGGCATTGTGAGTATCCATTCTTTATACTTTCTAATCACCTGTTCACGATTTCCATCTCTTCCAATCCGAAAAGGATTTCCCCATTTAGACCCTCTCCCAATATAGACATCATATTTTTCTTCCTTCAGGTTTACAACCTTTGTCATACTATTGGCCCCACCTCTTCTATCTTTTTCCTTATGTAATCAGCACTAGGATGGACATAAACATCAGTTGCTCTCAAAGATTTATGCCTCAAGAAGTTCCTAACAAAGTTTATGTCGCCGGTCTTTTCATATAGCTGGGTACCACAATAATGCCTCAAGGCGTGTATCGAGGCCCTTATTTTGCACCTCCTTGCGTACTTAGTAAAGGTCTTCCCAACTGTATTCAAGTCCATTTTCTTTTCCTTATCTCTCCTCGAAACAAACAGATACCCTTCATAATTAGACTTGAATCCAGACTTCTTGACTAACTCTTTGATAAGCTCAATCATCCTAGGATTCATTGGAAGATAGGTATGTTTGTCTTTCGTCCCCATCCAACTCCTAAGCTTCGAGTTAGTTATTCTAACTTGATTGAACTTGAAGTCTATGTCAGTCATCTTTATGTTAGCCGTTTCATTCATCCTGAGGCCCAAGCTAACTGTTATAAAGAAGAACACATAGTATTGGAAATCAGTTTTCTTGGCCTCGGATAGAATAGCCTCTATCTCATCTGGAGCCAGACCTTTCTTTCTACCAGTCACTGAACACGGTTTGTTCGGCATTACTGCCCCACTTTCATAAAATTTCTTTCATTCTGAGTTACTCTTGAAATATATTTCCTATGATTTTCCTGAATCCCAGTTTGAGCTACTGAAGTCTTCCCCGCATAGTATGAGGCTAAGACCATCTCCCAAATAACTTTCTCACTCCTAGATTTATCCTTGTAGTATTTGTAGAGGTCACTAAGGATTGAAGTTCCAACCTTTATATTCATCACCGGGTCAAAGACGGCGTTTGTAGTCACATCCAGATTCAACTTTGCTATGTATTCATTCCAGGTGATTGGATTGATTTGCATAATCCCTAAAGCTTTCTTGGATGAGATAGCGGTGGGGTCAAATTGGCTTTCTTGCTTTATCACTGCAAGTATCAAAGCAACTGGAAGGTTCAAATCTTTGGATTGTTGAATTACTATGTCTGCAATATCAATCCCTTGGCCTAAGCTTAGTCCTTTCGACCTAAGGATATTATGAATCTCACCCTTCAATTGAAGTTCTTCAAGCTTTGAATCTTTGTATTGATATTCAATTATAGTCTTCTTCTCTGACATAATGTTTGTTATCAGAAAGAGACAAGCAGCGAGATAAAATAAGTTGGTTATAGCCCATCTCCATCTCCACTTCCTCAACACCAAACGATGAGTTGTTATCCAAACTACTCCTGATGTCTGTTTCATAAGATCCTCCTTTCAGGGAAAGAAGAGAAGAGAGATGCCAATCCCCCAACCAGGTAGCCCCTCGTTTCCACCTGGAATGAATTTTGAGCATCTCCCCTCTCACAGTTTTCCATCAAGAAGAGTCACTACTCACAGTACTCGGAATTTTGAAGTGACTGTCTTCTTCACCGGGTCTTTGCCTGGAGCTTTTATAATAACAGTCATTGACATGGTGTAATATCCAGGGTCAAGATCTCCAGTTGGAATTGAAAATGCTTGCCACCTGGCCCCATACTCGCCAACATAGGTGACATATTCAACAGAGGTTTTGTAGGCAACATCCCCCGCACTGTTGATGATCTTCATCAGATATTTTCTGGCGCCGTCCTTCTGTCCTTTATAGGTCATTTCCCACTGAACATGTCCATTGAGCTCATTACCTGCGAACACTGTAGTCACTGGACTATATCCAGACTCAAACTGCATTCCCTGAGAAGTGAACCCATCAAAGATGAAGAATCCTTTGTAGGTGATGGCTGGAGCCAATGCAGCAATGGAAAGCTCACCTCCTTCGGGTGCTACATCGCTAGCAAAGGCTGGAACAGCAAAAAGAGTGAACAGAGTCAACAAAACCAACAGAATCTTTTTCATAGTTTCCTTTCCTCCTTGTAATAGAGTAGTTGGGAAGGGTAATATCCGAAGAGGCTTGATGAGGGCCTCAAAGGGAGGAGAGAGATGGACATTACCCTTCCGCTAAATTGTTATTTTGTAATCCCCCTTGTTGATAGGATACTCGTCAGGGACGATTCGGGAGTTTCACATTCATGAACGATCACCTTTGACCTCGTGCTTCCAAAGACACCCTCAGCCTTCCTAACTCTGAACTCGAACATGTAGGCTCCAGTGCCATCATGCTTAATAGCCGGGTCATCAATGAATGTATAGCCACCTTCTAACTCCGTTTCAAAGGTGCCGTCCACATTGACTGGGATTGTCATCCAATCCGTTTTGAACCTGAGCCAACGCTTACCAGTGGGGCCATTGTCGTTGATCTTGAAGATTCTAAACTGGACATCAACGGTTTCGAGAGGCTTAAAGGTATGGCCTGCCCCCTTGATCTGGACCGTCTGATTCAGACAGGCGTTGTAGATAAGGACCTCGATTGGGACACAGGCTCCTGGAGTTCCATAAGCAATGGATACATCCTTGGCGAAGAACATTGTGTCTGATTCAATATTGTAGCACTGACCCCTGTCAAACTTTGGAGGCTCTTCACACAGGACACCGGGAGGATTGACCCCTATTGGAAGCTCAGTACCTTCGCCACTTTTTGCTCCGAAACATAACAACCAGGCAAAATCGCACTTGCGGCCTTCCAATTCAAGGTCTTCACAGAACTCCTCTTTCTCCTTCACGGTCCACCGGTAGTACTCGATTCCATTTTGCTCGTTGAAGACTAGATACGCCCCACTCTCAGGGATAATGATCTCCTCATCAACGTGCACAAAGGATACCAGTGATCTCGTTTTAGCCGTGCCAGCCTGAGCAAATCCGATAAGCCCAAGTGAGCAGGCTATGACTACCAAGAGTACTAAGATTTTCCTCATAACTCTTACCTCCTTACTAAGATTGTTAAAGGTTAACGTCCTAGTTGCATCCCTCCTTTCAACCATCCCTGGATTTCACCCAACTATATAACCATCCCAGTCTCTTAGAACGATAGTATCGTGTTCACTAAGATACTGGAGGTCCTTCCCATAAGGGAAGTCGGAATATCTTATCTTAATTCCAAAGAGTTCATTAGCCGCTTTGTCAGCATCCTCTTCGGTTCCCTGATACCCAACCATAATATGTCCTACCTCATGAGCTATTAGTCCCATTTGAATGGCTGGAGGAAGGTCAAAGAAATCATTTGCTACGCAGATAACTCCTCTCTTGTGCCCCACATGAGCATATTGCCTTCTGGAGTAAGAGTGTTCCTTATCTGCCCTTGGACATAGTTTGATGATGAGTTTTGCTTTGGTGGTCATCGTGGTCCCCCCTTCACTATATAATATGCCAAAATTATGCCAAAGTAAATGAAAAACCGCATACTGCAACTATTAAACTTTTTTGCTGAGTGATTCCTTATACTGACATAAATTGCTAACAACTACAGCAAAAATTGTTACTTCTTTCCTTCTTTTGCAATATCATCAATCTTCTGAAGCTTCTTAACTATTTCAGCACTGATGCCAGAGAACTCCTTAACGTTCTCACCAATTACCGAAAGCCTCTTCCCAGCCTCACTTAACTTCTGAAGGAAATCAACTGGGTCCCCATCTCTTAGAATCTTAAGCATAAGATCTATGTTCATTTTACTCCTCCTTTCCACAGTTTTCTTAAAAACTTGTAGATTCCCCAGATAGCCAGCGTAAGAATGAACAACCAAACAGTAAGAGTAATTTGTTCAAGAAGATCCCACTTATACAGAATTTCTATCGGTTCATATTCAAAGTCCATTTCAAGTCCCATCCGATTTAAGGATTCTCCTTCTTTCAAAGGAGGTGAACATCAACTCTATCACTATTCCTACTAGAAGCTTACAAACAGTTTCAGGTGGGATGCCAGGAGCAACTATTGAAGTTTGTCCCAGGTTATCCATCTTGACTTCAACAACGGGAATACCAATTTTTGGGGCTGATCCATTCATTTCTTTTCCTCCTCTAGTTTGAATTTTCCAATCTCCTTCACACTTTTTTCTGGCGGGTTAACTAGGAAGACTCTAAATTCAATTTCATTGGGAGTCTTAGTTCTACACCAAAGAAGCCCTGGTATTCCCACCTTCATAATATTCTTTGCCTTTCTGGACTTCATGTTGAGATAAGTAACTTGATGGAATAACACAACTCCTTCATTCTTTTCGGTATATGAAACAAGGTCATAAATCCCGAAGAGGTCAATGTGTGATTGCATAGGTCGTCTCCCAACTCTGACCACTTTGTAGAAGGGTCCATCAGCAATATGTCCCCATGACCTCAGAATTTGTAAGACCTGATTACAACCCTCAATCCCCTTCTTTCTAGGATTATGCTTCACTATCCCCTCCTTATCTCCCAGAAGATAAAGTTATCATTCTTAGTTCCAACTGGGATTCTATATTTAGAAAATTCAATTATAAAACTATCAAATGGAATGTCTAAGAATGATTTAAGTGGGTAACCAAATAACTTAGCTTCTTCTACATCCATCTTTGAGGTGTTAAACTCCTGGACTTTAATTCCTCCTTTTTCAATCTCTCTTACAGTTCCTGGTCCTTCCTTTGACTCAATTACAATCTTACTGCTTAGTTTGTCAAACCAGACGTTTCCCTTATCCATAGCCTCCTCAGGGTCAATTGCCTCATAAACCAAAATCTCAAACCCATTTCTTACTGCCTTACATAATTTCTTAGTATTCTCCCCTCCAATCTCCATGTTAGGAAAGTGGTAGGGAGTCCCAAAATCTTGATTGGGGTCGGTTCTTTGAGTTCTAAATGAAAATCTCTTCTCCTTATGGTCCCGGCAAAAAACAGCAACTTCCTTTAATGACCTCAGAGATGCTACATGCTTTGGAACATTAAATCCTCTTTGCCGGAGATACTCAATTCTCCTCTCCTTAACCTGATTAAAGAATCGGTCTTGATATTCGGGGAGCATGCTGGCTACCTCCTAGTAATTCGTAACAATACGCCATTTGTTTACCTTCGACTTCTTCAAGTATAATGTGAAGAGCTCATTGGCATCTATTCCACAAGTGATGCAAAATTCAATGAAGAAGTGAAGAGCATCAGCCAGTTCCTCTTTCAAGTGGTCCACATCAGTAATCATCTCGGTCTGTTTCCAGGGCTTATTTTTTAGGCATTCCCCAGCCTCAACTAGCTCAGCAACAATGCGATAAATTTGTCCCTTTAAGTAATCCTGTGTTTTACATTTGTCGATACAGATTGGTAGAACTGGGACATGTAATCCTTTAGACCTTTCGATTGGGTCATACTTCTCTTTAAGTTTCTTCTGGACCTCAAAAATTGATTCGAGTTTATCCTTAACAATCAATTCATCTGGGTCAACTTTCATGTCTGTGATATTCATTTTAGCCCTCCCAAGTATTTCAATACACTCTGACCTGATATTTTATACTTCCCAACCTTAACTGCCCCAGCCTTTCTCATCCTCAGGACTTCAACAATCCGATGTGAGGTCTCCTTTAGATTTTCAATCATGTCTTCATATTCAGTGTTCAAAGCTATAAAATTTCTTGCCAACTCTTCGATGTTCTTGTACTCAAAATCATCCTTCTTTATCTCTTGGAGCAAATGTAGAGTTCCATTGTAGAATGATTTATTGTTATCATCGCACCCATCAGTTCTACATCTTTCCTTATATAGACACCAATGGCACTTCTTAGACCCCGGAAAAAATTCCGGCTGGATTGTTTCATTCTTGAAATTTTCAATAATATGGTTAATTCTTCTCTCAGCCCAAGGAATGATTCTCTCATCAAAATCAACCTTGAACTCCTTCAGGTCGATCTTTGTTTTTGAATTTCCAATTACATAGAGAGCACGTTCTGTTTTGGTAAGAAGCATTTGTCCTTGAACCTGGATAAAATACTCTCTTGACAATCCGTCCTGGTTTTTGATTGATTCGAACTTGAAAGGATTCAATGATTTTATCTCTAAGGGAATCCAATTCTTATCAACCAGAATCAAACCATCAGGAGTTACCGAGATAGCTATTTTTGTTCCCTCAACCACTCTATAAAAACTTACTTGATCTTCACCGGCATTCTTGATCTTATATTTCTTTCGTAACATTCTTATGATTCTCAGTTCGTCCTCAGACCTTTCGCTCCACATTTCTCTGGTTTTCTTAGGAGGCTCTTCTTGAGGATATCCCTTTACGCTGTAGAAAAGAGACCTGATACACCTCCCCATCTGACTTATTCTGATGTTGGTGAATCTAGTTCTGGAAATAGGTCCAACTTTAATCTCCCCGAGCTCCATGATGTCTCCTTTCACATTTTGATTCTGCACTCTTTGCATCTATTCCTAAGATCATCAAAACTTTTCATTAGGTCAATTTTGCCTGACACAACTGGATGGAATTTAGGAAGAGGGGAGCCATGCTTAAATCCTCTTCGCTTCATTTCTATAACTAGGTCATCATGCCTTTTCTGCAGATTGTGGATTTCAAGCAATCCGCCTCTAAGATATCCCGAGAGGTTCTTGGATTTCCTGATACATCCTACAAACATGTGGCACTCAACATGCTCTCCAAGCAAGTGTTGGTTACATAGAAGCATAGGATTGACCATCCACATTCTCATGGCTCCCCCCCTTATGTTAATCCTCTTCCTCATCCTTATCATCATCTTTGTCGAGATCTTCTTCCTCCCCACCTTTCTCAGGTTCTTCTTCCTCTTCTTTCTTCCCGATTGTTCCCTTCAACTCTTCAACTCGGGCCTTGAGGAATTTTTCAGTTACCTCCTTGACCACTTCAGAAAGATTGTGTATGTGATCTTCCCAATTCTCATAATCAAGGGGAGTAGATTTTGCTCTCACTCGAATCTCGTAAGACGTTTTAGTAAACCCGGTGCCCTCCCTGGTGATCACTACGTCCTTTCCCTCATCAACATCAGTGATGTCCCCATAATCCTCGTCCTCAAGATATCCTCTCAAGGCTCTCATTTGTTTCGGACTGAATCCAAACATCCTTATCCCATCTTGAGGCCTTGCTCTATCCAGGACGTTCACATAATATTTTGTGACCTGTCTGATTCTCTGAGCCAGCTTCATTCTACCTGGAGAACCAGACTCAGAAAGCTTTTCATGGAAAGCACAGACCGGGCAATCCTTGTCGAACATGGCCAAACAAGGGTAAGCGGTCTCTCTTCCTCCTCCTGGAGCCTTCATCCCATAATGAAGCATACCTTTGAAGAAAAAGACGTCCGTCCAGGGGGTAATTCTTATGATATTCTTTCCTTCCTTTGGAGTCCAAAAGTCACTCCTCCCCACCTCATCCAGTCCTTCCAAAGCTTTATCAAGATCAGTTTTGGGAGAGACCTTTTTAGGTGGCTTCTTCTGTTGAGTCTGAACTTTTTGCGGTGTTGCCATAGTCATACCTCCTTTACTTCGAGCCAATTTTTGCCTATTTGAAGCGTGGCAGTTAATGGAACCTTTAATTCAACACCATACTCCTCCAGCCTCGGGTTCTCCATATTCCGTCTTACTATCTCTATCACCTCCTTTTCCTCTCCTGGATACCCGTCAACATCTATCGCATCATGGACGTTTGCGAAAGTCCTTGTTTTCAATCCGGCCTCAATGAAATCTGAAAATATATTAAACATAGCAATCTTGACAATATCTACAGACCCTCCCTGGATTGGGAAATTAACTCCTTGTCTGATAAGAGCCCTTCCCTCTCCAGTATCCCTATTTGCTCCTGGTAATCTCCGTTTTCTTCCGAACAGATTTGAAACTTCCTGATGCTCCACAATGTAGTTCTCAGTATTTATAATTCTTTCTTCTTGCTTAGGGAATGCTCTGAAGAAAAAGTTTATGTACCTCTGAGCTTTTTCCTTGGGACACCCCAATTTTTCCGAGAGACCCCATGCTGAGATCATATACATAATTCCGAAAACTACCTGCTTGATATCTTTTCTTTCATCTTTGGTGATTTTGTCTTTTGGCTTTTGGAGGACCTCCGACGCAATCAATCTATGAATATCTTCACCTTGAAGTAGTAGAGCAATTAACAGATCATCATTGGCATCATGAGCAGCAATCCTAACTTCAATTTGATTATAGTCAGCCGTCAAAATGAATCCTTTTTCGTGGCTAGGGATAAACAGCCTTCGAGGATTTATCTCTCTTTCTAACGTTTCTCGATCTCTTGGAATTTGCTGAAGATTTGGGTTCTTACAAGAAAGTCTCCCAGTAACAGTTCCAGTCTCATCACCAGTATCATCTTGAGATTTTGTCTGGTTGAAAACTGGATGGACTTTATTTTCTGGGTCTAAAAACGCGGGGAGATTATTGAGAAATTTGGTCTGGATTCCAAATAATTTGTTATACTGCAAGATTCTTTCAAGCGTTTGTTTCTTACTTCCATCCAATTCTCTCGATAGTCTCTCCAAAACTTTTTTATCCCAGGAGTATCCCCCAGCTTCCGTCTTTTTAGGACTCCTAACTCCTAATTCTCTCATAGCCTGAGTCATTTGTGGATTTGACCTAGGATTAAAGGGGATAAATTTTTTCAGTTTCTGGAGCTCCTCCTCTACATGATAACTTAAATCATTCAATTGTGATACATCAACCTTCACTCCATTAAGTTCAGCTGAGACTAATACTTTCATCATATTCATATCAATCTTGAAAGGAATGAGCAAATTTTCTTTTTCTAACCTTTTTGAGAGCACATTATATAGCCGCTTTGTTGCGTCTGTATCTTTAAGATTTCTTAGTCTTAGTCTTTGTGGACTAGAGAAATCCTCATCGTCATTTTTCCATCTCAACATAGAAGTGAACATAACTGCTAAATGTTCCAATCCTTTTTCAAGATAATTTTCATCTAGCACATTAAACGCTATCATCGTACAGAAGAAACTATTTGCTATGAGGGATTTTTCTGACATATATCCTTCATAAATCAATCCCTTCAAGTCGAACTTGAGGTTATGGCCTATCTTTGTAATAACTGGAGATTCAAAAAGATTCTTCAGCTTATTCTTAATCTTCTCTGGATGCTGAACAAAACCTGCCCTAAAGGCCTTGTCAGTGATTGATAAGCACTCGATAAAATTCTTGTAGAATACAACACCACCTGGAGTTTCAATATCCACAGCAATAGCTTTAGGTGGATTAGTCTTCCAGCTTGCCAAAGTTTCATTACTGAGATCTCCATATATCGCCTCCTTTTTTGTGGAATTACTTCCATGAAATGCTCTGTTTAGATCCTTCTTTATAACTCTGATTAGAAATGGTTTTCGTAAGGCGGCAGCTGGGTGATATGTAACATAAACTTTAGCTCCTGTTGGCTTGTAAGAATATGTCTTGTCTCTCATATCTTCAATACTTAGTTCATCATATTCAAAAAGCCCATAAACAGCAGCCCTTCCTAAGAGGATTATTTTCTTTGGCTTAACATACTCGATTTCCTTCATAAGCCAAATCCTACATGCATCCATTTCCTTTTTCTTTGGCTTTCTATTCTCGGGTGGTCTACAATGAACGATATTAGTTATATAAAGATCCTTCCGGTTTATGTTGATAGAAGTTAGAATCCTGTCCAAAAGATGACCAGCTTTTCCAGCGAAAGGTTTTTGAATATCATCTTCTCTAAATCCCGGCCCTTCACCAATCAACATATATTCGCAAGGATAGGGTCCCTGACCTATGAGACAAACAGTCTGAGCTGTCTCACATAGGACACACCTATGACAATCCTCATCTCTTAGCACATCCCAGAGTTTTTCCACCTTAAATCGCTCCTAGAGAGTCTAATTGAGTCAACTCTAAAACTGAGGCGTTGTAAGTCTCTAAAATGAAATTCTTATCTGGTGAAGAAACAGATACAAGTCTCTTCCACCCCTTAGCAGTAAGTTTAGAGACAGTTACAACCCAAGAATTAAATTGCTTCTCAAAAAACATCTCAACAATCTTTCCGTCAATTTCTCGTTTTTTGATAAGTTCCATTTCATCCATAATTATTTTGTTAAAGCCGAGGGAACTTAACAACTTCCACCCCCTTTCCTGAAAGAAAGTCAATTCCTCTTGTATCTCTGTATGGCATCATATAAACCAATTTCTTTACTCCCGCAGCTAGAATAGCTTGAGAGCATCTAAAACATGGAGAAAGTGTAACATACATTGTAGAACCCTCAGTAGATATTCCATATCTAGCTGCAAACCCGATAGCATTTATCTCAGCATGAATGGTTCTGATACATCCCTCCTTAGGGTCCTCGATTAAGCATCCAACCTCTGTACAATGAGGTTCACCAGGTGGGGGGCCTCCGTAACCTATTGATATGATTCTGGTCCCCATAGCAAGAACAGCCCCAACAGACCCTCTTGGACACGTACTTCGTCTAGACCAAACAACAGCTGTCTCCATGAGACAATAATCTTTGGGAGGTCTATCATCAAAATTTGCCTTTTGTGAAAATAATCCCTTCTGTTCCATCATAAATCCTCCTTGAAACGAATTGCTATCCTCTCACCAGCTTTATACTTAGGTAAGAATCCTTCCTTGACCTTTTTGATAAGAGCTGCCCCCCACTTGATTTTTATGGTTACATCCTCATTGAATAACTTCTTGCAAATCCTTGAGAAATTGAGAAGATGAAAGTATTTAACATAGACTTTAGTAAAGAAGAATTTTACTTCGACCCCATCCATATCTAAGAAAAGAACTCCTGAGAAGATATCTTCTAGAAAAATGAGATCAGCCAGGAATTTTGTCACGACCTCCGTGGTCCTATAATATACGTGGACCTTTTTCAGTTTTCCTTTTACAAAGATGAATGTGGATGCAACTAAACAGAAATCTCCAGCCTTTGAAGTATTTTTCTCTTCATTTCCAAATCTAAACAAGAGGACAAAATCCTTCTTCTTCTTAATCACTTCCATTCTCTTCCTATTAAACTTATCAACCTCTTTTGGATTCAGATACGTCTTAGTAAGTCGCTTGTATTTGGTCCCTTCTCGTTTATAACCAGCATCAGGGAAGCTTAGATAAAAATGTTCCCAATTACAAGCAGCTTGAATGTCATATCTAACAGTGTTCATCCCTGGCTTGAACATGGCATATCCAAGCTGTTTCCAAAGCATGAGAGGTGATTTTGCCTTTCTAATCTTCATTAGAATATCCTTCTCTCTTTGTAATCTTTTCTGAAGGCATGGAGAGAGCTTATAAAATGAGTGAAACTAATAAGTTTAGACCCACAAATCGTTGCAACCATCCTCCCAAACTCTATTGCCAGCCAAACGTCTATTGGAAAGTGAGTATAAAAATCACATGATCTCATAGAGTAGACCATAAAAAGGACATCCTCTCCTGAGACCTTTCTTCGCATAAAATGGTAGTAAAGAGAGCAAGGGATTCGCTCCTTCCCTCCCAATTTGTCGATATCATTGTGTTTATCATAAATAGTAATCAAACACTGTCTAGACCCGGGAGCATTCTTCAGCTCACTAAGAACCTTATCAAATTGGTCATGCATCCTTTCTGAATAGGTATATGAAAATTTTCCTCCATGAATAAACTTATCCCAGTATTCCTTACGATAAACCCAAGCTACTCCGGGATTCTTGGGCTTCAATGACATTCTTTCTAACAGCTCTTTTTGACAATACATCTTTACCCGGTCGGCCTCTTCCGACTTGAAGAAGAACTCGAATATCTTGTCAATATCAGTAAAGTCTCTGATTATATACCCATAAGAGATAAGCTCTTTAGAGTCATAATCAGAATTATCTCTAACATCAAGGTCTTGGACCGTTGGGGCATGGTTGTCAATTCCCATCTCAAACATATCTCTTTCAATTTCCTTAACGGCCTCTCTGACACTAGAATAGATTCTCATTCCATGTCCTCCTTTCCAGTTTTTTCTATTTCCTTCATATACATAGAGTTAAAATCACATTCGACTCTTCTCAGTTGTTTTCCATGATAATATCTTGAACAAGCTGCAATGAATATTCTAGCTATCATATCCTCCTTTTCTTCTTGAGTTTGATTGATGGTCATAATCAGTGAGCACGTCCCACCCTTCCCTATTTTTGACTCTTCCAAATCTTCTATAGTCATAACTGATTTAGAATATCCTTTTGCCACAGCCTGAGAAGCTCCCCATAAAGGAATCTTAAATTCTTTAGCCAATGCCCTAAGCCCCTGATAAATTGCAACTAACTCAAACCTTCTTTCCTTATATCTCCTAGGAGGAGTCATTAAATCTGGATAGTCAATTATGACGAGATCAAATTTGTTAGACTTGAGATACTCCTTGACATCTTGTAAAGTTAACTCAGGCCTATCCTGTATGATTAACCTCCCCCCAAATGACTTTATCTTCTTTATCGACTTAAGAGAGTCCTCAGGCTTTAATTCCTTAATAGATCTCCTAAGGATTCTTGCATCATACCTTAATGCCAACCAATCAGCCGGTATTTCTAATGTGAAGTGTACTACCTTCTTCCCTTGCAACAAAGCTTGATATCCGGTGTTAACTAGCGCCCAAGTTTTTCCTCTCTTAGGGGGACCAACCCATATTCCAACCTCACCTGGAAAGATATTAACTCCTCTAATTGGAGACTCAATAGCTCCTGAACTAGTTTTTATATCAGACCTTGATAAATTCTCAAAGAAATCATATCCACGAGAGTCACCCAATGAGTCTCTTATCTTTCTAGTAGCTTCGAGAGCTTCCTCAATCGGGTCTAATGGTAGCGCCCCCTTCCTTGTTAGAAAAGGCATGAATTTCTCGAGTGAACTTTTCCAAATATTCTTCTCGAAAAACTCCTTGCATATTCCAATCAATATTTCTTTGTTTGTTACCTTAGACCTTCTTACATTTTTAAGATAACTTCTATAGTCAGAAAGCTTCTCCTCACCTAAACTCTGGTCTGATGACAAAGCTAAATAAATATCATTACACTTTACAATTTCTCCAGAAGGAGCATTCTTGATTAGTTCTTTTAAGGACCCATAAACAATCTGTCCAGTATCACTGAACATCGTTTCATCAAGATATTGAGAAATCTTATCATAAACATCTCTTTCCCTCAGATAGTTCAGGATGGTCAGCTCTAATGTGTCCATTATAGTCTCTCAATTTTATCTATGACCTCTTTTAGTTTGCGATCACTAAGCTCACCAATATCCTTCTTAGGAATGAAAACTGGAACGATTTCTCTGTCCCTAATAACCTTCATGAAAGGTATAATTGACCCAGGTACATCCGAATCAAGAGCTAGATAAATCTTCTTAGTAAACGAGTGTTTTAATTCCTTGATTAAAGGACTATCATTTCTAATTCGGTGAGTAAATAAGCAGGCTGAAGGGATGTATTTAGACGCCTTAATCATATCAAAAAGGCCTTCAGATACAAGTCCTGAATCAACACTACCCTGGAATGATTTTGCCAACACTTTCTTTCCTCTAGAGTAGTATTTTGGTTGAATATCCTTTAATACAGCTCTCCCTTGAACAAAACTCAATTCTCCTCCTTTATCATAGAAACAGAAGATCAGCCGACCATAGAAGACGCTCCCCAAGTCAACAGTAAATCCCACATTAAACTTTGAGATAAGTTCTTTAGTCAACCCTCTCTTAACTGCATAGTCTTTATAATAAGGAAAGAAGTCATTTGTAGACTCTTTAAGGGACACAAAGAAGGGAGGCATTTCAATTGAGCCATTTTCTTTCTCCAGGTCACTAGTAAGGAGTTCAGTAGGTTTTCGTGGGTAGAGCATCCCTAAAAGTGGACCTGACTCTCCACATCTATAACAATGATATATTCCACCCCATTTTGATTTGTTGACAAAGAGGTGTCCAACTCGATCTGGTGATTTTCTAATGGAGAGGCAGAACGGGCAGATATAGACTTCATCGCCAGTTGGTCTAACCCCTACTTTCTTCAAATGCTTAAGGTCTGACAGCTTCAATGATCTCATAGGAGCTCAATCAACCTGACTTTGAACCTAGCTATAGTCTTTTCGTACTTCTCAAGCCAGTCAATGACATCAGCCTGCGTGAACTCATCTCTCTCAGCCGCATCAATCAAGAACCATTGAGTCCCGGCTCGGTCCTTTAGGCTGGACAAAATATCCTTATATATCTTATCCTTTTCAGACTGGGCTTCCTCCCTTTTCCTTTTACGGATAACTCTGGGGGATAATTTAGCCATTGGAATATCACCTCCTTCCACATGAGGGCTTTTTTACCATTCGGAAAACCACCCTATGGAAAACCACACTGTGCTAACTCCATTTTATTATATGCCAAAAGCGTGCCAAAGTCCACTCGTTAGATATCACCCAGGACACCAGATTTCCACACCATTATAACCTTGTGGAAAAACATTGTCCAGTGTGATTTCTCACAATTCACAAAAGCCTAGTGATTTCAATAACTTACCCCTCTGACATTTATTTCAGTGGGTTTTCAATATTTTGTGAGTTGCCAGGTGAAATAAGCCCAGTGTGGAAATAAAAGCCTAATCATTTCAGCTAGTTACAAAATCAAAATTCCCTCCTTTTTTGGCATACTTTTGGCATATATTATAACGACCGACAGAGAAGGGGGGTGAAAAAGATGAAGAGGTCGAAAATAAACTCAGATCGAAATTGCAACTATTGCCTATACTACCGGGGGGTGGAAAAAGCACTGGATGGTTCCATTATATGTGGAAAGTGCTTAGTCCACGGCAAGGTTGATATAACGATATATCACGGCACTACCTGCCTCGACTGGACAAAAGACCCCAAGAACCCTATACCTCGGATGTCCCTCACCGACGAGGAGAAACAGGCGAGGAAACACCTTATAAAGGATAGGCCCACCAAGCGGTCCATTTCCCTCAGCCGTGATAAGGACCATTACCCCAAGCTCAACGTCAAAGCCCCACTAGTTAAGTCCAAGAAAAAGCAGGCACTCTTCACCGCTATTATAAAGGATAACACCCAGGTCAGGGAATTGTTAGATAGGCTATTTAAGCTCCCAAAGCGGTCTTCCGCAGAGGGAAAGAAGATTAGGCGACAGTTGAGAAAGTTGGGATACTATCTTAGCAAAAAGGGAGGAGAAAACGATGGAAAAGGAAATGAGTGAAAAGGACAAGCGGAAGATGAGAAGGCAACTGCGGAAAGAAAGAAAGGCACAGGAGAAGGAAGTGCGGTCTAATCAGGTGGTGGAACTCCACGCTGACTGCATGGTTTGTGGAAAGCCAATTGGCTCAGTCAGTTATCGCAAAGTCCCACCTGACTCAAAATGTGACTACTGGCGGTTCTATCACATTGAATCATGTGGACCTGGCACCGAGGCCTGGTTCAATTTTCACCCCTCTCATACGGCGAAGATTTTGCTCCAGAACAAGGAGGTTGTTAAGGACAAGCGGAAGTCGAGGAGGGAGAGGAGAAAACAAATGAAAGGAGGTGGTCTCACAGTCTCGGTAAATGGCAATGGTGAAGTCGCTCATGTAACCCCTAACCAAACCACACAAAAGGAGGATGTTATTATGGCAAAGAAGGAAGAAGTGAAAAAGGCAAAGGGAGAAGGTCTCAAACCTATGGCACCAGTTGTTATCCCCGGGTCGGTGATGAAGCAGCAGTCGAAAGAGGTCCAGGCTATGCTGAAGGAGCTCGGTGGGCTCGACCGGTCCTCCAAGGACGCTGCCAAAATCCGGAAGGCATTGAGGAAAGCCGGGTTCAAACTCTCCGACTACAGAGGCGAAAGCGCCGGTGAGAAAAAGACGGAGACCAAGAAGGAAGCCCCGACCCCCGCTCCCAAGAAGGAGAAGAA
>Ga0153916_10001610_pt1 | contig 16311 bp, 12 predicted proteins | sample Opewatmetagenome_FD_109642 | JGI IMG/M metagenome (GOLD analysis project Ga0153916, IMG submission 109642) | Freshwater wetland microbial communities from Ohio, USA - Open water 3 Core 3 Depth 4 metaG | ecosystem: Environmental > Aquatic > Freshwater > Wetlands | place: USA: Ohio, Lake Erie...
CACGCCTTCCTGCGAGTCCTCGGTCCGCCCGGCGTCGCGCTGGGTGATCCGTTCGGCCCGGAGCTGATCGGCCCAGTCGGCGTCGAGGGAGTCCCAGATCAGTTTGCGGATGGCGCCCAGCGACCAGGGCCCCTCGGCCAGGGACTTTGCGAGCTCCATCGTCGTCGCCATCAATTGGTCGTCGGGAACGCAGCGGTTGATCAGGCCCCAATCCAGCGCCGTCTTCGACGGGATCCTGTCGCCCAGCAACGTCATCTCCATGGCCCGCGCCTTGCCGATGAAGCGCGGCAGCATGTAGGTCGACCCGCCGTCCGGCACCAGGCCGATGCGGCGGAACGCCTGCATGAAATAGGCGCTCTCAGACGCCACAATGAGATCGCCCATCAGCGCCAGCGAGCAGCCGATGCCGGCGGCGACGCCGTTCACGGCGGTGACGATCGGCATCGGATAGCTGCGGATCGATGTCATCAAGGGGTTGTAGACAGCCTCCAGAGCCGCGCCCGCGTCGCGTCCCAGGGCCGGTTGGTCCGCAGCGGGGGCGCCTCGGCCCGACAGGTTGGCGCCCGAGCAGAATCCGCGTCCCTCACCGGTGAGCACCACGCAGCGAACCCCGGAGTCCGGCTTGGCGAAGGCGTCAAAGGCCTTCTGCAGCTCTTCGGCCAGGTCGACCCCGGCGGCGTTCAGCGTCGACGGATCCGAAAGCGTGATGACGCCGATCGCGCCGTCTACGCGCGTATTGATCTTTTGATAGTCCAAGGTCTTCTCCCTAGGTCCGGATTTGGCGGCGATCTAAGGGAGTCTAACCCGGCGTCAGGCTAGGGGAAAACGTCCGGACGGGGGGCTAGGCGGCGCTGGCCACCGGCTCGGCGCTGCTCACCCGGTTCCGCCCGCCGTGTTTGGAGACGTAGAGCGCCGCGTCCGCCCGCTCCATCACATTGTGGCCGCTTTCGCCGGGACGCCGTTGGGCAAAACCCGAAGAGACCGTGATCGCGCCGAGGTCCTCGTTGGTGGAACGCCGCTTGAGCATCCGGGAGGCCACTTCCTCACGGATCTCCTCAAGGGTCACTGCGGCGGCTTCGGCAGTTTCGCCGGGGAAGATCAGGGCGAATTCTTCGCCGCCGTAGCGAGCGGCGAAGCGTGGCGGGGCGCCGACCCGGCCGATCACGCTGGCGACGTAACGGATCACCTGGTCGCCAGTCTGGTGGCCCCAGGTGTCGTTGAAGTTCTTGAAATGGTCGATGTCGATGACAGCGAGCGTCAGGCACTGGCCCATCGCGTCGGATTCCGCACACGCCCGGGCCAGTTCGTCGTCGAAGGCCTTGCGGTTGGCGAGATTTGTCAGGCCGTCGGTCGTGGCGTCCCGGCGCACCTGCTCCAGGTGTTCGCGCAATTTGGTCACTTCGGCGCTGGATTCGGCGAGCCGCTTCTCCAGCGATTTGTTCTCGCGCTGGACGCGCTTGGTGGCGGTGGCCAGGGTGTCGACGGTGTTGCGCAGGGCAGAGATGTCATGCTTGTCGTCCAGCGTCCGGCTGGCCGTGGCCAGGGTCTGGCCATAGGCCTCGCTCGATTTCTGGGCGGACTGGATGGCCTGCGAGACTGAGGCCAGTTCCTTGCTCAACTGATCGCCGGCGTCGCGAATTTGCTCGTTGAGGCGAACCTTCGGCAGGAACAGCGCGGCCAATTCATCGCTGATCGTATCTGTGAAGGCCTCGCCCGCTGTAAGAAGTCGAGCCACCTCTCGGCCCAGCGCGCTGTCGGGGGCGGCGACGAAGTGGGTCCAGATCTCGAAGTTCAACGCCGTTGGCCAGACGTTGTATTTTTCCATCTGCTCAAGAGCTTGCCGCGCCAGGGCATAGGCGCCCGGCCCGCGCAGCTTGATCTCGAGATCGTCGGCCATCTTCGATCTTCCCCATCTGGCGAGCGCGGTGACAAACCGCCGCAGCTCGCTGACGGGGAGACCCTAACTCAGAGAGTCAAATGAGCCGTTAAAGCGTGGGGCGGAACGGCTAATCTTCCGCCGGCGGCCGCGGCGCCGGCCGCATCAGGAACGCCGGCACCTCGTTTCCGAATCCGACGACGCCGTCGCGATCGCGATCAAGATCACTGTCACGGACCCGCTCGGCGGCGTCGCGTGGACGGCGTTCGCGGCTGGGACGCGGCGCGGCGGGTGCTGGCGCGGCGGCCTCGGCCTCCGGCGCTGCTGCTGCAGGTGCAGTCTCCCGGCGTGGCTTGGCGCGGCTGCGAGCCGGCTTGGGGGCGGCCTCGGCCTCCACCACGACGGTCGGGGCCTCGGCCTCGGCCTCTGCACGCGGCGCGCGCGGGGCGCGCTCCGTCCGCTCGCCACGGCCGTGGCGATCGCCGCGTTCACGGCCACGACCTGTGGGACGGCCGCCCTTGCGGTCCCGGCTTCCGTCATCCTTCAGGCTCGCCCAGTCCAGGTCGAGGGTCAGGATTTCGGGAGCCTTGCCGATCAGCTTGATGACCTTCTCCAGGTTCTTCGAATCCCCTGGGGTGCTGATCATGTAGGCTTCGCCGGTGCGGCCGGCGCGGCCGGTCCGGCCGATGCGATGCACATAATCGTCGGCGTGGTGCGGCACGTCGTAGTTGAAGACATGGCCGACTGCGGGGATATCCAGGCCGCGGGCGGCCACGTCGGAGGCCACCAGCAGCTTCAGATCGCCCTTGCGGAAGCTTTCGAGCGTGCGCGTGCGGGTGGCCTGGTCGAGGTCGCCGTGGATCGGGGCGGCGTCGAAGCCGTGGGTCTTGAGCGACTTGGCGACGATGTCGACTTCGGACTTCCGGTTGCAGAAGACGATGCCGTTCACGACGTCGACGCGTTCGATCAGGGCGCGCAGGGCCGAGCGCTTGGCCTTGTGATCGCCCGTCGGCACGGGAACGAGGTACTGGGTGATGGTCTCGGCCGTCGTGGCCGGACGCGACGCCTCGATCCGCACCGGATCGTTCAGGAACTGCTTGGTGAGCCGGGTGATTTCCGGCGGCATGGTCGCCGAGAAGAACAGGGTCTGCTTCTTCGGCGGCGTCAGCTTGAAAATGCGCTCGATGTCCGGGATGAAGCCCATGTCGAGCATGCGGTCGGCTTCGTCCACCACCATCAGTTGAACGCCGGTCAGCAGCAGCTTTCCGCGCTCGATATGGTCGAGCAGCCGCCCCGGCGTTGCGATCAGCACGTCCACGCCGCGATCCAGCTTGGCTTCCTGGTCGCCGAAGGAGACCCCGCCGATCAGCAAGGCCCAGGTCAGCTTCTGACCCTTGGCGTACTTCTCGAAGGAGGAGGCGACCTGGTCAGCGAGTTCGCGAGTCGGCGCGATCACCAGAGAACGCGGCATGCGCGCCTTGGCGCGCCCGGCGACCAGCTTGTCGATCATCGGCAGGGTGAAGGCGGCGGTCTTGCCGGTGCCCGTCTGCGCGATGCCCAGCACGTCTCGCCCCGCCAGAGCGACGGGGATCGCCTGGGCTTGGATGGGTGTTGCGGTAGTATAGCCGGTTTCGGCGACGGCCTTGAGCGTCGCAGGCGAAAGGCCCAGTTCGGAGAATTCAGTCATCAGCGGTAATTTGGGCGGTCGGTCCGCCATTGAAGGCATACGGGTCCGCGGCGGCGCGCACGGCGATCGTCACGCGCGGCGGAACATACGTGTTGACGGCCTCAAGTCAACGCGCTGAAAATTCTTAAGCGGCGAAGATCGTCGCGCCGAAATTCTTTTTCCGTGCTCAGACGTCCAGATCGGCGATCGCAAACTCGGCGTTTTCCTGAATGAAGCGGAACCGTAGTTCGGGTTTTCGACCCATCAACGCCTCGACGAGATTCTCGACGGCCTCCTCCGAGCGGGGCAGCGTCACCCGCGCCAGGATCCGCTTGGACGGATCCATGGTGGTTTCCTTCAGCTGCGCTGGCATCATTTCGCCCAGCCCCTTGAAGCGGCTGATCTCGGGCTTCTTGTTCTTGAACTCCGTGGCCATCAGCTCGTCACGGTGCGCGTCGTCGCGGGCGTAGACGATCTTGCCGCCGTGGCTCAGCCGGTAGAGCGGGGGAAGGGCGAGATAGAGCCGGCCCGACCGGATCAGGACCGGCATGGTGCGGTAGAAGAAGGTGATCAGTAGACTGGCGATGTGGGCGCCGTCCACGTCGGCGTCAGTCATGATGACCACGCGCTCGTAGCGCAAGTCCTCCTCGCGGAACTTCGACCCCGGCTGGACGCCCAGCGCCAGCATCAGATCCGCCAGCTCCTTGTTGCCGCCCATCTTGTCGGTGGAGGCCGAAGCGACGTTCAGGATCTTGCCGCGCAGGGGAAGGATCGCCTGGGTGCGCCGATTACGCGCCTGCTTGGCCGAGCCGCCGGCCGAATCGCCCTCGACCAGGAAGATCTCCGTTCCGTCGGTCGCCTGGCCGGAGCAGTCGGCCAGCTTGCCTGGCAGGCGCAGCTTCCGAGTGGCCGAGGCCCTGGCCACTTCCCGGTCACGGCGGCGTTTCAGTCGCTCCTCGGCGCGCTCGATGACGAACTCCAGCAGCGCACTGGCGGCCTTGGGCTGGGCTGTCAGCCAATGGTCGAAGGGGTCGCGCAGGGCGTTCTCGACCAACCGCTGGGCATCGGCAGAGGAAAGCCGCTCCTTGGTCTGGCCCTGGAACTCGGGATTGCGGACGAAGACGCTGATCAGCGAACCGGCCTGGGCCAGGACATCGTCGGCGGTGATCAGCCCGGCGCGCTTCTCGCCGGTGAGGTCGCCATAGGCCTTGAGGCCCCGGGTGAGGGCCGCGCGCAATCCCGCCTCGTGGGTGCCGCCTTCGGGCGTGGGAACCGTGTTGCAGTAGGACTGCATGAAGCCGTCGGCCTCGCCGAAGCCCGCCGGTGTCCAGGCGATGGCCCATTCCACGGCGCCGGCCTCGCCCTTGCGTTCGAATCGTCCGGCGAAGGGCTCGGGGGTGACGACCTCCAACCCCTTTGTCCGCTCGGCCAGGAAGTCGGCGAGGCCGTTGGGAAAGCGGAACACCGCCTCGGGCGGCGTCTGATCATGGATGCGCGAGGGATCGCACGACCAGCGGATCTCCACCCCGCCGAAGAGATAGGCCTTCGACCGCGCCATGCGGTACAGGCGCGCCGGCTTGAAGGCGCAGCCCTCGCCGAAGATCTCCTCGTCGGGCTTGAAGGCGATCGCGGTGCCGTGCTTGCGCGTCGGCGCGAGCCTTTCGATGCCGCCCAGCGGCCTGCCCCGGGCGAAGGCCTGGCGCCATTCGAAGCCGTCCTTGAAGGCCGTCACATCGACCCGTTCGGACAGGGCGTTGACCACCGAGACGCCGACGCCATGCAGGCCGCCGGAGGTCTCGTAAGCTTTGCCGGAGAACTTTCCGCCCGAATGCAGGACGGTCATGATCACTTCCAGCGCCGACTTGCCGGGATGCTTCGGGTGGGGGTCGACGGGAATGCCGCGCCCATCGTCCTTGACCGTCAGGACCCCTTCCGCATCGAGCCGCACCTCGATGACCTTGGCGTGGCCGGCGACGGCCTCGTCCATGGCGTTGTCGAGGACTTCGGCGAACAGATGGTGCAGTGCGCGTTCGTCCGTACCGCCAATGTACATGCCCGGGCGTTTGCGGACCGGCTCGAGCCCTTCAAGGACCTCGATGTCTTTCGCTGAATAGCCGCCGTCCGCCGTCAGCCCGGGGCGCGGCTCATGGGGCGTGGCCAGGGGTGCGGCCGGAGCCGGGTTGAGCGCGTCGTCGAAAAGGGAAGCTTGGGCTGTGGCCTTGGACATGAGCTCGAAAATGCGGCGATTCGGATGGAGGCCGTATGCGTCCACGTCGACGCAAGGGCAAGCGTCAGGGCGGTGCGGCGCTGCGCCGCGATGATTTCTTCGGACCGGCTCCAACGGAACGCTTGCCAGAACTGGGTTTTTGGCGTGACCATTCACTTAGCCGGATCGACAACGCACCGCCCGAACCACGGAGTCGGGAAAACAACAGGTCGCGAGCGACCGGCAAGGAGGAACAGGAAATGGCTGACATCATCAATCGTGGCCCAGTGTCGCTGATCCGCAGCCTGCCGCGCGAAGCGATCAACATCGTGGGATCGGCGGCGGGCATCTTCGTGACCGTGGCCGCCGGCGCAGGCATCTCGCAGGCTCTGCCGGCCGATCCGTCGCCCTGGCTGTTCGCCGGCTGCTACGCGGCCCCGGCCGCGGCGGTCTTCGCCATCTACTGGTACATCGCCCAGAAACTCTGAGCGCATCTGTCCGGGGCGCGGCCTGACACGGCCCGTCGAAGGCCGCTGTGTGGCAGGCTGTGACCGGCGATTGCCTGGACGGGAAAATGAAAAGGGCCGCGGAGTGATCCGCGGCCCTTCCCGTATAGCTCTAAGCGGTCCCGCCTAGCACTTGAAGTACATGTCGAATTCGACCGGGTGCGGATGCAGTTGCAGCCGCATCACTTCCTCCATCTTCAGCTCGATGTAGGAGTCGATGAAGTCGTCGTCCATCACGCCTCCGGCCTTGAGGAAGGCGCGGTCCTTGTCGAGGTTCTCGAGCGCTTCGCGCAGGCTGCCGCAGACTTCCGGAACCTTCTTCTGCTCGCGGGGCGGCAGATCGTAGAGGTTCTTGTCCTGCGGGGCGCCCGGATCGATCTGGTTGATGATCCCGTCGAGGCCGGCCATCAGCAGGGCCACGAAGGTCAGGTAGGGGTTGCCCATCGGGTCGGGGAAGCGGGCTTCCAGACGCTTGGCCTTAGGGCTGTCCACGTGCGGGATGCGGATCGAGGCTGAGCGGTTGCGAGCCGAGTAGGCCAGCTTCACCGGGGCTTCGTAGCCGGGCACGAGGCGCTTGTAGGAGTTGGTGGTGGAGTTCGAGAAGGCGTTGATCGCCTTGGCGTGCTTGATGATCCCGCCGATGTACCACAGGCACATCTGCGACAGGCCGGCGTACTTGTCGCCGGCGAACAGCGGCTTGCCGTCGCCCCAGATCGACTGGTGGACGTGCATGCCCGAGCCGTTGTCGGCGAACATCGGCTTGGCCATGAAGGTCGCCGTCTTGCCGTAGGCCGCAGCCACGTTGTGGATCACATACTTGTAGAGCTGCAGGCGGTCGGCCATCACCACCATGGTATCGAACTTCAGGCCGAGTTCGTGCTGGGCCGGCGCCACTTCGTGGTGGTGCTTTTCGGGCTTCATGCCGAGTTCGCCCATCACCGCCAGCATTTCGCCGCGCAGGTCCTGGCAGCTGTCGATCGGGTTGACCGGGAAGTAGCCGCCCTTCGGGCCCGGACGGTGGCCGAGGTTGCCTTCCGGATATTCCTTGGCGGTGTTCACCGGCAGCTCGATGGAGTCGTAGGTGTAGCCGGTGTTGTGCGGGGCGGTGGACCAGCGCACGTCGTCAAAGATGAAGAACTCGGCTTCCGGACCGAAATAGACCGTGTCGCCGATGCCCGAGGCCTTCACGAAGTTCAGGGCCGCCTTGGCGATCGAGCGCGGATCGCGATTGTAGGGCGTACCGGTGTCGGGGTTCAGGATATCGCAGAACAGGCACAGCGTGGTCTGCTGGTAGAATGGGTCGATGTAGGCCGAGTCCAGATCGGGACGCAGCTTCATGTCGCTCTCGTTGATGGCCTTCCAGCCGGCGATCGAGGAGCCGTCAAACATCGTGCCGTCATTGAGGAAGTCCTCGTCGACCAGATCGATGTCGAAGGTCACGTGCTGCATCTTCCCGCGCATGTCGGTGAAGCGCACGTCGACGTATTTGACGTCCTTTTCCTTGATCAGGTTCAGGATGTCCTTGGAGGTTGCCATGGTGTTATCCCCTTCAGAAACTCGATAGCAGGTTGTTTAAACGGCTTGGGCGCCGGTTTCGCCGGTCCGGATGCGCACGATGTCGGTGATCTCCGAGACGAAGATCTTTCCGTCGCCGATGCGTCCGGTGCGCGCCGCCCCGATGATGGCCTCGAGGACGGGCCCAAGCTGATCGTCAGCGATCACGACCTCGATTTTGATTTTGGGCAGGAAATCCACCACGTACTCAGCGCCGCGATAGAGCTCGGTGTGGCCCTTCTGGCGACCGTAGCCCTTGGCTTCGATCACCGTCATACCCTGGACGCCCAGCTCCTGCAGGGCCTCCTTCACTTCGTCGAGCTTGAACGGCTTGATGATGGCTTCGATTTTTTTCATGTCTCGACTTGCAGTTTTGGGCCGCCGCTCGGTTGGCTGGGACGGAGCACAGCCGCCCTCGGCGGGCAAGAGGGCTGGAGCGACCTAACACGAGACGTACGCCGCGCTTCTTGCCGCTGCACAAAAAAAAATCAATCAGCGGACAAAAAATGGGCGACAGACAAAATCGCCCGCAGACGCCATCTGCGGCCCAAGGAAGTCAGGCCCGATGCGTTTGCGAAGCGCGAGTGCGGGGCTGGCCGTCGACCAGAGGCCGCTTTGGGCCAGATTTCGTCGTTGTTCGACCGATCCGGCGCCGGAACGTCCTCGCCCGGGTTGCTGAAGTTTGCGGCGGATTGCGCTTCGCGTGTGGCGCCGGGCGCCCCTTGGGGGCGGGGGTCGGACTGTCACGTGGGCGCTGCGGAGGCGACTTAGATACGAAACAGGCCATGGTGTTCGCCGCGGCTCGGCTATAGGCAAGGAGCGGTCATCGGGACTGATCACCGCGCACCGCCGGTGGACGGACGCGTCGGCCCCCATCGCGACCCAAACATGTCTTCGGATTGATCGATGTCTCGCCTCTACCTGATCCGACACGGCAAGCCAGCCTCCGTCTGGGGTGACGCCGATGACGATCCCGGCCTGGATGATCAGGGATCGTCGCAGGCCCGCGGCGCGCGCGACGCGCTGCAGGCCCTCCCGCCGGCGCTGCGCCCGCAGCTGGTGGTGAGTTCTCCGTTACGGCGATGCAGGGAGACCGCCCAGCCCTTGGCCGACGCCCTGGGCGTCGATGTCGAGATCGAGCCATTGGTCGGCGAAATCCCCACGCCCAAGGGAATGCTCGCGACGGACCGCAGCGCCTGGCTGCGCCGCGCATTCCTCGGCGCCTGGGCCGAGATCGAGGGCGACCTGGACTATGATGCTTGGCGCCGCGGGATCGCCGCCGCCCTGGTGGCCCGTCCGAACACCGCGGTGTTCAGCCATTTCGTCGCCATTAACGCGGTCCTTTCCTGCCTGGCGGGCGATGATCGGGTGATGAGTTTCCGCCCGGACCACGCCTCGATCAGCATCCTGGAGACCGACGGGCGAAGCCTGACCCTGGTCACCCGCGGGCGGGAAGCCGCCACGGGCGTTCTTTAGAGCGACGGAGCCTGAGCGTGGCGGCGCGGAAGATCCTGACGGTTGCGGAGATCGGCGCGGCGGATCGGGCGGCCATCGCCGCGGGGACCCCGGGAACCGTCCTCATGGAGCGGGCCGGCGCTGCGGTCTGCGAGGCGATCCTCGAGCGGTTCACGCGCCGTCCGGCCGTGGTGCTCTGCGGCCCCGGCAACAACGGCGGCGACGGCTATGTGGTCGCGCGCCTGCTCAAAGCCCAGGGGTGGCCGGTGGAGGTGCGTCTCGTGGGCCTTCCGGCGACCGCCGACGCCAGGGCCGCCGCGGACCTCTGGGATGGTCCGACCTCGCTCCTGGCGAAGGGGCTGGATGATCTGGAGGAGGGGACACTCGTCATCGATGCGATGTTCGGGGCGGGCCTGACCCGGCCGCTGGAGGGCGAGGCCGCCGCCGCCGCCATCCGCTTGGCCGAAGAACCCGGTCATGTGGTGGCCATCGACGTCCCGAGCGGTCTGCCCGGCGACGCGCCGGCGCCGGCCGGCCCAACGGTCCGAGCGGGGCTGACCGTGACCTTCCAAGCAAAGAAGCTTGCGCACGTGCTTGAGCCCGCGCGGGAATACTGTGGGGAAGTGGTGGTGGCCGACATCGGTCTGGGCGAAACGCCGGGATCGCTGTTCGAGAACACGCCGGAGCTCTGGCTGCCCCGTTTCCCATGGCCCAGGTCCGACTCGCACAAACACGCCCGCGGCCGCTTGATCGTGGTCAGCGGGCCGGCCTGGAACACGGGCGCTGCGCGGCTCTCCGCCCGAGCTGGGCTTCGACTGGGCGCGGGCCTCGTCACCGTCCTGTCGCCGCCGGACGCCTTGCCAGTCAACGCCGCCCACCTCGAAGCCGTCATGCTGCGGCCCTTCGAAAGCGACCTCGAACTGGAGGCGGCGGCGGAGGACGTGGATGCTGCGGTGATCGGTCCAGCCGCTGGGGTGAATGAGACGACCCTGCTGAACGTGCTGGCCTTGGCCCGCACGGGAGCGGCGCTGGTCATTGACGCCGACGCCGTCACGGTCTTCCGCGACGACGCCGAGGAGCTGTTCTCAGTCCTAGACCGGGACGACGTGTTAACGCCGCATCCTGGCGAATTCGAACGCCTTTTCCCGGGCCTCCTCAGATCGGCGCCGCACAGGATCGCCGCGGGCCGGCAGGCGGCCGAGCGGGCCGGCGCCGTCGTCCTGCTCAAGGGGGCCGACACCGTGATCGCAGCCCCGGACGGGCGGGCGGCGGTGAACACTAACGGCTCGCCCTGGCTCGCGACCGCCGGGTCAGGCGACGTGCTGGCCGGGTTCATCGGCGGGCTGATGGCCCAGGGCATGGACAGTTTCGAGGCCGCCTGTGCGGCTGCCTGGATCCACGCCGAAGCGGCGGAGCTACATGGGCCGGGACTGATCGCCGAAGACCTGCCGGGCCTGGCTCCGATGATTCTGCGCCGGCTCTACGCCGCGCGCGACCTCTAAAGCTTGGCCCTGGCTCGGCTTCGGGCGCCGTGCTATCGACGATTGCAGAGCAGAGCCATGAACCGCACCGTCGCATCCGCACCGCAAGCTATCACCTGCACGGCTGTCGCAGCCGTATGGATGGCTATCGGCGTGCGGAGCGGGCGCGGGCGTTAGATCCCAAAACGGATCGACCCGAACCCCTTCCGGCGACGGAAGAGGGTTCCACTCTAGAGCCTCTGAAACCGTCGCCGGCATTCCCCCTCAACCGCAGGAATTCCGCCGATGTCGCCTAGTTCTCCCTTCACCCCAGATCTCCTTGGAGCGCTCGTGCTTTTCGCGTTCGTCTCGTCGATCACGCCTGGCCCGAACAACACCATGCTGATGGCATCGGGCGTCAACTTCGGGCTGAGGCGCAGCGTGCCGCACATGATCGGCGTGTCGCTGGGCTTCCTGGTGCTGGTCCTGGCGGTTGGGCTCGGACTGGGCGGCCTGTTTGCGGCCTACCCCGCGCTGCATGACGTCCTGAAGGCGGCCGGCGCGGCCTATCTGCTGTGGCTGGCCTGGAAGCTCGCGACGGCCAAAGGCCTCGCCGAGGGCGCGGCGGCGAGCCAGCCTCAGACTTTCCTGCAGGCCGCCGGTTTCCAGTGGGTGAACCCCAAGGCCTGGGCGATGGCGCTGGGCGCGATCACCACCTACACGCCGCGTGCCGGCTATACGGCCAATGTCCTGATCGTCGCCCTGGTCTTCAGCGTGATCAACCTGCCGTGCATCGGGGTCTGGACCGGATTCGGCGTGGGCTTGCGCCGGTTCCTCGATCGCCCGGCGATCCTGCGGGCCTTCAATTGGGGCATGGCGGCCCTGCTGGTGCTGTCGCTCTATCCGTTGCTGACGGTGGGCTGACCGGCGAGGACCTCGTCGATGAGGTCGAGCCAGGCCTGCCGCCCCGCGGCGCTGTCGAACCCGGCGACGGCGGCGGCGCGGGCCGCCTGGCGCTGGGCGCCGAAAGCGTCCGGCCGTCGGCACGCGTCGATGAGCGCGGCCGACAGCGCGTCGACATCGAAGAAGTCCAGCAGCGTGCCGTGCACGCCATCGGTGATGGCGTCGCGGACCGGCGCGGTGTCGGAGCCGATGACATAGCAGCCGCTCGCCATGGCCTCGATCAGCGACCAGGAGAGCACGAAGGGGTAGCTGTAGTAGACATGCGCCGTCGACAGGCGCAGCGCGGCCAGCATGTCGGCGTGGGGCAAGCGGCCCAGGAAATGGATCCGCGACAGGTCGAGCCGGTCCTCCAGGCCCTCCATGCAGACCGATTTCCAGGTCCGCCCCTCGGGCGCCGAACCGCTGTAGCCCCGCGGGTCTTCCGACCCCACGATCAGCACCTGGGCCTCAGGAACCTCCGCCTGCAGGCGGGGCAGGGCGCGCAACAGGATGTGCAGGCCGCGCAGGGGCTCCAGGTGCCGGTTCACATGGGTGATCACCGGGGTTCCCGGCTGAATGATACGCCCGTCGGGCAGCGCTAAGGGCGTGGCCGGCCCAGGTCGGATCGCCGTGGTGTCGACGCCCTCGTGGATCAGGCGGACCAGCGGCTGGAAGACCGCGGGCAGGGTGCTCGCTTGGTAGGCGGTGGGGCAGACGATGGCGTCCGCGTCGGTCAGCGCCAGGCTCATGACGGCGTTCTTGGCCGTCCCCGCCAGGATCATCTCGAAGCTGGGCTTGATGAATTCGTCGTCGAAATCGATGTCGGCGCCGCGGCCCTGATAGAAGAATTCCGAGAACAGGATCTTGCGGGTGTTGGGAAACGGCTCGTCGAGAAACACCGTCTCGCCCCATCCCGGATGGCCGATGATCAGTTCCGGATCGAAGCCCTCCGCCTTCAGCGCCAGGGCTGCGTCCAGCGCCGCCCTTCCTCGGATCAGGTCCGCCTCCGCCCGGGTGGCCAGGGGGAAGATCCCCGGCGTCGAACCCTTGACGTTGCTCCAGGTGGAAAGCCGCACGCCGGGCAGACCGGGCGCAGTGCGCGCGCCGATCGCCGCGCAGGGCACGCCCTTGGCCACCAGGGCCGAGGCCAGGTCCCGGAACTGCGCCGGGAAGTTGGAATGGACGAAGAGGACGCCCTTCTGCATGTGCGCCTTCTGGCCGAGAGCTTGGCCGATGTCATCCGCAATCATGCTTGGAGAGACACCATCGCGCTTGACGCGGACCGCCGCTCCAGGAGAAGGCTGCGGCCGGAACGCGGGCGTGGCGGAATTGGTAGACGCACTGGATTTAGGTTCCAGCGCCGCAAGGCGTGGAGGTTCGAGTCCTCTCGCCCGCACCATCCTCGGAACTTTTCCGGCGCCGCGACCTTGGTCCCGACCGTGGTCAACCGGCCGGTTGACCTGAATCATCCACGGTCTGGCCCCGATGGGCGATCCTGCGCGTCGGAACGCGGAGACCCGGCAATATGCAAGATCTGATTGCTGAATTGACCGACATCCTCGGGAAGGCTCGCGTTCTCACCGGGGACCAGGCGTCGGAGGCCGCCTTCAGCCCCTGGAGCCGGTTGGGAACGCCGGCCGCCATCGTCCGACCGCGATCCACGGCGGAGGTCTCCGCCGTCGTGAAGTGTGTCCAGGCTAGCGGTGGCGCGATCGTGCCTTGGGGCGGCAAGACCGGTCTGGTGGACGGCGCCGACGCTCAGGACGCCATCGCGCTTTCCCTCGAGCGCATGACGGGGATCGAGGAGATCGACGTCGACGGGGCGACCATGACCGTTCAGGCCGGCTGCACGCTTCAGGCGGCCGCGGAGGCGGCTGAAGCAAGCGGGCTGCTGCTGCCCCTGGATCTGGGTTCGCGGGGAACGGCGACGATCGGCGGGACGATCTCCACCAACGCCGGCGGCAACCGCGTCCTGCGGTATGGCATGATGCGCGACATGGTGCTGGGGCTGGAGGCGGTGCTGGCCGACGGGACGGTCGTCTCGGCCCTAAATCCGCTGATCAAGAACAACACCGGCTACGACATCAAGCAGCTGTTCATCGGCTCAGAGGGAACCTTGGGCGTCGTGACCCGCGCGGTGCTTCGGCTGCGGCCCCTGCCGGCCAGCCAGAACACGGCGTTCATGACCGTTGGCCGTTTCGAAGACCTGCCTCGTCTGCTGCGGAGGCTGGAGCGGGACCTCGCCGGCGGGCTGTCGGCGTTCGAGGTGATGTGGCCCGAGTTCTATGACCTCGTCACGACCCCGCCAGCGACAGGCCGGCCGCTGCTGCCGCCTGGCGCGGCCTTCTATGTGCTGGTGGAAAGCCTGGGGGGCGATCAGGCGGAGGACGCCGACAGGCTCGAACGCGCCCTGGGCGGGGCGCTGGAGGAGGGGCTCATCGAGGACGCCGTGCTCGCGAAGTCCCAGTCCGAGCGCCGGCGCATGTGGGCTCTCCGCGACGACGTGGGGCAGGTGTCCCGCGACGGGCCGGTGTTCACCTTCGATGTGAGTCTGAAGATCTCGCGCATGCAGGGCTATCTCGATGCGCTGCGTCAGTCCCTGATGAGCCGTTGGCCGACGGCGAGCCTGGTGGTCTTCGGCCATCTGGGCGACGGCAACCTGCATCTGATCATCGGTGTCGGCGACCGGGACGCCCGCGGGGTTGTGGAGGACGTGGTCTACGGCCTCATCAGGGAGGTCGACGGTTCGATCTCGGCGGAACACGGGATAGGCCTGCAGAAGCGCGACTATCTGGCTTGGTCGCGCTCCGCGGCGGAAATTGGCGTGATGCGGGCCCTCAAGAACGCGATGGACCCGAAGGGCGTCCTGAACCCCGGCAAGGTTCTCAGGCCACCTTTGGGCTTGGACGCGTGAAGGCAGCGTGACATAAGGGCGCCGCTCGTCGCCGGCGTCGTCGGCGACGCTCATCTTTTCATGTGAAGGCGGACCCCGAAGCGCGCGCCGCGCGCCGCGTCCGGAAACCTAAGAATGTCGATGCAGATCGTTGAAAAGTCCGGTGAAGGCCTGAGCCGCGTCTATGGCGTGACGGTCCCGGTTGCGGAGCTGGCCGAGCGCCTCGAGGCGCGGATCGCCGAGCTCACCCCGCAAATGCGGATCAAGGGATTCCGCCCCGGCAAGGTGCCGCCGGCCCACGTTCGTCGGGTCCACGGCAAGGCCCTGATGGCCGAGGTCGTCCAGGAAGCGCTCAACGAAAGCACCCAGAAGGTCCTGGCCGACAACAACCTGCGTCCGGCCAGCGAGCCCGACCTGACGCCGGAAGGCGACATCCAGCAGGTGATCGACGGCAAGGCCGACCTGGCCTTCCAACTGGCGGTCGAGATCATGCCGGACTTCACGCCGGTGGATCCCGCGACCCTGACCCTGACCCGCCCGGTCTACAAGCCGACTGATGCCGAAGTGGACGAGGCGCTGGAAGGTCTCGCCAAGCAGAGCCGCACCTATGAGCCGCGCACCGGCAAGTCGGTGAAGGCCAAGGACGGCGACCAGCTGATCGTCGACTTCGTCGGCCGCATCGACGGCGTGGCGTTCGAAGGCGGCACGGCCACCGACACCCCGCTGACGCTCGGCTCGGGCCAGTTCATCCCGGGCTTTGAAGAGCAACTCGTCGGCGCCAAGCCGGACTCCACCGTCACCGTGAAGGTGAAGTTCCCCGACGACTATCAGGCCGAAAACCTGAAGGGGAAGGACGCCGAATTCGAAGTGACCGTGAAGGAGGTCAAGGCCCCGGTCGAGAGCGCCATCGACGACGAGCTCGCCAAGCGCCTGGGCCTCGATAGCCTCGACGCTCTTAAGGACCTGCTGCGTAAAAACCTGGAAGAGCAGTACGCCGGCGCCTCGCGTTTCAAGCTGAAGCGCGCTCTGCTGGACGTGCTCGACAGCAAGCACGACTTCCCGCTGCCGCCCAAGATGGTCGAGGCCGAGTTCGGCGTGATCTGGCAGCAGGTGCAGGCCGACAAGGAGCGTGAAGCGCTCCCGCCGGAAGACGCCGGCAAGACCGACGAGCAGCTTCAGAGCGAATACCGCAAGATCGCCGAGCGCCGCGTGCGCCTGGGCCTGGTGCTGGCCGAGATCGGCCGGGCCGCCAACGTCCAGGTCACCGAGCAGGAGCTGCTGCAGGCCATGCGTCAGGAGGCCATGCGCTATGGCGCCCAGGCCCAGCAGATCTTCGAGATGTTCCGCCAGAACCCGAACTTCCAGACCCAGCTGCGGGCCCCGATCTTCGAGGACAAGGTGGTCGACCTGATCATCGAAAAGGCCGCGGTCACCGACGAGGAGGTCTCCAAGGACGACCTCCTTAAGGAAGACGAAATGCCGGAAGGCTACGACGCGGCCTAAGCGTGTCGACCGGGCGGGACGGGCGTCATGCCCCTCCGTCCTGGCCGCTCCGGCCGCCCGTTTCGTTCCAAGCCGGACGGAAGCGGCGTAGGCTCACCTTGCAACGGGGCGGCCCGCACGCGATATCGGATAGGAACACGGGCGCACGACTCGTCGCGCCCGCATCGAGAAGGGTTCTTTCCTAATGCGTGACCCGCTTACCACCGCGCTCAACCTGGTGCCGATGGTGGTCGAACAGACCAGCCGCGGC
>Ga0153916_10001611_pt1 | contig 16310 bp, 11 predicted proteins | sample Opewatmetagenome_FD_109642 | JGI IMG/M metagenome (GOLD analysis project Ga0153916, IMG submission 109642) | Freshwater wetland microbial communities from Ohio, USA - Open water 3 Core 3 Depth 4 metaG | ecosystem: Environmental > Aquatic > Freshwater > Wetlands | place: USA: Ohio, Lake Erie...
ATGGGAGCTCGGCTTTGACGTTGAGGCCTCCCCGAGGACAAACAGACAGATTGTAACCCTCGGCCTTGAGGGTGTACTTGCAGAGGCGTGTTTTCCCGTAAAGGTAGCTCACGGTCACATCAGATATTTGCTCGAAAAAAATGTAGATGCTATATTCATGCCGAGTTTTATTAATCTTAATACACCTGAAGATAGCTTTGAAAGGGGATTTGCATGTCCTTACACACAGACCATCCCATACGTATCAAGGGTGACATTCAAAGGTATAAAGACAATTGCGCCTGTGGTAAATTTAAGACTTGGCAGAGGATTTCTGTTAGAGGAACTTAAGAAGGCATTTAAATTATTTGGGATAAGAAAATCTGCGATATCAAAGGCGATCGATACCGCAAAGAAGGCACAGGTTGAGTTCAAAAATGCTGTAAAGACAAAGGGGTCCGAGGTCATATCCTCGATAAAGGACAACATTAAAGATAATGCTGTTGTACTAATCGGCAGGACATATAATGCTTCTGACAGTGGCGTAAACCTTGAGATGCCCAAAAAACTTGCAGACCTTGGCGTTTTATCGATCCCCATGGATTTTCTGCCCCTCGAAAGATATGCCATAGACGCCGATTGGCCCAATATGTACTGGAGATCGGGCCAGAGGATTTTAAAAGCCGCAAGATTCGTCAGGGAGAATCAGAATCTTCATGCCATTTACATCGGTAACTTCTTGTGCGGGCCTGACTCTTTCATACTCAAATATTTCAGAAAAGAGATGGGGAAGAAACCTTTCCTTCATATAGAAATAGATGAGCACAGCGCTGACGCAGGCATAATAACAAGGTGTGAAGCGTTTATGGACAGCATAAGGAATAAGGCTGTAAGTCATAAACTAAGAGTCGCTGATAACAAGAAGGAAACAACGCATCAGCCGGTGATCACCAAACATTCTGAACAAATTATTTACATCCCCCGCATGTCGGATCATGCATTTGCCCTCGCATCCGCATTTGAGCATTGCGGCGTGGAGGCTGAGGTACTTCCCGAATCTGATAAAAGCACTATCGACCTGGCAAGAAAATACGTCTCAGGCAAAGAATGCTATCCCTGTGCCGTTACCACGGGCGATATGTTAAAGAAGGTTCTGGAACCCGGTTTCAGACCTGAAAAAAGTGCGTTCTTTATGCCTTCGGGCACAGGTCCCTGCAGATTCGGTCAGTATAATATTTTTCACAGGACAGTCCTCGATGATCTGGGTTATAAAGATGTGCCGATATTCTCTCCTAATCAGGACACTACTTTTTACGCTGACCTTGGAATTATAGGCAAGGATTTTACTATGCATGCGTGGAAGGGTATCATTGCTTATGAGCTTCTCAGTAAATGCCTGCATGAGACAAGACCGTATGAAAGGAATAAGGGATCTGCCAACGAATTGTACGGGAATTACCTGGAAAAATTATACCTCTCCTTAAAAAATAGGAATGGTAATTTAGAAAAAGAGATGCAACACATAAGAAAAGACTTCGAAAACCTTCCAGTTTATAAAGGCGGGAAACCTCTCATCGGGGTGATCGGCGAGATATTTGTCAGGTCTCATAAATTCTCTAATGAGGATATTATAAGAAAGGTTGAGGCGCTTGGCGGCGAGGTATGGCTGGCACCGGTTGAGGAATGGATTTACTATGTAAACTATATGGGGTTAACGAAGGCATTGATAAAAAAGGAAAGGTCTGCTATTATTAACTTTCTTTTGAAGAAATTTTTTCAAAAGAGGATAGAACACAGATTAGCTAAATGTTTTAAGGGGTTCCTGAAGACATTGAAAGAGCCTGAAACCAAAGAGATAATCGAGAAAGCGTCGCCTTATGTACATAAATCATTTGAAGGTGAGACTATTTTAAGCATCGGTAAATGTATTGATCTTTTAGAAAAAGGAGCCTCGGGCATTATAAATGCCATGCCTTTTGGCTGCATGCCGGGTACCATTGTAACAGCCCTTTTGAGGGGCGTTACCAGAGATTATGGAATTCCGTGCATCAGTATACCTTATGATGGGTCGGAGTCGCCTACAGTAGAGATACAGCTCGAAGCGTTCATGGACCAAGCAAGAGAATACAGTAAACGGAATACCTGATTCCTGTTTACTTACTACTATCTTTAAAGAGGGGGTATATGTGTGGGAAATGTCGTAAAATGGCGTAAAAAGAAGATGAGTAAACATAAGCACGATAAACTACGGAAGAAGACAAAATTCCAGAGGAGAAAGAAAGGGTAAGCTCAATCTGCCCCACTTACCCTTTCTGCATAGGATGTTGATTTAAAATACCATTTCCCTTCCCAAACCTTCAGAAGGTCGTCCATCAACATACTTAGGTATAAGGTACACTAAGGTATCGAAAAATAAATTTTTTCACAGCATCTGCATTAATCAATTGCATTATTTGGGTTAACCCGAAAAGTGCAATTCATTCATTTTAAGGCAGGCATATATGCAGAAAAAGCTTTACCAGCAGCACCTTTGTAAGACACATGATATTCAGAGAACCTGAATATTTTCATCAGTAACGATTGATAACATTGAATAACCCAATTCTGCTTTGTAAAGGTTTTTATGCATATATGCCTGCTTTGGTCATCAGATAAATGTAGTTTTCGGGTTAACCATTGTATTGAACTCGGCAATAGAGTATCATGTAAAGATGTTTGCGCCATTTGCAACAACGGGAATCGGAAGTCTGCCGCATACAGACTCTGAAGAGGCATGCAGACTTATTCTTGAAACATTCGACATACCTTTCTGGCCCCAGCTTCCAAAATTATCATTCCGTGAATCAATGATATCTCAGTACTCTGAAGGTATGCCATTTATAAAGATTGATGAGCAAAAGGAAATTACAAGAATAGAAAGAGATATGAGCGATGCTCTTACAAGATTCTACGAGATTTATTCGGAGGACTTGAAACTTTCTATTTCTGAGGGCTATGCAAAAGGGCTTTATGCATTTATAGGATTGTTAAAAGATAAGAGGTTAAAAACCCTTAAAGGACAAATTACAGGCCCGCTGACATTTAGCCTCGGACTAAAAGACTCTGAAGGAAGACCAGTCTATTTTGATGAAGAGCTCCGGGAGATTTCCCTTATGTTACTTAAGACAAAGATTAGATGGCAAATAGAAATATTAAAGCCCTATGCTGAAGACATAATTATATTCATAGATGAGCCTATTCTATCTGCACTTGGCAGTACAAGTTATATTAGCGTAGATCCTGAAGAGGCTCTGAGGGTATTGAGGGAAATAACAGATGCCATTAAGTATGCAGGAGGTATTCCCGGGATCCATTGCTGTGGTAAGGCTGACTGGCCATTGGTAATAAACAGTAATGTAAGGATTGTCAGTTTCGACGCATATGGATATATCGAGACAATCTCGATGTATCCGGCAGAATTCACAGAATTTCTCAATGGTGGTGGATACCTTGCCTGGGGAATCATACCGACAACTGATTCAATAAGAGAGGAAAACCCTGACTCGATAAAGAGGCGTTTTGATAAAAGCATAGAGAGAATATCGAAGTTAATACCAGCAACCTTGTTATTATCAAAGATGATGCTGACACCCTCATGCGGCACAGGTTCAAGGAGCATAGAAGAAACAATAAAGGTATTCCAACTGCTTGTATCTCTCAAGAAGGCAGTCTCGTAATGGTAAAACGCCCCGTGGTCTCCGACAACAGCACCTTCATATCCTTTGAGGGAATTGAAGGTACGGGTAAGACAATTCAATCGAAACTGCTTTTCGAATATCTCATAAAAAATGGATATAAAGTTATACTTACAGAGGAACCCGGCGCCACGCAAATTGGACTTAAGATAAGAGAGCTGCTTCTCTCTGTAGAACATAAAGGGATGATACCTATTGTAGAACTGCTGCTTTATAACGCTTCGCGTGCACAACATATCAAGGAAGTTATCCTGCCTGCAATAGACAAAGGTGCTGTAGTTATAACAGACAGGTTCACTGATTCTACTGTTGCTTATCAGGGTTATGGAAGGGGAATAGATTTAAATCTGATAAATTCCATTGAGAAAATAGTAACAGCAGGTTTGCAGCCTCATATTACAATACTCCTTGACCTCGACGTAGAAATCGGCCTGAAGAGAAATAAGAGTATCAATAAAACGGACAGACTTGAACTTGAAGATATAGAGTTTCATAAACGGGTAAGGAGTGGTTATCTTGAGATTGCATCAAAAGAACCTGAGAGAATAAAATTAATAAATGCCTCAGAGGGTATAGAGGAAATACATAGAAAAATAGTTAACATAGTTATGGATTTTATTAACTAAAATGGCGTTCAGAGACATTATAGGACAGGACAGGGCAGTAAACATACTTCTCAGAACCATTCAGAGAGATAGGTTATCTTCATCATATCTATTTGCAGGAGAATCAGGCATAGGCAAGAAATTTACTGCCATCAATCTTGCAAAGGCAGTGAATTGCCTAAAAACCCCCCCCTCCCTTGCCCTCCCCCCTCAAGGGGGAGGGGTGGGTGGGGGGGACTCCGAACTCCTAAATCAACCTGACTGCTGCGATGAATGTTCTTCATGCAAGAAGATTGATGCTGGAGTTCATCCTGACTTTTTACTCATTTCACCTGAAGGTGGTCAGATCAGGATTGAGGAGATACGGGCGATCAACGACATACTTTCTTTTAAACCGTTTGAGGGCAGGAATAAGGTTGTTATTGCAGATGAAGCAGATACTATGAATCCATTTGCAGCAAATGCATTTCTTAAAACTCTTGAAGAACCTCCAAAAGACAGCCTGATAATTCTTATATCATCAAACCCCGACCGCCTGCCGGATACAATAAGGTCTCGATGTTCAAAGGTAAACTTTACGCCCCTTTCTCACGAGGCATGCAGAAAAGTTATAGAAACAGTCAGAAGTCAGAAGTCAAAAGATTCAAAAGACTCTCGACTCTCGACTCTCGTCAGGCTCTCGATGGGAAGGCCGGGTCTTGCAGCTTCCGGAGACCTTATAGAAGAGAGGGCATGGTTTATAAAGCTCCTGAAAGGGATGCTAAATGCAGAAAAAGATGGTTGGACATCTAAAGAAGAAATGGAAAGATGGTTCGATCTTTTACTTATCCTGTTCAGAGATATGGCTATAATAAAGATAACTCAGGATGAAACAAACCTTATTAATATTGATTTTAAAGACTATTTAAATAAGTTAAGCAGTTCGATAGATTTAAAGGTTATAATAGAAAATTACCAGAGATTAAATACCTTAAAGGGATACTTCAATTTCAATTTAAACAGATCCCTTACATGGAACTATACAGGTTCTTTACTGAGAAAGACAATGGATGTTAAATATGCCTGAAGTAATCGGAGTACGTTTCAAACCCTGTGGAAAGATATACGACTTTGAGGTAAACGGTATAGATGTAAACAAGGGTAACCTTGTAGTCGTAGAGTCCGAGCTCGGCCTCAATATAGGTAATGTCGTTACAGAGCGTCATACAGTAGAAGAGAATGAAAAAAAGCTGAAAAAGATCATCCGTAAGGCAAGTGAAGAAGACCTTTATCAGAGACAAGAAAACAAGAAACTTGAAATAGAGGCCAGTGATAACTGCCTTGAGAGGATAATGGCCAGGGGGCTCCCGATGAAGCTTATCTGGACAGAAGTAACCCTTGACAGAAGGCGTATTATTTTCTATTTCACTGCGGAAAAGAGGATTGACTTCAGGGAGCTCGTCAAAGACCTTGCTGCAAAGTTTAAGACGAGGATTGAGATGAGACAGATAGGTGTTAGGGATGAGGCAAAAATAATAGGTAGTTTAGGGATATGTGGAAGGGAAGTATGTTGCGCAAGATTCCTTACATCATTTGAACCTATATCTATCAAGATGGCAAAGAGGCAGGAACTTGTTTTGAACACGGGTAAGTTATCCGGAGTCTGCGGAAGACTCATGTGTTGCCTTGGATTTGAGTATACTGAGATATCTCCGGAAGACGTTGCCCTGACAGAGGAAAATTCTATGTCTATCTCCGAAGATGCAGAGCCACCTGAAATGGTTGTCACCTCAGGTGACATTATCGAAGAAGTAGAAGAACCCGTAGCCAAACCCGGTATCGTCGGGATCGACTCGCACCGAGAGTCGCAACGCCCAGCGCCTCAATCTGAACAGCAAGAACATAAAGAAAAATACAAGAAGTTTAAAAGGCACAGGAGAAAGCGTAAGAGAAAACTTACTACCCAGTGAGAAATAAGTTTTTCATTACCACACCAATATATTATGTAAACGACATACCACATATAGGCCATGCATATACAACTGTGGCAGCCGATATACTTGCGAGATATAACAGGTTAAAAGGTAAAAAAGTATTTTTTTTAACAGGCACTGATGAACACGGCCAGAAGGTCGAAAAGGCAGCACAGGAGAAAAAGCGATCACCAAAAGAGCATGCTGACCTTATGGTGGAGAATTACAAAACCCTCTGGGCAAAACTTGATATCAAAAACGATATTTTCATACGCACTACAGATACAGAACATGTAAGGACCGTACAATCGATGCTGCAGAAGTTATGGGAAAAGGGTGAAATAGAAAAAAGGCCATATTCGGGGTGGTACTGCATACCGGATGAACGTTTCTGGACAGACAAGGAAGTCGTAAATGGCAATTGTCCGGATTGCAAAAGGCCTGTTGAGCATATTGCCGAGGAAAACTACTTTTTCCTGATGTCAAAGTACCAGGAAAGGCTTTTAAAATATATTGATGAAAACCCGTATTATATACTTCCAGAGACACGGAAAAATGAGGTTCTCGGGTTCTTAAAAAAAAACCGGCTGGGTGACCTCTGTATATCAAGACCAAAGCACAGACTTTCATGGGGTATACCACTGCCTTTTGATGACGGCTTTGTAACTTATGTATGGTTTGATGCGCTTGTAAATTACTATTCAGCGACAAAGTATCTTGCAAATACCCCCTTATCTCTTGCCCCTGAAGAAGACTGGTGGCCTCCCGAACATCACCTGATAGGCAAGGACATCCTAACAACACATGCCATTTACTGGTCATCTATGCTGATGGCACTTGAATTATCCCTGCCACAAAATATCTTTGCACATGGATGGTGGACTGTTGGAGGGAAGAAGATGTCTAAGTCGTTCAGTAATGTTGTTGATCCTAACAAGGTTGTGGATAAATACGGTGTTGATACTTTCAGATACTTTCTTTTCAGGGAAGTACCATTTGGTCTTGATGGAGATTTTTCCGACCAGGCAATGATAAAACGTATCAACACTGATCTTGCAAATGACCTTGGAAATCTTCTAAACAGGACACTGGTGATGATCGAAAAGTATTTTAAAGGAAAAATCCCTCAGCCGCCTCCTTATGACATCAACGGATCAGTTGATGTACTGAGAGAAATTCACCTTAAAAATAGCGTAGAAAACATCAAAGGAGATTTCGATGATTTAATGGAAAAATTATCGTTTGGTCACGGCCTCGATAAAATCTGGGACGCAATTAATGATGCAAATAAATTAATCGAAGATGAAGCCCCATGGAATCTGTGGAAGACAAATAATATTGACAAACTCTCAAGTGTGCTTTATACACTTGCTGAGGCACTGAGAATTATAGCGCTCTATCTCTTCCCCTTCATGCCGTCCGCAGCAGAAAAAATGTGGGAACAGCTCAATGTTGAAGAAAAACTAACAAAAATTAATCTTGATACAGGGGCAAGGTGGGGGAGACTGAAACCCGGAACAACGATTAAAAAAGGGGCTGCACTGTTTCCGAGAATAGAAAAAGGATAAAAAATGAAGGATTTACATGACATTGACAAGTAAATTATTGAATTGTTAGAATTACATTTGATTTTTTAAACAGGGAGGAGGGGTATATGGATGCCCTATGTAAGGGTACGTGAGAGTGAATCTTTCGAAAATGCGCTTAAAAAGTTCAAAAAACAGTGTGAAAAAGAAGACATCCTCTCAGAGATAAAAAAAAGGGAGCATTACGAGAAGCCAAGCGTTAAGAAGAAGAAGAAGGCGATTGCTGCTCGTAAGAAGGCTCTTAAGAAAGTCAGGCCGGCGGTAAGGTAATGTCCCTTCTGCAGAAACTTGACGATGACTTAAAAATAGCATTAAAAACATCGGATAGCTTGAAGGTTTCTGTTTTAAGGATATGAAGCTAAGAGACATCTACACAAAGGCCGTAGAAACCGGGATAGAAAACGATCCTCGTGGCAGAAACATAGTCCTGAAGTATCTGGAACGCAGTAAAAAAGACTTTGATGAGCTTAAACCAGATGATCAGGAATCTTTTGATCAGGAATCTTTTGCGAATCCATATTCTGATTCAAGGATTCTTTACGGGACCGGCGATGAGGAGATTAAAAGTATCCTCGTCGGCATAGATATTGAGGTTGGGGAGATACTGCTCGCTGACAACCTGAGGTCAAAAGGCAGACAAGTTGATCTTCTCTTATCGCACCACCCTGAAGGAAGGGCATTTGCAAACCTTTATACTGTAATGCAGATGCAGTCAGATATATTAAACAGATTTGGTGTCCCTATCAATATTGCAGAGGGGCTTATGGATGGCAGGATAAAAGAAGTAGAGAGGAAACTGATGCCGGTTAACCATACAAGGGCGGTAGATGCAGCAAGACTTCTCGGTATTCCTTTTCTGTGTCTTCATACGCCAGCTGACAATATGGTTGCAAGTCATCTCCAGCGGATATTCGATGAAAAAAAACCGTATCTTTTGTCTGATGTGCTTGATATTCTTAAAAACATCCCTGAATATAAAGCTGCTAAGAATAACAGTGTCGGACCAAAGATTGTTCTTGGTTCAAAAAACAGGAAGGCAGGAAAGATTTTTGTTGATATGACAGGTGGCACAGAGGGGGCAAAGGATATATTTGAAAGCCTCACAACTGGTGGAGTGAGCACAATAGTAGGAATGCACATCGGCGAGGAGCACCGTAAAGAGGCAGAAAAAAATCACCTGAATGTTATCGTTGCAGGACATATTTCGAGCGATACCCTTGGTTTGAACTTACTAATAGATGAGATTTCAAAAGGTGATTCGTTAGAAATATTAGAATGTTCCGGGTTCAATAGATTTAGCAGGTCGGAACCGACTCGCAACCAGGCTTAATGAAGGCTGAAACGCTACTCGAAGAAATAAAGTCTAAAATAGATATCGTTGATTTTGTATCCGATTATGTCCAGTTAAAGAAATCAGGCCAGAACTATAAAGGTCTCTGTCCCTTTCACTCTGAAAAAACCCCGTCGTTTATGGTCAGCCAGGCCAAACAGATATTTCACTGTTTCGGATGCGGTATTGGTGGCGACGTAATTAGTTTTTTAATGAAACATGACAACCTCCCATTCAATGAGGCGACAAGATATATTGCTAAAAAGGCCGGTATTGAGATAACCGAACCCAGGTTTGATAAAGGTACATCTGAAAGGCGTGAAAAAATACTCCATATCCAGAGTGAGGCAATGAAATTTTTTATCAGGAACTTGAAATCTTCAGAGTCGGCACAGACATATCTTAAGAACAGGGGGGTTAATGAAACATCCATTGATAGTTTTCACATAGGCTGTGCGACTAACGAACGGGATGCACTATTTAAATATTTAAAAAACAGAGGCTACACCGATTCCTTGATAAAGGATGCAGGGCTTGCTGTCGCTTCCGCCTCAGGCGGAGAAAAAAGTTACAGGGATGTGTTCAGAGGACGTATTATCTTCCCAATATTTAACCTTCAGAATGATGTTATCGCCTTCGGTGGCAGGGTTATGGATAATTCCATGCCAAAGTATCTTAACTCTCCTGAAACCGAGATATTCAAAAAGGGTGATACCTTATTTGCAATTAACTTATCAAAGGATGAGATAAGGAAGAAGGATTATGTCATTATCGTTGAGGGGTACCTTGATGCTATAGTATGCCACCAGTATGGGTTTAAAAACACAGTAGCGCCGTTAGGGACAGCCCTGACATTACGGCATTTACAGAGGCTTAAATTATTAACTAAAAAGGTAGTTTTGGTCTTTGACGGCGATGAAGCCGGCATTTCTGCCGCAAGAAGGTCTCTATCAATCGTTTGTGAGAGCGACTTCAAAGCAAGAGTCCTATTGTTACCCGAAGGTGAAGACCCTGACAGTTTTTTGAGGAAAAACGGCAGTCAGCCTTTTGAAAAAATGCTTTCCGATACCATGTCAATGATAGAGTTTCTCCTGAATACGTCATCCGCCTCAGGCGGAGGAGATAGAATAGATAATGTAAGGAAAGCACTCGGAATGATCGCAGATGTAAAGGATCTGATTATAGCGGATGAAATGTTAGGTGAACTTGCTGACAGGTCAAGGATTAATGAATCTGTCCTTAGAAGTGAACTTAAGAAGATGAAGAAAAAGGCTGGTCCTCACAGCCTTAAAGGACGCGGACCAGTCAAGGCAGTAAGAAACGAAGAGGAATACCTTCTCCTGAGTGCAATAATTGCATTCCCTGAAAAAGCTGATAATATTCTTTCAAGACTCAACACTGAAGACCTGAAGGATGAAACTATCAGGTCTATATTTAAGAAAATTAAGACAGCTGCAGATAATTTAAATATAAGCTCTCTCCTCGATAATGCTGATGAGGAAGAGAGGGTGCTGATAAGGGGATTTTCTCTTAATCCAGGTTTTGATTTAGAGCTTGTTGATAAAAACATTGATGACTGTCTGCAGACACTTGTACAGAAAAGATTCGAGGAGAGAAAAAGATTGGCAGATGTAAAGGAACCTGACGATGCAACACTTCATAATTCATTACTGAAAGAAAAGCGCAAACTTATTAAAGAGGCGCATCTATGAAACATTACTTTGACTATTTTGACGAGTTTAACGAGGAGAGAGACGCAATATATTTCAAGGCTGATGTGAGTGATGAGGCCACAGAAGAGGAAGAAAAGGCCCCTCATTTTATAGAAGGTGAAAAAGACCCTATACACATCTATCTGAAAGAGATGAGCCGTGTGCCTCTGCTTACAAGAGAGGGCGAGATTGAGATTGCCAAGAAAATAGAAGATGGAAGGGAGAAAGTTCACAGGGTAATATTTTCACTGCCCTTTGTTCTGAAAAAACTTATAACCTTAGGCAATATGGTCAGAAATGAAGAGGCCCCGCTTACAGAGATCATTCAGAACAGCGAAGATGAAACAGAAGAAGACCTGCTATTAGAGAGGAAAAGATTTTTTGAGATTACAAAAGAAATAGATTACATGAATCAGAAAAGAAAGAGATATCTTAAAAAGCTAAAGGAAACTACACCACTGATTACACTGAGGAAAGCTTCTAAGAGAGTTTCTCGGAAGGGAAACAAAGATACCTATCTTACACTAATCAATGTACTCGAAAAAAACAGAGACCAGATACTTGAAAAAGTACATTCCCTCAGATTAAAAGAATATGTCGTAATAGCATTCTCCGAAGAATTGAAAAGGTCAGTTGCAGAGGTAGATGCCCTGCATAGGAAGATCATAAGTACAAGGAAAGCGGCAAATAATTCTCGGTACGAGTCGATTCCGACAGGAACTGATACTAAAAAAGAACATCAGTTGTGTAAAAAGAAAATCGAGGAAAAAGAAATCTTTTTTGGTATGAAGTTTGATGAGATGAAAAAAGCCCTGAGGGTTCTGATACAGGGTGAGAGGAAAGTATCTGAGGTAAGGAAATCCTTGATAGAAGCCAATCTGAGGCTTGTAATAAGCATTGCTAAACGATATTTAGGTAGAGGGTTGAGCTTCTCAGACCTTATACAGGAAGGAAATAGCGGGCTTATGAGAGCTGTTGATAAGTTCGAGTACAAACGCGGCTATAAATTCAGCACATATGCTACATGGTGGATCAGACAGGCGATAACAAGGGCGCTTGCAGATCAGTCGAGAACAATAAGGATACCTGTACACATGGTTGAGATTATTAACAAGATAACAAAGGTTACAAAGGAACTTGTACAGGAAATGGGACGGGAGCCAGCACCTGTTGAAATTGCTGAGAGATTGAAAATTCCTGTTGAAAAGGTGAATGGGATACTAAAGATATCAAAAGAACCTATCTCTCTCGAGACCCCTATCGGGGAAGAAGAAGACAGTCATCTCAGGGATTTTATAGAGGATAAGGCGATGTTATCGCCACTTGATTTTGCGATACAGGGCGATATGAAAAAAAAGATAGACAAGATTCTGTGCTCGCTAACCCATAAGGAAGAAAAGATTATAAGAAAAAGGTTCGGCATCGGTGGAGACATCCCTCATACCCTCGAAGAGGTGGGACTGGAATTTGATGTTACCCGTGAGAGAATAAGACAGATAGAAGGAAAGGCAATCAGAAAATTAAAACACCCATCCCGGAGCAAATGGCTCAGGGAATTTATCGAAAAGCCTTGACCTAAAAATAGTAACAAGTTTATAGTAATAAGTTGATACCCAATTTGAGCAATTTGTTAGGGCCCATAGCTCAGTTGGAAGAGCTACCGGCTCATAACCGGTTGGTCCCAGGTTCGAGCCCTGGTGGGCCCACCAGCCCGATACGAATCGATTTCGGCTGATTTCAATCAGGAAATTGGTTAAGAGGTTAAAGTCGAAAGCTTAAAGTAAACCCGCCAGAGGCGGGTAAAAGAGAAAAGGTGAAGGAACAACTCGAACGATTAATAGAACTTCAAAAAATTGATTCAAAAATCCTTGATAAAAAGCGCATGACAGATGAGATTCCCTTAAGGATATCCGAAGCAGAATTTCCGTTTAAGGAGTCTCTGATTGCTATTGATAAGATAAAACAAAGGCATGATTCCCTTGAATTAAAGAAACGCGGCAAGGAAAGAGAATTAGATGATATAAATGAAAAGATTAAAAAACTCAAAGCTCGAACTACAGAGATAAAAACTAATAAAGAATATCAGGCACATCTAAAGGAGATAGAGTCTGTAGAAAAGGAACGTAATAATATAGAGGATGAGATACTTATGGTCATGGAGGAGATAGATACCTCTTCAAAAGAAATAGAATCAGGAGAAGCAAAACTCAGAACTGAGAATGATAAGATCGAGGTATTTAAGAAAAAACTTGAGAGCGAGATGTTAGAAGCTGAGAGAGAACTCTTGCCCCTTAAGGAAATTAGATCAAAGATTGTCGCTGCTGTTGACGAAGAGTTATATGGACAATATATAACCTTGTTTGAATCATGTAGTGGGTTAGCAGTAACAGAGGCGAAAGAAGAAATATGCCTGGGATGCAACATGAACATACCTCCCCAGCTCTTTGTCGAAATAAAAAGGGATGAAGAGATTTTCCATTGCCCTCAATGCCGCAGAATACTTTACTGCAAAAACAGCACATAATTTTTAACGTCAGAATAGAGATAAAACCACATAATATATTACGACCATCGGGTGATACAGGAAAGGCTGGTGAATAATCAACCTTTCCTGTATCTTTTTTTTGATATGTAAAATATCTCTTCCAAAAATTAAATACTTATTATATAATGATAAAATAATGTTATAGGTCAGAGCAGGATAGTGGTCGCCCCGGACCATCTATAAATAGAAGGTGCGGGGAGGAAAGTCCGAGCTCTACAGGGCAAGGCGCTCCATAATACGGAGTCCCGATATATCGGGAAGGAAAGTGCCACAGAAAGGGAAACCGTCCCGCACTTTTTAAAAAGTGCGGGGTAAGGGTGAAAAGGTGAGGTAAGAGCTCACCAGTTGAGATGGTGACATCTTAAGCTTGGAAAACCCCGCTTTGAGCAAGGTCGAATAGGTTCCGCCTTGAGAAGGGCCCCTTCGAATCCCCGCTCCGGCTTTGTCGGGATCGGGGAGGCGGAATGGGTAGCGACCGCAAGAGTCTGGCGGCAACACCGGACCTTAGATGAATGACCACATAAATGGGGCGCTATCTGATAGTGCTCCATAAACAGAACTCGGCTTATAGCCTGCTCTGACACTTAACAAAGTAACAAATAGTAGTTCGAGGGATGAAATGGACGATCATAAACTAAAAGTCTTTTGTACAGTAGCTGAGACAAAGAGTTTCTCAAAAACTTCTGAAATTATACATCTCACACAGCCTGCTGTAAGTCTTCAGATTCAGGCCCTCGAGGAGATATACGAAACAAAATTATTTGATAGGTCATCAAGCACTGTTACCCTCACCCCTGCAGGAGAGGTTTTATATAAATATGCAAAAGAAATCCTTGCACTTTATGCAACTGCAGAGAAGGTCATAGGAAAACTAACAGGCCTTGTTAAAGGAAGTATAACTATAGGTGCCTGTTCAAATATAGGCAACTACCTTCTCCCAAGTGTTATCACGGATTTCAGAAAAACACATCTCAAGACAAAGATACATCTTCTTGTGAGTAACACAAAAAGGGTTATTGAACTCCTTAATTCAGGCAATATCGACATTGGCATTGTAGAGGGAGATGTTGTTAGACAGAAAATGGTTGTTAAAAAACTGATCTCAGATGAACTTTTATTGATTGTATCGCCTAACCATCCATGGGCAAAGAAGAAAGAAGTCTCTATATCAGACCTTACAAAAGAACCTTTTATCTTCAGAGAGGCCGGCTCAGGAACAAGGCAGACGATGGAAAAGTTTCTCTCCCGGCACGGGATTACACCACAGGACATGAAGGTATCTATTGTTCTCGGAAGTACAGAGGCTATAAAAGATGCGGTCGAGAATGGATTGGGTGTTTCTATAATCTCACGCTGGGCTGCAAGAAAGGAAAATAAATATGGAACCCTTCGCCTGCTCAGTTTAAAAGAGGAAAAGATGGTGAGAGATTTTTCACTTATCATTAACAAAAATTCGGTCTCTTCCAACGCCCTTGATGAATTCCTGACATTCCTGAAGTCATACCAATTTGATAAATTACTGTCTTAAATACTTACTGCTTTGTAGTTACTACTTACTGCTATAGACCCTGTAATTAATATCCTGGAATATCCTGTCCTTATCTTCAATTTCAGTCAGCCATTTTTCTGAGATATCCCTTGAGATGATTGATTGATAAAGTCTGTTAAACCTGCCTATGTGTTCTTCAAAACGTTTTTTGGCATATTCTGCAGCGGTGCCGGTCTTCATCATAAATGCCCAGTCACTATGCTGTGAAAGAAGTACCTCCCTTGCAGCCTGATTCAGCGCCCTATGGAGAATGCCGTTTGCATTGGAAAACCTCTCAGCAAGATATATCATACGCTCCGTTGCCTTAAGAAGGTGACGATAAACATAGTCATTATAACTATTTAGCCAGACCTCGCTGTATCCCTTGTCACCCCAGCTTGACATGGATGGCTGAGAGATTTGCAAGTTTGAAAGCCCACATGCTTGTGAGCTTAGATACTCTGAAGCAGTTATTGTCCTGAAATTTCTATGCTTGACATGTATCTTCCTTAAAAGAAAATCGAGCCATTCTGGCCCTTCAAACCACCAGTGACCAAAAAGCTCAGCATCGTAAGTTGCAGTAATTAACGGTTTAAGGTTAGCTTGTCGGGCTCTCAGTATATCTGACAGAAAATTTATCTGAAGCTCTCTGTTATGTATAAAATTGTTTGCATGTTCTGCAGTTTTCTCTCTTGCTCGTTGTATAACATAAGGTTCTTTGTTATCAGTCTTTCCTGTTATCCTGTAATATTTAAGGCCTGTATATGTCCTTATCCCATCGGGATGAATATATGATTTTATATAGTCCGGATCAAGGTCAAATCCTACATCTCTGTAAAAGTCTCTGTAATCAAAGTCGCCCGGATACCCTTCGATAGAGGACCATACCTGCTTTGAAGACTCGACATCCCTCCCAAATGCAAAAACACCCGAAGGGCACAATATAGGAACATATACACCACACTGTGGAAATGGCGTTCCATGGATAATCCCGTGTGTCTCGAGGAAAAAAAACCTTATGCCTGCTTCTTTTAGGTAGCGGTCAAAACCTGGTACAAAGCCACATTCAGGAAGCCATATGCCGTTCGGATATCTGCCGAAATTTTTCTGGTAATGTTCTGAACCTATCTTTATCTGTGCCTTTACTGCTTGTGGATACATGGATATGTTAGGGAGAAAAGCGTGGGTTGCAGCAGAGGTTATAAACTCAATTTTACCTGTATTCTGTAATGCCTTAAAAGCAGATACAATATCCCTCTTATAGACATCTTCGAATAGATATCTAATCCTCTGGAATCTTTCATTATACATCCTGACGATAGGTTCAAAATTAATATCG
>Ga0153916_10001612_pt1 | contig 16300 bp, 15 predicted proteins | sample Opewatmetagenome_FD_109642 | JGI IMG/M metagenome (GOLD analysis project Ga0153916, IMG submission 109642) | Freshwater wetland microbial communities from Ohio, USA - Open water 3 Core 3 Depth 4 metaG | ecosystem: Environmental > Aquatic > Freshwater > Wetlands | place: USA: Ohio, Lake Erie...
CCGGGCTCGCCGGCTTCTTGTCGACCTCCAGGAGCACCTCGCGCCCGACCATCAGGCGCGCAAGGCTCTCCTCGGTCGCGCCGGCGGCGGGCAGCGTCTCGATCTTCTTCCCGCGACGGAGCACCGTGACGCGGTCGGCGATGTCGAGCACCTCGTTCAGCTTGTGCGAGATGAAGATGATCGACTTCCCCTGGGCGATCAGGCTCCGGATGATCTCGAACAGCTCCTGCGCTTCCTGCGGGGTCAGCACGGCCGTGGGCTCGTCCAATATGAGAATCTCGGCCCCGCGGTAGAGCGCTTTCAGGATCTCGACCCGCTGTTGCTGGCCGACGCTGATCTTGTCGACCCGCACATCGGGCTCGACGGCGAGCCCGAAGCGCTCGGAGAGCTCGCGCACCCGCCGGTCGGCGGCGGCATGGTCGAGCAGGATGCCGTCGTGGCGCGGCTCGACGCCCAGCACGATGTTCTCGGCCACGGTCATCACCGGGATCAGCATGAAGTGCTGGTGCACCATCCCGATGCCGCGATCGATAGCGTCGCGCGGCGAAGAGATCCTGACCGGTTCGTCGTGGAGGAGGATCTGACCCTCGTCCGGGTGATAGAGCCCGTAGAGGACGCTCATCAGCGTCGACTTGCCGGCCCCGTTCTCGCCGAGCAGCGCATGCACCTCGCCCGGCAGGAGGTCGAAGTCGACGCGGTCGTTCGCGAGCACGCCCGGAAAGCGTTTCGTGATGCCCCGCAGCTCGAGAACCGGACGGTCGGCCATGCCGCAGCGATTCTACGGATGAGAGCGGAGCGCGGCCGGAGAACGCGACGGAGGGGCGGGCCGCCAGGCCCGCCCCTCCGTCCACGAAGAACCCTCTGAGCCGAAGCTAGAGCTTCGCCGGCGGCTTGATCTTGCCGGCGATGATGAGCTTCTTGATCGCATTCATCTTCGCGATGAACGCCTTCGGCACCTTCGGGCTGATCTTGCCGACGTCCTGGCCGGCGTTCTTCAGGTTGAAGACGAGATCCCCGCCTGTCTTCAGCGTGCCGGCCTGCGAGAGCTTCATCGCCGTGAAGACGGCGGTGTCGACGCGCTTCACGCCGCTCGTGAGGATGTGCGGCCCGAGATAGTACTGGTCGGCGTCGACGCCGATCCCCCAGACCTTCTTCTGCTTGGCCGCGTCGAGCGCGCCGAGGCCACAGCCGCCGGCCACCTGGAAGACGGCCTGCGAGCCCTGCGCGATCTGCTTCAGGGCGATCTCCTTGCACTTCGGCGCAGCCGACGGCGGGAAGAGGCCCGAGTAGCCGATCAGCACGCTGATCTTCGGGTTGGCCTTCTTGGCGCCCGCCCGGAAGCCGGCGATCCAGTTGTCGACCGACGGGATCTTCATGCCGCCGACGGCGCTGACGACCTGCTTGCCGCCCTTCTGCTGCGCCATCAGCGCGGCGAGGTAGCCGACGAGGTAGCCGGACTCCTCGGACTTGAACGTGAGCCCGAGGGCGTTCGCGGGCTTGTCCTCCAGCGCCACCCAGGGGAAGTCGACGATCGCGAACCTCGTGTCCGGGAACTGGCCCGCCGCCGTGTTGACGGCCTCCGCGAGCAGGAACCCGTTCGCGACGACGATGCCGTTGCCCTGCTGGGCGGCGGCGACCATGTTCGGCAGGTAGTCCGACGTCGTCTTCGAGATGTAGGCGCGCGTCTGCATGCCGAGTTCCTTCTGCGCGCGGAGCCGGCCCTTGTTGGCGAGCATGTTGAACGAGCGGTCGTTGAGGCCGGCCGTGTCGGTGACGATCGCTCCCTTGTCGTCGTCCTTGCTCGCGGCCGCGCTGACGGCCACGCACGCCAGCGCGACGAGCAGCACGCCGAGGAGCGCTGTCGTACTCCGTTTCAGCTTCATCAGATCACCCTCCTGATTGGGTCTTGACGGGCCGGACGATGCTAACGCACCGCTGGAGCCGGAGCACTGCTGCGGCTGGCTCCATCTTCTCAGACGAGGAGTTGCCTTGCCGGTTAGCCGTCGTGCTCGACGACGCTCGCGAGCTGGTGCTGCTCGATCAGCACGCGGCGCGGCTTCGAGCCCTCGTAGCCGGAGATGATCCCCCGCCGCTCCAGCATGTCGATCAGGCGGCCCGCGCGCGTGTATCCGACCCGCAGCCGCCGCTGGATGAGCGAGACGGAGGCGGTCTGCGTCTGCACGACGATCTCGATCGCCCTGTCGAGCAGCGGATCCTCGTCCGGGTCGAACTCGCCGTCGTCTCCGTCGGCCATCTCGTCCGCGTAGCTCTCCGGGGCCTCGAGCAGGCTCTCGTCGAGCTTCTGGCCGCGCTGCAGGCGGCACTGCTCGACGATCATGGCGACCTCGTCCTCCGACACGTAGGCGCCCTGCACCCGCTGCATGCGCGACGTGCCGAGGGGCTTGAAGAGCATGTCTCCCTGGCCGAGCAGGCTCTCGGCGCCGGAGGTGTCCAGGATTACCCGCGAGTCGGTCTGGCTCGAGACCGCGAATGCGATGCGGGACGGCACGTTCGCCTTGATCATCCCGGTGATCACGTCGACGGACGGCCGCTGCGTGGCGAGCACGAGGTGGATGCCGACCGCGCGGGACTTCTGGGCGAGGCGGATGATGGCGTCCTCGACCGCCTGCGGCGACACCATCATCAGGTCGGCGAGCTCGTCGATGACGACGAGCAGGTACGGCAGCGGGTCCTCCCCGCGCGCCTTGAAGGCCCGGTTCGCCTCGGGCAGGTTGCGCGCCCTGATGATGGAGAGGCGCTCGTAGCGGCGCTCCATCTCCGCGACGACGTTCTGCAGGACGGCGGACGCCTCCTTCGGGTTCGAGACGACCGGGGTCAGCAGGTGCGGGATGGACTCGTAGTAGTTGAGCTCGATCCGCTTCGGGTCGATCAGGATCATCCGCACCTCGTCGGGCGTGGAGCGCAGCAGGATCGAGGTGAGGAGCGCGTTGATGCATCCCGACTTGCCCGACCCGGTCGTGCCTGCGATGAGCAGGTGGGGCATCCGGGCGAGGTCGGTCCAGACGGAGTTGCCGGAGATGTCCTTGCCGAGCCACACCGACAGCGGGCTCGCCTGGCCGGGCATGTCGCCGAAGATGTCGCCGAGGGTGACGAGCTTGGGCGAGAGATTCGGCACCTCCACGCCGACGGCCTGCTTGCCGGGGATCGGCGCGAGGATGCGGATCTCCGTCGTGGCGAGCGCGTACGAGAGGTCGTCCTTGAGGCTCGCGACCTTCGACACCTTCGTGCCGGGCGCGAGCTGCAGCTCGTAGCGGACGACGCGCGGGCCCGCGATCTGCCCGACGATCGTCGCGTCGACCCCGAAGTGCGCCAGCGTCTCGACGAGCAGCTTCGCGGTGCGTGCGCTCATCTCGCCGCTGTCGCCCTTCACCGCAGGAGACGTCTTCAGCAGGGTGCGGTCAGGCAGCCGGTACTCGCCCGCGGCGGGCGCGTCGAAGACGAGCTCGTCCTCGCCGGTGACGTGCTCGGCGCTGTCCTCGTGCAGGACGAGCGCGGGCGGCTCGGCCGACGCGGCGACCGGGGCGACGACGTCCGGGTAGCTCTCGACGGCGTCGACGAGCGGGCGCTGCGGGTGCGGCGCCGACGGCCCGTCCCCGACGCGAAGGCCGCGCCGGGCGCGCTCGGGCCGCTCGAGGCCGTCCAGGGAGCGGCGGGCCGCGGTGCCGGCACGGCGGACGGCGTGCCCGGAGCCGCGCAGCAGCGCGCCGGCGGAGGCTCCGGACAGGAGCAGCATCCCGGCGAGGAGCAGCGTGCCGCCGACGATCACCGCGCCCGTCTCCCCCACGACCTTGGCGAGGCCGCCGCCGAGCAGCGAGCCGATCGCACCGCCCTGATCGCGGCCGAGGGCGATCATCAGCCCGATCCCCGCGACGGCGAGGCCGGTGCGGAACGGCTTGAAGTCGACGAGCGCGCTCCGGACGAGCATGAGCCCTCCGACCCCGACGAGCACGACCGGCAGCACATACGCGGCGCTGCCGACGGCGTCCTGCAGCCACTGCGAGAGCCTCGGGCCGACGATGCCCCCGTCCCACCCGAGCCAGAGCACGGTCGCGAGGAAGAGGCCGACCGCGACCATCCCGAGCCCCCACAACTCGGGATGGTGGTGCGATCGGGTCTTCTTCGTCGTCCGCTTCCTGACGCGGGACGGCGTGCGCGGCCGCAGGGGCCGCTTCGAGGGCTTCTTCCGCATCGACGGCATGGGGTTGCTGCTTCTGCGGCGGCGAACGTCTTCCTGCGCCCTTCGTATGCTCACGCTCGTGCCTGTGCTGATCGGGATCGCGCTCGCAGGAGCCGTCGGGGCGCTCGCCCGCTACGGCGTCGACGAGTGGATCGAGCGCAGGGGCGGCGTCTTCCCGTGGGGGATCTTCGTGGTCAACGTGACGGGGGCGTTCCTGATCGGGCTCGCGGTAGAGGCCCTCGAGCCCCGCTTCGAGGACACGACGTGGGTGCGCACGGCCGTCGTCACGGGCTTCCTCGGCGCCTACACGACGTTCTCGACGTTCTCGCTCGACACCTATCGCCTGCTCGACGCCGGCCACGTCGGCACCGCCGTCGCGAACGCGCTCGGCACGCTGGCGGCGGGCCTCCTGGCCGTCTGGCTGGGGCTGAAGCTCGGTCGCGTGCTCTAGAGGCGTGATGTGTGGGCGTGCGTGCCTCGCCCGCTCACGAGAGGGCTCGCCCCCGGGCCTCCTCGATGATCCGCTCGGCCTCTGCCCGGTTGCCGAAGCCGCGCGTCTCCGTCTTCTTCTCCTCGAGGTCCTTGTAGACCTGGAAGAAGTGCTCGATCTCGTCCCGGAACTCCGGCGCGATGTCGTGCACGTCGTGGACCCGCATGAAGGCGGTGTCTTTCAGTGGCACGCAGATGATCTTCTCGTCGGGCCCCTTCTCGTCCGTCATGTAGAAGACGCCGACAACACGGGCACGGATCCGGCAGCCCGGGAACGTCGGCTCGCCGACGAGGCAGAGCGCGTCGAGCGGATCGCCGTCCTCGCCCAGCGTTCCCTCGATGAAGCCGTAGTCGGCCGGGTACGTCATCGACGTGAACAGGCGCCGGTCGAGCACGATCTGCCCCAGCTCCGGGTCCAGCTCGTACTTGTTACGCGAGCCGGACGGCACCTCCACGAAGACGATCACATCCGACATCGGAGGAACCTACCCGAGCCTGCCGATGCGTTCCACGAGCAGGTCGAAGAAGCGCTCGGTGTCCAGGTCGATGCCGACGTGCGCGTTCCGCGGCCGGCCGGTGCGGTTCCAGAGGTCGACGACGGTGCGTCCGCGGCAGAGGTCGGACTGGAGCTCGATCTCGACGTTCCGCTCGACCGTGGTGACGAGGCCGGGACACAGCACGTGCGCGACGGCGACCGCGTCGTGGATCGGCGCACCGTCCCAGCCGTACGTGTCGCGGTGGTAGACGGAGAAGAAGTCGACGAGGTCGGCGACGAAGGCGCCCACGGTGCCCGTCGCGCGCAGCCGCTCCTGCACAGCCGGCGTCGTGACGGCCCGATGGGTCACGTCGAGCCCGATCATCGTCACGTCGAGGCCCGAGCCGAACACCCGGGCGGCCGCCTCGGGGTCGGCCCAGATGTTGAACTCGGCGGCCGGCGTCGTGTTCCCCTCGGCGATGGCGCCGCCCATCAGCACGATCCGCTCGACGTTCTCGCCCCCGATGCGGTCGAGCAGGAGGGCGATGTTCGTGAGCGGGCCGGTCGGGATGAGCGTGACGGGCCGGGGGCTGCCGACGATGCGCTCCACCATGAAGTCGACCGCGGGCTGGGCGATCGGGCCGCGCCCCGGCGGCGGCAGCGTCGGGCCGTCGAGCCCGCTCTCGCCGTGGATGTGCGCGGCGACCGTGAGCTCCCGCTCGAGCGGCCGGTCGGCTCCGGCGGCGACGAGGATGTCGTGGCGGTCGGCGAGGTCGAGCACGCGCAACGCGTTCGCCGTCGTCTTCTCGAGCGTCTGATTGCCGTACACGGTAGTCACGCCGAGCACCTCGAGCTCGGGGCTCGCGAGGGCGAGCAGCAGGGCGATCGCGTCGTCGTGGCCGGGATCGCAATCGAGAATCACCGGCGTCGCGTTCACGGCACGGCTCCCGCTCGGCCACGCAGCCGGGCTTCCTCCCGGTAGGCGACGACGCTCACCAGGCCGAGCATCGCAGGGAGAAAGACGACGTACAGGACACCGGCCACGCCGAGAACGTAGCCGAGTGGCAGCAGGAGCCGCCGGGCCAAGAGCCCGGGTCAGCCATGTGCGAGCGCATCGACCTCGGCGGCAGTCGGCAGGGACGGCTGCGCACCCGGGCGCGAGGCGGCGATCGCCCCGGCGACGCACGCCCGCCGGAGCGCCTCCCCCCGCTCCCGTCCCTCGAGCAGGGAGACGAGCAGACAGGCCGTGAACGCGTCGCCGGCCGCCGTGCCGTCCACGGCCTCGACCTTGGGCGGAACGGCGCGGGCCACCTCCTCACCGTCCTCCAGCAGCACCGCTCCCTCGGCGCCGAGGGTCAGCGCGACGAGGCCGTCGCGCCGCACGAGCGTCTCGAGCTCGTAGCGGTTGACGACCGCGATGTCGGCGTCGACTGCGACCGGGCGCGCCGGCGCGGCGTTGAGGCAGAAGATGCCCGACGCCTGCTCCCAGGCGGAGACGACGGCCTCGTCGGGGATCTCGAGCTGGCACAGCACGGCGTCGGCCGCCGGCACGTCGACGGCGCCCAGGGTGCCGTTCGCACCCGGGGCGACCGTGATCATCGTCTCCCCCGCCGCGTCGACGATGATCAGGGCGACGCCCGTCGGCCGGTCGGACTCGTGCAGCTGCAGGTCGACGCCGGCCTCGCGGAGCCCCGCAACCGCCTCGGCGGCGAACGAGTCCCGCCCCACGGCCCCGATCATCGTCACATCGGCGCCGAGCCGCGCGCAGGCGACCGCCTGGTTCGCCCCCTTGCCGCCCGGAACGCGGTCGAAGACGGCGCCGGTGACCGTCTCGCCCGGCCGCGGCAGTGTCTCGCAGCGCGCCACGAGGTCGAGGTTGACCGAGCCGACGACCACGATCCGGGGAGCCTGCACACGCGCAGCCTAGGCCGCGAGCGCGCGCAGATCGTCCACCGTCGACCCGAGCAGGGTGTCGCGGAGGTCGAACAGGCCGGCCCACAGCGAGGAGCGGTCGAGCTCCGTGTCGAGGCGCGCAGCGTCCGCGAGCCCCTGCAGGGCCCGCAGGAGCACGGCCAGCTCCAGATAGACGGCTGCGACCCGGTTCGGGCAGGCGTGCACTCCGGCGCGGTCGAGCACTGGCCGCCACTCCACGAGCTCGCCCGCTCCCGGGCCGAGATACCAGGAGCGACCCTCGGCGCGCTCCGGCTCGAGCTCGAGCAGGTAGCGGGAGAGCGGTCCCTCGAGGCCGGCGATCGCCGTCTCGACCCTGTCCGCGGCGTGACGCAGAGCCGCCTCGCGCTGCCCGGCCGTGGCCGGATGAGCGTCCCCGCGGTTCCAGCGCTCGAGCAGGCGGCAGAACGCGAGCGCGGACGCCTCGCAGGCCCGCAGCTGGGCCGTCAGCCGCCGCGCGGTGAGATCGGTCGCCGCGTGGGCTCGGAGCACGTCGGACCACCCGGCCGTCGTCGACGCTTCGAACTGGGTCATACCGACATCATCGGCGGGTCGGGGAGAGATGTCGAGATGTCGAGATCTCGTGCCCGTCCGCACCCGCGGGAACGGAGTGGCTCACCGTCAGACCTCGATCACGACCGGCAGGATCATGGGCCGGCGTCGTGTGCGGTCGTAGACGAGCTGGCCGATCGCGTCGTGCATGTGCTCCTGCAACAGCTTGATCTCGGTGATGCCGTCCTCCACCAGCTTGAGCGCCACCCTGTCCGCCTCGCCGCGGAGATCCTCGAGCAGCTCCTCGTCCTCGGCGAAGCCGCGAGCGATCAGCTCGGGCGGCGCGATCTCGCCGCCGTCCGAGAGCGCAAGGGTCGTGACGATGATCAGCACGCCGTCCTCCGAGAGCCTCCGACGGTCGCGCAGCGCGACGTCCTGGACGTCGCCGACGCCGAGCCCGTCGACGAACGTCACCCCGGCCTCGATGTGATCCACGATCGCGGCGCCCCGGGACGTCAGCTCGACGACCGAGCCGTTCTCGGCGATCACGATCCCCGCTGCGGGAATGCCGGCGTCGCGTCCCAGCTGCGCGTGCGCCGCCAGCATCCGGTATTCGCCGTGGATCGGCATCAGCGCCTTCGGTCGCACGAGCGAGAGCAGGGTGCGCATCTCCTCGGAGCACGCATGCCCCGAGACGTGGACGAGCGCGACCTCCTCGTGCAGGACCTCGGCGCCGGCACGCGTCAGCCGGTTGATCGAGTCGTGCACGCGCAGCTCGTTGCCCGGCACCGGCTTCGCCGAGATGATCACCGTGTCCCCGCGCTCGACCGTCACGTTCGGGTGGTCGCCGTACGCGATCCGCGTGAGCGCGGACATGGGCTCGCCCTGGCTGCCCGTGCAGAGCACGAGCACGCGATCGGGCGGCAGCTCCATCGCCTCCTTCGGCGAGACGAGGGCGCCCTCGGGCAGGTCGACATAGCCGAGGTTGCGCGCGATGTTCATGTTCTTGCGCATCGAGCGACCGACGAGGGCGACCTTGCGTCCGTTCGCGATCGCGACCTCGGCGGCCTGCTGCATCCGATGGATGTTGGACGCGAACGACGCGACGAGGATGCGCCCCGACCGCGTCGGGAAGAGCTGGCGGAAGGCTTCACCGACAAGCCGCTCCGAGCCTGTCATGCCTGGCCGCTCCGCGTTCGTCGAGTCGCCGAGCAGGAGGTCGACGCCGCGGCTGCCGATCTCGGCGAGCTTGCCGACGTCCGTCTTGAGGCCGTCGACCGGAGTGTGGTCGAGCTTCCAGTCGCCGGTGTGCAGCACACGCCCTGCGGGCGTCTCGAGCAGGATCGCCATGCAGTCCGGGATCGAGTGCGCCATGCGCACGAACTCCAGGCGGAACGGCCCGATCTCGATGCCCTCTCCCTCGGGCTGGGCCTCGCGAAGGGTCGTCGTCGCCCCGAGCCCGTGCTCGTCGAGCTTCGACTTGATCATCCCGAGCGTGAGCCGGGTGGCGATCACCTCCCCCACCTCGATCTCGCGCAGCACGTACGGCAGCGCGCCCACGTGGTCCTCGTGCCCGTGGGTCAGGACGATCGCTCGCAACGGCTTGTCCTCGAGGTACGTGAAGTCCGGGAGGACGAGGTCGACGCCCAGGTGCTCGTCGCGGGGGAATGCAAGCCCCGCGTCGACGAGCAGCCGCTCGTCGCCGAACTCGTAGAGGGTCATGTTCTTGCCGACCTCTCCGAGCCCACCGAGCGGGATGATGCGGAGCGCGTCAGTCATCGGTTTGCAGTGTACGGGCGCGACTCGCCCACCGTGCAGGAGGCCGGCGACCGGCTGTCAGCTCGTGCGCCCGCCGGCCGCCGACAGCGCCTGTGGCTCGCCGCGCTCGCGGGCAGGACGACCGGTCAGGCGGCAGCGGGCTGCAGCAGCCCGAGCCGCTCGAGGCAGCCGCGCACCGCTGCCTCTTCCTCGGACGAGGCCTCGACGAGGGGCAGGCGCAGCCCGCCGACGTCGTGGCCGAGGAGGTTGAGCGCACACTTGATCGCGATCGGGTTGGTCTGCACTCGCAGCAGCTCGATCGCGGGCCGCAGATCGATGTCGATAGCGCGGGCGCCGTCCACGTCGCCTTCGCGATAGCGCCGGATCATCTCCTTCACCTGCGGGCCGACGACGTGCGTGTGCACGCAGATGCCGCCGACCCCGCCGACCTCCAGGAACGGGAAGATGAGATCGTCGTCGCCCGCGTACAGGTCGAGGCCGCACGCGACGACGGTGCGCGCCGCTTCGAGAGACGGCTTCGCCTGCTTGACCGCCCTGACGTTGTCGATCCGCGCGAGCGCCTCGATCGTGGCCGGCTCGACGTCGACGACCACCCGGGCAGGGATGTCGTAGAAGACGATCGGCCTGTCGGTGGAAGCGGCCACCGCGGCGACGTGGGCGACGATCCCTCGCTGCGGCGGCTTGTTGTAGTAGGGCGTCACGACGAGGAACCCGTCGACGCCGATCTCGTGCGCCCGCTCCGTCACGTGCACCGAGTGCGCGGTGTCGTTCGTGCCGGACCCGGCGACCACGGTGTGCTCCCCGCCGAGCTCGTCGACCGCCACCTCGTACAGCGCGAACCGCTCGTCGTCGGTCAGCGTCGGCGCCTCGCCCGTCGTGCCGGTGACGACGACGCCGTCGGAGCCGTTTTCGACGAGGTGCCGGCAGAGCGCTCGGAAGCGGGCGAGGTCGACGGAGCCGTCGGGCCGGAACGGCGTCACGATTGCGGTCAGGACCTCGCCGAGCATCGGGCGATTCTACCTTGGCGGCGGTTCGTGCGATCATCGGAGCGAACGCTGGATCACAAGGGGAGGCAGCAGATGCTCAGGGACTTCAAGGACTTCCTCATGAAGGGGAACATCGTCGACCTCGCGGTCGCGTTCGTGATGGGCGTCGCGTTCGCCGCCGTCGTGAACTCGCTCGTGAACGACCTGGTCATGCCGATCATCGCGATGATCATCGGCAAGCCCGACTTCAGCGACCTGACGTTCACGATCAACGACGCGGTCTTCCGCTACGGCGCCTTCGTCACGCAGGTGATCACGTTCGTCGCGATCGCAGCCGCCGTCTTCTTCTTCGTCGTGAAGCCGATGCAGATCGTGCTCGCTCGCGCGAAGAAGCCGGAGGAGGGGGTCGTCTCCGACGAGGAGCGGCGGCACCAGGAGCTGCTCTCCGTCCTGCGCAGCCGCAGCTAGACGTCGAGGCCGAGCGCCTCCGCCGCGTCTGCGAAGGTGCGGCGGAGGCTCTCGTCCAGGAAGACGAAACGGGCGCGCCGCACCCCCGGATTCGCCTCGAGCGCTCGAGCAACCGCACCGATCGCCTGTGGCGCTGCGAGCTCGGGCGGATAGCCGTAGATGCCGCACGAGATGGCCGGGAAGGCGATCGACGCGCAGCCGAGCCCGGCAGCGACCTCGACGGCGCGCCTGTGCGCAGAGGCGAGCAGCTCCGCCTCGCCATGGTCCCCGCCCTGCCACACGGGCCCGACCGCGTGGATCACGTAGCGGGCGGGAAGGCGGCCGGCGGTCGTCGCCTTCGCGTCGCCGGTGGCGCAGCCGCCGAGCAGCGCGCACGCCGCGGCGATCTCCGGGCCGCCGGCGCGGTGGAGGGCACCGCTCGCTCCTCCCCCAGGGAGCAGCCCCGGGTTCGCGGGCAGCACGACGGCGTCGACCTGCTCGGTCGTGAGGTCACCGACGACGAACTCGATCACAGCAGTGCGTCGAGCCCGACCGTCAGCCCGGGCGGCAGCCCGCCCAGCCGCTCGAGGGCAAGCAGCACACCCGGCACGAACGCCTCGCGCGACGTCGTGTCGTGGCGGATCGTGAGGGTCTCCCCGCGCCCTCCGAGGATCACCTCCTGGTGCGCGACGAGGCCCGGCAGCCGCACGGAGTGGATCGGGACGTCCCCGCCCATCGCCGCGGCGGTCGCCTTCGCCGTGCCCGACGGTGCGTCCACCTTGGTGTCCGCGTGCAGCTCGATGATCTCCGCACGCGGCAGTGACCGCGCCGCCTCTGCGGCGAATCGGATCATGAGGACCGCGCCGAGCGCGAAGTTCGGCGCCACGAAGCACGGGACGCCGTGCTCGCGTGCTAGCGCGTCGAGCTGCTCGAGCCCCTCGTCGGTCAGGCCCGTCGTGCCGATCACGCACGGGACGCCCGCGGAGAGGGCAGCCGTTGCGTTGCCGAGCACGGCCGCAGGGGCGGTGAAGTCGACTGCCGCGTCGTATCCTGCGGGCTCGACCCGCTCGCCGGCCTCGACGCCGGTGACGTCGTGCCCGGCCCCGCGGAGCGCGGGCGCCAGCACCGTGCCGACCTTGCCGTCGCGGCCGAAGAGCAGGATCCTCATGCAGCGCGACCGACGATGGCCGGGTTGAAGGGCTCCACGGCGGCACGAAAGCGCTTCTCGCTCGGCCCGATGCCGGCGACGGAGAGCTTCTGTGGTGCGAACAGCTCGCGTGCGAGCGCTGCCACCTCGTCGGCGGTGACCTGCGAGATGCGCCGCTCCGTCTCGTCAATCGGGACGATCTCCGTCTCCGTCACCGTCGCCTTGCCGAGCCGGTTCATCCGTGCGGACGTCGACTCGAGCGACAGCAGCAGACGGCCCTTCATGTTCTCCTTCGCGCGCTCGAGCTCCCCGGGGCGGATGTTCCCCGCCCCCACGTCGTGAAGCTGCCCGGCGATCACGTCGAGGCATTCCCGCAGGTTCTCCTCGCGGGTGCCGACGTACAGCCCGACCTGGCCGGCATCGACGTACTGCGAGCCGTACGTGTAGACGGAGTACGCCATCCCCCGCTTCTCCCGGATCTCCTGGAACAACCGGGACGAGGCCGAGCCGCCGAGAATCGCGTCGAGCAGGGCGGCCGCGTAGCGGCGCGGGTCGTCCCGTCGCAAACCCGGGCCCGCGAGGCAGACGTGGTACTGCTCGGTGTCCTTCACCTGGAAGCGCAGTGCGGGTCGCGGCGGCCGCCCGGCCGCCTTGCGCGTGCGGACGAGCGGCCTGGCGGCGCCGTTGCGGCGAGCGGCCAGCCCCTCGACGATCCTGTCGTGGTCGACGTTGCCGGCGGCTGCAAGGACGACGTTCTCGCCGGTGTAGGTGCCGCCGTGGTAGCCGAGCAGCGCGCGCCGTGAGATCGACGAGATCACCTCGGCGCGCCCGATCACCGGGCGCCCGAGCGGATGTGCGCCGAAGACCGCCTCGGCGGCAAGGTCGTGGACGAGGTCCTGCGGGTTGTCCTCGACCATCGCGATCTCCTCGAGCACGACCTCGCGCTCGGAGTCGATGTCGGTGAACACCGGGGCGAACACCATGTCGGTCATCACGTCGAGCGCGACGTCGACGTGGTCGTCGGGCACGCGCGTGTAGACGACGGTCGTCTCGCGCGAAGTCGCAGCGTTCAGCTCGCCGCCCATCGCGTCGAACATCTCCGCGATCTGCACCGCGTCGTAGCGCTCGGTGCCCTTGAACAGGAGATGCTCGATGAAGTGCGAGACGCCGGCCCTCGCGTTCGTCTCGTCACGGGAGCCGGCGCCGATCCAGAGCCCGAGCGCGGCCGAGCGGACGCCCTCGATGCGCTCGCTGATCACACGTTCGCCGCCGGGCAAGGTGCTGAGCCGATGCGTCTCCATCGCGGCGATGGTATCGACGCGGCCCACCGTCGCCGGGCGCACGGTGGGCGAAGGCCGGAGGGCGAGGTCTCCCCCGCCCTCCGGCACCCGTTCGGTGAGATCAGTCGCGGCGCGGGCCGCGGTCGCGGCCACGGTCGCGACCGCCGCGCGGCCGCTCCTCCCGCGGCTCGCGGGGCGGGGCGGCCTTCGCCCGCTCGATCAGCTCCTCCGGCTGGACAAGCCTGCCGTCCTCGTGCTTGGCGACGAGCTTGAGGCCGATCCGGCCGCGGTCCTTGTCGACCTCCTGCACGACCACGTCGAGCAGGTCGCCGCGGGTGATCACGTCCTCGATGTGGGCGACGCGGCCGGGGCCCACGTTCGAGACGTGCAGCAGGCCGTCCGTGCCCTTCTTCAGCTCGACGAACGCGCCGAACTCCGTCGTCTTCACGACCTTGCCGGTGTACGTGTCGCCGACCTCCGGGGACTTCGTGAGCGCAGTGATCGCCGAGATCGCGGCATCCGCGTTCGTGCCCTCGGTCGCGTACACGAGGATCGTCCCGTCCTCGCCGATGTCGATCTGCACGTCGTAGTCAGCCTCGAGGCCGCGGATCGTCTCGCCGCCCTTGCCGATCACCATGCCGATGAACTCGGGATTGATCTGGACGCTCGAGATGCGCGGGGCATGATCTGCGAGCTGCTCGCGCGGCTCCGCCAGCGCCTCTGCCATGCGGCCGAGGATGAACACGCGCGCCCGCTTCGCCTGCTCGAGCGCGATGCTCATGATCTCGTGGGTGACGCCGGTGATCTTGATGTCCATCTGCAGGGCGGTGATGCCCTCGGCCGTGCCGGCCACCTTGAAGTCCATGTCCCCGAGATGGTCCTCGGCACCCTGGATGTCGGTGAGGATGACGTAGTCGTCACCCTCCTTGACGAGCCCCATCGCGATGCCCGACACGGGCGCCGCGATCGGCACGCCCGCGTCCATCAGCGACAACGTCGAGCCGCAGACCGAGCCCATCGACGACGAGCCGTTCGACTCGAGCGTCTCGGAGACCAGACGGATCGTGTAGGGGAACTCATCGGGGCCCGGGATGACCGCCTCGAGCGCCCTCTGCGCGAGAGCGCCGTGGCCGATGTCACGACGCTTGGGGCCCCGCATGAAGCCCGTCTCCCCGACCGAGTAGGGCGGGAAGTTGTAGTGGTGCATGAAGCGCCTGTCCTGCTCGAGGGAGAGGTCGTCGATGCGCTGGCCCTCCTTCGCGGTGCCGAGGGTGCAGAGCGTCATGATCTGCGTCTGGCCGCGGGTGAACAGAGCCGAGCCGTGCGTGCGCGGCGAGACCGTGACGTCGCAGTCGATCGGCCGGATCTCCTCCGTGCCGCGACCGTCCGGTCGACGCTTCTCGACCGCGATCTTCTTCCGCACGAGATCCTTGTAGATCGCCTCGGCCGCCCTCTTGACGAACTGCTTCGTGATTGCGTCGTTGACCGGGGCCTCGCCTTCGGCCGCAGGCGCTCCGACCGGGAACGGCAGCCGCACCTCGTCCAGGATGCGGTCGAAGAGGATGCCGCGCTTGCGCGACTTCAACTCCTTCGAGTCCTGCTCGGCGTCCGTGAGGACACGGAGCACGCCCTCGAACTGCTCGCGCACCGGGCCCTCGACGGCGACGAGCCGCTGCTTCTCGAGGATGCTGGCAAGGCCAGCCTTGACCTGCACCTCCTTCACCATGTCCTCCTCGGTGGAGGTCATCGTGATGTCGGGGCAGAGCTCCGCGACGAGCTCGTCGACGATCGAGCCGGCCTCGCGCAGGCCCTGCTCGTGAATGCGGCGCCAGATGGCGTCGCCGTGGGCGCTCTCGAGCTCGGCCGTCAGCTCCGCGTCGACCCACTTCGGCTTGCCGACCTGCGAGCGCAGCTCCTCGATCGCATCGCAGATGCGGCGGATCTCGGCGTGAGCAAGCGCGAACGCCTCGAGCATCGTCTCCTCGTCGACCTGATCGGCGCCCGCCTCGATCATCGTGAGGCCGCCCCGCGTGCCGACCACGATCAGGTCGAGATCGGACTGCTCGATCTGCTGGACGAGGTCCGGGTTGAGGACGAGCTGCCCGTCGATGCGGCCCACGCGCACCGCACCCACCGGGCCGAGAAACGGCAGCGGCGAGATCGCGAGCGCCGCGGAAGCGCCGTTGATGCAGAGGATGTCGTGCGGGTTGATCATGTCCGCCGACAGCACGGTGCAGATCACCTGCACCTCGTTCTTGAAGCCCTTCGGCCAGAGCGGCCGGATCGGGCGATCGATCATGCGCGCGGTCAGCGTCGCGCGCTCGGTGGCGCGACCCTCGCGCTTGAAGAAGCCGCCGGGGATCTTCCCGGCAGCGTACATCCGCTCCTCGACGTCGACGGTCAGCGGGAAGAAGTCCGCGTCGGGGCGCGCCTCCTGCCGGCCGACGGCCGTCGCGAGGATCATCGTGTCGCCGCTTCTGACGACGACTGCGCCGTCGGCCTGCTTGGCGAGCTTGCCGGTCTCGAACGTGATCTCGTGACCACCGATCTCGACCGACGCCGTGGCGTGACGCCCGGTGGCGATGCTCATATGTCTGTTCCCTTCACTCTTCCGTGCTTTGTGGAAGGTGGAGGTTTGAGCCAGTCTCGCGTGCGGTGCGGTGCGACTGCTGCGCCCGGGACTCGATCAAACGTCCACCTTCCCCCTGTGGGGCCGTGGCGCCTAGCGGCGCAGGCCCAGCTCCTTGATGAGGGCGCGATAGCCCTCGAGGTCTTGCTTCTGCATGTACGCGAGGAACCGCCTCCGGCGGCCGACGAGCTTCAGCAGGCCGAGCCGCGAGTAGTGATCCTTCGGATGGGTGCGCAGGTGCTCGGTGAGATCGTTGATGCGCTTCGTCAGCATCGCGACCTGCACCTCGGTCGAGCCCGTGTCGGTCGAGCTCCGGCCGTGCTTGTCGATCAGCTCCTGCTTGACTTCCTTGGTGAGGGCCATGGTCTCCTCCTGAGTTGACAGCGCCGCAGTCCCCGCGCGGCGTGAAGGAAGACACGGCCGGCCGA
>Ga0153916_10001613_pt1 | contig 16296 bp, 15 predicted proteins | sample Opewatmetagenome_FD_109642 | JGI IMG/M metagenome (GOLD analysis project Ga0153916, IMG submission 109642) | Freshwater wetland microbial communities from Ohio, USA - Open water 3 Core 3 Depth 4 metaG | ecosystem: Environmental > Aquatic > Freshwater > Wetlands | place: USA: Ohio, Lake Erie...
CGATCGCCGTCCGTGAACCCACCGAAATTGAACAAGTGTTCAGGCGGGTCGCACTGGCAAGTCCCGATTACGGGTCCGCCGAAGAGCTTGGCATACCTGGCAATGGCCTTCTGGTTGTCTCCGTGCGCGTGAAGGAAGACAGGAACTCCTTGCCCACTCACTTCGATCTGGTCCTCGACTACACCGTCGAGGTCGGTCACGATCATGTCCGGCCTGACGCCGGATTCCAAGAGTACTGTGGTCGCACTGTCCGCCGCGACGACGAACCACCTGATGTCAATCGAAGAAATCTGTTCAGAGAGTTGATCGCTCCCGCCGCAGACCAGCACAGTGTCTGGAAAATCCTTCCTGAAATGTTCGAGCGCCTTGCCGCTTCTTGCACCAAGGAGGCTTGAAAGCGAGACGGCGGACTTCAAATCTTCCGCGGGGTCGAATCCAAAATCGGCACATATCCGTTTGTAGAGAGGGTTCCAGGTTTCCGGCTTCAAAGGTTCACGCCCCCTGAACCCTCGCCTGATGCGCCGCCTCGCTCCTGAGTGACGCGTAGAGCAGCGATCCGAAGACGGCAATCAGTATGCCCGTGAGCATCTCCGCGATGATCAGGACCATGTCCTTGTCGCCGTAGTCCAGAAGTACCTGGATCGCGTCCACCGCTCCCTGGATTATGAATCCGGTAGCCATCACTGACACCATCATGACTATGAACGACCACTTCACCTTGCCGGTCCTCAGGAACGCTGAGACCGATTTCCCGCTCTCATAGACGAACATCCCGAACACGATGAACCAGATGGAGCCTGACATGAACAGCAGGATCGATATCGCCCAGCTCCTCTCCGCCGGCAACAGCCCCTCTCGGTACACCGATGCTATGTCATATCCGACAAAGGCACCGACCACAATCAGCAAGAACGCGAAGATTGCGAACGGTATCGTTAAGCTCCCCTGCCTGACCAAAGTGCGCGTGCGCATCCAGCGCGCCTGTGCAAGTTCGGCCCAGTGATAGGCCCATCCGATCAGATAGAACCCGAGGGCGACGCCGATCACGCCCCAAGCCATCTGCGAGAGATAGCCGATGTCCTCGTAGTCCGTCTCCGCGAACCGCACCATCTTGACATACAGCGAGACGGCGCCCCAGATTATGATGATCATCGAGAGGGGCACGATCCACCTTCTCCTCATTTTCTCGTCTCGCAGGGTCTTCATGACCATGTAATAGGTCCCCTCGATGCTCGGGCTCTGCTTGATGAACACGCGTCGAACAGAATCTATCTTGATTCGAGACGAAACCACGGGATAGATCGATTCATCCTCCACGCCATCGCTCACGAGTATCGCGCGATCCGGTTTCACTACCTCAAGGACATTCTCCAACTGGTTCGCGAGAATCAGATCTGACTGGAAACCTACATGGGAGTCGCCCGAGATCGTGGCAATCTCTGCCTCCATCCCTCGCTTGACGAGATCGTCATAGAGCTGAAGGCCTGAGAGGATCGTGTTCGTGTCGGCCTCTTCAGGGTCGGCCAGACCGAGGGATATCGTCGCCTTCAGGTTCTCATCCCTGCCGATCACAGGGCCGTTGACACCCGCTTTCGTGCCGAGGTCATCGTCCCTGTCGACACAGAGCACTAGAGTTTTCATTTCAGGTCTCCTAATGCCTTCGCCGTATATTTTAGCGTGCGCTTGTCTGTACTGACCAGCGTTTTCGGGACATTCAAGAACGCTTAAATAATGACCCGAGAATTATCTGACTGATGCCCAAGAAAATCGACGAGGCCGAAGTCAAGAAGGAATGTCCAAGCTGCGGCCTCGGGGTCTCACTTGACTCCACGATGTGCGAATTCTGCGGATGGGACTTCAATGAAGAAGACGAGTGGATCCTTCAGATTGAGAAGCTTGAGCGCGATCTGATGCTCGAAAAACAGAAGTTCGAGCCTGGGTCGGTCAACGAGAAGATCGAATCGACGCTGCATTCTCCGGCAACAGAGATGAAGCAGGACGCACGGCTGGCCCCGAAGACGGCCGTTCAGGAGACCCAAGTGGCTCCTCGGCAGTCTCCCACGCCCAAGCGAGCTCCTGCGCCTGAGCCGATTAGAGCGGCGCCCGCGCCTACGCCTGTGACAGAGAAGCCCGCCCCGGCAAAGCCACCAGTCCCGAAAACGATTGCGCCGGCTCCGAAGCCGGTCGTGGAGAAGGCACCGGAACCCGTGCCGAAGGAAGCTCCTGCGCCGAAGGCTAGGCTTATGCGAGTCGTGAAGTCCGCTCCGTCTCAGGAGAGAGTAGATGAAGGCGCGACGACGAGAAGAAAGCTCGTGCGGAAGGTCAAGGGGAGGAGCTGACCCCGGAGATTGTCTGACGGAAACCCGAACCGTTTGTGTTAAGTACGCATCGATGGATTACTTCACTCCTCGGGGTCAGGTAGGTTGCGCATAAGATGGCAAGGGCACTCATGTTTTGAGATAGGAGGGAGCGTAACAGTCGTCACTGACCCCCATGATGGCAAGTCCCTGGGTATCGCACCCCCTCATGTCAAGGGAGATCTTGTGCTGGTGACCCATGACCACTTCGATCACAACGCAGTCTCGATAGTGAAAGGACCGAACACGAGCGTCATCTCGAGGCCAATCATGACGGTCGAGCACGGAGTGCGCGTTGAAGGAATGACGGCGGCGCATGACCCTAACGGCGGATCGAAGAGAGGGCACGTGACTTTGTTCAAGTTCGAGCTCGACGGCCTCACATTCTGCCACCTCGGAGACCTCGGCCACGAACTCGACGAGACCCTCGTGCAGAATATCTCCCCTTTGGACGTCTTGTTCGTTCCGGTCGGAGATGTCTTCACGGTCGGTCCAGAGGCAGCGAAGCGCATAGTCGAGAGTGTGTCCCCTAAGGTCGCAATCCCGATGCATTATCGCGTTCCTGGCATGAGCTTGTCCATAAAGCCAGTGCAGAACTTCCTGAGATTGTTCGATCAGAAGAGAGTAGTGAAAGTGGGAAACGAGATCGATTTCTCCCGAGAAGATCTCCCCGACTCCGGAACGGAGATCTGGGTTTTCTCGGCTTGAAACAGTCTCAGTAAAGGCCGAGCCCGTCCTCAAGACGTCCCAGTTCTATTGGCGTCGACCTCGAACCGATGTATGCCCCTTTGCTGTTTGCGACAGCGCACGCGCCTAGATACGGGGTCCCGTAGTTCAGAGTGGCCGCGCTAGCGGGCACCTTGAACAAGTCCGAAAGCCACCGCAGTTCGTCCTGCGTCGTCTTAGGATGACATATGACTCCTTTGGAGGTCGCGATGCATGCGGACCCAACGGTCTCTATGCCAGCTACTCTACCGCGCGCAACCTCCACGCCGAGGATGTCCTGGATCATCCTCATCGTTTCCCGGGATGCTTGTGGATGGACAAGCGCCGCCCTGTCGTTCGCGAGAATGTTGTTTCCCGCGGCGTTGATCTTCTCCTCCATCTTACCCACGCGGAGCTGTCTCGGAAGTCTCGCGAGCTCGTGCTTCTCCGCGAAGTTCGTCACGACGATCCCGTTGGAGTTCATAGCCGCCAACGACCCGATGACGGTCGCACCAGCTATGTTCGTTCTGACGACTTTAACGTCGAGAGTGCGCTCGATATCCTTCGTGATTCTCCCTTCCACGACGTCAGGAAGAATCGCAAGGTGTTCGCTCGCGACACAATAGACGCCTACGTAGGGATTTCCATTCACTTCGCCAAGCTTCAGCATCCAGCCCTTCCCCGTAAAAGGATTACTCTTCGGGCAGAGAGACCTCGATGAGGCCGTCCTCGAACCTGATCGCTTTCACCCGCACCTTCCTGGGCGGGCCTTCTATCCCACGAGACCAGATGAGCTCGTTCAGTCTGTAGTCAACCCAGACGTCCTTCTTCTCGAGCTTCTCCTCCTCGTCCTCCGTGAGCTCCTCGGCCATATGCTTCCTGATGAACTCCTTGATCTCCTTGATCGCCCTGGGCGCGCGCTTGGTCCTGGGAACCTGCCTGCTGATCTTCAAGGGAATGGTGTAGACTCGCTCGATTTCTTCGACCATGTTAAGACCTCACACCTTCAGTTTCGTCCTTCTCCAGTTTCTCCGCTTGGGATGCCGGACGAAGGTTCTGTTTGTCCTCATCATGACCCAGGCTGGGACTCTCCTGTTGCTCTTTGTCGCCTTCATCAGCCTGAGCTTCCTTGCATGTGGCTTGTGCTTGGCCATCGGGTCATCTCCTCTCTATCTTGATCTCTCTCTTCTGTGGCATCACCTTTCGGAGTATCTGCCTCAGGGTATAGTCGTCGATTTGGTTGGTTATCCTGCCGGCCTGGACGAGCATTATGAGCTGGTTCTCGACGGATTCCACGACATCAGGCCGGGTCATTCGCAGGTTGGCGAGGCGTTCTCTGGCCTCTGGCGTGAGCAACTGGCGCATGAGCATCTGCTTCTCAGCATCGAGGCGTTTCTGTTGCTCCTGGACGGCAGCTTGCTGCTGCGCTTGGACCTGGAGCTCCTGCAACTTCCTCTGTCTCAGAACCTCCAGTTCGTCGTCTTCCGCCATGTCTCCTCACTCAGAGGTACTTCGTGAGTTCGGGGTTCTTGGCAGCCATGTCCTTCAAGATCTGGGTTGACAGGGCGTCCACCAGCTTCCTGCCTTTGGCAGTAACTACCCTCCCTCCGTCTTTCTGTTTCTGGATTAGCTGGCTCTTCTCCAACTGCTGGACTGTGACGCGCGATATCGAACGAGATCCTCGCACCGCTTTGTTCGGCTTCGAACCCCTGTCCGCCTTGCCGCCATACTCTGCCGCCAGGCGAGTAGTCCCAATCGGCCCCTGGATGTAGATCTTCCTGAGCACTGCGGCGGACCTCGTGTGCCACCAATCGGGTTCCATAGGGCTCTTCTCTTTATGCCTGCCCGTCTTGACGACGCCTGCCCAGTCCGGGGGAGCTATCGTCTCGATCTTCTTCAGCTCTTCAGCTAGCTTCGGTATGAGCTTGTCTGCGGGCACATCAAACGCGGTGGCCATTCGTATACCTCAATGGATGCGAATATTGAATGCGCTGGATTACATGCCATTTAGGATGGCAAATCGCGGATAAGATGCAGCCCATATTTAAATGCTTCTTGAAAGCAGATAGCGCCAGTACAGCCACGCCAGTCATGCTCGGTACCTTGGTCAGAACCCTTCAGGAGAAGAGTTTTTGACTGGGCCTACCCTTGCCTGCGCTGTGAACACAGTCGTCGGCATCACGGGCGCGTCAGGAATCGTATACGGGGTGCGCCTTCTAAAGAGACTGCCCTCAAGGAAGACAGTCATTCTCTCGGACGAAGCTGTCAGAATCGCGGAGATGGAATTGAACATGGCAAAGGCCGAAATCGAGGCGTTGGCTGATGAGAGTTACGACAACTCCGATCTGTTCTCCCCGTTGGCATCCGGATCAGTCAAGTTCGATGGCATGGCCATAGCGCCCTGCAGCACGTCGACCATGTCAAAGATCGCATGCGGCATCGCGGACAACCTCATCACGAGGATTGCGTCAGTCGCCCTGAAGGAGCGCCGGAAGCTGGTCCTGCTGATTCGTGAGACTCCACTGTCGAGCATACATCTTGGCAATATGGAGAGGCTCGCTCTAGCGGGAGCAGTGGTGATGCCAGCCAGCCCCGCTTTCTATCCGAAGCCGAAGAGCGTGGCGGACATTGTTGATTTCGTAGCTGGACGCGTGATGGACGAGCTGGGCGTTGAAAACAACCTCTACAGGCGCTGGTCTGGACGGAGGGCCGATTCTACTGATAGTCGTGGAGCTCGTCGAACTCGTCGCTGATCGCCTTGAATTGGTCCGGTGGCAGCTTCGTCTTGTCCAACGAGAGAAGGATCGTGGATCCGTGCGTGGAAGCCAGGTCGTTGACCTTCTTGATGAACGATAAAACCTTCTCGAAACCGTTCTGTTCTATGAGCGACTCGACGCCGTCTAAGAGCACGCCAGCACCCTTTGTCGTCATGAGGAATGTCGATATTGTCTCCATCGCATCGACCTCGAGGTCCTTCGGGTTAACGTTGTCGATGTCAGTCATGCTGTCCGAGAACCACTTGATCGCGACATCCTTCAGGTCATAGTCCGACCTGATCTTGCCCGGGAATGAGGTCGTCAAGCACATCGCGGGCTTCTCCGATAGACCAAGTGCTCTGATCATCATGAACGCGTTCCTCGGATCCGAGTCCGCGATCAGGTAGTTCTTCCCCGGTTTGATCTCCTCCTGGAAGGCCCCGCACTTGGTGCACTGTATTGAATACGAATCCTCCTCGCCAGAGTAGAGGAAGGTCTCCCCGCACGCCCTGCATTGGATGGATCTTGTCCTGATCTGGACGAGGGGCTGACCGCAGGACGGACAAGTCTGGGCTTTCTCAGCGCAGTCGACGTGCATCGTCAGTCCGCAGCCGCATTGGAACATATCGAGCCCGGCCTCGATAGGTCTGTAGCAGATCTTGCACAAGATCTCGCCCTCTCCCTCTGCTGGTTGCACGGCGGCCTGCTTGACCTCAATAATGGATTCCTCAGGGATCTCGAGTGCGGCTCGGTCGTACATGAACTTGGAGAAGTACCACTCAGCGATCACAGCGGCAGGCACGAGGACGTACAAGTACGATGAATAGAGCAATGCGTCACTTGACAGGAACGAGAAGAGATATGGAAACAGGAACAGAACCGAAAGGACCGCAGTCAGTATGTATGCCGACAAGCGCACCTCGATCAGCGGCTTCGCGTATTTCCTGAACTTCCTCGGGTGGAGTTTCTCGTATCGGTCGAACCTCTTGCCAGGAATCCTGAGAATCAGGATGGCGCCCACCAACAGCACTATGAATCCGATAAGCTGGCTCTCTCCCGCGGAGAAGTCCTGGTAGGAAATCCTCTCTGGAACAATCTCTCCGCTGACGACTTCTCCAGAGTAGCTGTACCACAGAAGCTCGCCCCAGGGTAGTCTGACCGCCGAGAGCTTGCCTCCCTCTAGATGAGGACCTGTCAGACTTCCGACGCCGATGGTAGACACACGGGTCTTGACGACCAATTCGCCATTGTGTTCGTACCCAGTGGCGGTAGCGAGTGCCGAGACGAAGACATCAAGAACGCCCTGAGTGAGCATGATGTCTTTCGAGGATCCCGAACCCGTCCCCTCGAAGCCGATGCTGAAGACGATAGGCCCAGACGAGTCAGTTCTCGCCAGATTCAGGCCGGTGGTGTGATCGGCGACGTACTTGTTCGATTTCACGGTGTAGTTTGTCGCAGAGTCTATTGTGATTCCCCAATAAGTCTTGCCAATGATCGCATCAGACACGTCCTGGAGGAATGTCCTTATCTCGCCCGGGTTCAGAATCTGATCACCGGTGTCGTACTTGATAAACAGCAACGAAAGCACGGCGTCGGCCACACTGCCCTCCAGTGTTATCTTCGCGGTTCCAGAACCTTCCAGGGACGTAAGCCCAGTGATATTCACTCTTGAATCGACCCTCATCACATCTTCGTCCTGAGCCGCTGCGACAGGGAGATTCAACAGCAGAAGAAGAATGACTGAGGCCGCCAAAGGGGCCGCGTTGAGCCTCATGTTACCAGCTCGAGATATTCCGTCAGCACGGTCTTAAGTCTTTCTAGGCGGTTTTCGCGCTTTGTCCTCACGTCTTACCCTCTGGAGCCTTCCAGGAGCATACCAGTTCCATTTCTGAAGCATGAGCATGATCGCTGGCACCAGGTATATCCTCACGATCATTGCGTCCAGTAGTATCGCGAAGGCGAGACCGAACCCGAACTCCTTGAGCAATGCTGTGCTTGACAGCAGCATGGAACCGAAGGCACCAGCCATCACGACGCCGCAGGCAGTTATGATACCGCCCGTCCGCTCAACTGCGGTGACTATCGCCTCCTCATCCGTCTTCCCCTTTGAGACTTCCTCCCTTATCCTGGTCGTCAAGAAGATGTCATAGTCCATCCCGAGACCAAGAGCGATGACGAATAGTATCAGGGGCATCATCCACAGAACTGGCAGACCGAACCCGAACTCAAAGAGGATCATTGTCGCAGCTATCGTCCATACGACAGTCAGCAAGACCGTGAGAATCAGCCTGAGAGGAATCACGAGTGAGCCGAGCACGATCATCAGTACGAAGTAGATGCCAACTACCACGACGAACCTCATGGTGAAGAAGTCCGCGGAAACGCTTCTCGAGACATCGGTCATGGAGGCGGTCGATCCACCAACGAGAACTCTGGTAGAAGGCGAGAACACGCCATTCCCACTCGATGAGTCAAGTTCCCTTATCTTGTCAATCGTGTGAATGGACTTCGTCGTGAGTGGTTCGTCCTGGAGGACGACTGTAAGAAGCACGGTCCTTTGGTCGTTACCTATCGCGTTCTCAATTGCATGCTCGTAGGTTGCGCGATCGAACAGGGACAGGTTCTCTATGTATCCGTCATTGACGGGGCTTCCGAACGGTCTTGTCGGTCCAGACACGCTCCTCACATTCTGGTCCGGCATTTGTGTCAGTTCGACGCAGTACGATTCTAACTGCGCTGCCGCCTCAGGCGATAACGAACCGTTGGCCCAAATTGGGTCCTGGAACGTCACGACGACGTACGTCGGCATGATGTTCCCCTTTCCGAAACCCTCGCCCATCGCATTCAGCCCCTTTGTGCTGTCAGTTTCCGGAAGGCCTGAAATGAAGTCGTAACTGGACTCCAGATTGAGTAGGAGGTAGATTGCAGGGACTGAGATGATCAGCGCTGCGATGACTATCGCCTTCCTGCGCTTCAGTGCGAACCTTGCGCTCTTCCTGAAGTAGCCGCCCCCGCGCGCGTCCTTGTCCTTCATCCGCTTGGCCTCTGCATCCATTCTGTTCGGCCAGAACACTTTGTCGCCGATCAGCATCAGCAGGGACGGAAGCATCGTGAGTGCGAAAAGAAGAGCGATCCCGACCGCAATGACCAGAGCCATCCCCATCGACCGTATGAGGGAGTAGGACCCAATCATAAGGGCACCGAATCCGATCATGACGGTCGCACCACTCGTGGCGATGCTCTCTCCCGCCCACATGAGACTGGTTCTGACCGCGTCCTCCTTTGACCTGCCCAGGACTCGCTCTTCCCTGTATCTTGACATGATGAATATGCAGTAGTCAGTACCTGCTCCGAGCATGACAGTAAGCATTATGGTGAGCACGCTGTAGTGGATCTCCAGGACATATGTTCCCATCAAGTAGATCACTGCAGTGCTTACGAGGAATGCCATCCCGACGGTCATCAAGGGAATCCAGGGAGTGACTATAGACCTGAAGAAAATGAAGACGAGGACGACGACGAGCCCCACCGTTGCCATATCGATCTTGTTCAAATCACTGTCGACGGCGTCCATCAAGTCGACGTTCAAGGCAGGGTCTCCGGACACGTAGACATCTATGTCCGGTCCGGCAAGCTCCAAATGCTGTTTCACGATGGCTCTCAAGGAGCGCACATCATTCATCGCGACGTCAGATGACCCGTTGACAGAAAGAGGGATTATGATTAGCATCGTGTTGTAGGCCCGCCCTGTGGTGCTGTGGATGTTCACAAACTGAGAGACCAGAAACTCGGGCATCACCGGCAGCTGGTCGAATGGGACGCTGAATATTGTGGTCCGCGCCAGCTCTATCGCCTCGGTCTCAGAGGGTCGATGGCCGATCACCCACGCATCCTGCACAAACGACGGCTTCACCCCTAGCTGTTCCTCCATGAAGTCTTCGACGAACGAGCGCGTCGCAGTCGACGAACTGTAGTTCGATGCGTCAAGACCTTGGGAAACGCCGACGGAGAACGCTCCAACATCACCTCCGATAGTCCCTCCGAAGTACTGTGCGGATGTCAGACGGATTACCGATGTAAGGTTCTCGTTGTCGAGCGGGTAAGGAACCGTCCAGTTGAGCCAATCATCGTAGAATGAGCTGGCGTAGTTCATTGTTAGCGCTATTGTGTCGTTGTCCGCGCCAGTAAGTACCAGTTGACCATGAATGCCATCGATGACTACCCCCCGTATCTGCGATTCATTGAGCAAGTTGCCCGGTTGCGTCATTATCCCGACATGTCCATAGGCTATCTGCACAGGTAAGCCGAAGACGAGCTGACATGTCTGTTCGGTCTGGTCACGGATATCCCACGCCTGAACCGCAAGATTGGCGTAATAGGTGGTGAGCGCGTCGTACAGGTAGTTCACGCTGATGACGCCAGGGAGCCTGCTGTCTGAGATACTACCATACAAGGTCCAAGTGAAGTCTCTGACCTCCGAAGTGGTGACGTTCGAGTTCGTGACCACAATCATGATCGTGCTCGGAGGCACCTGCCCCGCGAAATTCTGATCTATAACTTCCTGGGCGCGGATTGAGTCGAGCCCTTCCAGACCGACCGTCGATTCATTGTACACGACCACGTCGTTGATCTTGAATATGAGCGGGAAGACGTAGAAGAGCACTACGATCCAGATCGCGATTATGAGCTTGTAGTGCTTGACGACTGTGTCCGCGAGGCGTTTGAATGCCAAGTCCGATCACCAGTGTCCGAGTCGGATGAACTGCGGGGAGCACATTCCCAGAAGATGCCTGTCGGTATATGCCTTTCGGGTTGGACGATAGAAACGGTCACTCAAGGTATACGGCCGGTCTACCAGGCCTGGCGAACCTTGCCTTCCCCTTCGGGTCTGTGCGTCTTGGGTCCTCCGCAGAGTAGACTTCCACGCCGCAACCGAATTCACTGACGAGGAATCCCGCGGCCTTCGACACGACCTCCAGCTCGTCGTAATCGTAAGACATCGCTTTGAGGTCCCCCTCAGACGCTTTCGAGATCTCCGCAGCAAGCTCCTTTGCGTATGACGGAATCTCTCTCTTGACCTCCGCTGGCGCCCTGTTCATAGCCGACTTAATCAGTCCTGACACGTCTACCTTTTGCTTGCCTTCGGCAAGCGCGTCTCTACGCATATCGTGTTTCCACTTCGGAGCGACCATGATCACGATCTTCTTCGCCTTGATCTCGGTCACTTTGAGTATCTCGGAGATGTCCTCGAGCAGACTCTCAACAAGCCGCTCTCTTGCTTCTTCGAGAGCAGTCGCCTCCGACAGTCTCGGCTCTCTGATTTGCTGCGTTGAGACAAACGGCTTCCTGCCCAGATCTGCCCACATCTCCTCAGCGACATGAGGGGTAATCGGAGCCATCAGAGGAATCCAGGTATCCAGCATCTTCGCAATTGTTGCGTCGTGCGCGCCTCCACGCCTGAGATACCATCTGATGTCCTGCGGTATCTCGAAATAGACTTCATTCGCATATGATCTCGTATCGAAATCATTCATATGCTCGTAGGCCTTCGCGAGCCTGCCCTCGAGCCTGGCTTCCATCCAGGCGTCGATGTCTTTGGGTCCTCCTTGACCCGAGGCTCGAAGGTCCTGCACGAGATTCCACAATCGTTGGAGACGCTCCCTGTAGCTCTCGACCTTCTCGTCTTCCCAATCGACATCCACGTACAGAGAGGCGATGTGAGCATAGAACAGCCGCATCGCGTCGACGCCGAACCGCGCTGCAGCTTCGGGAATGGATTGTGCGCCCCCTTTCGATTTTGAAATCTTGCCTCCTGTTGACGTGATGTACCAGTTGACGATGATCCCTCTCGGCCAATGCTGTTGTCTGAGAACCGCGACGTGGTTCATCAGGAACACCGGAAAGTGCACGGTCATGTGCTCCTTCCCACCCAGGTTTACATCCAGCGGATACCAGTACTCGAAATCCTTCCTGATCCTGTCGAGAACCTCGACGGGGAACCCCGTCGTCTTGGAGACATGCTGAGATTCGCCCTTCCCAAGGAAGACATAGTCAAAGAACTCCTCAGTCATGCCCGCGGGCCCAATCGTGCCGTCGTTCACATACTTGGAAAGCACGTAATAGGCAGGATAGAGAGTGCTGTCGGCGATTGCCTCGACTGTCCAGCGCTGGTCGAACGGGAACTTGGTGCCGAGCCAGTTCCCCATCCTGACACATGCCCGCTCGCGATACCACTCGAGGACTCCCTGAATGTTCTCATGATACTCCCTCGGGAGGATCTTCATCGTGAGGGCGTGCGCCTTCGACCGTTCAGTCAAATCTGGATTGGCATAATCGATGAACCATTGGTCGGGGATCTTCTTTATGAAGACTCTGTTCCCGCACCTGCACAAGACTTCCTCAGAGAGGTCGTAGAACAGGTCGGCTTGGCCGCTGGCCAACATCTCCTCTTTCATCGCATCCTTTGCCTTCTCGACTGGCTGACCTGAGAATTCCCCACACGATGCATTCATCACACCTCGGTGGAATCCGGTTTTGTAGACCTCTTTTGTGGCCTCGTCAAGCTTCGAATCGCTCAGAGACTCGATGCCCATTCTCTTCGTGACCTCGACCGCCGGCAGAGGACCGTACCCCGGGGTATCTATGATTGATGTCGGCGCAGAATCGCTGATCATCTCGTCGGTGATGCCATATTTCTTCCTGGCCGCTGTATCCTTCTTGAGCTCCACCAGACCTATCCAGTCGACCGGAGCATCTGACGGGACACTCATGACCAGGCCTGAGCCCACGTTCGGATCGCATAACACGGAAGGGAAGATGGGTATCATCTTGCCGGTGTACGGGGCCTTGCAGCGCTTTCCCATGAGCGACGCGCCGTCAGCGGAACCTCTGACCTCGACCGTGTCCTTCTGGAACCTCAGTTTCTCAGCCGCTGGACGGCTCATGACCCATGTCTCGCGATCCACTTGGACGTCAACGTACTCGACCTCGGGGTTGAGCCAGAAATTCGTCAGTCCAAAAACGGTTTCTGGCCGCAATGTCGCGGCTACCAGCTTGCGGCCGTCCTCGAAATCGAACTTCAGGAGAGTGTACTCGAGCGTCTCAGCGTTGCCGCCCTTCGAGATGTCGGTCTCCGAGGCGTCGATCGCGACAGGGCCATGCTCGATGCACGCAGCAGCATAGTACGGTCTCTGTATCAGCAATCCCTCGGCCTTCAACTTCCTCATCTGCCACTCAATGAACTTGGAGTAGTCCGGCCATATCGTGCATGTGAACCTCCGCCAGTCCGACATGAACCCGAAGCGCTTCCAGTAGTCGTCCACGAAGATTCTGTTGAAGAACTTGACGACCTCTAGCGGGTCTGCAAGCTTCTTTATCATGTCTTCCGAGGCGCCATTCGCTCTTAGCATTTCCAGAGTTATCGGATTCTCTCGCTCAACCCTTCTCGCAAACGCAATCGCTCCATTGCCGGTCGCGTGAGTGCCGACCGGGAAGAGGACCTCATGGCCAGTCATCTTCTTGAAGCGGACTATGGCATCCGAGACGGAGTACCCGCGCATATGACCAACGGTCATGTAGCCCGTGACCCCCGGGTATGCGAAAATCAAAAAGAACTTCTTCTTCCCCGGCTTCGGTTCAGATTCGTTGATCTTGGCGTCGTACCATGCCTTTCTCCACTTCGCCTCGATCGCGGTGAAATCCAATGTCATTCCGTACAGCCAGCTAGGTCACTGTATAGTTGGCGCCAATAAAAGGTTTCTCGGAGATGTAATGCTCAGACCTTCCTTCTCACAATCCCGATGGCTGGGCCCACCGTCGCGAGAACAACACCCATGAGACTGACCGAGATGCCGGATATCAGGTAGATTCCTCCATAAGCGGATGACCCAGTCGGCGTGCCCTCGGACAATCCACCATCGGATGATGCGACCGCTTGATCGCTATGAACTGAAGCGAGAGTCACGAGGAACCCGATCACGAACAGCAAGATCCCCGTCAATACCATGATGAACCTGGTCTTGTCGCTCCTGAAGGCGTTTTCGCCGATGGAAGATGAACTCTCCATTGCTGAGTGATGCCCCCTGATGATACACCCCGAGGGACAGAGTCGCTTAATACTTTGCCCGGCGGACTCGAGTTGAGAACGAATGTCGATTCTGACTCTTCCAGCGCACACGTCTCAGTGCTTGTTCGCGGTGAGCCAGTACATCGAGTATGACATTTTCTGACGAAATGTGACATTTTGCATACATATATATACCGTCGCGTGACATATGTCACTTTTGCGTCAACAGAACGGGATGGGATGCACACTTGGTTGACATGTTGGAGAACGAGCGCATAACTCTTCGGCTGGATGCCGAGACGCTCAAGATGATCGACGAGTTCATCGAGAGCAGCAATGAGTTCACCAACAGGTCGCAACTGGCGCGCGCGGCCATGCGGGCGTATGTGGAAATGCGCGCAGGTGGCAGCGAGGGCACGAGCACGCCGAACGAGATCCTGGTTCAGTTGCCCGCACTGGTTCTCGACACGGTGAAACACCTCGTCGCAGAAGGGGTGTATACATCGATCTCAGAGGCAGTGGCGGACAGTGCCAGACACGAGTTCCTGCACGAGGAGCATGTGCAGGGGCTCAAGAAGGATGCGAACCAGCAGAGGAGCGCGTTCAAGCTCGTGCCCGGAGCATAGGTACCGTTTGCGGACGTGGGGCAGGCAGGGGACTCTTCGACGGAGGGTCTCTCGACCGGCCGCGGGAAAAACGGAGGCCAAGGGATGACGGCGGATGGGAACAGTACCGAGGACATAATCAACGCAATTGGAACGAGCCTTGGGGAGCCGACGGTGGCGGTAGTTGGCTGCGGCGGCGCTGGCTCTAACATCGTGCATGGGATATATTGGAAATCAAACAGGGTTGAGACTGTCGCTGTGAACACGGACGAGGAGCACTTGAGGAGCATAGACTCTCACAGGAAAGTCTTGATCGGAAAGGATGTCACATTCGGGCGCGACTCAGGAGGATTCCCGGAGGTAGGCGAGCACTGTGCCTCCAAGGCAAGAGAAGTCCTCAGGCAGGCCCTCAGAGGATACGACATCGTCTTTGTCGTGGCGGGGATGGGCGGAGGCACGGGCACGGGCGTAGCCCCCGTGGTCGCGAGCGTGGCGAAGGACATGAACGCCGTGACGTTTGCAGTTCCCATTCTACCGTTCGACACCGAAGGTTCGGAGCGAAAACGGATCGCTTTAGACGGAGCGTCGAAGCTGAAGGATGCTTCGGACTTCACAATCGTGCTTGACAACAACAGGTTGATGACAGTGGGAGCCGATCTTCCCATGTCAGAAGCGCTCAAAGTGGTAGACAGAAGCGTCATGAGGATAATCGATGCTGTTTGCGACCACACAAGCTCCTATGTCAGCAGTTTGATGGAGGAGATCACGGGATTCGCAGAATCGGTCGACGAGCCCGCGCAGGATACGCGCCCGGATGTCGGCGAACAGCACTTCATACACGCCGATCTCGATCCGATGTTCAACGGATTTGGCCCGAGCATGTTTGGCTGAGAGACACTGAAGGCCACGAGTGCTACACGGACCTGCGAGGCCTCCAGTTCTGTGTGCGCGTGACCGAGGCAAACTCTTTCCCTGTTCTCATTCTCATATCACCAAGCCTTTTCCGCCGAAGCCATGAAGAGCTTTTATTGCTGAACGACCTGTCATCACCCGTGAGAATCGGTTTCCTTGTGAACCCAATCGCGGGCATGGGAGGCTCTGTTGGACTCAAGGGTACTGACGGGGATGCCATCGTCGAAGAAGCGATAAGGCGAGGCGCAGGCAAGATCTCGGTTGTCCGTGCCTCGATCGCACTGGACAGCGTGAAACGGAGCGGGCTTGATATCGAGTGGCTCACATGTTCTGGCGAAATGGGAAAGGACGAGCTCGATGCCTGTGCTCTGCAATCGCAAGTAGTCCATGAGTCCTCCAAACGTCCCACGAAAGATGACACGGTCGCGGCCGCAAGAGAGTTCGTCGGAAGGAAGGCTGAGCTAGTGGTGTTCGCCGGTGGCGACGGCACTGCCAGAGATGTGATTGAATCAGTCGACAAGCGAATCCCCATACTGGGCGTTCCGACGGGCGTCAAGATGCATTCAGCGGTCTTCCTCAACGTACCAGAAGATCTCGGCGACACTCTGATGACATTCGCAAGTTCTCGTGTGACAAAGGAGGCTGAGGTCATGGACATCAACGAAGCTGCGTTTCGCGAGGGAATCCTCGAGGCCAGACTCTATGGCACAGCCCTCGTTCCCGATGACACGGCCCTCATTCAGTCAAGCAAGATGTCATACCACTCAGGCACTGCGGATGACGAGGCAGATGAGATAGGCCAATTCATCGCGGACACGATGGAGGATGGAGTGCTCTACATCGTTGGCCCAGGCACGACCACCGCGGCGATTGCTGATGCGATCGGAGAAAAGAAG
>Ga0153916_10001614_pt1 | contig 16286 bp, 19 predicted proteins | sample Opewatmetagenome_FD_109642 | JGI IMG/M metagenome (GOLD analysis project Ga0153916, IMG submission 109642) | Freshwater wetland microbial communities from Ohio, USA - Open water 3 Core 3 Depth 4 metaG | ecosystem: Environmental > Aquatic > Freshwater > Wetlands | place: USA: Ohio, Lake Erie...
CGCTGGAAGCGTTGCTGGGCGACGGCTCCGAGGTCGTCGCGGAGGCGGCGGGCTGGGCGCTAGCGCGACTGGAGCCGCCGGGCCAGGGCGGCGACGCATGAGGCGCGATCGAAATCCTCGCCGCCCGGGCGGCGGGCGTCGACATAAGTGACGACCGGAACGCCGCCGGCGGCGGGCGGATAGAGATAGAGATCGAGCACGCACACGTCGCAGGCGAACTGGAGCTTCCGCGCCGGGCCTTCGCGGATGTCGAGCCCGGGTTCGCCGAACAGCGCGGTGAGCGCGCGCGCATCCTTGCCCATCACCCGGTCAAGCCCCGCGGTCGAAAGCAGTGGCGGCGTGGGGATCGGTTGCGGGGCAGGCGCGCAGCCGGCGATGAGGAAGAGCGCGGACAGGGATAAGCGACGGAGCATGAGGTTCGGGGTCCGGTTCGATGAGGGCCGGGAAGCGTGGGCGCAGGAGTGGCGATTCGTCAAATGCATCGGTTGCGGGTCGGGCGACGGACCGTTACTCAGGCGCGGCTGCAGTGCATAAAAGGATGAAGTTTGATGTCCGACACCCGTTTCGATGTCGTCGCGATCGGCAATGCGATCGTCGACGTGATCGCCCGCGCCGATGATGCGTTTCTGGAATCCGAAGGACTGACCAAGGGATCGATGCGGCTGATCGACGCCGCCGAGGCGACCCAGCTTTACGACCGCATGGGCAGCGGCCAGGAAACCAGCGGCGGATCGGCGGCGAACACGGTGGCCGGCATCGCCGCTTTGGGCGGCAAGGCGAGCTTCATCGGGCGGGTGGCCAATGATCAGCTCGGCCAGGTGTTCAAGCACGACATCAGGGCGCTCGGGGTGAGCTATGAAACGCCGTCGGGACCGATCGACCCGCCGACGGCGCGCTGCCTGATCCTCGTCACCGAAGACGCGCAGCGGACGATGAACACCTTCCTCGGCGCGTCGCAGAATCTGGCGTCCGCCGACATCGAAGAGGATATCATCCGGTCTTCGGCCATCCTCTATCTCGAAGGCTATTTGTGGGATCCCGAAGTGCCGCGCGCGGCGATGCGCAACGCGATCGACGTCGCCCGCGCCGCCGGCCGCAAGGTCGCCTTCACGCTTTCGGACGGCTTCTGCGTCGATCGGCACCGCGGCGATTTCCGCGCGCTGATCGAGGGCGGGCAGATCGACATTCTGTTCGCCAACGAGGACGAGGCGATGTCGCTGACCCAGACCGACAGCTTCGAAGACGCCGCCAACTGGCTGGAGGGCAAGGCCGAGACCGTTGTCCTCACCCGGTCGGAGAAGGGCGCCACCGCGTTGCGCGGTGGAGAGCGGTTCACGATTTCGGCCGAGCCGGTCGACGAGGTTGTCGACACCACCGGCGCTGGCGATCTGTTCGCGGCCGGCGTGCTGGTCGGCATGGCCCAGGGCAAATCGATGACCGAAAGCCTGACGATGGGTGCGATCTGCGCCGCCGAGGTCATCTCGCATTATGGCGCGCGGCCCGCGACCGACCTCAAGGAACTGATCGCCCAGCGGCTGGGATAATCTCGTCGCCGAATGAAACAACCCTCCCCGCCGCAACGGGGAGGGTTTTTCTTTGCGCCTACGCCTGGCGACCACCGGGGGTCGAGACGCCCGGCAAGGGCGGGACCGGCTGCGGCGGCGTGTCGACATCATCCTCGTGGACCTCGACGAGGCCGCGCCCGACATGGCTCTTGCGGTATCCGTAGAGCAGATAGAACAGAATGCCGATGCCGCCCCAGATCGGCAGCACCAGCATCGCCGCCACCGGCAGCGAGACATAGAGCCCGACGCAGCCGATGATCGCTAGCGGCGCGACCACCCACACCGCCGGGGTGCGGAACGGGCGATGCCGCGTCGGATCCTTGAAGCGCAGGATCATGACCGCGACCGCGACCATCGCGAAGGCGAACAGGGTGCCGGAATTGGAGACGTCCGCCAGCTTGCCGACCGGGAAGAAGGCGGCGGCGATGGTGACGCCGATGCCGGTGATCGCGGTGACGATGTGCGGCGTCTGCCATTTGGGGTGAACGGTCGCGAGCTTTTCGGGAAGCAGGCCGTCGCGCGCCATCACGAAGAAGATGCGGGTCTGGCCGAACAGCATCATCAGCACCACCGACGGCAATGCCAAGAAGGCGGCGAGGCCGATGAGGTTGCCCACCTGGACATGGCCAATCTGGCGCATGACATGGGCGAGCGCCTCGCGCGAGCAGGAGAGCGGTTCGTTGCCCATCGCCACCAGCGACTGGCATTGGGCGGCGAGCGCCGTCGAACCGGGCATCAGCACCTCGCCCGCCGGGCCCATCACCGGCTGTGCGCCGATCGACCCGATCGCGCCCGCAGCGACCAGCAGGTAGAAGATGGTGCAGATGATCAGCGAGCCGACCAGGCCGATCGGCACGTTGCGCTGCGGATTGATGGTCTCCTCGGCGGCGGTCGAGACCGCGTCGAAACCGACATAGGCGAAGAAGATCGAGGCCGCCGCGCCGAGCACGCCGACCGTGCCCAGGGGCATGAACGGTTCGAAATTCGCGCCCTTCATCACCGGCACCGCCAGCACGACGAACAGGGTGAGCGCCGCCACCTTGATCGCCACCAGAACGGCGTTCACGCGCGCGCTTTCGGTGGTGCCGATCATCAGCAGGCTGGTGACCAGCAGCGCGATGACCACCGCCGGCAGATTGATGATTCCGCCGGCATAAGGGCCGGCGCTCAGGGCCATCGGTATCTCTATTCCGAGAGAGCTTTTGACGAGGCCGACGAAATAGCCCGACCAGCCGACCGCCACCGCGCTGGCGGCGACCGCATATTCGAGCACCAGCGCCCAGCCGACCATCCAGGCGAGGAATTCGCCGAGAACGGCATAGGTGTAGGTGTAGGCCGAGCCCGAAACCGGCACCATCGCCGAGAGCTCGGAATAGCAGAGCGCGGCGACGGCGCAGACGAAGCCGGCGATGATGAAGCTGAGCATCATGCCCGGCCCGGCCTTTTGCGCGGCCTCCGCGGTGAGAACGAAAATGCCGGTGCCGATGATCGCGCCAACGCCGAGCAGGGTCAGCTGGACAGCCCCCAGAGAACGTTTGAGCGATTTCTTTTCGGCAGTGGCGAGAATGGCATCAAGCGACTTCACGCGCCAGAAGATCATGCATTTAACCCCCGTAAAGGACGGGACAATCGCCCGTCCGCAATTTTTCTGGGGCGGAGCCTAACCGCTTCTCGGTCTCGCGCAATAGGGCACGCGAACAGGCGGCGTTGGGGATTACCGCGCCAGCATCGGCCCCAATGGACGGCCGCCGAAAAGGTGAACGTGGAAATGCGGCACTTCCTGGTGGCCGTTGACCCCGACATTGGCGAGCAGGCGATAGCCGGGCTCGACAAGCCCGTTGTCGCGCGCGACCTGGCCGACGGCGCGGATGAAGCCGGCGATTTCCGCCTCGGGCGCATGGGCCGAAAAATCGTCCCACGAGACATAGCGGCCTTTCGGGATCACCAGGATGTGAACCGGCGCCTGCGGATTGATGTCGTGGAAGGCGAGGACGTGATCGTCCTCATGGACCTTCTTGCAAGGGATCTCGCCGCGCAGGATCTTCGCGAAGACGTTGTGATCGTCATAGGGAAGGGTGGGATCGATGGCCATGGTCAGTCCTCAGCGCGGCTGGCCTTCTCGGCGAGCCCGGAAACGCCCTCGCGCCGGGCGAGCTCGGCGAACACTTCGGCGGGGTCGATCCCGGCATCGGCAAGCAGGACATGGAGATGGAACAGCAGGTCGGCGGATTCCGAGATGATCCCGGCGCGGTTGTCGGTGACGGCGGCGATCACGGTCTCGACCGCCTCCTCGCCCAGCTTCTGCGCGATCTTGACGCGCCCCCTGGAGAAGAGCTTCGCGACATAGGAGGCCGCCGGATCGGCGGTCTTGCGGGACAGGATGGTGGCGTGAAGGCGGGTCAACGTATCGGTCATCGGAGATGCTTAGCCTCTTGTCATTCGTCTGTCATTCCCGTGCCCCGGAGCGGGTGGCGGGCCGTGCCGAGCGGTTGATTCCGCACGCGGAAGTTTAGAAAGTTTAGGCCCATGCGGGGTCTAAACTTCCGCGCCCGAAAACCATGGCCGTAGAGCAAGGGAGCGCAGGATGCGGTCATGGAAGGGATGTAACCGATTTGGTTGTCTGTAGGACAGCGATAATTGGAAGTCTCTTTTCTTCTGTCATTCCCGCGAAAGCGGGAATCCATGAACATCGATCTTCGAGAATAATCGCCGCCGGTAGTGTTCCTGGATCCCCGCCTGCGCGGGGATGACAATTGGAATTAGAGGATGGCAATTGGAATCAAACCGTCCGCACTGGCAATCCCGCCGCCTTCATCGCGGCGCGGGCCTCGGCGATGCTGTGCTCGCCGAAGTGGAAGATCGAGGCGGCGAGCACCGCGCTGGCATGGCCGTCGCGGATGCCTTCGACGAGATGTTCGAGCGTGCCGACGCCGCCCGAGGCGATCACCGGCACCGAAACCCGGTCGGCAACGGCGCGGGTGAGCTCGAGATCGAAGCCCGCGCGGGTGCCGTCGCGGTCCATCGAGGTCAGCAGGATTTCGCCGGCGCCAAGGCTGGCGAGGCGGGCGGCATGTTCGACGGCATCGATGCCGGTCGGCTTGCGGCCGCCATGGGTGAACACCTCCCATTTGCCGGGGCCGGCGGACCGCGCATCGACCGCGCCGACGATGCATTGGTCGCCGAAGCTGCCGGCGAGCTCGCCGATCAGTTCGGGACGGGCGACGGCGGCGCTGTTGATCGCCACCTTGTCGGCGCCTGCGAGCAGCAGCGCCCGGACATCCTCGGCCGACCGCACCCCGCCGCCGACGGTCAGCGGCATGAACACCACCTCGGCGGTGCGGCGGACGACGTCGAGAATCGTGCCGCGCCCCTCATGGCTGGCGGTGATGTCGAGGAAACAGAGCTCGTCCGCGCCCTGGGCGTCATAGACGCGCGCCTGCTCGACCGGATCGCCGGCATCCTTCAGATCGACGAACTTGACGCCCTTGACCACCCGGCCGCCGGCGACGTCGAGACAGGGAATGATGCGGACGGCGAGGGTCATCCGGCGATCGCCAGCGCGTCTTCCAGGGTCAGCCGGCCGTCATAGAGCGCGCGGCCGATGATGACGCCTTCGATGCCTTCGGCCGATGTGCGGACGAGTTCCAGAATGTCGCCAAGGTCGGCGACGCCGCCGCTGGCGATCACCGGGATCGCGACCTGGCGGGCAAGATGCACGGTCGCCGGGATGTTGCAGCCCTTGAGCAGGCCATCGCGGCCGACATCGGTGAACAGCAATGCGGCGACGCCCGCATCCTCGAAGCGCCGGGCGAGATCGACGACCGGGATATCGGAAACGTCGGCCCAGCCGCGCGTCGCGACCATGCCCTCCTTCGCATCGACCGCGACGACGATCCGTTCGGGATAATCGCGCGCCGCCGTACGGACGAGATCGGGGTTTTCGAGCGCGGCGGTGCCGATGACGACGCGGGACACGCCGAGATCGAGCCAGTGATCGATCGCGGCGCGGTTGCGGATGCCGCCGCCCAGTTGCACCTTGCCGGGGAAGGCCTTGATGATGCCCTCCACCGCCTTCGCGTTCACCGCCTCGCCGGCGAAGGCGCCGTCGAGATCGACGACATGGAGATGGTCCGCGCCGTGCCCTGCGAACACGCGCGCCTGCTGGGCGGGATCATCGGCGTAGACGGTGGCGCGGGCCATATCGCCTTCGGCAAGACGGACGACCTGTCCGCCCTTGAGGTCGATGGCTGGGAAGATGATCAGGCTCATGGTTTCCAGTCGAGAAAGCGGTCGAGCAGGGCAAGGCCGTAGGCCTGGCTCTTTTCGGGGTGGAACTGCACGCCGAGCATATTGTCGCGCCCGATCGCGGCGGCAATCGGCTCGCCATAAACGGCGGTCGCAAGGCAATGCGCCGGATCGGCGGGCCGGACGTGATAGCTGTGGACGAAATAGGCCTCGCCCTCCCTCAAGAGCGGGTGCGGGCGGGTGAGGCTGATCTGGTTCCAGCCCATGTGCGGCACCTTGAGGCGCGGATCGGCGGGATCGAGCCGGACGACATCGCCGGGAATCCAGCCGAGCCCCGCATGGACGCCATGTTCAAGGCCGCGCGTCGCCATAAGCTGCATGCCGACGCAGATGCCGAGGAACGGCCGGCCGCGCTCCAGCACGGCGGCGGCAAGCGCCTCCTCCATGCCGGCAATGCCGCGCAGCGCATTGATGCACGCGCCGAACGCCCCGACGCCGGGAAGCACGACGCGATCCGCCGCGCGCACCGCGCCGGCGTTCGCGGTCACCTGGATGTCGAGATCGCGGGATCCTGCGACCGCCTTCAGCGCGTTGGCGACCGACCTCAGATTGCCCGCGCCATAATCGACGACGGCAAGTGTCTCAGCCATTTCCGCCTAATGTGCCCTTGGTGGAGGGAACGCTGTCCGCCTTGCGCGGGTCAATCGCGACCGCCATCCGCAGCGCGCGGGCGAGGGCCTTGAACGCGCTTTCGACGATGTGGTGGTTGTTGCGGCCGTAAAGCGTCTCGACGTGCAGCGTGATGCCGGCCGCGCCCGCGAAGGCGTGGAACCAGTGTTCGAACAATTCGGTGTCGAAATCGCCCAGCTTCGCCTGCGAGAATTCGACCTTCCAGGCGAGGAAGGGGCGGCCGGAGATGTCGAGCGCGACGCGGGTCAGCGTCTCGTCCATCGGCGCATAGGCATGGCCGAAACGGGTGATGCCCTTGCGGTCGCCCAGCGCCTTCGAAAACGCCTCGCCGATGGCGATGCCGCTGTCTTCGGTGGTGTGATGCTGGTCGATGTGGAGGTCGCCCTTGGCCTCGACCGTGAGATCGATCAGCGAATGGCGCGAAAGCTGCTCCAGCATGTGATCGAGGAAACCGATGCCGGTCGCGACGTTGTACGCCCCGGTGCCGTCGAGGTTGAGATCGACCGCAATCCTGGTCTCGGTCGTGTCGCGTCGGATGCTGGCTGTGCGCATGGCTAGCGCGTATAGCGCAGCCACGCCGTCACGCAACCGAAAGCCGCCGTTGATGCCGACCATCACTGCCCGATTGCAGCGGGCGGAGCGGCCTCCCATATGACGGGTGACAAGATTCCAAGGGGTAGGAATGAGCGAAAACGCAGTGTGGCATGGAACGACGATCCTGTCGGTCCGCAAGAACGGCAAGGTGGTGGTGGCCGGCGACGGCCAGGTGACGCTGGGCCAGACGGTGATCAAGGCCAATGCCAAGAAGGTGCGGCGGCTGGGCGACGGATCGGTGATCGGCGGCTTCGCCGGCGCGACCGCCGACGCGTTCACGCTGTTCGAACGGCTGGAAGCCAAGCTCGACCGGCATCCCGGCCAGTTGATGCGGGCGGCAGTGGAGCTGGCCAAGGATTGGCGCACAGATCGTTACCTCAGGCGGCTGGAGGCGATGATGGCGGTTGCCGATGCGAACGTGACCCTGATCCTCACCGGCAATGGCGACGTGCTGGAGCCGACCGACGGCATCGCCGCGATCGGATCGGGCGGCAATTACGCGCTCGCCGCGGCGCGGGCGCTGATGGAGTATGAAAGCGACCCCGAGAAGATCGCGCGGCGCGCGATGGCGATCGCCGCCGAAGTGTGCGTTTTCACCAACGAGAACGTGATCTTGGAGACGCTGGAGAGCAAGGCCTGACCCGGTTCAGCGCCGCTGCATTTTGTTTCTGGAGCTTGAATTGACCGATATCGACAAACTCACCCCCAGGGCCGTGGTCGCCGAACTGGACCGCTACATCATCGGCCAGAAGGACGCGAAAAAGGCGGTCGCGGTGGCGCTGCGCAACCGCTGGCGGCGGCAGCAGCTCGATCCCGCGCTGCGCGACGAGGTGACGCCCAAGAACATCCTGATGATCGGGCCCACCGGCTGCGGCAAGACCGAGATCAGCCGCCGTCTGGCGAAGCTGGCGCAGGCGCCGTTCGTCAAGGTGGAGGCGACCAAGTTCACCGAGGTCGGCTATGTCGGCCGCGACGTCGAGCAGATCGTCCGCGATCTCGTCGAGGAATCGATCCGGCTGACCCGCGAGCTGCGCCGCGAGGCGGTGCGCGAGCGCGCCGAGGAAGCCGCCGAGGCGCGGCTGATCGACGCGCTGGTCGGCAAGGAAGCGAGCGCGGCGACGCGCGAAAGCTTCCGCCAGCGGCTGCGCGAGGGCAATCTCGACGACAAGGAGATCGAGATCGAGGTGACCGAAGCGCCGACCATGCCGTTTGACATCGGCGGTCTTGGCGGCGGTCAGGTCGGCATGATCAACCTCAGCGAAATGTTCGGGAAAATGGGCCAGCAGCAGAAGCGGCGGAAGCTGAAGGTGCCCGCCGCCCGCGAGAAGCTGATCGAGGAAGAGGCGGACAAGCGCCTCGACGAGGAGGAGGTCTCGCGCGAGGCGCTCGCCAACGCCGAAGCCAATGGCATCGTGTTCCTCGACGAGGTCGACAAGATCGCGACCTCGGACGTGCGCGGCGGCTCGGTCTCGCGCGAGGGCGTGCAGCGCGACCTCTTGCCGCTGATCGAGGGAACCACGGTCGCGACCAAATATGGCCCGGTGCAGACCGACCATATCCTGTTCATCGCCTCGGGCGCCTTCCATGTCGCCAAGCCGTCGGACCTGCTGCCGGAATTGCAGGGGCGGCTGCCGATCCGGGTCGAGCTCAAGGGCCTCACCGAGGCGGACTTCGTGGCGATCCTCAGCGATACCGAGGCGAGCCTCATCCGGCAGTACAAGGCGCTGCTGGCGACCGAGGGCGTGACCCTGGAGTTCACCAGCGACGGCATCGGCGCGATCGCGCGGATCGCGGCGGAGGTGAATGGCGAGATCGAAAATATCGGCGCGCGGCGGCTGCAGACGGTGATGGAAAAGCTGCTCGAGGACGTGAGCTTCGACGCCGAGACGCGGAGCGGCGAGACGGTGACCATCGACGCGGCGTTCGTCGATACGCAACTGGCGGCGATCGCGCGCAACACCGATCTCAGCAAATATGTGCTGTAGGCCGGCAGTCCCGCCGGGAGCGGGGCGCGTTGCGATTTGCGAGGCTACGGCCTAGACAGCCGGCAACCGACTCAGCAGGACCGCCTTATGGCCGAAAAGATCGCCATCGCTTCCGACCATGCCGCTATCGAGATGAAGGCGGCGCTCGTCGCGTGGCTGCGCGACGCCGGGCATGATGTCGTCGATCTCGGGCCCGAAACCACCGAGTCCGTCGATTATCCGGATTACGGCTACAAGCTGGCGCAGGCGATCGCCTCGGGCGAGGCCACCCGCGGCGTCGCGCTTTGCGGCTCGGGCATCGGCATCTCGATCTCGGTCAATCGCCATCCCGCCTGCCGCTGCGCCCTGGTGTCGGACAATCTCTCCGCGCGCCTTTGCCGCGAGCATAATGACGCCAATGTCATCGCGATGGGCGCGCGGCTGATCGGCATCGACACCGCCAAGGATTGCCTGGCGGCCTTTCTTTCCACGCCGTTCGGCGGCGGCCGCCATGTTCGCCGTGTCGAAAAACTCAGTAACCCAGTCACCAGCAGGCAGACAGCATGAGCAGCAGACCCGCCACCGTCAGCACCATCCGACCCGAAGGCTTCTTCACCAAGGGCCTGGCCGAAACCGATCCCGAAATCGCCGGCTGGATTGCCAAGGAGCTTGGTCGCCAGCGCGATAAGATCGAGCTGATCGCCAGCGAGAACATCGTCAGCAAGGCAGTGCTGGAGGCGCAGGGCTCGATCCTCACCAACAAATATGCCGAAGGCTATCCTGGCAAGCGCTATTACGGCGGCTGCGAATATGTCGACGAAATCGAGACGCTGGCGATCGAGCGGGCGAAGAAGCTGTTCGGCGCCAATTTCGCCAATGTTCAGCCCAATTCGGGCAGCCAGATGAACCAGGCCGTCTTCCTGGCGCTTCTCCAGCCGGGCGACAGCTTCATGGGCCTGGACCTCGCCGCCGGCGGCCATCTCACCCACGGCTCACCGGTCAACATGAGCGGCAAGTGGTTCAAGCCGATTCCCTATGGCGTGCGGCCCGACGACCACCTGATCGACATGGACGAAGTTGCCCGCATCGCGCGCGAGAATAGGCCGAAGCTCATCATCTGCGGCGCCACCGCCTATTCGCGTTTCTGGGATTTCAAGCGTTTCCGCGAGATCGCCGATGAGGTGGGCGCCTATCTGCTGGCCGACATGTCGCACTTTTCCGGTCTTGTCGCCGGCGGCGTGCATCCGAGCCCGGTGCCCTATGCGCATGTCACCACCACGACCACGCACAAGTCGCTGCGGGGTCCGCGTTCCGGCATCATCCTCTCCAATGACGAGGACATCGCCAAGAAGATCAACACCGCCGTCTTCCCAGGGATGCAGGGCGGCCCGCTGGTCCACATCATCGCCGCCAAGGCCGTCGCCTTCGCCGAAGCGATGAAGCCCGAGTTCAAGGCCTATGCCAAGGCTGTGGCGGAAAACGCCAAGGCGCTTGCCTCTTCGTTGCAGGAACAGGGGCTCGATATCGTTTCCGACGGCACGGACAACCACCTGATGCTCGTCGACCTTCGCCCCAAGCAGGCCAAGGGCAAGCATGCCGAAAAGGCGCTGGATCGCGCTTCCATCACCTGCAACAAGAACGCCATACCGAACGATCCGGAAAAGCCCTTCATCACCTCTGGCATCCGCCTCGGCACGCCAGCGGGCACGACGCGCGGCTTCGGCGTCGCCGAGTTCCGCCAGATCGGCCAGCTGATCGCCGAAGTTGTCGATGGCCTCAGGAAGAACGGCGAGGAAGGCGACGCGCAGATCGAGGCGGCCGTGCGCACCCGGGTGGAGGAGCTTTGCGCGCGTTTCCCGATCTACGAGGGGATGTAAGGTTTGCGTTGCCCCTTTTGCGGACATGAAGACAGCCAGGTGAAGGACAGCCGTCCCACCGAGGACGGCGCGTCGATCCGCAGGCGGCGGCAGTGCGAGGCGTGCGGCGCGCGCTTCACCACCTTCGAGCGCATCCAGCTCCGCGAGCTGACCGTGCTCAAGAAGGAGGGGCGGCGCGAACCGTTCGACCGGCAGAAGCTTGAGCGGTCGGTGGCGATCGCCTGCCGCAAGCGGCCGATCGATCCGGCGCGGCTGGAGCGGCTGGTCTCGGGCATCCAGCGCCAGCTTGAAACCTCGGGCGACAGCGAAATCCCGGCCGATCGCATCGGCGCGATGGTGATGGAGGGGCTGAAGGGCCTCGATCCGGTCGCCTATATCCGCTTCGCCTCGGTCTACAAGGATTTCACCGAAGCCAGGGATTTCGAGGAATTCGCGGGCTCGGTGAACGAGGCCGGCCAGGGGTGACACAGCCCGCCATCGTCCTCGTCCGGCCGCAGCTTGGCGAGAATATCGGCAAGGCGGCGCGGGCGATGCTCAATTTCGGGCTCACCGACATGCGCCTTGTCGCGCCCCGCGACGGCTGGCCCAATCCGGCTGCAGGCCCGGCCGCGAGCGGCGCGGACGTCGTGCTGGCGAATGCGCGGGTGTTCGACAGCCTCGCCGAGGCGATCGCCGATTGCCATCATGTCTATGCCACCACCGTCCGCAAGCGCGGCGTGACCAAGCCGGTCGTGACGCCTGAAGAGGCGGCGCGCGCCATCCATGCGGAGCCCGAGCGGTCGGCGATCCTGTTCGGCCCCGAACGCTCCGGGCTTGAAACCGATGACGTCGCGATCGCGCGGACGATCATCACCGTGCCGATCAATCCCGAATTCGGATCGCTCAACCTCGCCCAGGCCGTCATCCTTGTCGCCTATGAATGGTCGAAGGGAATGGGCCTAGCCCAGCCGCCCGTGACCGACATCGATCCACCCGCCGCGCAGGAAGACCTCGACGGCTTGATCGACCAGATGGAGACGATGCTGGAAGGCGCCGGCTATTTCTATCCGCCCGATCGCATGCCGACGGTGAAGCGCACGCTGCGTTCGCTGCTGACCAAGCCCCGCTGGAGCGCGCAGGAGGTGCGCACCATGCGCGGCGTGCTGAGCACGCTCGATCGGCCGCGGCCGAGCAGGGGCGGCAGCGGCGCCGAGTCCTGATCCGGCGCCGGTAAGCCCGGCTCTTTACGCGAAGGTCAGGCTGTGCTTACCTTCACCCATGTCAATTATGGGGAAGATACGAAAATGCGTGTCTTGTTGATGTCGATTGCGGTCCTCGGCCTGTCAGTATCGAGCGCGGCGCGCGCCGAGGAGACGGCTTCAGCTTCAGAAGCGCCACCGAAGAAGCAGAAGCTCGTCTGTCAGACGGTTGCTGAAACCGGTAGCCGGCTGCGTACCAAGAAAACCTGTCATACCCGAGAGGAATGGGAGGAACTGCGCCAGGAGATCCGCACCGTGACTGAGCGGGTTCAGTCCAACCGCCCGACCTTCGGGAACTGATAGCCGCCGTTTGGCTTGACTCCTCCGGCACGCGTCGTCATAGACGCGCCTTCGCAATTGGCCCCGCACCCCTGGTGAAGCGGTGGCCGCACTGGACGATGGGTCCATTGGTGCGAGCCCAGGGATGAAGCGCGGCAACCGCCGCATCCAGCAAATTGAAGGATGGAATATGTCGAAGCGCAGCAGCGCCAAATACAAGCTCGACCGCCGGATGGGCGAAAACATCTGGGGTCGCCCGAAGAGCCCGGTCAACAAGCGCGAATATGGTCCCGGCCAGCACGGTCAGCGCCGCAAGGGCAAGCTGTCCGACTATGGCATTCAGCTGAAGGCGAAGCAGAAGCTGAAGGGCTATTACGGCGACGTCACCGAAAAGCAGTTCAAGAAGGCTTATACCGAAGCCTCGCGGATGAAGGGTGACACCTCGCAGAACCTGATCGGCCTGCTCGAGCAGCGGCTGGACATGGTGGTCTATCGCGCCAAGTTCGCGCCGACCATTTTCGCCGCACGCCAGATCGTCAACCACGGCCACATCCGCATCAACGGCACGAAGTGCAACATCGCTTCGGCGCGGGTGAAGCCGGGTGACGTGGTCGAGCTGGGTCCCAAGGCTCGCGAGATGGTGCTGGTGCTCGAGGCGCAGAGCCTCGCCGAGCGCGAGATTCCCGATTACATCGCGGCCGACGGCGCCGCGAAGATCACCTACACCCGCATCCCGAAGCTGGACGAGGTGCCCTATCCGGTGAAGATGGAGCCCAATCTGGTCGTCGAGTTCTACTCGCGCTGATCCGGTCCGGATTTTTAGAACACGAAAAACCCCGCTGGCGACAGCGGGGTTTTTTGTTGGTCCGGCGATGTCTTGGGCGGAGGTTTTAGCTCGTCTCCTCGCGGGCCTTGGCGATTGCCTTCTTGAGTTCGTCATAGCCGACCGCGCCCGACAGGATCTGGTTGCCGACCACATAGCTCGGCGTGCCGGTGAGGCCGAGCGCGCGGCCGAGCTCGAGATTCTTCTGGAGTTCCTTCTGGAGGTCCTTCGAGCCGAGATCGCTGGCGGTCTGTATCTCGTTCATGCCCGCCGACCGCACGGCGCCGATCATCGCCTGGCGGCTGGGGCGGCCCTGGCTGAACATCGCGTCGTAATAGGTCTTGTAGCGTCCCTGTTTCGCCGCCGAGAGGCTGGCCATCGCTGCTTCCTGGCTGGCTTCGCCCAGCACCGGGAAATCGCGCCACACCACCTTCAGATCCTTGTCCTCGGCGAGCAGCCGCTTCACGTCGCCGATGCTCGCCCGGCAATAAGGGCAGGCATAATCGAAGAACTCGACGAGCACGACATCGCCGTCCTTCGCCCCGGCCCAGGCGCTGCCGAACGGGGTTTCGATCGCCTCGCGGTTGCTGTCGAGCAGCTTCGCGACCTCGCGCTGCTGGAGGCGCTGGATCGCCTCCGGAATGATCTCGGGATGCTCGAGAATATAGTCGCGGACCACCGCCTCGATCGCGGCGCGATCGCCGGAGGGGAGCCTCGCGGAGGGTTCGCTCCGCCACTGGATGAAGCCCCAGACGCCCGCCGCCACGAGGAGGAGCGCCGCCAGCCCGGCGCCCCAGCGCAGGCGGGGATCGGTCTTCAGGCGGCTGAGGATTTTTTCGCGGGAGGAGGGCGTGGCGGTCACCGGCGCTTTCGGTTCTCTTCGACTTCGGTGCGCGACACCATGGCGATATCCTGCGCGCGAATCCAGTCCGGCGTTCCGGTTTTCAGGCCGCGCATCGCCAGTTCCGAATTGGCGAGCGCGCCGGGGGCGTTGCCTTCCAGATTATAGCGCTCGGCGGTCGCCAGCGCGGCGCGCGGCCGGTCGCCCTCGCGGTCATAGACGACGCCGAGCTGATACCAGGCGAAGGGGTTCTCATTGTCGCGCGCCACGGCGTTCTTGAGCAGCGTCTTCGCTTCCCCGAAATAGGACGGATCCTCGGTCGCGATCAGCGCGTGGCCGAGCAGGGCCGCGATCATCGGCTGACCGCGCGAGCGTTTGACCGCTTCGCGCAGCGGCGGGATCGCGTCGACCGGCTTGCCCGATTCGAGCAGGATCTGGCCCTTCAGCTCGAGGAAATAGGGATCGTCCGGACCGCTGGCGAGCAGCGCATCGACTTCCTTCACCGCGCGGTCCGGATAGGCCCCCTTATGATAGGCATAAGCGCGGGCATAATGGGCCGGCACGCTGCTATCGGTTTCGGGGTAGAGGGCAAGGGTGCGTGGCGGCTCCTCGACATAGCCAGTGAGCTTCGCCTTCACCCGCTCGAAGCGCAATTCGAGGGCGGGGTCGACCGGCGCGTTCCAGCTCGGCGATGTCTGATAGGTATTTTCCAGCGCGGCGATGCGTTCGCTGGTCAGCGGATGGGTGCGGCCGTAGCTGTCGTCCTGCGGGATCGCGAGGCGATATTCCTGGTTCTGCAGCTTGCGGAAGAATTCGAGCGATCCCTTTCCGGTGATCCCCGCCTTGGCGAGATAGGCGGCGCCCGCCTGGTCGGCGGAGCTTTCCTGGGTCCGGGTGAAGGCCAGGAACTTGCCCATCGCCGCCTGCTGGCCGCCAGCCATGATCGCCGCGCCTGCGTTTCCGGCGCCCGCGGCGATGGCCGCCGCGCCGAGCAGCAGCGAGATGATCGAGATGCCGGTCGCCGCCTTCACGCCTTCGCCGAAGCGGATGATGTGGCCGCCCGCGATGTGGCCGAGCTCGTGCGCGATCACGCCCTGCACCTGGTTGACGTTGTCGGCGGCCCGGATCAGCCCGCTGTGGATATAGACGACCTGACCGCCAGAGACGAAGGCGTTGATCGACGGATCGCCGATCAGCACGATCTTCACCGAATGCGGATCGAGCCCGGCCGCCTCGATCAGCGGCTTCGAGATCTCGTCGAAAAAGGCCTCGGTTTCGGCGTCGCGCAGCAGCGATTGCGCCGCGGCCGGGCGCAGCATCAGCGATGCGATCGCTACTGCGGCCAGGGTCGCGCGGAGCAGCCGGACGATGAGTGCTGTCATCCGGTCACCCTGCCGGGGGTCGGCTGAACCCCGGCTGAAGCGGCGAGCGGGAATCCGCATGGGGGCACTCGCGTGTCCCACAAGCGGATTCCCCGTTTGCTCGCAAGCGGCCGGGGCCTCAGGCGCCGAAGGTGCGCTGCCACCAGCCGCGACGGGGCGGGCCGGCTTCCTCCTGGGAACCCTCCGCGACCGCTTCGGCGGGAGTCGGCGCTTCGGCGGCTTCCGCAGGAGCGGCTTCCACACGCGCAGGCCGTTCGACGGCTTGCGCCGCCGCGCGGCGCTTGCGGGCCGGCTTGGCGGGAGCGGCCGCCTCTTCCGGCGGGGCCGCTGCGGGCTCCGCCTCCGCGACGACCGCCTCGGCCGCCTTCTTGCGGGGACGGCGCGGCTTCGGCGCGGGCGCCGCGGCAGCCTCCGGTGCCGCTTCGGCAGGGGCTTCCGCCACCACCGCCTCGGGTGCTACTGCGGCTTCCGTTTCGGCAGCAGCCTTGGCGGTGGGTTTGCGCGCGCGCGGACGGCGCCGGGTCGTGGGCTTTTCCTCCGCCATCGGCTCGGCAGCGGCGGTTTCGGGCGCCACCTCGGACGGCGCTTCCACCTCGGCTGCGGCCTCGGGCGCAGCCTCGGCCTCACCGGGCGCTGCGCCGGCCTCGCCGGGTTCACGGCGGCGACCGCGTCCGCCCCGGCGGCTGCGCCGCCGGCGCTTGCGGGCCTCGCCGCCTTCTTCAGCGTGCGCCTCTTCCTCCGGTTCGCGTTCGCCGGCTTCCGCTTCGGCCTCGGCGGCTTCGGCACCC
>Ga0153916_10001615_pt1 | contig 16281 bp, 12 predicted proteins | sample Opewatmetagenome_FD_109642 | JGI IMG/M metagenome (GOLD analysis project Ga0153916, IMG submission 109642) | Freshwater wetland microbial communities from Ohio, USA - Open water 3 Core 3 Depth 4 metaG | ecosystem: Environmental > Aquatic > Freshwater > Wetlands | place: USA: Ohio, Lake Erie...
CACTGGAGCCTACGTAATACACTTTCCCAGATGTCTCCTGGTTGTATTGTTCTACCCTTCTATTGTAATCGTCTAATCTGCTTTCATACTCTTGCCGTTGCTGTTTATATTGCTGGTAGAATGTATATTCGGCGGACTTGGCTACGTCGGAGCTAACTAGTCCGTATTCCTCTCCTAACTGAACATAGGCTATCTTGTCATGGTCAATATCGGAGTTGTAGTTCTCTTCAAGGGAGGGAACAACCACTTCCAATCCACCGCCAGTGCAATCCAAGAAAACTAAGCCCCTGTCCACCGTATAGAAAGCATTCAAGGCGTGTCCCTTACTGTCATCTACAAAGTCAATGGCAACCCAGGCAGCTCTTATTCCTTCTTGCTCGGCGTTATTGTGTAATGTCTCAGCGAAATCCCCGCACGTGTATACGCCCTCAATATAAGCCTGGTCATCCGTATCGTCAGCTAGCACAAATTGCAGCAACTGCTGCCAGGTTGGGTCGGCAGCACTCTGGCTATTGGTCAGGTTGACACTAGTATCGGGCAATCCTTTTGAATAGTGAGGTTGTTTGTTGTAGTATATGTCCAAGTTGCTCGTATTTCCCCTGACTGCCTCCTTGATGGCCAGGGTTTCCTTCGTCTCAGTAATCACAAGACTCACTGGAAGCTTAAGGGGCGTATTCCTTGCCTCGAGGGCGGAGATGGTAATAGTGGTAGAGTGTTCACCAGGATACATTCCTGAAATGTCTACCGACAGAGTTATCGGTGTTTCTTCATCTGTGGTGCCATCGGCTGGTTCTAGGTTGAGCCACTGAGCATCACTGATTGCTGACCAACTCACTGCTCTTCTGCTACTCCCTATCTCCAGGGTCTGTGTGGGAGGTTTTAGCCCGTTGACTACCGTAAATCCAAAATCCGGTGGATTTGCAGACAAAGAAGGGGTAAAAGGATCAACAGCGATAATAAGCATTACAATCGCAAATATGCAGGCTAGGGTAATACCAACTATCTTTGGAGCCCTGCGTCGTTTCTTCTGGGTCTCATAAGGAGTCCGATCCACGTACAAGGAGCCATAACTTGGTTCAGATTCACTATACACATATCGCTCATGAGGTTCATAGTTGCCAGTGCTAGCTTCCGAACGGGATTTCTCTTTGCTGTGCATTGCCGTTTCGTGAGATGGAAATTCGCCCTTCCTCTTTACCAGTAGTATGACTGCTGGTATCCCAAAGAAAGGGAACAGTATGGAACAGATTGCGCCAGCCAGTGCCCACCGATAATGCACCCTCTTCAATGCCATGATACCGCCTATCACAGCTACAAATAAGGGCAGGGAGGCTAGCACTCCATGAACATGCAATTCATGAAGAATTGCTATCAATAGACTACCACCTATGAGTCCACCTGTGATCGTCAAGATACCTGCCGCTATTCTCATTCTATCCCTCCCCTTTACTTGATACTAGCTGGTGAAACCTCCATAAGCTGTGATATATCAGTAACCGTTGTATTCTGACCGACAGCTAGTCTCCTCGCCAGTCACCAATGTCTGGTCTAACCAATTTTCAGTTTGCTGAGTCCCCATGCACCTAGGGGCTTCCCCTTTTCTTGTTTTGATTTGCCTATGGCATTTTGCGTAAAGAGCTACCAGGTTGCTTATTTTGTTATCCTTTGAGTCGCCATCTTTGTGGTGGATACGCCCTCCACTCTTAATAGACACGCCACACTTCTTACACTTCCAGCCCTGTCCTCTCTTTACTAGGTCACTTTGGTCTTTGGTTAATCGTGACATATATCATGCCTCCCACTAGTTCATTTGGTTCATGCTGGCGTACTCATCATCCCCAGCATACATTGTAATCGTAGTGGTCGCACTTGCCGAGGAATTGCGTGCTACCGTTTGTTTGGTGGTTATCTCGTTGTTAGAGATTTCGCTATAGGTAGGTGTAGTATCAGACACCGCTGACGCAGATGACGCAGCTAGTATCACTACCAGAACCACGAGAACAATTAAGGGGAGTAGCCTCTTCACTTCAAGCCCCTGGCATGCCAAGTTGCCACGCCATCCCTCCTCTCATTTATTGATAATGCAGGAGATAATCGAGCAAACTTACGTTCTTGAAGCGGGTTTCCTGGCGCTGCTTTGAGACAGTCCTTTGCTTCTCCACCTGCCTATACTTGGTTGCTGTCCTCTCCTGCTCTATTTTTTTTGTGTCTGCTGTAATGTTGTAAGTCCAATCTCCAAGTTCATCGGCAAGACATTGTCTTACTCCGACTTCCCCGGGTGCTAAATCAAGCTTTCCCTCTGGGAACATATCATGCTCCCACGTTGATGGGTAAGGGTTATCTCCTTCAAAACTTGGCTCCTTAACGGAGATTGATACCCAGAATGTCCCCGCAACCGTATCCATATTTTTCACCTTTACACAGGCAAATGTAAGATATTCACGCCTAGTTCTCTGTTCATATTCCCACGAATGCGCACTTGTACCCATGTTCACCTGTGTGATGTGGGTCAGAGTGCCTTCTTCTTGTCTAACATATGAATCAAACCAATAATCTAATGGCACAACCTCGGTGTAGTTTTCCGTAACTTCATACGGCTCATTCTCGTAGTACGTCTCTGTGTCTTCATAATCAACCGTGATGGCATAAGCCACTTCCTTCATGGGAACGAAACAAACGACAAGAGCAATAGCGACAACTATGACAATACTAATTACTACCTTCTTCATTCTAGCCTCCTCTCTACTCCGAGACAGTTCCTGCTTATCCCTCGTTCGAATATATCATATGGCGACTAGCAGGCCCTGTCAATACGTCTCAAGGATGCACTGAGATAAAGTCTGAGGATAGCTTGAGACTTTAGAAGATTGAACATTCCGCTATATTGTTGTCTGTAACTAAATATGTTGGTCCTGGACAGTTGGATATTTCAAAAAGAGACCGTTGGTGGTAGGATTGCTCCTGTCCTCGTGGCTTCCTTTCGAAGTAGGGGAACAATCTACTATAGTAAGGCGGGGTCAAAGGTGAGCGATATCAACGCCAAATCACGCGGAAAAGCGCCGATTCCCCAAGAGTATTGGATAGGACAAGAATTAGATTGGGGAGCGCCTTTCGTACCTGTTGACTTGCGCGTGGAGGTTCCGTTTTGGATTATGGTTCCAGACTGTGTTCAAGAAGTTGACGTTAATGGTTATATATTCAGTGTGGAGATTAAAGATAGCTACGTAGAGCTATATGCCGGAGTGGTTTTTGATTCCCGGGTTAGCTGTGTCTATTTTGGGCCTCCTAAGAAGCTCGACCCAGAAGTTGAGAATGCCATAAAGGAAAGTGGTGCGCCCGTTTTGAGCCGCAAATGCAAAACTGTTCTTCTCGTACATTCGGCTTGTAACAAAGATGTGCTTGCAGCGGCTAAGCGGGAAGATAAAGGCACGCCCGCAGCAGAACTCTACCTTAGGTCATTCTGCGCAGCTCATATCGAAGTCGTCAATCGTTTGATAATGCAATATAGGCTTTCAACCTATGACCTTTTTTCTTACGAGGTTAGCCCGTGGGATGTCCCTATCTGGTTTATAGGCTCTGGGGGCGATGCTCTCAGAATAGTCCTCCAAGATTACCGTGCCTGGGACGAAAAGCCACCTATACATAGCAGCATGACTGACAAGGGAGCAGAACGCTACAAGCTTATTGAAGCAACCGAGTTGCAGTCGGCGATGAGTGACGAGGCGAGTGCAGGAGAGCATGAATTGCTGGATGCGTTGAATTTCATAGAACGAGGAGACTATTCCGGTGCGGTGAGGAGGATTGTCACAGCTATTGAGGCACAATTAGAATCAGTCCTTCGCGAGGAGCTTTTGAAAATTCATCCGGCAGCAGAAGTGGAAGAGAAGCTAAGAGCTTCAGAGAATGATTTCCCGGGCAGACTGCGCCAATATCAGAAGCTCAGCAATAGAAAACTATCAATAGCCCTAGAGAAAGAATTGGAGACCACACGAGCTATCAGACACTCAATTGTTCATAATGCATACCGGATTTCTTTTGGCCGACAGGGGCAGGCAAGAAAATCTGTAGATACCGGGCGGTGGGTCTTTAATTGGCTTGAGAATCAGCCTACCCGAGCGGATGCAAGAGAAAAACGGATAGGCAAGCGAACTCTTGGAAGTTACGTTGGGCTATTCGGTACAGAGATTACCCCAACAGGAGTAATTGTACATAAACCGCTACCATAAGATCATGCCGGCCTACTTTGAATAGAAGTTTAGTGGACAATTTGAGTGGTCGTTGAACAAAACCGAGTATTGTGCAATCCAGCTTAGAAGGTCAGGTCTTGGCGACATTATGCCTGATTTGTAGCATGCTTCATTGGTATGGTACTGTTGAAATTCGATGCAGTTTTGCTTAATCCCACATTGAGGGACTGTTTTGCATGACGGAATCAAGATTCCATAAACCAGAAATTATCAGGTTCGCGAGCCTTCTATCTGTGGCTCGAAAACCGAGTGACCTTTCGATGGCTGAGGCAGTATTGGGTAGAGATTCCTACGGAATCGACGCATTGGTTTCATTTCCGTTTTATGAAGCAGGCTCCTATTTTCCTTCATTCACTATCCCCTCGACCTTGCAAAGAGAATATATAGTTCCATGTTTGTGTCACCCATATGTGTATTTTATAAACCATGAACCACTGATACGCCCTTCGTTGCGAATAGATTACACCGTTACTTTCGATACAAATTTCGCCAGTTACGTCAACAGATTCGTAAGAGGAGAATCGCTAAAAGGGCAGCAAGATGAATTCATGCGTGTTATTAATGATGTTCTAGATCACGACTTGAATTTTGACTCGTCATTCTACTTTGTAGAAAACATTAAGAAAGCACATCCGATTGCATTAAGAATCAAAGGTCACGGACCGGATTCGCCACAAATGTTTTGGGAATTACTGGATGAGGGTTTTAGACATAACATCGTCAGCCTCGAACTGTTCCGAGGCGTTGATTGCGGTCATTATCGCAAAACACGCGAACTCAAGTTTGATGTGAATATAGTTGAGGCGGTTAGAAAGTCAGTTGGTTTCACACACTGGTTCTACGCGTCAACGGAAGGCCAGCAGCTAATCAGCGATTTTTCCTTCATACAGAAAGTAATACTCCTACAATTGCTGGGCATCCTCAGGGTTCAATTCTCATCTAGCCGGGGAGCAAGAAATAAGATAAAGGAATTCTTGGAGCTTGTGCAAGAAAAACTGGTCTATTCTGACCGAGAAACGATTGTCGCTCACAAATACTTCAAGGATCGCAAAATGCTCCCATTACTTGAAAAGGTCAATAGGGGAGGAGTTCAAAGACGCTTAATGGAGAAAATCGACAATTTGGCTTGGGATATGACTGCGCCGTGGTGGATGGAAAGGATGGCCGCGCTCCAAGATGCAGGCGATTATACGGTCCCGTTTTTTCTGACCTTTGACCAGAAACTCCGCCAATTAATCAAGTGCTATCCAGTCAAAGCAGTAATCATTGATCGTAGGTCGGGTGGAGTACTATCAATTCCCGAATTGAATACACGCGAGTATTTTGTCAAGGAAGGCTGCAAGGACATAATCACAAGCTTCTTTTCGGAAGAGAACCAACGGCAGCGTTTTTCAAGAGAAGTGCCAACGCTTGAAATCCTGTCAGACATGGTAAATTGTGAGTACCGAGAGTTGAGGGCAATTCTCGGCCTCAATGCTGAGGATTTGACGAGTTAATCTGGGACATAATACCTAGTCTGCAGTAAGCCTACCTGACACGGTATCTATGGAATTCGTATCACGATGGAACGGACTGCACAGTAGTCAGAATTGTTACCTTGAGGTTATTGCTTCAGCCGCCAAAAAATGCACTCGTATAACTCCATCAATATCCGATTGACGACCATCATCTTGTAGGCCTATACTTAGGCAAATATGCGCGAGAGGTTAATAAACTGGCATGCCGTATGAGCGTACACAACAAATTGAGCAGCGATTCAAAGAGACAGTTGCGTTGATCAGTAAGAAGAGACTGAATGCAAATCAACTGGCTTTGGAACTGGAAGTCTCACTTCCCACGGTACAGCGCATTATTGCGGAATTAAGGAAACGTGGTTATAGAATCCGGTCTGTCCGCGATGAATCTGGTTGGAGATATGAACTCGCCAGTGGTCTGAAAGGATAGCTAAACGGGGAGATTAGAATTGTCACCTGTAAATGAGAGGCAGTGGCAAGGCAGGGTTCTTCAGTGGACAAGTGAATTGCTGAAGAAGTACTCTGATTTGCCCTTCAGCAAGGTTGACCAGGAGTTTGAGGTTCTGGTCGATGGCAAGACACGCCGATTCAATGACCTGACCCTATTTGATAAACAAGGCAAACCAGTCTGTGTATTTGAACTCAAACTTCCAGACAGAAGTGATGGGCGCTCACCCAGATATCTGCCAGTTGTTACCAAGACTCATGATACCGCCGATGCCATGGGTGCCGACTACTTTGTCACTTGGAACGTTAACAGCGCAGTCCTCTGGAAGACTTACATCCCGGGCAGGGCACCTTACGAACGTTCTTTGATTCAGTATCCGTCCATTGCTGCCATTCACTCTTCGGAGGCTCTTGACCTTCCAGATGTGGAAGCGGGACTCAGGAAATGGGTGGAAGACTTCCTGCAGGCGTTTGCCCGCATCATCACTGGCGTTGTCCTTGCCCCACCACAACCACTGGATGAAGGATTCCTCCAGTCCATCCAGAGTTATTTGGACCCCCTCTTGGTAGGGCTAGTAGCCGCTGAACTTCAAAAGCACTATAAGGGTGACCGCATGTTCGCAAAGGGCCTGAGGGAATGGGCAGTTCAGGACCAAGGATGGACCTGGGACGATAGCCCACAAGCTCTTCCTGAGAGTCTTTCTCGAACCGCCCGGCTAGCTTGCTCTATGCTAGTCAACAAGGTTGTATTCTACGAGGCCATGCGCAAGGTTTACCAAGGGTTACCAGCTTTAAGTGTGCCTACCACCATCAAGACGGGAGAGCAACTGCGTACCAGATTCAGTGAAATCTTTGCAAAGGCAATGAAGATAGACTACGAAACTGTCTTCACTGAGGAACTAGTAGATGCGATTCCATTTGTGTCTGATGAAGCAGTAGAACTGTGGCGGGAAATGGTAGAAGACGTGGAACGGTATGACTTCACACGCTTTGGTTATGAGGTAATCGGTCGCATTTTCGAGCGACTAATCGCACCTGACGAAAGACACAAACTAGGGCAGTATTTCACTCCCTCTTATGTGGTTGACCTCATTAACACTTTTTGCATCCAGAGCGTAGATGATGTTGTCCTTGACCCGGGGTGTGGTGCTGGCACTTTTCTAGTGAGAGCATACAGCCGACTGAAAAGGTTGGATTCGGGGAAGAATCACGAAGAGCTACTGGAGCAATTATGGGGTATAGATATTGCCCGCTATCCGGCTCATATGTCGGTCATTAATCTGGCGGCGCGTGACCTAGCATCCACCGAGAACTATCCCAAAATCATTCACGATGATTTCTTCAAGGTTTTCCCTCAGCGAAGTCAGTACGAATTTTATCGTCGCTCCTATAAGGTAGCCGGATTATCCACGGAAAAAGTGCAGACAGCCGTGCCTCAATTTGACGCTGTGGTGGGTAATCCACCCTACACTCGTCAGGAAGAGATGGAAGACCTTTTCCCCGGTCTCAAAGAGCGAGCTCATACTGCCATACAGAAAGATTGGAAATTGGTGGTGTCAAAGCGTTCCAGCATCTATGCCCTATTCTTCCTGCACGGAGCCGCATTCGTTAAAGAGGGCGGCTACTTAGGGCTGTTAACTCATAGCTCCTGGGTTGACGTCGATTATGGCAAATACCTGCAAGAGTTCTTTCTCAAACATTTCAAGATTGTCGCCATTCTCGAGCCCCAAGTGGAACACTGGTTTCCCGCAGTAGATGTTAATACCTCCGTAACTATTCTCCAGAGATGCAATCATAAGGCTGAACGTTCAAGTAACGTGGTCAGGTTTGTTCAGATGAAAGCTCCCTTGTTAGAGTTCTTGCCGAAGTATGGCGACGAGCAAGAGCGCATGGCTGCTTTCGCAAATCTGGTCGAACGTATTAAAGCCACTGATTCTTTGCGGGAAGATGGCCTATGGCGTATCTACCCAGTCAAGCAGTCTGACCTCTGGAACGAAGGGCTGGATGAAGAAGGCAAATTCTCTGGCTCCAAATGGGGCAAATACCTAAGGGCACCGGATATATTCTTTCACATACTAGAACGCGGTAAAGAAAAGATATTACAGCTACGAGACGTAGCAACCGTAAAACGTGCTTTTACTTCGGGTGCAAATGACTTCTTCTACGTCACGGACATAACGGAAGATGTATCAGAAGTTGAACTCAAACAATACGGTATTTCTCTCGCCAAGAAGAAACGGCTAAGGTTGGTTGAGTCCGGAGACGGTAACCGCTATGTAATTGAAGCCGACTACCTGAAACCTCTAGTGAAGTCAACCCGCGATATTAAGTCACTTACTATTGACGAGTCCATTACCAAATTCCGGGTGCTTATCGTTTCTGACGAGAAGAAGGCCTTGGTGGCCAAGCACGTCTTGAAGTATATCCGTGCTGGAGAAACACAGACTTTTGGTGTTGGGCCGCGTGCCGGAGTACCAGCTAAGAAGCCGAGTTGTGCCAGCCGAACTCCCTGGTATGCTCTGGATAAGACGAATATAGGCAAATTTCTTTGGTTTGCTCTCATTACGGATACTCATGCTGTGCCTCACAACCCTGGCGATTTCTTATCAGACAAGAGATTCTACAACGTGAATCCTAAAGATGCGGGGCAAGAGGAACTCATTTTTGGGCTGCTGAATTCTACCTTTACCTTCCTTTGTGCAGAATTCTGGGGCAGACAGTTTGCTGGCAGGGGCATAGACTCGATTGATATCACAGTTTATGAAGTAGCTCAACTGCCCTTCTTGAACCCAGAGTCCATTCCTGAGGAGATAGCCACCAAGATAGTTGATGCTGTACACAGGATAGCTGACAGGCCGATTTTGCCAGTACTGGAAGAGGTGAACCAGCCTGACCGCCAGGCTCTAGACGATGCAATTCTTGAGGCAATAGGCTTTGACGACCCAGAAGAGCGAGGAAAGGTTCTGTCAGAACTGTATGACGCTGCCTGCCGGCGAGTAGAGTCCCGTTTTGAGCGTGCCAGGTCTACCCAGCACCCGGGGGAGAGGAGACCTCGTCCCAACGCAGAAGCAATAGCTGAAGAACTGTTCAAAGAGCTAACTCCCAAGTTAGCCAGGAAATTCCCTGATGATTTCATGCCCACTGGAACAAAGATCAAGCTTATTCAGCTCGTAGAAGGTATAGGGGATTTTGAGCGGGTGACCTTTAAACAACTCAGGATTGACGGCAAGCTGATGGACTTCGAGAATCCAGATGAAGCTGAGTTCGTCCAGTTTGCTGTCCAGAGCGGAACTTCTGCATCAATAGCCATTCCAATCGATTTGAGCCTTCTGCATGACGTGGTAACCAGTTATAGGAGCTATTTGTCAGATCTGGCCAAACACATTGAGGAGCTTGCCTCGTCGCGGACGCAGGACCGAAAGCTAAAACAGCGCATTATTGAGGCATTGAGACAGAGGTTGGGCTTACGCTCATTACAGGCGGATAAAACGGCTAGGTTGATTTAGGCTGTCAGGTGAACCGATTTGGCTATTGAAAGACAAAGAAAAAGTAAGTTTGTAAGACTTTTCGATAAAACACCAGCCGGTGTGGTTTGCCCGCACTTCTATGAACTCATATTATCCAATGGCTGTCCATATGATTGTTCCTACTGCTATTTGAAACTGACATTTCGCGGTCAAACCGAACCCGTTCTTTTTCAGAACGGCTGGGAATCAGTGCGGTCCGAGATCGATAAAGTCCCTAGCGGTGTTTTTTCTACTGGTGAACTTGCTGATAGCTTGGCAGTTATACCGCCACTTCTACCCAAAGTTTTGGACTATTTTACAATTCAAGAGAATAAATTTCTGCTCATGGTAACAAAGAGTGTTAACACGACAGTGCTTTATGAGCACAAGCCTAGTATAAATTTTATATTGTCTTTTTCAGTAAATTCAATCCCGGCATCTACTCAATTTGAGGTAAGTGCTCCACATCCGATAAGGCGATTAGAAGTAGCAAAGCAGATGGCAGAACTAGGCTGGCGCGTACGTATCAGGCTGGACCCTATTATTCTTGAAACAGGTCTGGAGCACTATGAATTCATCTGCAAGCAGATAGCCGCCATAAAACCTGAGCGGGTTACCTTGGGTACCTTACGTCAATATCCTGGACTCTTTCGATTTTCGCCAAATGCACCACGTAGGGGATTAACTAAAGCGGCGGATGGTCGGATGAGGTACGCAGATTCACAAAGGATTAGCACCTATGAACAAATTGCTTCGTGGCTAGGATTTCAACCATCATTGTGTAAGGAGACTAGTGACGTCTGGGACAAGTTAGGATGGGAGTTTTACGGATGTAACTGCACTCCCTAGACCTGAGGAGGCTCTCTATTTGAATCCCTGTATAAGATGTAAAGCTGATAAGATCAAATATGAAGATGGGATATGTCCCTATATTTCTGGTGAAGATCATTTGCCCTTACGCTGTGTGGGCTTCTGGGCAAAAGAGAAATTGTACTATTTGGGGAGATACATGGCGGTGTTTAACGCTTCCATGAAAGACAAGTGGCCCAAAAGAGCATATATAGAGCTATTTGCGGGTCCAGGGCTTGGAATAATCAGAAATTCCGGCCAAATAACTAAAGGTTCACCATTGCTAGCCATTGAGCAAGCTGTCCCTTTTGGTCGCTCCGTGTTTGTAGACATTAATACAGAGGCGCTTTCAGCTTTAGAAAAGAGAGCAATGCAGCTAAGGCCGGGGGCAGTTATTAGGTTTATCCCCCGTGACTGTAATTCTGCCATCGATGAGATTAGAACAGGTATCGACAGTACCTACCTTGTTCTTACTTTTATTGATCCCACAAGTATGCAAGCTAAGTTCTCAACTATAAAGAACTTAACGCAAGGTCTCCGCATGGATTTGATAATCAATTTCCCTCTCCAGGCAATCAATAGATCATATACGTCTGCGTTGCAAGGGTACGAACAAAAATATGATGATTTCTTCGGTACGAAAGAATGGAAGCTTATTCTCAAAGGATACTCAGATTTTCGTAGCGTCGGTGCTAGGTTACTTGACCTATACAAGAATCAGCTTAGAGGTATCGGCTATGGGCAAATCAGCGACCTGACGGACGGAGAGAGCTCTGAATCTGGTGAGATCCTTGTCAGGGGGCCAAAGAATATACCGTTGTATTATCTTATCTTTGCTGGAAAGCATAAAATCGCATACAAGTTTTGGGACGAAATCCAAAAGATACGGGCGAATAGTCAACGGCGGCTTCTGTAACACTCTGCAGGATGAACATTTCGTCAATTTGTTTAATAAGGGCGTCAGCGATTGAAGCTGATCGGGCCCGTAACCCGGAGGTTGTTGGTTCAAATCCAACCCCCCCCACCAAGAAAGAGCTGAGGGGAGCGGTAACGCTCCCCATTCAATTTTAGGGCCAACTACTAAGTCGAATGGGGTCACAACACTCTACATTCAAGTATTTGATTAACAATTAGCCCAACAAATGCTGGCAACTTTCATTCAAGGCAATGCACCGCAAACAGCTACCTTACAGCCTAGTCTTTCAAGATTGGCTGCCTACCTTCGAATATAAACTGAGTAACTCATCCTCAAAATTCAGATCACGTTCGCCAGATGCAATCTCCCTTGCGGCACTTAGGTACTTACCCTTTGAGGCTTTTCCCAAACCAACGTATGCTTCAATGTCACCTCTACGTAGCACAAAGGTTCCCAAAGCTTCTAACTTCCTACACACCGTGTCCCTCTTATCACAGGAGGCGTTGGCAAAACAACATTGCTTCATAACCTCTTTGAGCTTCTCCGCCTTCTTATCACCATTTAGATTTGCTGTACTTGTTTCACGCATTAGCACTTGCTCAGCTTTGCGCCGGCATTGTTCAACTAATTGACTTAGATCTACATCGGAACTGAGTTCGTTTCCGGCCCCTTCCCAGAGGTAATCTACATCAACAATCGCCAAAACCTTGGGACAGACATATGCGAGTATATTCTTGAAACGAGTGACTCTATCTTTGCCTCCAATTTCTACTAGGGCGATATCCTTCAATTCCAGAGTAGTACTAAGGAGTCTCTGGAACACTGCCCTATGTAAATGCCGATCAGCCTCTCCTTCGACTAATATCACCGTATCCGCGAAGAATAAGTGAGCACTTCTTTGCAGGTTGAGAATCGTAAGTATGTCCCTTTCATTCTCTAGCATTTCCTCAGGTATTGGAATACCTACTTTCTTTGTTTCTTCGAGATTTGTTTCAGGGTCAGATACCTTATGCAATCTTACTAGCCCATGCAGCCGATTTGGTGAAAGTAGAAGCGGTGAATGCGTTGCGTATATCACCTGATTCGACCCTGAAATTGACTCTAGTGCATCACGCATCTGTTCTTGTGCTAGGGGATATAGGAACAGTTCAGGCTCTTCTATGAGAAGCATAAAAGGACGCCTTACGGCGTTTTCTGGACGCTCACGAAGTTCAAGTGCAAGCGCCCTAAGCAGACTCAGCAACAAGACTCTTTGGATTCCATGTCCCTGCCTGTAGTACGGCTTCCACAGAACTCCGTCGTGTATCAGTACGTCTACACCACCTAGAATCTGCTTGACGGAGGGCATCTGTATCTTCAGGCGTACTTTACCCATTGGGAAAGTCTCTTGCAGGAAAGTTGTAACTCTATGTTCGATTTCAATCAACGCTCTAACTCTCTGATCTTGTTCCCTGGTTGGGTCAGTGGGATCGGTTGAGACATTAAGCAACCTATTCGCAACTTCGTATGCTTGATCAAGCAGTGGTTGAGCTTGGGTTTCAACTTCATTGCTAATTTGACTCAGGATTTTAGTCAAGGAACTTGTAGTTCTACCAGACACTTCATCAGCGACATCTGCAAGTGGTTTTACATGTACGATTTCTGGAAGGATTTGCCGTAGTGCAGCATCAATTCCTGTTGGTGTATCGAAGACTCCAGTCGCAATATTTCGTATCTCTATCGGTGAAAGTTTTAGTTCTGTAGAGTTGCCGACCCGATGTACAGTAATAGACCCTTCATTGTCCGTTCGCTCTGCAATTCTGGGTCGATGTCGTGAGTCAAGTATGTCTAAGTATTCTCCTACACCAGAAAATTTGCCCTCAATCAAGAAATCGTTGTTCCAGTCAAAGAATTCCTCTCGTGTAACATCTTTGCTTGTCCCCTCCAGTAACATCGATATCGCATCGAGAACGTTAGTCTTGCCAGTATTATTCTGGCCGATTAGTATACTGAGGGATCGGAACGAGAATGTTTCCTCCTTTACAGAACGGAAATTATTCAATGTCAACTGAGACAAAGTAAGCATTTGTCTTTACTCTGCCAAGGCATACATTTCGTATCTGAGAACTTCTTATGAGTCTATCATACTCCGGTTGACCTATCAAATAAACTGATGGTTCCTTATAGTCATGACGAAAGCCAGTCCCCTTCTCAAGAACTGCTCAATTTTCTGATAGAGCTTCAAGATATCCTCAAACTTCACTGATTAGGTATGTCTCAGTACCGTTTCCAGGTTCTCCCAGCCATAACTCCGTAACCAAAAACCTCAGTTTTTCTCGGTCGCTAACTCGGGTGTTGTATAATTAAATCTCTAGAGAAGAAAGGTAACAGGAATGACTAAGCCGCGAGATGGATTATATGTATGGGTAACTTGGCTGTCAAAGCTGATGTCGGGGGAGGTGCAATGCCACTGGGGTGCGTGGTTTAAGACACATTATACTGGCTACAGAACGCAACCAGTTGATGCGCAACTCGCCAGCTGGACAGTGGAGCATAACCAATATCTCACCGAGTTAGTCAATGAGAGAAAAGCTTTGGGGGAGGTAACATACAAAGAAGACCAAAACAGATTTCGGGTAAGAAGAACTTCTGGTCTGGTGATAGCGGGCAAACCCGATTTGATAGCTTACAATAAAACCACAGGGCAATACATGGTGTACGATGTTAAAACAGGGAACCAGAGGCAGAGTGACATCATACAAGTTATGCTTTACTGTTATTGCCTACCATATGCATCCCCCATCTACAAAGGTAAGATGCTAGATGGGTGCGTGATATACAAGACGGACAGGGTGGAAGTGCCATCCAAGATGATAGACGACGCTTTTACCGAGAAGGCCGTCTATTTTCTGAACATAGTAGGGTCTTCCAATGCTCCTGACAAGTATCCGAGTTCTGTTGAGTGCGAATATTGTGACCTAAGTAGTGATGATTGTCCCGAAAAAATACTATCCAATGAGACTAGTGACTCAAAACAACCAGAGGGAGAAATACCACTGTAACACGTAGAAGATAACAAAAGGGAACGGCCATGGGGATTATTGATGAAATTAATGGCTTAGTTGCAGGTTGTAGTGCTGATGAGTCACTCGCATCTCTTCTTAAAGGAGTGATGGATCAAGAGCTCACAGAACAACCTGCTCCTATAGGGTACTACTACGTTACTCATTTGACTAATCCTGCTCAAACATATTTTTTGAGATTGTGCCCGGAAATAAGAAGACCTCCAACACTTGCTAGAAAACTTGCCCTGGGAAAACGGCTGCATAGTCTTGCTAGTGTGTGGTTTCGTACTCTCCCAGGTTTCGTTGTAGAAGAGGGGGCAGTTGATGGAGCTTGGGTGGGGTTGCTTGGTGTCCGCGGTAAAATCGATTATCGTGTGGGGGATTCAATATTTGAACTCAAGACAAAGGATAATCCACCTGAGACTCCAGACGAAATCATTTCATCCTATCCACAAGATTTAGAACAGCTAGCCTTTTATTCCATTATTCATCCATCTTTCCCTAAGGTTAACTATCTTGTTTTCATGAAGAATTCTTCCCCATTTAACCTAAAAGCTTTCACGGTGATAACCGAAGATACTGGTAAAATAAAGTCCGTTTTGAAAGCTAGGATGCGTGTGCTTGACAAATCCTTTGAGACCAAGGATCCCTCGATATTAGGCCGGTGTCGATACTACGAGCACGGCTGCCAGTTTCATATTGCTGGTTCTTGTTCGTGTGACAACGCTAAACCTTATGACATGAGTGCATTACAAACCTCAGTGCGAATCAATTTTGACGAAGAATTTACTAAGAAATTGGAAAACGTTAAAGATAAATATGGAGCTTCAGATACTTTTTCAGTATCGACAAAAGACATAATTGCCCCAAGAAAACACTACATGGAAGCGGTATCTGGTTTGGAGTCGCTGTACGAAGGAGATGAAAAAGATGAATACAAAGCATGTGCATGGGCATCAGTGAACAAGCTGAAAAGGCAGCATAAGATCGAATTAAGCAGATCGGAGAAGAAATCGTTGATTGAATCTCAACGCGAACAACGTGTAAGGATCGGTTTCCGATGGTTAAAACTTATGAGTTCTATTCATCCAGCGGGTGAGATTGTTCCCTATCTACTGAACATTAACCTTACACACAACCCTGCATGGGTATTAAATCCCTCAATGTATCATATTGCCGAGTTAGGGATAGTGTGTGCAACTTATGGCAAGGGCAAAGGACTGATAATTAGGGTTTGTCCTAATCTCAACAAATTAGTTCAAGTATTTCAGGTAACATATCAGAATATAGACCACATTCAACACATAGTCAAAGCAACTATTGACGGTTTAGAAAAAGCGGAACAAGAAGAGGATTTGCTATCTCTACCACCGTGTCCACAGTTCATGAATGATGATGGAAAATGTCCATTGATGCAAGAATGCCATTCTGGAGGGAAAGGCTGTACATAGTAAAGGCTGATTTTCTAGAATGTCTCAAAATATGGCCTCTCTCGGGCGCTTAGCCTGCTTCCCCATCACCCTCGACCTCACCTAGACATTCCCTCACCCCGCATACAAACCCACAATCCCGCGACATAATATATAGAGGAGGCTAACGGTTGACACAAATAGCCATCCCTGAAAACGTTGACTTTGTCAATAATTCGCAGGATTACCTATTCATCCCTCCGTAGCTTAATAGCCACACTATGTCGTTCAGGTTGGGGCTGCCCAATCAAATTGACGGCCTAAAGTACCAGGCCAGGCTTTTTCACGG
>Ga0153916_10001616_pt1 | contig 16280 bp, 16 predicted proteins | sample Opewatmetagenome_FD_109642 | JGI IMG/M metagenome (GOLD analysis project Ga0153916, IMG submission 109642) | Freshwater wetland microbial communities from Ohio, USA - Open water 3 Core 3 Depth 4 metaG | ecosystem: Environmental > Aquatic > Freshwater > Wetlands | place: USA: Ohio, Lake Erie...
AAGTGCAAAATGAAAAGTGTCACCGCACTTGGCACTTTGCACTTCTCAATCTACTCAACCTGCTGCGGTCCCGGGGACCGCCTACAGTTCCAGGAACTCTTCCACCGCTTCGCGGAGCACGGTCGGGTCCGGGTCGATAGTGGTCCAGAGGCGGAAATTGAGCACCGCCTGCTCGATGAACATCTCCAGGCCGTCGATCGTCGGGCAGCCCCGTTCGGAAGCCTCGTGGAGGAGCCACGTCCGCGGCGGATTGAAGGTCACGTCGGCGACGATCGTCTCCGGGGCGAGGCGGCCCAGGTCGAGCGCCAGCGGCTCGGCCGGGTCGCGCCCGTCCGGCGACGTGGCATCGACCAGGACCTGGGTCTCGGCCGGGACCTGGTACGGCTGGTCCCAAACCACCAGCGAGGCCGCGGTGGCCAGCTTGCCGGAGAGGAGCTCCACCAGCGCTCGGCCGGACGGCTCGCTGCGATTGACCACGACGATCTGGGCGGCCTTGGCCAGGGCGAGCTCGACGGCGATTGCCCGGGCCATGCGACCGGCCCCCACCAGCACGGCCCGCTTGCCCGCCGGATCGGTCCGCCGCCGCAAGGCCTCGAGGAAACCTCGACCCTCGGTGTTTTCGCCGACCAGCGCGTTTGCTTCGCGATAGACGCAAGTGACCGCGCCGGTCAGCTCGGCGGGCTGGGTGACGCGGTCCAAGCAGGGAGCGATCGCCTGCTTGTGCGGCTCGGTGCAGTTGCCGCCGCGGAAGCCCATCGCCCGCATCCCCCGCACGGCGTCGGCGAGACCCTCCGGGGAGATCTCCAAGGAGAGGTAGCGCCAGTCCAGCCCATGGTGGATGAAGGCCTGCTCGAACATGTACTGGGCAGGGTTTCCCGCCACGGGGAGGCCCAGCAGGGCCACGATCGGCTGCACCGAGGAGCTAGACACGTGCGAAGGACTCCGTTTTCTCGAAGCGCCCCTGCCCGGCGCCTGCAACGGTTCGGCGCCATCCAGGGGGCATTGTGGCGGGTGGCGCGGCCGATTGCAACGCCCCCCCGTTTGGCAAGGACCGATGGGCCGGCATTCCCGTGCCGATCCGGCTGGCAAGCCGCCGGGCCGGGGACATAATAGACCCATGAGACACGCCCGCGTGCTGATTCCGCTGTTGCTCCTGGCCACGGTGTTGATCGATCTGGCGGCGGCGGTGATGATAGCGCCGATTCGGAGTGGCCCGGTCGTTGCCTATTGGATGGTGTTCTTGTCCCTCCCGATGAGCCAGGTGGGCTTGCTGTCGATTTGGGCGGCGCTCGGCAAGGCCCCCGCCCCATGGCGCGCCGTGGGACTGGTCCTCCCGCTTGCCCTGTGGAGCAAGCTCATGGGAACCTTGCTCGACGGGCCGGGCTCGCCGTCCGCGACGGAGGAGAGCAGCCAATGGACGTTCTTCCTTCTGATGGAGGCCCTGGCGACGGTTGCCCTGCTGGGGATCGCGCGGGCGGCCGGACTGCAACGGACCTGCGTGGATGCAGCGGCACGTCCGCCCGATCCCCGGACGACCCGCCGGTTCCAGTTCTCGTTGGGGTACTTGTTCTCGTGGCTCACGGCCGCTGCGATTGTGCTGGCCGCGCTGGGCTACACGTTCCATCTCAGCCGTTTGGCCCTGGATGCGAGAGATTTCCGGAGCATGGTGATCATCGCGGCGGCCAACATCGCCCTGCTGCTGGCTGCGCTTCACGTCATGTTGGCACGATGTCGCCGGTTCATGCGCTGGCTGGTGGGGCTGGCAGGGCTGGTCGCCGTCGGCGGCCTGGTCTGGCTGCATTCCGACGGGGAGCCGGTGCGGTTGATCCTCGGCGCCGAGGCGGTCTGGCTGGTGGGATCGCTGGCGGTCGTGCGCGTGGCGGGCTATCGGCTGGTGTGGCAGAGGCCGTCAGACGCGCCGCAGCCGCCGGACTAGAATTAACAGCCCCAGCCCGCTCACGATCAGCACGCCCGCCGATGGCTCGGGGACCGGCGCAAAGGTGAGGTTGTCCATGGCGAAGTAGGCCGGATGGTCCAAGTACAGGTTGTTGTCCCAGCCGAACGACTTGTCCGATGCGTCTTCGTCCATGGCGAACTTCAGCGTGCGGGCGTCCTGGAGGGTCGCCAGATCGACCCACGTCCACTGATCGACGATCGTGTCCGGCTTGCCGTCCAGGTTGCGGTAGTCAGCCAGATGGAAATCGATCGAGGCGAGCTTCTTATCGCTGGCGTCGTAGCCGACGATGGTCAGCTTGACCCAGTCGGGCTCGGTTCCGTCGGTGCCTCCTAGGGGCTTGGCCCACCACTCGCTGGGATTGCCGGGCTTGGGGATCCCGTCGCGCATGCCCAAGTAGGCGTAGGTCGTGTTGGTGAGGTACATCCCTTGGAGCCGGACGTTGGCGGGCAGATCGATCCGGGCTGACTCCGCCCCGCCGGCGTCGACGTACGACACACCGTAGACCAGCGACTGGCTCACCCCGCTGCCCGGATACGCACTAAACTGGTTCTCGTAGCCCGGGGTTTGCGTGTCCTTGGTGCGGGAATAGGCCCAGCCGTCCCAGTAGCTGTAGGTCTGGCCGCCGAAGACGCTATCTTGGCGGAAGTTGTGGAAGGTGACCCCCTGGCTGGAAAACTGGTTGACCTGGCCCAGCTCGTCGTTGGGATTGGGGTCGGTTCCGTTCCAATAGTCCTGCCCTTGGGGAAAGGGGAGATCCTCGAAGGTGACGACTTCGGCGTGGCCGACGCCGGATCGCGCCAGCCCACCGGCCACCACGAGGACAACGAGCGGAGAGAGCCGAAGCATGCTGTATCTCATGTCTAGGACCTCACGGTTATGCGTCCATCGCCAGAACAGCCGTCAAAAATCGCCCACGATCTCACCGCCGTTGCGGGTGCAAATGGCGGCAAGGGTGGCAGTCTCCATGGTCTCCTTGAGGAATCGGGCGGAGCCGTCGCAGAACAGGCCGTTGGCGCCCCCCGGGTGCTCGCTGCGGATCTCATTGTCGAAAGGAGGGCCGCGATTGATCGGCCAGGCCACCTCGAACACATTGCGGCCGTTGATCCATTGGCCGTCCGCGAAGGCCGAGTCCTCGGAGACGATTAGCGTTTGGGACGTGCCGTCACGGATCTCGGCGATCGAGATCGCCCGGTTGTAGATCATCGCGCCCTTGGGGGGCGAGTTCTTGCCGATCAGTTGCTGGCCGTAGATGCCGCCGTAGTCGCAAGCCCCCCGGCCCTGGACGAGCGGGGAGCCGCGGGGGACGCTCGGGCACAGATACAGGGGAACGACCTTGGCGGCGGCCGCGGCGTTCTGCGGGGCGTCGAAGGCCTTGCCGAAATCGATTCTCGCGTGCAGGGGGCTCTGCTCCACATACGGTAGGAGGAAGGCCGACCACGCCAGTTGTCGCCCCTTGGACCCGGGCCCCATCCGCGGCTCGATCCCGCCCGGCGGAAAACAGCCCAGCGCGGCGTGATAATGGTGCAGGCCGATGCCCATCTGGCGGAGGTTGTTGAAGCACGACGTCCGCCGCGCCGCCTCCCGAGCCGCCTGAACGGCGGGCAAGAGCAGGCCGATCAACAGCCCCACGATCGCGATCACGACCAGCAGCTCGATGAGCGTAAACGCCGGGCGCGGGGCGCCGCTGCCAAGACGCGGGTCCACGGGGCGCATCGCAAAGCTCCCTCTCCCCGCGCACTGCGAACCGCCGGCCGCGCGGCGGCGCGCCGAGCGATCAGTTCGTCGAGGGCGGGAAGTAACGGCTTACCACGAAGCCAGCCTGTTCGCGGTCTCCGTCCCTCGCAGAGAACCGCCAAACCCGCGTTGGTAGGTCTTCTGACTCCCGAGCTGGGGCCCGCCCGGCCTTCTCATCGCACCCGTAGGTCGTCCAGCGACAATGGCCAAAAAAGACTGGGCCGCCCTCGTTCACCTCGGTCACAGCGGCGGGGCCGTTCCGGAATTCCACCGGATTCCCTGTTTGTCGGCGCTTCAGCCGAAGCGGCCGACCACCAACGCCCACTGCAAACACCCAGAGCCTAGCAGAACGCCGGCCAGTTGTCAACCGCCTGCCGCAACGGGCAGTGTCCTAATTCGGACTTTTGAGGGGTGCGAGTGTACCCGCTGGAGTTACAAATGACCGAGAAACGATCAATGCTTTCCGATGTGCAACAAGCACTCCTCAAGTGTGCTCATAACTGCCCCATCTTCGATGTTGGCTCTACCTGGCAGGAACTCGTACACGAAGTCTCCTCGCTTGAAGGCAAACGACGCTACCGCGACTGGCCTACTTTTGTCCCGGAGGAGATTCGTTCTGTTTGGCCCAAATTATCGCTGGTTACAAGGATTGTGGCGTACTGCCTTGCGGCGAAGATGCGGGAGTCTGTTGTATAGAGGAACCTTGTCTGTGCTCGATTGTCCAAGAAAGCGTACACAAGGAAGACCAGACCTCGGCTGCAATGGACACAAATAGCGTTCGTGCCCTGGAGTGTTTTGGCATTGGCGTTTTGGCACGTCTTGCGAACCAACGATAAACGTACTTTCCAAGAGCCTGAGCGTTTTGCCTTTCTTGCGTATCAAGTGTCTGGCGTAGTTTTTCCGTCACGTTGGTATTGAGGGTCACGAGCCCGCGATAGTGGGCGAAGTGTACCCGCAAGTCGTTAACCGCCAAGAGCGTCGCTAACATGTTATTGTCGATCAGACCGAGTGCACGTGCCATTCTCACACGAGGGGCAAACGTACCGAGCGATCCTTCTAGCAGAGCATCAAAGGATTCTTTGGGCGAGCCAGATACTCGGACAAAGTGTTTTCGCAAAACATTGCCCAATTCTTCTTCCACAAAAGCATGGGCAACGAGTACACATCCGCGATCCGATTCACGCAATAACGCCCGCTCGAAACTACATGCTTTCTCGGAAAACTTTGTACGTTTCCGCATTGGCATCTCCCGATTGCGAGATATTCGCGGGCGCCCGTCTGGGCTTTATTCCTGCCTATTCAGCCCGCTCTGCCGATCGCGCGGAGGTTACGGAGGCCGGGCGCCCGCTTTTGATTGCCCATTGTACCGCTTGACCGCAACGGGTAGTGGTAGACTTTGCCCGGGAACTCGCCCTGCCGCGTTTGCGCCCCTGTTTGGACCGTGTTTTGGCCCTCCCCGGGGACCCGGAATCCAGTGACCTTCGGGCCATGAGGGTTCAAGTCCCTCTTCCGGTACTTCTTGAAGCGAAATGACTTGTGGCGAATTGCCTCGAGTCCTTTGCTCTCTTCTGCTCTCTTCTGGGCCTTCCTTCGAGCGGGTCCACGCGATCAAGGTCCCAGCGGCCGCGGGGCCGCCTCCGCCGGCAGATCGCCGATGGCGAACTGGATCCCCGCAAGGTAGTGGCGGAGCAGCACTGGGTTGCGATACGCCGGCGCCACGTGCCCCAGCGAGCAATAGAACACCCGGCCCTTGCCGTACGTCCGCACCCAACTGACGGCGTAGTCCTTGTCGGCCCGCTTCCCCGGGTCTGCGGTCTTTTCGAGGTCCAGGCTCAACAGCACGCGGACCTTCGCCCGGGAGTACGGCTCCTTGAACAAGTAGATCTCGTCATGGATATCAAAGCCCTTTCCATCGAGCGCCGCACACAGGGGATGCTTGGGCTCTTCCGCCTTGACCCAGACCGTTTCGGTAACGTGGCCTCCGTAGCTCCCGCCGATCAGCTCCAGGTACTCCGGCCACTGGACGCTGCAGGCGGCGCCGTGGATGCCGACGATTCCCTTGCCGCCGGCGACGAAATCGAGCAGGCTCCTCTTGAGCCCTTGCTCCCGCTTCTGGGCCGCCGCCTGTTGGTCCTTGCTCAACTCCTTGAAGTTGAAGGGGAGCAGGGGGCGCTGCTCGTGGGTGTTGTTCATGATCACGGCGTCGAACCGCTTGAGACTGGCCGGCAGGAAGACAGCCGGATCGCCGCTGGAGACCGCCTCGAACGCCCCGCTCTTCTGGCCGAGGATCTCCATCGCCTGGAAGCAGGCGGCGACCGATTCGGGGTGCGTGGGCACCCGCCCGTACACGAGCACCTTGCGCGGCCTGGCCGGCCTGGCCGGTGGCTGATCGGGGGCGGCCTTCTCGACCGCCCGGGCCTGTTCGTCCCCGGCGCGCCCGCCCGGCGGGTCCGCCCCATAGGCCGGCGCCGTCACAAAAACACCCCAAACGCCCATTGCCAGAAACACCGCTGCAATGTGTCGCATCGTCTCCCTGCCTTTCCACTAGGTCGTCCGCCTGCTAATCTGGCCACAGCCCACCAGCAGGATAATCCCCGGGCGCGAGCCAGTAAAGCTCCCGGCCCGGGCACTCCGGCCGCCGGGGGAGCGTTCCCGGTATCTCGCCGATCCGGCTCCGCCGCGGCGTCGAGGCCGCTCAGACCTCAGCGTGCTCGCGGGCGGGGGCCGGCCCCACTTCAAGCGTGAGCGGGCCCCAACCGGTGTTGAAACTGATCGAGATGGGGGTGACGTTGGAGGGGAAATGGACCTCGTGGTTCTGACCGGTGACCACGCTCGGCAGCGTGGTTCTCAGGGACCCAGGCAACACCAGGTCCACCCACACGAACGTCAAATCGGGTTCGCCGCAATTGGCAAGACCCCGCCAGGCGAACCTGCGAACCAGGGAGCGAAGATAGCGTCCGGACCGGATCGAGCGGGGATGCGTGTGCTGAGGGGCGGGCAGTCCGGTACGCCTTTTCGAGGGGGGCGCCAATCCGGGGGTGCCTTTACAGGCCGCCCGACGGGCAGTATGCTCGTTTCTTGTGGTGAGGATGGAGAGAAGAATCAGGAGGCGGCCGCGATGAGACCGTTGCCTTGCCTTGTGGGAGTGTTGGTGGTCGCGTGGAGCGGTTGGGCAGTCTCGGCGGCGGCCGCCCAGGCCGCGGCCGCCGAGCCGCAAGCGGAGCCAGCCCAACCGGCACCTCGCGTCGACCCGAAGGAACAGAAGGCGGTCGAGGCGCTCAAGAAGCTCGGCGCCCGGCTCCACCTGGATGAAGAAGGGAGGGTGCAGAGCGTCGAGCTGCGCCAGGCCAAGCTCGCCGACGCAGACCTGGCGCCGCTTGCAGGGCTGAGCGCCTTGGAATCCCTGGAGATCGCCGGCGGCCGGATCACCGACGCGGGGCTCGCCCATCTCAAGGGCCTGACCAGCCTGATCAGGCTCTACCTTCGCGACGTCAAGATCACCGACGCCGGACTGAAGCACCTCCGGGGGCTGAAGGACCTGGAAGCCCTCGGGCTGCAGAACACGCAAATCACCAGCAAGGGACTGGCCGAGCTGGCACCGCTGGAGAACATCTCCGTGCTCAACCTGAGCCAGACCAAGGTCACCGATGACGGCCTGAAACACCTCGAGGGCCTGGCCGAGCTCGACACGCTCTCCCTGGAGGACACCCGGGTCACCGGGGCCGGCCTGGTCCACCTGAAGCCGTTGGCCAAGCTCCGCTCGCTCAACTTGAGGCGCTGCGCGGTGACCGACGAGGACTTGAACCACCTCGTGGGCCTGCAAGAGCTCCGCATGCTGTACCTCAAAGGAACGAAGGTCAACCGGGACCACATCGACGAGTTCAAGCAGAAAATGGTGAGCCTGGCGATTTTCTTCTATTGATTCGATTACCCACGAGGGACGAGGGAGGTGCCTTGATGAACCGTGCCGTTGCCGTCGCGCTGGCCGCGTTTGGCCTGTCGGCCGTGCTCGCTCTGTCCGGACCCGCCCCTGCCGTCGAGGCAGACAAACCAGGGCAGGAAAAACCCAAGCAGATCCGCACGGCGGATTGCGTCTACGTCCCCACGCCCAACGACGTGGTGGAGAAGATGCTGGAGATGGTGGGGGTCAAGAAGAGCGACTTGCTCTACGACCTGGGCTGCGGCGACGGCCGGATCGTGGTCATGGCGGCCAAGAAATACGGCTGCAAGGCGGTGGGCTACGAAATCGTCCCCGAGTTGGTGGAGAAGGGGCGGAAGATCATCGAGAAGCGCAAGGTCGAGCACCTCGCCAAGATCAAGCAGGAGGACATCTTCAAGCTCGACCTGAGCGAACCCAGCGTGGTCACCCTCTACCTGCTGCCGAACATGAACATCAAGCTGATCCCGCAGTTGGAGAAGCTCAAGCCCGGCGCGCGGATCGTCGCCCACGACTACCCCATCGGCGGCATCAAGGCAGACAAGAGCGTCACGATGACCTCGAACGAGGACAACGTGAAGCACACGATCTACTTGTACAGCGTGCCGCTGAAAAAGGAACCTGTCGAGGAGTGAGCGTAAACTGCGATTGCCCATGGCGCAGGGGACTGTCCCGATTTTCGCGCAGCGAAAATGGGACTGTCCCCCTCGAACTGCCCATAGGCCGTGATTGCCCATGAGTCTGCCGATCCGGCCCCTGCCCATCCTCGAACGGTACGACTGCCATGGCTGCGGCGACTGCTGCTTCGGCACGATCGTCCCCTTAAGCGCCGAAGACCTCGCGCGGATCCGCGGGCAGGGCTGGGACCGGCATCCGGACTACCGCCGTCTCAAGCTCCTCGTCGGCGAGGGGCTTTTCAAGAGGCGGTATCAACTGGCCAAACGGCCCGACGGCTCGTGCGTCTTCCTCACTCCCCAGCGGCGCTGCCGGATCCACGAGGAGTTCGGGCCGGCGGCCAAGCCCCTGGTCTGCCAGATCGCCCCCTTGCAGCTCGTGCCGCTGGAGCAGTTTGCCTACCTCACCGTGCGGCGCTATTGCCGCTCGGCGGCCAACGACCACGGCCGTCCCCTGGCGGAACACTGCGACGAGCTGAGGGATTTGGTCGAGCGGAACGGGGCGGCGCCCCGGGCCTCCCAGCCGCCGCCGGTCGCTCGCGGGCAGCGACGCCCCTGGAAGGAGACGTTCGTCGTCACGGATTGTATCACCCGCCTGGTGACCGACAGCCGTTACCCGCTCATTCGCCGGCTGGTGCACGGCGTGGAGTTCTGCGGCCTGGTCGATCGCTGCCGGCTCCAGGGGCTGGACGGCCCGCGGCTCGCCGAGCTGGTCGGGATGCTGGAAGAGGCGGCGGTCGAAGGCGCCGGCGACCTGTTTCAGCGTCGCTTGCCCCCCGGCAAGCAGGCGATGCGGTTGTTCCGCCAAAGCGCCCTGGAGTATCTCCGGCTACACCCCAAGTTCGTGCCGGAGCGGTCGTGGCGGGAGCGTTGGCGGTTGGTCCGGGCGGCGATGGCCTTCGCCCGCGGCAAGGGGCCGGTCCCGCTGTTTCGCCTCCCCTTCCCGGAGTCGACGTTCGAGTCCCTGGAGCGGCCGCTGGGACACCTCGACGAGTCGGTCCTGCGGCCGCTCAACACTTACTTCGAGACGATCGTCACTTCCCTGCGCTACGCGGTGCTGGGCAGGCGGGGCTGGTCGGTGGTCGACAGCTTTCAGTCCCTCGCTCTTTCCTGCGCCGTGGCGATGTGGATCCTCCGGCTCGCCTGCGGCCCGCGGACGCCGAGCGTCGACGACACCAAGGAGCTGGCGATGCTCCTGGACCGCGGGCAGGAGTACAAGCCGCTGTTGGGCCGCTGGCACCGCTTCCGCGTGGCGATCCTCGCCCGCCGCCGCGAGCTGGGCCGCCTGGCGGTCTGGTACGCGCGGTGACTTGCAGGCCACGTCCCCGATGCAACCAGATAAGGGGTCGGGAGTCTTTGTCTGCACCGAGGCTTCCCGTTCGGCAAAGGCCGCTGGCCAGACAAAGACTCCCGACCCCTTCAGCCTGTTGGGCCCCGCGTCAACGCCATTCAGGACGGCTCAGGCCCCCCCTTGCCTCGCTTGCGGGGCGGACGGCGGCTAAGCCGCTGCCGCAGATCGTTGTAGAGCTTCGGCGTTTCGAGGGCGTCCGCGAAGGCCCGCACCCAGCGGCGCACCCGGCGCAGGTCGAGGTCCGGATGGGCAGCCAGCAGTCCTTCGATATCGAGCAGGTCCCGCTCCCGGTGGGCGACCGCCTTCATGATGATCAGGTCCTCCGGCGTAGGCAGTGGGACCGACACGCCCGCGACCTGCACCACCCTGGCCCGCGCGACAGCCTCTTCCTCAAAAGGCAGACAGCCAAGCGCCACATCCACATCGATGCCGGTTGGCTGATGGCGAACCAGCAGGACCCGGGCCTCCCGCGCGAATGCCAGGGCGTCGGGCTGCCGCGGCACGAAGCCGAACGCCCTGCCGGCGTCCAGAAAGGCCGGCCAGCGCTCCTCCGCCAGCAAGACCAGCGCGTCGACGTCGCGCGTCACGCGCGGCCGCCCCAAGAGTGCTACGGCCAGGCCGCCAATGACGAGCCCGGGCACGTGCTGAGATTGCCACCACGCGACCAGATCGCCTAAGGGGGCGACGGGCAATACCAGCTTGGCCTTCTTAGCCACGGTATCCCCTTCGCAATCGCGCCCAGCGCTCGCGGACTTCGGCCTCGCCCTCGCCGAGGGCCGCCGTCCACCCGAATTGGCGCGCCCAGCCCAGAAGCGTGTTGAATTGCTGCCACTTCACATCCAGCGAGGTGGAGCGCAGCTCCTCCTTCTCGCGGGCACCCGCGCGCTGCCAACGACGGCGGAACGCACGTGCCTCGGCCTTGGTGATCGGGCGAGTCATCAGCCCTCCTCCATCGCCGCATGATGATCGAAACGCTCCAGGCGTGCAAGAGCGGCCGGCGGGATGGCGGCTCAATCGAATCCGCCGGCCTCACCGCTTGGCCGCTGCCGGCATGACGTCTCCCCTTCGTTCAACGCCTCGCGCGGCAGCCACCAAGCAATGGCAGACGCACACTTCCCCACGTCTGAGCAGGGGCACCCGTGTGTATGGTCTTCCCAAATTTCTACAATGGAAACAAAACATTTGCTAGTGGTCCACGTCGTCGAATACGGAACGGGAGTCGTCGTGCCCGCCTTTCGTTGAGCCGCCTCCATAATAATCATCCGAGTCGGCTTCTTGTGGCTGCTCAGCGCACAATTCCTCTACGACCTCCTCGATGCGAACGAGCGCAGAATCGACCTGAGCTACGGCCTCCGGGTATTCCGCAAGCGCGTCCCGGTAGTCTTTCAAGGCGTCCCCAAGTGCGTGGAAGTAAGATTCGGGATCGTCGTCGCCATCGTAGTTGAAACGCCAGTTCCATATCACGTCGTCGAGATTCGGAAGCAGCTTGGTTCGAACATCGTCCAAGATGGCAGCCAATTCATCGGGCTTGAGTAGCTCGCGAATTCCCTCCTGCAGGAAGCCAGAATCAGGCGTTTGAACCGCCAACTCGTGAATCGCAGTCGCAACCGCGATCCGCTTACTCTCAGGGAGCAGGTTGTGTTCATGTAGTCGCACGATGACCGCCACATCCGAGGCTACGGTCAGATCGGAACCCACGCTCAGCGTCGGGATGAACTGCGGATACCGCTTGATGTACTGAGCCAGAAACTCACGGTCACAACGGTGCGCGAGAAAATGGTGCAAGTTCCGCTTGTTCTTGTGTTTCGCCGTGTCGAATGACTCAATACGGGTCGTGAGGGATTCATATCGGTCTGGCGGAACGATAACCTTCACCCCTTCAATCCCAACATCACCGCACGACACTTCCCCAACGAGCTTCTCAATTGGAGTGCCGGCGAGGTAAATGTCCATCAACTCGCGGTCTTCTGCGACGAGTGCGGCGAATGCGTCGCGAACGGTTGGGTGTTTGAACCGCCACGCGCAAGTGCCTCCTTGCAGCGTCTGGAGGAGCAGGAAGCCGCCCTTCAGAGCGTTGAGGGCGCTCCGGACGTCTGAAAGCGAGCCGCCAATCAACTCGATCGCGCGTTCCTCGTCGGCGGTCATGCTGACCGGGCTTGGCAGCAGACCACCACGCATAAACACAAGCGCCAAAGCTGACCGACTTGCTGCGTCAAGGGTTCTGATGATTTCGCGGAGCAGTTCGACAGGATGCGCCACGAAATCATCGAGGCCGGCCTTGGAAATAACGAGACGCTTGGTGAATACAGGATTACCGAGGCGTCGCGCGATTTCGGGATTGAAGTGCTCGTTAGCCGCGACGTCGGGCAGAAACTCTTTGACTTGGCTCTTGAATTGTCGCGGCTGGCTGCCGAGCCGGATATGGTTGTAGAGAATCTGCTCGCGCTCTTCCTTAGACACACGCTCAACCTCAATCACGACCTGCGATTCGCCGAGGACCGGCAAGGCCGACTCCTTAAGGTGCCCTCTCGCCGCACGGTAGATGTAGTCGCGGGAAGTGAAAAGCACCCTCGCCCCCCGCCGAATGGCCGTGTGAACGTGAGGGAACGATCGATTCCAGCCGGCAGCACTCGACCAGTCAAACTGAGTTGCGCCGAACGCGTCGTCCACCCAGAAAAACTGTTTCGGTTCATGTGGATTCCATCGCTCCACGAACTCATCGGCATCGCGGATCTTGAGGGTTGAACATCCCCACTGATCTAATGCGCCCACCGCCAGGGCGGCAGCAATGGTTGACTTGCCGCACGCGGGCTCACCGAGGAGAAGCACGAAGCCGTGTTCCACCAGCGCCCTCGCACTGCGCTGGTAGGCTTCCGTGATTACGAACTTTGCCAGGTCATCGCCAAGGGAGCTCAGCATCTCTGTCGCTTGGTCATAGGCCCGTTGATCGAGAATTTGGCTGAGGTCACCCAACCCGTAGACGCGAGGCACCAGCATGCGCAGTCGTGGCGACTCGCGAATAATGAGCGAAATGCGGTCGCCGCCATAGGCTGCAAACCGCTTGATGCCTGTAGTCGTTTGGAACGCCTGACGTATCTTCTCTTCGGTGGAACCTGCAAGCCGGGCGTTTGTGAGCAGGAAGTAATTGTCCGCAAGGCCGCGACGTGCCAAGCGTTTGGCCTTGGCCACTTCCTCTTTGAGGTCCGAAAGCTCAATCTGCCTGTCTGCCTTGGAAGTGAATTTGCACTGGACGGTGAATGAACCTTCGAATGATTCGCCGGCTTTGGGCTTCCAGGTTCCGTGAAATGCACCATCCCTTCCACCGTCTCGGGAATCAAAGAAGCTCTGCACCGTCTGCCCCCAGACCTCTCCTGTAATCGTGACACACAGGTTTTGAAACGCTTTCCAACCCAGCGTGTGGAGTTCGTAGGTGATCTCTGTGGCCTGAACTTTTGGGCGTTCCATCTTCAACGTCTTAGCCCTGTGACAATGAAATCACGCGAGATGGACAAAGGCGTCGGGAGTGTTTGTCTGGCCAAGGGCCTTTATTGTGCTTCATTTTACCAGGCGCCATCCCGATCCATCCACGCTCAGGGCGGTGTGGCCCTTGTAGCGGTTGTGGCAGCGGCACCCGCGCGATCCGCAATACCAGATCGATCATGGGTCTCTCGGGGGAAGTCTGCTCAGGTGCTGAGAATCTGAACGAGCTTCGCCAGGACCTCCTGAGTCTTCGCGGCGCTTATCGTCCCCGCCCGATACAGGATGATGCTGCTCTCAGCGGTGAAGAGGCGGTTGGGACGGATATTGCTGGCCTGCCGCAAGCCCCCGCTGGCAAAGTCGCGATCCGCGAGCGGCACCGCATAGCTGTCGGCGACCGCCTGGCCCGTGATTTGGCAGAGGATGACATCGTCGCCGGTGAGCGTCGCCACCACCAATGCCGGCCGCTTCTTCGTGGCACTCAGATCCGAGAACGGAAACGGTGCGACGACCACATCGCCCTTCACAAATGCGCCCATGCCGCATCCTCCTCGGGGCGATCCCAATCGCGGCGAAGCACGGCTTCAGAGGCCAACATCGTCGCACGGGCACCGCTGTCGCCGGCTGCCAGGAGATCGGCCACGTCGCGCTCCAGCAAGTACGAGACGAAATCATAAACGACGGGCAGTTTTTCGGGCGGCAATTGGCGCAATCGCTCATCGATCTCGGCAATGGTCACAGATGCCATGGTTCTGCTTCCTTCGCATCGGGCGTTAAACCGGACAAAGGCGTCGGGAATCGTTTGGCCAAGGGCCTTTCCCGCCCTTTATTCTACCAGGCGCCATCCCGAGCCGTCAACGCTCAGGGCGGTGTGGCCCTTGTAGCGGTTGTACACGGCGCGCAACGCCTCGATCGTGTCGAAGTAGCCGACCACGAAGGCGGCGCTGAAGCACCCAGAGGGTCCTCGGCCGGCATGGATCGGCCGGCCGTCAGACTCCTCGATGAAGATCAGCCGCTCAATACAACTCGAACACCTGCTCGCCGCCGTGGGCGGGGTTGCCGGTCAGACGCCGGCCGCGGAGATCCACGACAAGGTCCAGGTTTTCCAGCGGCAATTGGCCGATCAAGACGGGAACGTCGTCGGGCACCTCCATCACCTCGACCGGGCAATCCCGGTCCTGGATCGTCAGCCGCACGACGTCGTAGACGGTCGCCTCCGCGGCGCCCGTGCTGCTGATGACCTTTCGCGTGCGACGCGGACTTAAGCCCAACTGCCGGATGAGCCGCGTGGGGAGCGACAACAAGGTCGCGCCAGTATCCACAAGCGCGTCCGGCACCGTGACGCGGCGAACCTTCTCCGGCGGCAATAAGCCCCGCTCGGCGTCCCAAAGATCCTTGAGATTCTCAATCGTCGCTTCGGTGAGGACACGCCCCATCGCTTCGGTTCCCATCGCTAGAACTCCTGCCCGCTGAAGGTGAACCCACGCTGACAAACGATTATATCAGATCGTCAGCCCTAAGGGAACGGGAAGCGGATGGAAGGGAAAAAGGGAACGGTCCTGTTTGGCCAAGGGCCTTTCTTGCCGCTTATTCTACCAGGCGCCATCCCGATCCGTCAACGCTCAGGGCGGTGTGGCCCTTGTAGCGGTTGTTGAGGGCGTGCATTTCTTCGATGCTGTCGAAGTAGCCGACGACGTGGGCAGCGCTGAACGATTCGCCCGCCTTCACCGGCTTGCCGTGGATCTCCTCGATCATGACGATGATGTCCCCGGGCCGCTGACTGCACCACGCCTCGTAGACCACGGAGGGTTCGAGCGTCATGCCCGCCAGCCAGGGGCCGTCTTTGCCCGTCTGCTTGTCGCGCAAATGGTAGGCCCGAATGAAATGCTCCGGCGTTTTGTGCGTGTCGCGTCGGTAGCCGAACTTCAAATCGGGCGGGAAGGGGGTAAAGAATTCGCTGGAAGGGATCCGCAGCCCTTTGGGCCCGCTCAGGTAGCTGAGGTACATCTCGCTGAACGTGTCGCCCTTTTCGTGGCGGACACAGCCCGGCATGTCGACGCGGAGGAACATCTCCTGGGAATCGTTGACGCTCTGGATCTTGTCCATCACGACGAAGTACCGCTGGGCTTTGGGAAACACGACGAGTTGCGTCCAGCGCGATCCGGCCTTGCGGCCCGGGGCGGCGTACTCGTAGCGGTAGGTCGTCCTGACTGCGACGAAGTCTTTGCCCCGGATGACCTCGGGCTCGACGGGCTTCATCCGGTGGCAGAGCTGGGGGCCCTCGACCACGCGCTTACGATGGCTGCTGCCGTGGGCCATGAGGGCGTAGGCTCGCCTGGCCGGGTCGGTCTCGTTGGTGTACCAGGTATAGCGGCCGACGCCGTGCCCGTCCGGGGCCTTGAGCTGATCGGCATAGGCCTCGTCGCTGCCCGGCTCCATGATCCAGTCCACGATGCACAGCCCGTCGCCGGCCTCGCGGAAGCCGGTGGTCTTGTCGAGAAACGATCCCTTTTCGACGCCGGTCATCCAGTGCTTGGGGTTCTTCTTGGGGATGACGGCTTCGAGCTTGTCGGTCTCGATCTTGATGGCGGTATCGCTCTCAGTAACGCGTGCCCACGGGGCGTCGCCCGCCGGCGCGGCCGGAACCGGTCCGGCGCCCGCCATCGCGATGACTAGCGGAGCCAAGAACCAACCGCCCGAGAATGCCTTGGAGACTCTCATACGGCGTCCTCCAATGAGAAGGTGTACGTGGTCTAGCTATTCAAACTCGATGCCGTAGATCTCGGCCTTGTCGAGCCGGAACCGCAGGGTGATCCGTTCGCCGACCTTCTTGCCCAGGTCGGCCTTGCCGCCCCACTTGACCCTCGCCCAGTGCAGGTCGCCGAAGAGCCTGCTGCACTTGTCGAACGTCCGCTCGGGGTCGCCCGCGACTTCGACCAGCACGCCGCCGGTCCGCTTGGTGATGGTGTTGATCTTGAGCGTGCGGCCGGGGCTCACGAGCGGCATGAGGGTGAATTGGCCGCGGGTCTCGGCCTCCAGGGCGACCATGCGGCCCTTGGGCCAGACGGCGTAGCCCAGCCCGCCTTTGCGCTGGCCGCGCGGGTACTTGTGCGGCACGTTATGGGCCGAGTAGGGCAGCGCCCAGTCGCC
>Ga0153916_10001617_pt1 | contig 16273 bp, 16 predicted proteins | sample Opewatmetagenome_FD_109642 | JGI IMG/M metagenome (GOLD analysis project Ga0153916, IMG submission 109642) | Freshwater wetland microbial communities from Ohio, USA - Open water 3 Core 3 Depth 4 metaG | ecosystem: Environmental > Aquatic > Freshwater > Wetlands | place: USA: Ohio, Lake Erie...
CTGGACCAGACTCAGTGGTAATCGCATCAGCGTAAATGGTACGCAGACGGCCATATTCAGTGTCGATCTTGGCACCGGCGAGAACCTGACCGAAAGTTACCAAGCCACTATTACCGATGCGGTCGGGAACATCGCCATCGCCACTCTCAATATTACTTTCACTTCACCTGCAGCCTATACCTTCAATGCCACCATCGCTGCGAATACGACCAATTACAACCTGAAGAGTGCCGCGATTGCCGCAGGGTGGGACCAAGTGGTACCACTCATAGCGACGGTGACAATCAATAGTGGCGTGATTGTTGGCTCGACGTCTACCGGTGCGTATGCCTTCGATACCGGAGCGACCTTCACTGCAGGCAGCACTTTGACACTGATTAATAACGGCAAAATACTGGGTGCTGGAGGAGCAGGAGGAAAGGGCTCTACTAACAATTTTATTAACAATAACACCCCAGGAAGTCCTGGTGGCCCTGCCGTTAGAGTTCAAAACGCTATTTCTATCACTAATAATGGTGTCATCGGCGGCGGCGGCGGCGGGGGTGCTGGTCAACCCATGCCCAATGGGTCAATAGGTAACACTTACAAAGGCAATGGCGGTGGTGGTGGTCAAGGATTTAACGGGGGTACTGGGGGCGCTGCGGGCTCGAGCGGCTCTATTTCTGCCCCTGCTTCCGCAGGCACAGCTGGCACCACCACAAGCCCCGGCAGCCCCGGCGGCGGTGCTTTAGGTGCGTCAGGAGCTGCAACAACCGTTGCTGGAGGTGCCGCCGGTGCATGTACCAGCGGCAACGCCAACATCACCTGGACGGTACCCGGCAGCCGCTTTGGCGCATTGAACTAGTATCAATGAACATGTACGGTGCCTTAATCGGTATGGACACGATGACCACATGGAATAGAAGTAACCATTAGCAGCAACTTTTTAAATGAATGAAGCTAAGCTCAATAACTACAGGCAACTGCCGCAAGCACACAAAGGGGATACACCATGACTTCACAGGCCACCAGTCAAAGCGCAGCACGCACCGGCACGCGACTGCTATTCGCTCGGGCATTGCGTTCAGGCATGGGCTTAGCACTGCATCTGCTGCTGCCGCTCAGTCTTGCGCTTGGTGCGATGACGGCCCAGGCCGCCACCGCCACGCGCACCTCGGCCTTCGAATACGACCCGGTCAGCGGCCTCATCGTCAAGGAAATCATCGAACCCGACAGTTCCACCCTGTGCCTGGTCACCAGCTACACCTACGACGCCTACGGCAACAAAACCAGCGCCACCACGCGCAACTGCAACGGAGCCGCCGGCTCCAACCCCGGCATCAACTCTGAGGCCGCCGCCCCGGCGGCTGGCAGCGACGCCGTCATTGAAACGCGCACCAGCAGTACGACTTATGATGCCCAGGGCCGCTTCCCGGTCACCAGCACCAATGCGCTGAGCCAAAGCGAAACCAAAGTCATTGATGGCAAATTCGGGGTCGTCACCAGCCTCACCGGCCCCAATGGCCTGACTACGACCTGGACTTACGACAGCTTCGGCCGCAAGCTCAGCGAAACCCGCGCCGACGGCACCAGCAGCCAGCAAGCCTACGCACTATGCGATGCCAGCTGCCCTACCAACGGCAAATACACCATCACCGCATCCCAGGCCGGCGCCCCCACCAGCAAGACCACTTACGACATGTATGGCCGCGCCATTCAGAACGACACCCAAAGCCTGGATGGCAGCACCCTCATTAGCCGCACCGAATACGACAAACTCGGCCGCACCAGCCGCAGCTACCGCCCGGCCAAGGTCGGCGTCACGGCCGTCTCGACCAGCATCACCTATGACACCCTCAACCGCCCAGTCAGCACCCTGGCACCGGACAACAGCGTCACCAGCGTTGCCTACAACGGCTTTACCACCGTCACCACCAATGCGCTGAGCCAGACCCGCGTCGAGGTCAAGAACAGCCAGGGCCAACTGGTCAGCGTCACCGATGCGCAAAGCCATACCCTCAGCTACCAATACGACGCCTTCGGCAACCTCACCCAGACCACCGACGCCGCGGGCAACATCATCACCATCAGCTACGACATTCGCGGCCGCAAGACCGCCATGAACGACCCCGATCAAGGCGCCTGGAGCTACACCTACGACGCCCTGGGCCAGCTCAAGAAACAAACGGACGCCAAGAACCAGAACACCACCTTCACCTACGACAAGCTGGGGCGCATGCTCACCCGTGCCGAACCCGACCTCAACTCCACCTGGATCTACGACGTCTGCGACGCCACCCTCAACCCCGGCGGCAAATGTGTCGGCAAACCGGTCAGGGAAAGCAGCGACAACGGCTACATCCGCACCTACCTCTACGACGTCTACGGCCGCCCCACCGCCGAACTCGACAACGTCGACACCGGCTATGGTGTAGCCAAGAACTACGACAGCTTCGGCCGTGTCGGGACACTGGTCTATCCCACCGGCCTACAGGTGAGCAATGTCTACAGCACCACCGGCTACCTGACCCAAGTCAAAAACACCAGCACCGGCACCATCTACTGGCAAGCCAACACCACCGACAACGAAGGCCGCATCAACCAGTTCACCTACGGCAACAATGTGGTGAGCAATCTCACCTACAACGCCAACACTGGCCTGCTCACCGGCGTCTCCGCAGGGGCTGGCGGCAGCGTCAGCAACCAGACCTTCGTCTACGACAGCATCGGCAACCTCACTCAGCGCTATGACGGCGCCACCGGCCTCAATGAAAGCTTCGGTTACGACAGCCTCAACCGCCTCACTGCCACCAGCGCCGTGAGCGGGGCCAACACCACCAACGTCACGGTGACCTACAACGCCATAGGCAACATCATCAGCAAATCCGACGTCGGCACTTATACCTACGGCGCCAAGCCGCATGCGGTCACCAGCATCACCATGATGGATGGCGTCACCAACTACGCCACCTACACCTATGATGCCAACGGCAACATGACCAGCGGCAAGGGCCGCACGCTGGGCTGGACCAGCTGGAACATGCCCACCAGCATCACCAATGGCGCCAACACCTTCGGCTTTGTCTACAACAGCGCCCATGAGCGGGTGAAAGAAACCGGCCCCACCTACACCATCTACAATGTCAGCCCACGGCTGGATATCGGCATCCATGTCGAGAAACGCGTCAAGGTGAGTGACGGCAGCATCGAATACGTCAACTCGCTGTATGCGAGCGGTATGCCGTTCGGCACGGTGACCACCAACGCCGCCGGCACCATCACCAAGACGCGTTACTTCCACACCGACCATCTGGGCTCCATCATCGCCATCACCGATGAAACCGGCACGGTGCTCGAGCGCAGAAGCTACGACGCCTGGGGCAAGCGAAGAAACCAGAACGGCACGCCGCTGACCGGCATCATGAGCACGCCGGAAGAACGCCACGGCTTCACCGGGCAGGAAGAACTGTCCGAGCTGGGACTGGTGCACATGAATGGGCGTCTGTATGACTCTACCATCGGCCGCTTCATCTCGGCAGACCCGGTCATTCAAATGCCGGGGGACATGCAGAACTACAACCGCTATTCCTACATCAACAACAATCCGCTCAGTGCGGTGGATTACTCGGGGCATGGGTTCCTGAGTGGCATCATCCATGCCATCACGAGTGTGTTCAAGGCAGTGGCGCATGTCGTTAAGGCGGTGCTGAGTAATCCGGTGGTGAGGACGATAGCGATTGCTGCTGCCAGTTGGTATGTAGGTGGGCTCTTTGGGAATATGTACTGGATGTCTACAACGACGCCTTCCCTAATAGTCCAAGGAGCAATTCAGGGAGCTACGGCTGGATTTGTGACTGGGTTCGTAGCGAGTGGTGGGGATATTAAGGCGGGACTGGTTGGTGCAGTGAGCGGTGCCGCATTTGGTGGTATCAATGGCTACTTTGGCAATGATTGGACCCTCGGAAGAGTAGCTGCTAATAGCATTGCTGGCGGCATAAGTGCTAAATTGCAAGGCGGGAAATTTGTTGATGGATTGAGATTTGATTTTGTGGTCTCTGCTCTTACATACATCAATCTTTCCATGAGATCAGCGGCGATTGAGAATTCGTCCCTCAACCCGGACAATTTGTCCGGGGAAAGTGCGGGGCTCAATGACGATATGGTGAAGGTTGCGGGAGCACGTCATGAAGTTGACCCGATAAATGGGAGCTATGTCACTTGTGATTCGTGGATGGGTGGATGCCAAGGAGCACCAATTCCTGGCTCAAATGACGTAAGATCCAGCTTTTTCGGATTTGCATATGAGCCGGGAAGCTGGATGGATCGTATTAACGAGGCTTTCGCTGGGCCACATGACTGGTTCAGGAATTTGACCGGAAGCTATGACGAGATTGGCAATTCTCGACATTTCACTGGTTGGAGCCTGACACTTGATAATTTCAGAAACTATGCCCTTGTAGCTCCAGCGGCGCCGTTTGCAGCTGCAGCTCTCATCCCACCATCTTTTTACGCCACCTTTACCGTGGATATGACTAAAAGACGTCGCTAATGTTCAGGGGGGGGCCAAGTGTTTGTGTGGGTAAGCAGGCGGTGCTCTGCTTAGTGCTGGTTCAACTTTGTTCTATATCGAGTGCCGATGATCGTGAGCCGATTCTTTCTGCTAATGAAGCTTGCTCCAATATTACTGGAGAGTATATGTTCTGGGGAACCTTTGACGTTAATGGGCAAGAGAAACCAATTTCGTTCCTTCAACGTTTAATTAGGCCATCTAGAGTTGGAGTTCGATGGGTACGAATAACACAAGTATCTGGGGTGGGAGAGTTTGCGATATCGTTTCTGGACGATGAAGATAGAACTATAGGTAAGGATATTCACCTCGTGTCTCATTGTGTATCTGGAAAATGGGAAGAGATGTACTCCTTTGAAGGTAATTCCGATGGTACATTAGTTAGAGGAACAAGATTATGGAGATACTCACGCAGTGAACAAGGTACCCTAGTTGTGGAATATTTAGGGATATCTAGTAGTCAGTATTTTCCAGGAATGACCTCTTACAACAAAGCACAAAATCGCGCCAGTTTTTTGCAACGGTAGTCAAACCAGATCAATGGGGTTAGCTCAGACTCCAGTGATTTAATTTCTTTCTTTAAAGTTATACTAATAATCCAGTTGATTTAGAATAATAGGGGACAGACCACGATTATTCTCTGCTAAACTGGCACTTTCGTCATTTTCAAGTCTCCCTCATGCCGCGCCGCGCCCGACTTGCCCTTCCCAATATCCCTTTGCACCTGATCCAGCGCGGCAACAACCGCCAAGCCTGCTTCTTTGCCGACGAGGATTACCGCTTTTATCTTGACTGGCTGACCGAACACGCCGGCAAGACAGGCTGCCGGGTGCATGCCTATGTGCTGATGACCAACCATGTGCATCTGTTGATTTCCGCCGAGCGTGCCGAAGCGCCCGGCGCATTGATGAAAGCGCTCGGCCAGCGCTATGTGCAATATATCAATCGCACTTACCGGCGCAGCGGCACCTTGTGGGAAGGACGCTTCCGTTCCTGCCTGATTCAGGAGGAAGCCTATCTGCTGGCCTGCCAGCGCTACATCGAACTTAACCCCATGCGTGCCGATATGGTGGCGCATCCGGCGGAATACCGCTGGTCGAGCTACCGGGCGAATGCACAGGGCGAGACCGATGCGCTGCTGGCACCGCACCCACTCTATACTGCCTTGGGCGAAGATGAGTCCGCGCGCCAGGCGGCCTACCGTGAGCTGTTCCGCTACCAACTGGATCCCGGACTGGTGGATGACATCCGCCGCGCCACCAACGGCAACTATGCGTTGGGCAATGCGCGCTTTGCCGAGCAAGTCGCGGAAGCGTTGGGCAGACGGGTGATTCCCGGCACGGCAGGAAGGCCGAGGAAAATCGCTGCATGAAAATGCAACATCTTGAGTGAACAAACCGAGATTAGCCGTGAATAAAAGTACTTTCTTTGGAATGGTGACCTGGCTGGCCTTGCTCATTGGTCTGGCTTTACTGTTCGAGGCAGTGCTGAATCCCAACAAAACAGAAAACCTGGGCAAAGGAGAAACCGTTGTTCTGGAACGCGGTCCTGACGGGCAATATCATGCGGAAGCATTGATCAATGGGGTGAAAGTGAATGTGTTGGTTGATACCGGGGCCACGGGTGTTGCCATTTCAAAGCAACTTGCAGACAGGCTGGGGCTAAAAAGCACCGGCACGATTCGCGCCAATACCGCCACTGGGGAATCGATTGGTTATGCAGTGCGTCTTGCCAGTGTAAGGCTTGGTGGCATCGAAGCCTCCGATGTTGGTGCCGCGATTGTGCCTGGTCTAGGCGAAGAGGTTCTGCTCGGTATGTCGTTTCTAGGACGCATGGATATTCGTCTTTATCAAGGTAGGATGACGATAAAAAATAGGTAAATGCAGGAGGGTCAACTTTAGATTGCTCATCACAACTGGTTAATCAATGAAGGTTAGTTCGATTGATGCTGACTTGAATAAATCGGTTGTGACTTTGGAAAAAGCCAATAAAATAGCCAGATGAATATAACAAAGCATTCGGGCTTCACCCTGCTTGAACTGTTGGTCGTGATGGTGATCATCGGCTTGCTGGCCAACTATGTTGGCCCCAAGTATTTTGCCCAGATAGGTAAATCCGAAGTCAAAACCGCCAAAGCGCAGATCGACGCACTGGAAAAGGCCCTCGACCAATACCGCCTGGATACCGGCCGCTATCCCACCACCGAGCAAGGCCTGGCTGCCCTCAACACCAAACCCGCCGACGAACCAAAATGGGCCGGCCCCTACCTCAAGAAAGCCGTTCCGCCCGACCCATGGGGCCATGCTTACGTATATAAGGCGCCGGGCGAGCATGGCGATTTCGATCTGCTTTCTTTCGGCAAAGATGGCCAGCCCGGCGGCAGCGATGAAGCCGCCGACGTTGTCAACTGGCAGTGATGCCGTGAAGCAGATAACCGAATACTGTGTTGTCTGCGCTTGCCGTACTCTCTGTACTGTCTGCGCGCCTCCGCCTTGTCTTCGGTTACCTGCTTCACGACATCAATCCGGCAGCGGCATCTGACCCATGCAGTATGACCTCAAGGTACTCACCTCCCGGCAGGAAATCGGCTCCATGCTGCTGGATGCCGCCAGTGCCGACGAGGCTACGCGGCAGGCCCAGCAGCAAGGCTGCGTGGTGCTCTCGGTTAAGCGCGGCTCGCCGCTTGATACAGTCTCCTTCAAGTATCGCAGATCGGGTTTTCCCTTGGTGCTTTTCAGCCAGGAATTGCTTTCGCTGCTCGATGCTGGCTTGAACCTCATGGAATCCATGGAAACCCTGCGCGAAAAAGAGCATAGACCCGACGCACACAGGGTGCTTGATCAGGTGATGAATGCGCTCTACGAAGGCTTTCCGCTCTCCGTCGCGCTGGAGCAGGCGCAAGGCAAATTCCCGCCGCTCTATATTGCCCTGGTGCGCTCCAGTGAACAGACCGGTGACCTGGCCGAGGCTTTGGCACGCTACGTCGATTATCAGTCCCAGGTCGACAGCGTACGCAAGAAAATCATCAGTTCATCCATCTACCCGGTGCTGCTGATTCTGGTTGGTGGCATGGTGGTGTTATTTCTGATGCTTTATGTTGTACCCAAATTCAGCGGCATCTACGAAAACACACAGGCTGATTTACCCTGGATGTCCCAGTGGCTGCTAGCTTGGGGGCGGTTGCTGCATACGCATGCGATCGAGGTGTTCGGCGGGATTGCCGGCCTGAGCGTATTGATCGGTTACGGCCTGACACGCGCTGCTGTGCGTCGCCGCCTGATCGGCTGGATATGGCGCATTCCCGCATTTGGTGAACGGCTGCGGATTTACCAATTGGCACGATTCTTCAGGACGCTGGGCATGTTGCTGCGCGGCGGCATCCCGGTGGTGACGGCGCTGGAGATGGTGGATGGATTGTTGCAGCCGGCCTTGCGGGAACGCCTGCAACTTGCCCGGCAGGACATTAGCGAGGGCATGCCGATCTCGACCGTGATGGAAAGCCGCGGCCTGACCACGCCGGTGGCGGTGCGCATGTTGCGGGTGGGCGAGCGCAGCGGCCAGATGGGCGTAATGATGGAGCGCATCGGCAACTTCTACGACGACGAGATTGCGCGCTGGGTTGATTGGTTCACCCGCTTGTTCGAACCTATCCTGATGACGGGTATCGGTCTCTTGGTGGGGATTATTGTCATCCTGATGTATATGCCGATTTTTGAACTGGCGGGGAGCATCCAGTGAACGCCCCGCAAAATTGGCTGTGCGGGCGAATTGCGGGGTCGCGTGCTCGCTCACTCCTCGCCTATCATGATGATAATGTACCTCCGACATCACACGCTGCGCATATGAGTCTATGCCGCAACAAGCCACTATATGACGTGTTGTCTCGTCGTTCGCTACGCGGTTTCTTGCACTTCATCCCGCTCGCTCAACTTTGCGGAGCGTTCATATGCTAAACCCAGCCTTGGTGAACGAAGCCCGTACGCTGGCGCGCCAAAGCCGGCAACCATTCATAGAAGTGCTGGAAGAGAAGTCCAGCTTATCGCCGGAAGCCTTCGTTGCCGAGGTGGCGCGCGCCTGGCGCTATGAAGCCATGCTGATGGCCGAGTTGCACGAATTGCGACCGGACTTCGATGCCATCCCTTACACCGAAGCCGCCCGGCGTGAATGCATTGCGCTGAGGGACATCGACGGCGGCCTGCATCTGGTGCTGGCCGACCCCTTCAACGCCGACTTGCAGGACTGGGCCGAGGCGCGCATCCGGCAGCCATTCTCATGGAAGGTGGCGCATCGCAAGGATATTGCCGCGTTTCTCTCGCTGCATGAAGAAACCATGCGCGCAATGGACGGCCTGCTGCCGGAGCGCGTACGCGTGGAAGTGCTGTCGAGCGGCATCGAAGACCTTTCGCTGCTCTCGATCAGCGCAGACACTAGCCCGGTGGTACGCCTCGTGCATTCGACCCTGTACGACGCACTGAAGACCGGCGTCAGCGACATCCATCTGGAAACCGATGCCGACCGGCTGGTCATCAAGTACCGCATGGATGGGGTGCTGAGCACGATGGGTACGGTGTCAGGTATCGAGCTCGCAGAGCAGATCATTTCCCGCATCAAGGTGATGTCGGAACTCGATATCGCCGAGCGTCGCGTGCCGCAGGACGGGCGTTTCAAGGTTTCCATGCGGGGCAGGGAAATCGACTTCCGCGTCTCCATCATGCCCAGCATCTTCGGCGAGGATGCGGTGCTGCGGATACTTGATCGCAGCACGATCTCCGATCATGTTCTGGGCATGCGGCTGGAGGATTTGGGCTTCGACGTTGAAACGGTGGAACGATTCCGCAAAATGGCGCTGGAGCCCTACGGCATGGCATTGGTGACCGGCCCGACGGGTTCCGGTAAGACCACCACGCTATATGCGGCGATTTCCGAGATCAACGACGGCCACGACAAGATCATCACCATTGAAGACCCAGTGGAATACCGCTTGCCCGGCGTGCTGCAGATCCCGGTCAACGAGAAGAAGGGCCTGACCTTCGCCCGGGGCCTGCGCTCCATCCTGCGCCACGACCCGGACAAGATCATGGTGGGCGAAATCCGTGACCCGGAAACGGCGCAGATCGCCGTGCAGTCGGCTTTGACCGGGCACCTGGTGTTTACGACCGTCCACGCCAACAACGTATTCGACGTTATCAGTCGCTTCATCCATATGGGCGTCGATCCGTTCAGCTTTGTCTCGGCGATGAACGGCGTGATGTCGCAACGCCTGGTCCGGGTGATCTGCCCGCATTGCATGGCGGAAGATGTTCCTTCGGCCAAATTGCTCAAGGACTCCGGCCTGAGCACACAGGACTTGAGCGAATTCAAGTTCCGTATCGGGCGCGGCTGCGGCCAGTGCCGTGGCACCGGTTACAAGGGACGCAAGGCCATCGCGGAGATTCTCGACCTCGACGATGAAATCCGCGAGATGATCGTGGCGCGCGAGCCGATACGGCAGATCAAGGAAGCGGTGCGCCGCAGCGGCACGCGCTTTTTGCGCGAGGTCGCACTGGATTTGGTGCGCAATGGTGAAACCACGTTGCAGGAGATCAACCGTGTTACGTTCGTGGACTGAGCGGATACGGATCTACCTGCACCCGGAGCAGGTGGTGATGGTGCGCCAGTCTGGCCTGTTCAAGTGCCGGGTGACGGCGAAAAAGGTATTGCCAGTGAGCGTTCAGGGCGAGTATCCATGGAGCGGGGCGCTGGCTGTTCTGGAGACAGCGCTCAAGCAACCGGAATGGCAACAGGCGCGGGTTACCGTCATCTTCTCTGGCGATTTCATGCGCTACCGCGTCGCCCCATGGGATGGGCGACTTACCGCAGAAGAGCAGGAAGCCTTGTTGCGTCATCGTTTCGAAGAAGTGTATGGCGACGGGATGCACACCTGGCGGCTGTCTGTGGCCGATGCCGGATACGGCAAGCAGTGTCTGGTCTGCGCTTTCGATCCCCGTTTGATGGCGGCATTACAGGATATCTTCTTACGTTCTAAGGCACGGCTGGTTTCGGTCAAGCCGTTGTTGATGACGGCTTTCAACCGCTGGCGTCGGCAAATTAAGGGTGGTGGGGCATGGCTCGTGCTCGCTGAAAAGTCGCATCTCACCATCGCCTTGTTGCAGAATGGCGAATGGCGAGGCATACGCAGTAAAGCGTGCGAGCCGGGATGGGAAGATACGCTGGGATTGTTGCTGGAACGCGAAGCGCTGCAGCTCGGCGTGGATGCGGCCGAGTTTCCTGTGTATTGTTACCGTCCAGACAAGCCTTCCTTAAAACCCAGCCTCCCGGCGCAACAGCCGTTGCAGGTATTGCGCTTGCCCGGCTGCGAAGGATTCTCGCCAGACCTCGACAAGGACATTGGGCTGGCCTTGTGCTGATGACCGCATTGATATGAAGAAAAACACGCTGCCCAAACTCGATTTCGAACTGCTTCATCGCGGTGCTTATCGTCGGCTGGGCGGTGCGGTGATGCTGGTTTCTGGCATCCTGCTGGTGCTTGCCGTAACGGCGCATTATGTCCAAATCGTCCAAAAAATTGCTGGCATCGAGACGGATGCCAATCATTCCACGCACGCATCGGATCGTGGCAAGCCCGCCAATACGGAGGAGACCAAAGCCGTTCAGGAGGGCGTCGCCCATCTCGCGCTACCCTGGGGCACGCTGTTCTCCGCGCTGGAAAATGTCCATTCAGAAAAAATCACGCTGGTTTCCGTCGAGCCCGATGCCCAGAAAAATACCGTCAAAATCGTCGCCGAGGCGCCTGACGTCTACAAGATGCTGGAGTACGTGCGTGGCCTATCTCACCAAGCCAAACTCAAGGAAGTGCTCCTGGCGCAGTATGAAGTCCGCTTCGAAGATGCAAATCAGCCAGTGCGCTTCACCCTAAGTGCATCCTGGGGAACTGTGCCATGAACGACATGGCGCTACGTCTCGGCTATTGGGCTCGCAGACTGGGCTGGACGATTCTGGCCGGTGCGGCCCTGGTTGTTTGCGCGTTGTTGTTTTATATCGGCCTGGATGTCCCCACGGAACGCCGACTGCGCAGTATGGAAATGCATGTAGCCAAGATGCGCATCGCTGTCGGCCAGCGCAATGTAGGCTGGGTGAAGGAGTCGCCTGGCGCGGCGATCCAGACTTTTTACCGATCCTTGCCGCCTGAAGCAACCATCCCCGACCTCATGGAAAAAATCTTCGATGCCGCCTATGACTGCGATCTTGCGACAGAGAATGGAGAATTCAAACTGTTGCGGGAAAAGGATGCAGCATACTCGCGCTACCAGATCGTCTTGCCGGTGCAAGGCGGCTATGCCAATATCCGCAAGTTCGTCAATCGGGTACTGCAGGAGATTCCCTCTGCCGCGCTGGACGATATCGGTTTCAGCCGAGAGGATGTGCGCGACCCCGAGGTGGCCGCCAAATTGCGTTTCAGCTTATACCTGAGAGCTAAACGGTGAAGACCGTCGCAACCAAACGTAAGATATGGCTCGGTTTGGCGCTAATACTGACGCTGGCGGCGACGGCATACCTGTGGGTGAATGACGCAAAAACAGTCGGCGAGGCAGACCTGGTGGTTGCTGCGGCCGAGCCACAGGCGAACAGAACAACAAGCGCTACCAATGATGCCGCCAGAACCCCGGACAAGTTGCCTGACAGGGAACTGCAGGAGGCGAGCAGGGACATCTTTGTCGTTCCTCGCAAGGAACCGGAGCCAGAACAGAAGAAGAGTGCGGTCACGCTAGCACCTCCTCCACCGGTAAATCTGTCGGCACCGCCAGTAGCACAGGTTGCGCCACCGCCCACCGCGCCGCCGTTGCCGTTCACCTACATCGGCAGGCTGGATGAGGATGGCAAGTACACCGTGTTCCTGGGTGCGCGCGGCAGAAATTATGCAGTCAAAGTTGGCGAGGTGATCGCGCAGGTATACCGTGTTGACGAGATCAAGCCGCCGATGATGACCATGACGTATTTACCGTTGAGTATCAAACAGACAATGCAGATAGGGGAAGCCAATTGAGAATGCCGCGTATTGTTCTACATGCATTGTTAGCAGGGCTCTTACTACTGTTAGTGGGTTGCGCCGGCCAGGAAACCTTCCGAAAAGGCAAGTCGCTGCTGGAGGGGGGCAAGGCCGAGGAAGGGTTGGTTCAGCTCAAGAAAGCCATAGACGAGCAGCCCGACAACCTCGAATACCGTTCCTATTACTATCGCCAGCGCGAAAGCTGGGTGAACAAACTGCTACGCGACGCTGAAACTGCGCGCGCCAACCAGCGCTGGGAGGAAGCCGAGGCCACCTACAAACGCGTACTGGCCATTGACGATGTTAATCCGCGCGCGCAGGATGGTTTGAAGGAAATAGAGTCCGGCCAGCGCCGCGAAACGGAGATGCTGGAAGCCAGCGACCTGTTCGACAAGGGTGAACTGAATGCCGCGCGCAACAAGGTGCGCCTGATCCTAGCCGAAGACCCGTCCAACGCCCCGGCGCGCGCACTGGCTTCGCGCATCGAACAAAAACTGGCTGAAGCATCGTCCCCAGCAGCCCGTCTCCAGTCCAAGTTCAGAAAACCGATATCGCTGGAATTTAAGGATGCATCCGTCAAAACCGTATTCGAGATGCTGTCCAAAGCCGCCGGCATCAACTTCATCCTGGATCGTGACCTGCGACCAGATTTATAGGTAAGCGTATTCGTCAAACACACCACGATTGAAGCGGCCTTGCAGAATATCCTGTCGTCCAGCCAGCTTGGCAAGAAAGTCATCGACGAAAACTCCATGCTGATCTACCCCGCCACCAAGAAAGGCGATTACGAGGAGATGATGGTGAGAACCTTCTACCTCAACAGCGTCGATCCCAAACAGGCCATGGACCTTATCAAGACGGTGGTCAAGACCAAGGACATATTCATCGACGAAAAACTCAACATTCTGGTGATGCGCGATACTGCCGAAGCAGTCCATCTGGCCGAGAAGCTGATCGCCAGCTACGACTTGGGTGACCCTGAGGTCTTATTGGAAGTGGAAGTGCTGGAAGTCAGCAGCACCAAGTTGCTGAACCTGGGCGTGAAATATCCGAACCAGCTTTCTGTTGGCGTGAAGGGAACACTCGGTGCCGGGCAATTGACATTCAAAGATATCAAGCATTTTGATTCAGGAATGGGCCTTGTTACCATCAACGATCCTGCCTTTGTGCTGAATCTTCAGGCAACGGACGGCATCAGCAACCTTCTTGCAAATCCCCGCATTCGGGTCAAAAACCACAAGAAAGCAAAAATCCATATCGGTGACCGTGTGCCGGTGATTACTACCACCTCCACCGCGACCGGCTTTGCCTCCGAATCGGTAAACTATCTGGATGTCGGCCTGAAACTGGACGTGGAGCCAAGTGTAATGTTGGCTGACGAGGTGTCGATTGATATCGGGCTCGAAGTCAGCAACATTGTCAACGAAGTCACCAGCAAGAATGGCACGCTGACCTATCGCATCGGCACGCGCAACGCCAACACCACGCTGCGCCTCAAGAACGGCGAAACCCAGATGCTGGCCGGCCTCATCAATGACAATGACCGTTCTTCGTCAGATCGGGTTCCGGGCCTGTCCAGCCTGCCCATCGTTGGCCGCCTGTTCGCCAACAAGAATGATACGCACGACAAAACCGAGATTGTGCTGTTGATCACCCCGCACATCGTGCGCAACATCGTGCCGCCGGATGCGAGCTATGTAGAATTCTCGGCCGGAACGGAAACCGGGAATACGAGTGCCAGTGGGCAGATGACAGCAGGCGGGTCTCCGGCTCCCATTGATATCCCCCAGCCGGAGGTGTTGCAACCCGCGCCGCTTGAAGGAGTGCCAGCCGTGCCGCTCCAGCCGTCACCTATCGATACGCAACCCGCTATGCCGGCCATCCCGCCGCCCCCACCGTTGCCAGCCATGCCGAGTCCAGGGAGCCAACCTACGCCGTGAGAAGCACATCAATTAAATCATTCAGCTCAGGCTTCACCTTGATCGAGCTGATGGTGACACTGGCGATCATCGGCGTGCTGGCTTCCGTCGCGCTGCCATTGACCGAGGTGGCGGTACAACGCAGCAAGGAACAGGAGCTGAAGTCATCCCTGCGGCAAATCCGCGAAGCGCTGGATGCCTATAAGCAGGCCACGGACGAGGGACGGATCAGCAAAAGCGCGGATGAATCTGGTTATCCGAAATCGCTGGGGGTGTTGGTCGACGGCGTGGAGGACATCAAGGATCCCCGCCATAGAAAAATTTACTTCCTGCGCCAACTGCCTCGTGACCCAATGAGTTCGGATGGCTCCATTCCTTCGCAAGATACCTGGGGCAAACGCAGTTACCTTAGTCCCCATGACAATCCGCAGGGGGGCGATGACGTGTTCGATGTCTACTCCTTCGCTACAGGGAAAGGGCTCAATGGGGTGCCGTACCGGGAATGGTGACGTGAATACGATAATCCGGCGCGGCTTTACCCTGATCGAGCTGCTGGTGGTGATGGCCATTATCGCTACTCTGCTCACTATTGCCTTGCCACGTTATTTCGGCAGCGTCGAAAGATCGAAAGAGGCTGTCCTGCATCAGGACCTCTCCATTCTGCGCGATGCGCTGGACAAATATTACGGCGATACCGGTAAATACCCGGATGCGCTGGAGGACTTGGTTAACAAGCGCTATCTGCGTGCAATACCTGTCGACCCGATCACGGACAGTGCCACCACCTGGGTCATCGTGCCGCCGGAAGATCCAGCCAAAGGCGGGATTTATAGCGTCAAAAGCGGTGCATCCGGAAAGGCAAGAGACGGTACTGCCTACGCTGAATGGTAGCCAATACGCAAAAGTTACTACACCAGCAGAAAAGTGCCGGATTCACTTACCTGGGGTTACTGTTCTTCATCGCGATCATGGGAATCACCCTAGCCCTGGCGTCAACGCTGTGGTCGTTTGCCCAACAGCGAGAAAAGGAGCGCGAACTACTGTTTATCGGGCACCAGTTCCGGCGCGCCATCGGCCTTTATTACGAACGCACACCCGGCACCGTCAAGAAATACCCCAATCGCCTGGAAGATCTGTTGCTGGATAACCGTTACGTCACCCTCCAGCGCTACCTGCGGCAAATCTATCGCGATCCGATCACCGGCAGCCGCGAGTGGGGACTGGTTCCAGCGCCGGATGGGGGGGTCATGGGGGTGTATAGCAAGTCCGAGGAACGGACAATCAAGATCGGCAACTTCCAGTTCGGGGACAGATTGCTGGGAGGGCAGAGAAAATACTCCGAGTGGCAGTTCGTTTACTTGCCACAAACTGTAGCGAAGTGATTGGAGTTGCGGGCATATTAAATTGGTGTTCCTGCTACTTGGGCAGCTGGCATGTGCAAGGATCTTTAAATAATGCGAATGCAGTGAAAAATGGGGCAGGGTTGATCCGGTGACGGTACTTATGACGGTATGTTTGGAAATCAAAAAGTTAAACCCATTTTAGATTAAGGCTTACAGCGACGTATTCGAAGCCCCCTCCCCACCAAGTGAGCATATCACAACACCTCATAACCTCTCAAAATCCCCGTATTTACTAGCAGTTACGAAACTCCTTATCGGGGTCAAAAAAATACCGCTCAAGGTAATGAAACCTGAACGGTACTGATATTGCCAAGAGGCAACCAAGAGACTACAAGGAGATAAGTGGATTACGTTGTCC
>Ga0153916_10001618_pt1 | contig 16272 bp, 12 predicted proteins | sample Opewatmetagenome_FD_109642 | JGI IMG/M metagenome (GOLD analysis project Ga0153916, IMG submission 109642) | Freshwater wetland microbial communities from Ohio, USA - Open water 3 Core 3 Depth 4 metaG | ecosystem: Environmental > Aquatic > Freshwater > Wetlands | place: USA: Ohio, Lake Erie...
ACAGGGGCGCCGAAACGGGCGTCAGGCCGCGGCGGCGCGGCCGCCGTCCATCTCCTGCGCGGCGAGGTCGCGCGAGTAGCAGACGTCGACGTGGTGGTGGTGGAAGCCGGCCGTCTCGTAGAGCGCGACGGCGGCCTCGTTCGACTGGTCGACGTAAACGGCCGCGATGTCCGCCCGCCGCGCCGACAGATGCGCCAAGCCGCTCGTCAGCAGGTAGCGACCGAAGCCGCGTCCTTGGAACTCCGGCGCTGTGCCGATGACGTAGATCTCGCCGACGCGGCCCTCGCCCGGGCGCTCCTCGACCTTCAGCCAGCAGAAGCCGGCCAGCTCGCCGCCCGCTTCGAGCAACAGCAGATCGCGCGGGTCGAACCACGGCTGCTCCATGCGCGCACGCAGGTCATCGAGCGTCCAGACGCCGTTCTCCGGGTGACCTGAGAAGACGCGGTTGTTCAGCGCGAGCCACCGTCCGCCGTCGGCGGCGGGCGCGAACGAGCGCAGCACCGCGCCCTCCGGCGCGCCAGCCGGCGGCACGTCGAGCATGTGGCGGTGCAGGTGCAGCAGCCGCCGCACCGGCCGGAAGCCGAACTGCGCCGCGATGCGAGCGCTGGCTGCGCCGTCGTTATACGCCCAGAGGCCGAGACGGCGGGCCGCCTGGCTGTGCGCGTGCATGATCGCGTGCGAGAGGAGCAGGCGGCCGACGCCGCGGCGCCGGAACTCCGGGTGGACGACGAACTCGCACGAGGCACGGCGCTCTTCGCCGTCGTCGTAGGTGACGGTGTGGGCGTAGCCGGTGAGCCGACGGTTCTCGAACGCGAGCACGGCGGCGGCGAGGTCATCGCCGCGGCGGAGGCGGAGGAACTTGTGTTCGCCAAGGGGCTCGTGGCCGTCGGCGCGCGTAGCTGCTTCGATCAGCCCGGGGAGCTGTTCGAGGTGCTGGCCGTCGAGCTGGGAGACGATTTCCAGGTGGTGCATCAGGGATAATCTCGGGGGAGTATCGGCAGAACCCGTACCCGCCGACAGCCGGCCGCTGTGTATGGTATTTGCAACTAATTGCAGCGGTAACGAGCGACCGCAACGATGCGGACGCGGGGCGAAGCCTCAGGACGCTTGGGCGCCGGCCTCGGGCGCCGGCACCGGCACCTCGCCCGTAACGGTCGTGCCGGCCGCCTCGTCGATCAGCTCGTAGCGCTCGCTGATATCGACCTTCGGGTAGAGCATGTGGAACACCGGGCAGTACCGGGCCATCGTCAGCTCGATCGCGCGCCGCACGTTCGGCTCCGAGAGGTTGCGCCCGCGCACGACGTGCGTGAGCTGGACGGTGAGATACACCTTTGGGTGCTCCGCGGCGCGCGTGTGGGTGAGGCGCACGTCGTAGCCGGTGACGTCCTGCCGCATCTTGCGCAGGATCGAGATCGTGTCCATCGCCGTGCAGCCGCCGAGCGCGACGAGCTGCAGCTCCATAGGCGTCGGCCCGGCGAGCGCCATCGAAGGATCGACGGCGGAGTCGATCACGAACTCGAAGCCCGACGGCGTCCGTACGTGGAACTTCAGCTTCTCAGCGAGGTGAAGGACCGTCTCGCCGCTGGCCATGGCGCTGGCTCCTCAGGGGACGACGCTGGCGGGCGGCTAGCCGGACGGCGTGCCCTTGCCGCCGCCTGCGGGGTTCGCCTCCGTCTTCACGGAGTCGACGACGAGCGCCGTGCCGTTCCACGCGTACGTTGTCTTGCGCAACTGGCTCGGGCAGCACTCCGGGTCGTCCGGGCCGGGCACCGGCTCCGTCATGACGAGCTTGCCGCCTTCGACGGCAACCGCGAGTCCGCGTCCGTCCTTCGGGGTCACCCTGAGCAGCGTCGTCGTGCCGCCGGTTGCCGGCGCCAGCACCAGGAAGGCAAGGTCGCCGAGCGTGCCGCCGGACGCGATCGGAATCACCGCATCCTCCTGGCCACCGCCCGTGAGGTCGGCGTAAATCACGCGCACCTGTTCGAACTGCCCGCCCGTGTCGGACAGCGCCTGCTTCACGTCGGCGACCGCCTGCAGATCCACGGCGCGGATCTCGCCGCTCGGCGTGCGGGGAGGTGCTGCGGACGCCGCGGCGCTGGCGACAGCGCTCGGCGATGCGGCGGCCGTCGGCGTCTTGTTACCGGAGGAGGAGCTGCGGCACGCGCCGACGATCAGCGCGGAGCAGAGGATGGAGGCGATGGCGACGAGCGCGGGGCGGCGAGTCATCAGCGGCAGTGTATGAGCGGTCCGCGCACGTCGGCAAGGGAGATCGACGCCATCGGACGGTGGGGAGTGAATGGTGGGCGGTACAGGACTTGAACCTGTGACCTCTTCCGTGTGAAGGAAGCGCTCTACCAGCTGAGCCAACCGCCCTCCGGGGCCATGGACACGAAGCTCCGGCATTCTAGCAACGGTGCCGTCGCCCCTTCAAGCGACGATCGGCTCGCTTGTAGGGGATCGAGGCCCTTGCTACAATCCGGGAGCCGCTCGCGGATCACGCGCCGAGGTGGCGGAACGGCAGACGCGCTACGTTCAGGGCGTAGTGTCCGTAAGGGCGTGCGGGTTCAAATCCCGCCCTCGGCACCAGGTGTTCATCGCGGCGCGGCAGTGTTCGTGCGCTTGTAGCTCAGTGGATAGAGCGCTACCCTGCGGAGGTAGAGGCCGTGGGTTCGAGTCCCGCCAAGCGCGCCATCTTTCCCATCCAGCGGCGCACGGCAGCGTAGCTCAGGGGTTAGAGCAACCGGCTCATAATCGGTAGGTCGTTGGTTCGAATCCAACCGCTGCTACCAGCATCCGCAGAGCGGCCATCGGCGCCGCTCTTTTTCTTTGCGCGCCGATTGTGCCGGCGCGGCGTCACAGCTCAAGCCGGAACCCCTGGCCGCGCAGCGTGACGATGTACGACCGCTCGCCGCCGGCCTGGACGACGCGCTCGCGCACACGCCGGACGAGGGCGTCCAGCGCCTCCTCGGAAACGCCCTCAACGTGGGCGTCCGGCCACACGTGCTGCACCAGTTCCTCCCGGCCGACGACCTTCCCCGCCCGCTCGTACAGGTAGAGCAGGAGCCTGAACTGCTCGTTCGAGAGGGGCGGTCGCGCTTCGTTGCCGCGGACGTAGACGCGCCGCGTCTCCGGATCGACGCGCAGTGCCGCAGGCTCTGCAGGCGGCTCCGGAGCCTCCGGCGCAACCACCGCCTCGACGGCGGCATCGGCGTCTGCGGCTGCCGGGGTGGGCGGCCGCCTGCGCCGCTGCAAAACAATGCCGCCCGCGCCGGCCACCGCCACGACGAGCATCGCCGGCACGCCGATCGCCAGCGCCAGCACCGGCACGCCGGAGCCGCCTCCCGACGAGGGCTGCGCAGCGACCTGCACCGCAGTCGCCTCCGGCGTCACGCCGCCAACGATCGTCAGCGCGAGCGGCGCCGACGCTACCGCGCCGACGCTCGCGGTCGCGCTATAGCTGCCGGGCCCGGACGCGGCGAGCTGCGCGCCGGCCATGCCGTCGGTCGTGCGCGCCGTAGCGCTGCTGGTCGCGCCGCCACCCCTGGTCAGCGTGAACGAGACGCCCGTCCCGTCCGGCACCGGCTCGCCGTTGTGGTCCAGGACAGGCCCGGCGACGAGCGCGACCGTGCGGGCGTCCTTCACGGCGTCGGGCTGCTGGCCGAACACCTGCACATTGAGCTGCTGCGCCGCATCCGGCTGCACGGCGTCGACCACGGTGTAGAAGACGCCGCTGACGTTGACCGGCGAGTGCCCCTTCGGCGCGACGTCGCCGAACAGCGCACGGAAGCCCGTCGCGATCGCCGCGTCGGTCTTGTTATAGACGGCGAAATAGGCGGAGAGCTTGCTGATCTCGGTGGAGTCCAGGTGGTACGGCACGTTGTAGGCGATGCCGATGAGGTTCTTGTTGCGCAGGTCGACCGGCGCCACGTCCAGGAAGCGCTTCACGGCACCCGAAGCGGGATGGCCATCGGGGTTGTACTCGGTCAGCGCGAAGATCAACCACGACGCGTCGCCCACCGCCCTTGTGACCGCGGCATTCGCGGGATCGTCCGGCTTCGAGAGCCAGGCGTCGAGCTCGCCGAAGCTGATCGTGTTGACGTCCTCCGGTTTGAGCCGACCCTTGCCGGCCGGGCCGTAGAGCGCGAGCAACTGCTGCTGTAGCGCGTTCTTCGACATGACGCGATACGGGTAGCAGTCTTCCCAGCACTCGACGATCAGCACCTTCTCCGGAGACTGCGGCCCGCGCGGCAGGCGCGCGCGCAGCTCCGCGACGGTCGGCGGCTGGAGCAGCGTCAACGCGTCCTCGGCCAGCGCCCGCATCTGGTCGGCGCCCTGCCCGGCGGCGGCGGCCGCCTGCGCCGGGTCGACGAGCGTCTGGTCGCGCTGCAGCTTCGGGTAAAGCTTGATCTTGGCAGCGACGACGTGGCGCACCGCTTCGTCGACGCGACGGCGAAAGTCCGGGTCGGCGGCGTACTGGTCGCGCATGTACTGGATGCTGTCTTCGATCACGGGGAGTTGGTAGTCCTTCCAGCCCGGGTGGCCCGGATCCTTGTAGAACTCGACGAGCGGGAGCAGGTCGCTGCCAGCGAGCAGGGCATCCCGGACGACGGTGCGGTTCGGGAAGTCGGCCGTGCCCTGCTGCTGGGCGTACCACTTCTTCACCGCCGGCACGCCGAGCGAGTCGCTCATCACGAGGTGGCCGGGCCGCCAAGCCGCGAACTCCGGCAGCTCCATGAACTGGCGAAACGCCGCCGCGTCGAGCGAAATGGGGCGCGTGAACGGCGCGGTGTCGCCGGGCACGAAGTTGCGGTAGCGGATGTGCGAGACGAGCATGCCATCGGTGGTGCCGGCCGGGTCGCCGTCGTCCTGGCGGTCGACCTCCGCGAACGGCGCCAAGTCCGACGCGCGGAGCTGGTCGAGAGACTTGTTCACGGTCGGCACTTCGTTGTCCGTCGACCGGTCGCTGCCGCCGTGGCCGGGGAAGTGCTTGGCGATCGTGAGCATGCGGCCGCCGCTGCCCGTGTGCACGCCGCGCACGTACGCCCGTCCCAGCTCGCCGACCCACGTCGCGTTGCCGCCGAAGGCGCGCGTGCCGATGTCGCCGTTGCCGCCCGAGCGCGGGTTCTCCAGCACGTCGACGACCGGGCCGAGCAGCATGTTCACGCCGGCCGCGGACAGCTCACGCCCGACGATCGCGCCGGTCGTCTCCGCCTGCGTCTTGCTCCACGTCGCGCCGATCGTCATGTTGTTCGGAATCGACGTGTAGTTGTGCGTGACATTCGTGAACGGGAACAGGTCGCCCTCGTTGTCCGTCGCGATCAGCGCGGGGAGGAAGTACTCGTCGCCGCCGTCGGTGCGGCGGCTCGCCTCGTACGCACGCTGCTGCAGGCCGTTGGTGAGATCTGCGAGCGCCGTCGCCGTGTCGTCGCGGTTGACGATGTTGCCGTTGCTGGCCGTCACCAGCACGGCGCCGACCTTGTAGTCGCGGATCAGCGTGGCGACGTCTGACGACGCGGATACGTCGTTGCCGACGAAGTTCACCATCACGAGCTGACCGATCCGTTCGTCGACGCTCAGCGACGCCAGGACGCGGTCGAGGAATGCGTCCTGAGGGCTCTGGGCGCGCGCTCCGCGTGGCGTGCCGGCGGCGAGCGCGACGATCAGCACGATACCGACGAGCAGCAGGAGCCGCGTCCTCCGCCCCGCCTCGCCGCCTCGCGTCGTGCCGGCGTGTACCGCTCGTGGCGTCATTGCTGATGATTATGGGGCTTCCGGGCCTCTATCGATAGACGCGTTGCATGCGTCATACGGACATGCCGCGCCTCGTGCACGGCGCCGGGACGCAGCGGCGGAGACGTCAGGCGGCGCGGAGGTCCGCGGGGATCTGCGGCCTGCCGACGAGCGCGGCGAAGCGGTCGGCATAGACCTCGGCCGCCGCCTCCCACGGCCAGTGCCGGAGCGTGAAGCGGGCGAACTCCTCGCCCAGGAAGTGACGCTGCACGGCCGGGAGCGCGAGCAGCTGGTTGAGCGCCGCCGCGAATCCGCGCCCGTCGCCGGGCTCGGCGAGCAGCGCGTTGTGCTCGTGCGCCAGCACGGGCGCAGCGGCCCAGCCGTCCGAGACGATCGGAGCGCCGCTGACGGCGAGCGCCAGCGACAGGCCAGCCGTGCTGTCGGCGCGGTCACGGCGCGATGGCGCGGGGACGGCGAACGCGTCGACGGCGCGCGCGACCGCGGCGATGGCGCTCGCGTCCACGCGGCCCGACAGGATGCGGTATTCGGACTGCACGCCGGCGGCCGCCAGCATCGCGCGGGCCTCGCGGCGGCTGCTGACGCCGAACAGCAGACACACGGGCTTGGCCTCCAACTCCGGCTGGACGATGTCGCGGAACCAGCGGAAGTCGCCGCGGTGTTCGGACCACGGCACACCCAGCACGAGACGCCCGGGCCGTACGCCACGCAGCGCGCGCGCCACGCGCGTCACGTCGCGCTTGCGGGGCCACGGCAGCTCGCGCGCGACGGGCGCCACGATCGACGTCGGCAGCCGCCAGGCCCGCGCCCGCAGCGCCTGTGTCACCGCCTCGTCCGCGGCAAAGGCGTGGTCGAAGTGCGCGAGCGACCGCAGCGCCAGCCGCGCCCACGGGTGCTGCCGCCCGACGTCGCCGGCCGTCACGCTGACGCTCACCGGCACGCGGTGGCGCCGCCGCAGGAGCGCGCCCAGCGGCGCAAAGCGTGCATCCAGGACGTGCACCATCTCGAACTGCTCGTCGGCGATAGCCGCGGACGACTGCAGGAGCGCGCGCGGGCCGTCGCGAAGGAGCGACGCGGCATCGACGTGGCACACCACCACGCGGCCCGCGAGCGCGTCGATCAGGCCCGCGCCGTCGAATCCCAGCGGGTCACGATACGAGCCGACGAGGACGACGCGAGGGCGTGGGTCCGGCCGGGAGGGCCGCTCGGGGCGGTTCATGCCCGAAGTATCGACCTGATATCAGGGGCAGCGTCATCAGGCGCTCCCCTTACGGTGCACCGCGCGGGCCTTGAGAAACGCGTGCCCACGTTCCGGGGCAGCCCCGCGCGGCCGATACTTAAACAAGATGGAGCATGCATCCGAGGTTCCGACATCGCTTGCCGAGCTGCGGCTTCCGCCGGGGTTCGTTGCCGATCACTGCATCCGTACGCTGTCGTACCAGGGCCCGATGTCGGCGGTCGACATCGCGAAGCACTGGCGCGTGCGCGACAGCGTCGCCCTCGAGGTGATCGATTCGCTGAAGGGCTCCGGCCTCGTCCGCGCGGAGACCGGCCCGACCGACCTCGACCGCCTGGGCCGTGTGCGGCTGTCCGACGCGGGGCAGGCGCGCGTCACGACGGCGCGGGAGCGCACCTGGTACGCGGGCCCGCTGCCGGTCTCGCTCGCCAACCTCGGCCGCCTCGCCGACTCGACCGCGTGCGGCTGCTCGCCGGCGTCGGTACGCGCCGAGCTGTCCGCGCTCGCCATCACCCGGAGCCTCGCCGACGAGTTGGGCCAGGCGATGGTGGGAGGCGCGACGGTGGCGCTCGCAGGCGCTGGCTGGGACGAGCAAGCGGATATCGCCGCGGCGCTTGGAAGCACGTTGACCGGGCAGGTACAGCTCCCGTACGCGGCCTTCGCGGCGGGCTCGGTCATGCGCGTGTTCGACCCGAGCCGCCACCGCATTCACGAAGCCCGCGCGGAGGAAGGCGAAGAGCGCGACATCCTGCGTTCGCGTGGCGGCGAGCGCACGCAATGGGTGACGGTCGCGCCTCCGGTGGTGACGCTGGCCGGCGGCATTCATGTGTCCGACGTGTTGCCGGCGTACGACGAAGAGGCAAGATTCTATCTGGCGCCTCTGCCGTTCGCCGCCTGGGGCGGCATCCTCTGTGTCATGGACAGCGCAAGCGATCCCGCGGCCCTCGCCGACCTTGCGCGGCTGTGGCTGATCCCGGGACGCCAGCGGACCGGCATCGTGCTCCTGCGCAGCGGCGAACGCATCGAGGTGCCGTGGCGGGCGTCCTCCGTGCTCTTCAACGCGACGGATGAAGTGCTGCCCGCCGGCGTCCGCGACGCGGTGACGTACCGCGTCGACATCTCGGAGCTGCGGGGCGAGGCGATCGAGACGTTTGTCGCGCGGCGACTGGACGACACTGCGGTCTTCCCGCCGTCGGCGGTGTCCGCTGTGGCGGAGCTGCTCGGACGCGTCGGTCTCGTCACGCGCACACAGGCCGCCAGCGTGGCGCAGTACCTCCGGCACCGCGCGGCGTACGAGGGCCCCGGCTTCTCACTCGCCCGCACGACGCTACAGCAAGCCATCGACTTCGCATCGAACGCGCCGCAGCGGCCCGCCGCCGACCTGCGGGCGGCCTGATCCACGCCGGCGACGCCGCCGGTTCAGCGCGTGGTTCTGTCAGTAGCGTGCCCGGCCGCGCGGAAATGGTCCTGGACGACGGCCGCCGCCGCCCTCGCGTAGGGAGCCGTCAGCTCGCGCTGCAAGTCGGCCACGGAGACCCAAGACATTGCGTTGGCCGAGCGGGCGGTGATACACGCCCTCCACCTCGCGCACAACCAGGCCATCGGCGTCGAGCTGGTATCGGATGGAGCGGCCCGCGGGTCGGACACAGAACATGGCGCGTGGCTGCATGCCGCCCAGCTCACACTCCACGCTGCACGTGACGCCCTGCTCGGCCGCGAAGCCGGCCACCTCGCGAAACGCCGGCTCAACGGTGGCCTGAATGAGCTGGCGGAACGACTGCGCGAGCGGCGTGCGCACGCCCAGACCACCCGGCGAAGCTCATACGATTGTCTTGCGTGAAGAATGCGCGCCTTCCAATCCTCGGACACTGCCTCATCCCCCATCATCGTCTACTGCGCTGCGGAGAGACCCTGAGCTCCCACGCCGGCGGAGGTTCAGGCCAGCGGGCCGACGTCCACTGCGCGCGCGTGGAGCCGGCGCTCGTGCCAGCCGCTGGTGAGGAGGTTCGATATCTCGGCGCCGTCGCCCGGGTAACAGAGCAGCCGCCCGTCCCATCGCACGCCGCGCGGGCTGCGCCGCTCTAGTTGCTCCAGCACGCGGCGTCTGGCTGATTCCGCGGCGGCGACGTCCTGGTGCGGCAACAGCACCCCCACGCGGCCCACGCCGATCGTGCCACCGAGGTCGGTGCTGCGGATGGCCGCCGGGACCCGCGCGGCCGCCTCTTCGAGCAGCCGCGGCGGCGAACCCGGATGCACGTCGGCCTCCAGCAGCAACAGCGCAAAGGGAGCGCCATAGCGTGCGCTGCGGTTTACCTCATCGAGCACCCGCAGCCAGAAGTACCAGGCAACGTGGAGGCCGGTGTCGTTATCGAGCAAGATCCAGCTCTCGTCCATAGCTGAATAATCGGCCTGTTCGGGGGAGGAACGCAGCCTCCAGGAGGTGGCGGGAGACCCCCGGGGCGCCCGCCCGTTGCCCGTGCCGGAGCGATTGTCTAAGCTCTGGGATGATGGAGATTCAGCCCCTGCAGGGCACGCCGGTGCGCCTTCCTCCGGGACGCGTGGCGATCAGGCTCGACCAGCGGCACCGGATCGCCTATAAGCGGCTGTACGCGGAGTACGGCACTGTGCTGCAGGGGCTGCCGGTGCTGCGCGAGCGGGACTTCGACGGCCGGGCCGTGAAATTGACGCCGGCCCAACTCGAAGCGCTGAACCGGGCCTTCGCCCGCCTTGGCCAGCAGGCCGCCGGACGGGTCGGCACCGCATTCGAGGCGCAGGAGCGGTCGAAGAACGAGCTGTTCAAGAGGCTGCAGTATCTTTCTTGAGGCTTAGGTTAGCCCACGAGGAAGGAGACAGGCGATGGGTAAGAAGGACAAGGGCGGCCGCGAGCCGAAGAAGCCGAAGCAGAACAAGGGCAAGGGCAAGTAAGCCAGCGCTGCTCGGCGCGTTGGGAGCTTCAATTGCCGCTTCGTGTCGACGCGGTGCGTTGCGTTACACTGAGTTTGCCTGAGACCCCGCGGCGATCGGGATAACCTTCGAGGGACCACACGATGCCGAACACCGTACCGGGCCAGCTGCTGGCAGCCATCAAGGGGCGGAAGTTCACCAGCGTGGCGCGGCTCTTCGCGAACCCGGTGGATTTCCAGGCCTGGACCCCCACGGGCCACTGGGTGGCCGAGGACGGCTCGACAGCCTCCAAGATCATCGAGGTCTGGTTCAGCCCCGGCGTCGGCTCCCAGGTCGTCTACAGCAACGAGACGTCGGGCGCGCGCGGCGCCGCCTGCCTGGAGCTGGAGATCGCCTGGAAGACCCTGCCGGACGACCAGCAGCGCGTGCTCCGGCAGGTCTACCTGATGACCGTCAAGAACGAGAAGATCGTGAGCGCCCGCGTCTACTGCGCCGGCCTCCACACCGAATTCCCGGAGGTCGATCTCGAGAAGCAGCGCCGTTCAAAGGGGATCATTGCCGCCAAGCCGGCCGCCCCTGTGAAAGCGGTCGCCGCCAAGGCGAGCTGAGGCTCACCCTCTGGCCGTGGCCTCGTGATACAGCGCCGTGAGGCGCTCCGAGGGCTCTTCGTCCAGCTCGTCGCGCAGGAGTTGCCGGAAGCGGCGGTAGTGGCGCGCCGCCGCCGACCCGTCGTTGAGTGCGAGCTGGCAGCGCATGATGCCGTGGGCGGCCGCCTCGCTGTACTGGTCCACCGATTCCAGCGACTTGAACAGCACCAGCGCCTCCTCGAACGCTCCGTCTCGCAGCTTCCGCGCCGCCAGCTCGTTCAGCGCCTCGATGTAACGCTCTTCCAGTTCGCGCCGGACCGGCTCCGCCCACTCGCTGTACGCCGAGGAGAGGAAGGAGCCCTTGTAGAGCGCTACCGCCTCTTCCAGCTTGGCCGCACGCGCGCCTTCGTCGCGGGTGACGTCGGCCTCCAGCATGGCCGCGTTGAAGGCATCGGCGTCGGACGTGAAGACGCCCCTCGGGTTGAGCGTGTATCCGCCGTCCGCATCGCGCACGACGCATTCGTGGAAGAGTGCGCGGCGCAGCCGGTACAGACTGGAGTGGAAGTTGCTGTTGCACTTTGACTCCGGGAGGTCGGGCCAGAGCGCGGCGAAGATCTCCTCCTTCGTCACGGCGTCGCGCTTCGACAGCAGGAAGAAGAACATCTCCTTGCTCTTCTCGCTGCGCCATTCCAGGTCCGACACCTGCCGCTCCCCGACGAGCACGCTGCCGCGGCCGAACGCGAACGCGCGCACCGGCGGCAGCATGTCGGGCGCGACCGGCGCCTCAATGGAGCCCGCGGCTGCGCCTCGCTTGCGGGCGCCGGGCTTATCGGTCAGGTCCGTGAGCAGGCCCTCGCCGACGTGCCGGACCAGTGCGTACTGCACCATCTCCCGTGCGCGCACGGCGTAGGGACGCAGGAAGCGCCGGTAGCCCAGCTTCTCGCTGAGGAGCGAGACCGTCTCGAGCTCGGCCATCGCCTTCCGCGGCTGGTGGCCGTCGAAGAAGGCCCGCGCGCGGAGGAATGCGGCGACGGCCATCTGGTGCCGGTCGTCGCCCGCTTCCAGCAGCCGCCACGCGCCGTCGAGCGACTTCAGCGCGGCCGTCGTATCACCCCGCTCCAGCGCGATCTGCGCCTGCACCAGCGCGTGCTGCGCGTTGCGCGCCGCGCCGTCGGACGGCTTCGGCGCAACAGCCTTGAGGAGCTGCGCGGCTTCCTCCCCCTGGCCCAGACCGAGCCGCGTCAGCGCCAGCCCTTCGGCCACCTCCGCCGTGAGGAACGCGACCTGCAGGCCGGCGGCCAGCGGCTCCACCTGCTGGTACATGGCCAGGCTCTCGTCGAAGCGCCCCATGCTTCGGTACGTCTCGGCGATGCCGGCCATCATGAAGGCCTCGTTCATCACGTCGCCTGTCCCGCGCACGAGGCGCAGCCCGCGCTCGTACACCTGCAGCGCCTGCTCGAACTCGCCGAGCTCGTAGGACACCATGCCGGTATTGTTCAGCGTGACGCCCAGGTCGAACGAATTGCCTGCGCGCTCGAACGCCGACTGCGCGCGCTGTAGCGCGCCCAGCGCCTGTAGCGGCTCGCCGCGCCGGCTGTAGCACTGCGCCAGCGACGAGCACGTGATGCCGATGCCCTGCAGGTCGCCGACTTGCTCCAGCAGCCGTCGCGCCTCCTCCAGCTCGTCGATGGCAGCGTCGAGGTCGCCGGCGAGCGTGTGCGTCGTGCCGATGTTGCGGAGCACGTCGCCAGCGAGCTGCACATCCTCTTCGCCGCTCGCCTCCAGCAGCGCACGCGCCTCGTTGAACGTGTTGAGCGCCTCGTCGTTGTAGCCCTTCATGCGCTGCGTCTCACCGCGCACGAAGAGCGCCTGGACGATGCCGCGCGTGTCCTTCTCCCGGCGCAGCGCGCGAAGCGCGTCCTCGATCAAGCGCAACGCTTCGTCGAACTCCTTGAGCTTGTGCGCCGAGCGCGCTCGCCAGACAATGAGTGCCGGCCGCCGCGCCTGCACATCGAGGGGCAGCCGGTCGATCCACTCCGCGAGGCCGCGCGCCTGCCCCTGCTGGATCAGCCGCGGCGCGATCTCGGCCAGCGTATCGGCCGCCGCGTCCCACTCCTCCAGCTCGAACAGCAGCTCGACGGCCTCGTTGAGCATGCCGAAGCGGGTCAGCGTCTCGGCGGCGTCGCGGCCCGCCTCGGCGAAACCCTCGGGATCCTCGGTGCGGTACTGCTGCATCAGCAGCGACCGCATGAGCTGGTGACAACGGTACGACGGCGGGTCATCGGCGTGCTGCGTGAGAAAGAGCACGCGCGACGCCGCCTCGCGCAGCAGCTTCTCGCTGTCACGGCGGCGCGCCACGTCGTTGCACAGCGCCGGCGTCCACACCGGCAGCAAGCAGACCGCGCGCATGAACTCGCGCAGCTCCGGCGACACGGACGCGAGCGCCTCGCCACGCACGTAGTCCGACAGCGACAGCCCGACGTTCGGGCCGGCGATGGACGCCGGCGCGGTCTCGCCGGCCTCGGGCGGCTGTGCTGAGCCGGCGCCCAGGATCAGCGCCGCGGCCCAGCCCTCCGTGCTCTCGTACAGCGCCTCGGCCTCGTCCTCCGAGATCGCGCGTCCGAGCGAACCGAGGAGTTGCTGCACCTCGCGCGGCGTGAACGCCAGGTCGGCGGCACCGATCGTCGCCACCTCGCGCCGCGCCATCAGCCGCGACAGCGACGGGATCGGCGGCCGCGTGCGCGACGTCATCACGACGTGCAGGTTCTCGGGTGCGCGCTCGAGCAGATACCCAAGCGTCTCCATCACCTCCGGCGACGACTCGACGGTGTGTACGTCGTCCAGCACGAGGACGACGTAGTCGTCGCGGCCGGCGATGACGTTCACCAGTACGGTGCTGACGCTGCGCGGCTGCCAGAAGCGCTCGTCGCCCAGCGGCACGTCTGCGTCGAAGCGCAGCCGCATCGAGGCCGCCAGGGCACGCGTGAAGACGGGCAGCTCGGCGTCCCACGTGTCCAGCGAGAGCCAGACGCCGGCGAAGTCGGACGTCTGGAGCCAGTCGACGACGAGCGTCGTCTTGCCGTAGCCGGCGGGCGCGGCGATGAGGATGCCCTTGCCGCCGATGGCCCGGTCGATGAGCGCGTTCAGCCGCGGGCGCCGTACAACGTCAGGCCGCCGCCGCGGGACGGCGAACTTCGACGTGGCAACGCCTCCGGAAGCCCCCGGGCGTGCTCCCCTCTCCATCGGGACGATTATACGGCGATAGGCCTGCGGCTGTCGCCGCGGACGCTGCGTGCGCGCCCGCAAGCAGGAGGCCCGCTCTCGCGGGCCTCCGTCATCTCTGCATGGCTGCGCTTCCGGGAATCAGGCCGAGACGTCCTTCACGTCCGCCTCTTCCGCGGCGCCGTCGTCGGCGCTCTGGCCGGAGCGCGTGAGCAGGAGCGGCCGCTTGCGGTTGCGGATGGTGTCGCCGCTGACGATGCACTTCTTGATGTCGGTCCGCGAGGGGATCTCGTACATCACTTCCATCAGCGTGTCCTCGAGCACCGTGCGGAGGCCGCGGGCGCCGGTCTTGTGGCGGATCGCCTCCTCGGCGCAGGCCTTGAGGCCGTCGTCCGTGAAGCTCAGCTCGACGTTGTCCAGGCTGAAGAAGCGCTGGAACTGCCGCGCGAGCGCGTTCTTGGGCTCGGTGAGGATGCGCACGAGCGCGTCCGCGTCGAGCGACTCCAGGCTGACCACCATCGGGAGGCGGCCGACGAACTCCGGGATGAGGCCGTACTGGAGCAGGTCGTCGTGTGTGACGTGCTTCATCAGCTCGTCGCTGCGCTTCTGCGCGTCCAGCATGCGGTACTCGGCGCCGAAGCCGAGCGAGCGTTTGTCGCGGCCCAGGCGCTTCTCCGTCACCTTGTCAAGGCCTTCGAAGGCGCCGCCGCAGATGAACAGGATGTTCGCCGTGTTGATCTGGATGAAGTCCTGGTGCGGGTGCTTGCGGCCACCCTGCGGCGGCACGTTCGCCGTCGTGCCCTCGATGATCTTGAGCAGCGCCTGCTGCACGCCCTCGCCCGACACGTCGCGCGTGATCGAAGGGTTGTCGGACTTGCGCGCGATCTTGTCGATTTCGTCGATGTAGACGATGCCGCGCTCGGCGCGCTGGATGTCGAAGTCCGCCGACTGGATCAGGTGCAGGAGGATGTTCTCGACGTCCTCGCCGACGTAGCCGGCCTCGGTCAGCGCCGTCGCGTCGGCGATGGTGAACGGCACGTCGAGGATCTTGGCCAGCGTGCGGGCGAGCAGCGTCTTGCCGGAGCCTGTGGGGCCCAGCAGCAGGATGTTGCTCTTCTCGAGCTCGACATCGGGATTCTGCGAACCCGCGGCGCCGATGCGCTTGTAGTGGTTGTAGACGGCGACGGAGAGGACCTTCTTGGCCTGTTCCTGTCCGACGACGTACTCGCTGAGATGGTCGAAGAGTTGCTTCGGCGGCGGCATCCGCTGGCCGACACCGACCTTCGTCTTCGCCGGTCCCGCCGCTTCTTCGTCGATGATCTCGCGGCACAGCTCGACGCACTCGTCGCAGATGTAGACCGCGCCGGGGCCGGCGATCAGTCGCTTGACCTGATCCTGGTTCTTGCCGCAGAAGGAGCAGTGGTACTGGACGCGGGTGGTGCGGCTGTTGGCCATGCTTCCGTCCCTCTAGCGACAGCGCCTCTCGCCCCGGGGAGCTGCCTCTCAGTTGCCGATTCTACGCCAGTCGCCGGGCTTTGTCAGCTTGACACGCGCCGGAGAACTGCCCAAATGGCGCAGGTTCTGTACCCTTTTCGGGAATCCGCCTTGCCCTCTGAAGTGTTAAACGGCACGCCCTCCCCGATATAACCAACCTTAGGGGTCTACCCCTGTCGGCGACTCAGGATCTCGTCCAACATCCCGTATGCCTTGGCCTGCTCCGGGTTCATGTAGAAGTCTCGGTCGAAGTCCCGCCGGATCCGCTCGTCGTCCTGGCCGGTGTGCTTGACCAGGATGCCCCGGATGATGTCGTTCTCCCGCAGGATCTCGCGCGCCTGAATCTCGATGTCCGCCGCCTGACCGCGCGCGCCACCGAGCGCCTGGTGCATGTGGATCGTCGCGTTTGGCATGCAGTAGCGCTTGCCTGGCGTGCCCGAGCACAGCAGCACCGTGCCCATGCTCGCGGTCATGCCGACAGCGTACGTTGCGATGTCCGGCCGCACCAACTGCATCGTATCGTAGATGGCGAGACCGGCCGTGATCTGGCCGCCGGGCGAGTGGATATACAAATTGATGTCCTTCTCCGGGTCCTCGCGCTCCAGATACAGGAGCTGGGCGATGATCAGGTTCGCGATCTGGTCGTCGATGCCCGTGCCCAGGAAGATGATGCGCTCGCGCAGCAGCAGCGAGTAGATGTCGAAGGCGCGCTCGCCGCGGGCGCTGGTCTCGATAACTGACGGGATGATCATGTTCTGGATCCTCTCGAACTCCATGTCACTCCTCCTGAGGACCGGCCTCGACCGGCGCCGCCGTCGGTACGGGCGCGGTCTTGGCGCGGGATTGCTTCTTCTTCTTCGGCTTCTCGACTTCGGCCGTCGGCGCGGCCCCGTCCTGCGTGGCCATCTCGACGAGCCGTGCCAGCGTCTTGCGTGTCGCCAGGTTCCGCCGTATTGTCCCCCGGCCGTCCGGGCTTTCGAACAGTTGCCGGAGCTGCGCCGCCTGCGGCCCGGCCGATGCGGTCAGGCGGCCGATCTCCTCCGCCACTTCCTCATCGGACACCTCGATATTCTCGGCCTC
>Ga0153916_10001619_pt1 | contig 16271 bp, 14 predicted proteins | sample Opewatmetagenome_FD_109642 | JGI IMG/M metagenome (GOLD analysis project Ga0153916, IMG submission 109642) | Freshwater wetland microbial communities from Ohio, USA - Open water 3 Core 3 Depth 4 metaG | ecosystem: Environmental > Aquatic > Freshwater > Wetlands | place: USA: Ohio, Lake Erie...
ATGGACATACCAGATCTGATACGGATTCTCGAGCAGAGCACCCAGGAAGAGATATCCACGAGCGATGACATTGGCTGGGCCATTGCGCAGAACTACTCGCAACTCAGGATGAGACTGCAGGACCAGACTCTTGTCGAGATGGCGAAGAGGATTGCCGTCAAAGCGACCATCAGACGTGTGCTCCAGCTCCTTGGCCCTGTATCCCTTCCCAGCTACATTTCGAGGAGCGAGTACAGGCTTGGCGAGGATGCGGAGATCGATGTCGAGTCGACTCTCGATGAGATCGTCGAAAAAAGCCACATAAGCCCAGCGGACCTAATCGTCGAGCGTAGAGAACCGCGGAAGCTGGCTGTCGCATTGATGCTGGATGCAAGCTTATCGATGAGCGGCGACAAGCTTGCAATAGCCACGGCGGCTATTGCGGTTCTCGCGTTTCGGTTGAAGACGGTCGACTATCTGCTGATTACCTTCAACGATAGGCCCTCCGTGATGAAGAGGGTGAACCAGGCGAAGAGCTTGGACGATCTGATATCCGATCTATTGGATGCGAGGGCTGGTGGCTACACCAACATCGAATGGGCGCTCACAAAGGGGAAGGAAGAGCTTGCGGCCGCTGACACGAGGAACCGCGTGGGAATCATGATAACTGACGGGAACTTCACTGTCGGCGACGACCCAACAGAGGCCGCAAGCAGGTACAGGAGACTCTTCGTCATCATGACTGAAAGCCATGATTGTCAGCCTGGGACATGTGAGGGTATGGCCAAGAGAGGCGGTGGCAAGATGTATCCAGTGTCCAGCTTTGACGAGATCCCCCGAGTATTGTACAGGGTGTTGCGTATGGTCTCTCAGGGATCGCTGAGCAGACAGACCTGAACGCGGTAATTCAAATATGCCGCCCGGGTTTACCAGTCTGTCTCACCATGCTCGAAGCTGAGATACTCGTAAGGATTCCACAAATGTGGATCACAGAGATGCCCAAGAGGCACAATGTTGAGATCAAGATTCTTGGGCGCCGTCCTTCAGGAAAATTCGGAGTCAGAGACCTTGTGGAGATATCCGGAGACCAGGATGAGTTGGAAAAGGTACTTCGCGAGTTCAAGACAGTTCCGTGGGTGAGGAACTACGACCTTGATTTTGTCAAGTCCGGCAAGCTTGTCGGTGAGGTTGTCACGTACAAGTGCCTTGCGTGCGCCTCCCTTGCAGGTTCGAACTGTCACATCATGTCTGCAAGCGCGAAAGCTGACGGCGCCATCTCGTGGCGCTTGATGACCAGCGATAGAACAGAATTGAAGAAGCTGGTTTCGAAGCTTAAGAAACTGGGTTGCGACGCCAAGCTCGTGAAGCTTTCCCCCATCGACGTTCAGGACGTTCTCACGAACCGGCAGGAGGAGATTATCATGATGGCCTTTGAGAAAGGATTCTTTGACACCCCCCGCAAGTCCAAGCTGAAAGACCTGGCAAGGATCACAGGAGTCTCACAGGCCACCCTCTCAGAGATTCTTCGAAAGGGGCAGAAGCGCATAGTGGTCGACTATCTGAAGGCCAAGCAGAAGGCCTTGTGAGACGCCTCCGGTGTCGTGGGTAGTATTTCAACTTGACGCAGGCAGAAGATGCTCCTCAAAGGGTCAAAAGAAACGCTTATATAAGGTCAGAATGACAAAGTCGTTCCTAGTCTTCCCCCCTCTTTCTTTTTCTCTCTCATCTGGGCGGAGCGCTCGACGCGCTCCGTTCCGGGACTAGTTTTAAGAACTTGCCAAGTGCAATATCTCGAGACATGAGAGTGATTCCAAAGAAGCTATTCTTCACGAAGGGAGTGGGGAGACATAAGCAGGAGCTGCAGTCGTTTGAGCTAGCTCTCAGGGACGCAGGGATTGAGAAGTTCAACCTTGTATCAGTGTCAAGCATTCTCCCTCCGGGATGTCCGATCGTCCCGAGAGAGGAAGCGCTCAAGGAACTTGTACCAGGGCAGCTCGTCTTCTGTGTAATGGCTCGCAACTCTACCAATGAGCCAAACAGGATGGTTGCCGCATCTATTGGATGCGCAGTTCCCGCAGACGGGTCTCAATATGGATACCTCTCCGAGTATCACACCTTCGGTGCGAATGCGGAATACGCAGGGCATTATTCGGAGGATCTTGCCGCGACGATGCTCGCCACCGCCCTCGGCATTCCATTTGATGCTGAACAGGACTGGGACGAGAGAGAGGACCAGTACAAGATGAGCGGCAAGATTGTCAAATCCTTCAACGTGACCAAGACGGCAGAGGGAGACAAGAACGGCCTCCACACGACAGTCATTGCCGCGGCGGTCTTCGTCACAACGGTTGAGGTCGAAGAGCCCAAACCTGACACGAGCCATGGGCAGTGAGAACTTCAGATACGACCCCGGATAGAAGCCAAATGGAGGACATGGTATGAGCAAGTCTCACGCGAGGATGAGAAAGGTCGGCAAGTTTCATGATGGATTCAGCGACGGCCTCCAGCCCCTCCGCCCACTTGACCTAACGAAGTACAGATCCGTGTCAGATCTCGTGGCAGGAATGGCCAAGTGCAGCTTCGGGGCGAGGAGCGTAGGCGAGGCGGCTGAAGTGCTAGAGACAATGGTCAGGGATGATGACTGTTTCAAGGTCCTCACGCTCTCGGGCGCCATGACCCCGGCCAAGATGGGGCTGGTTGTGTGCGACATGATCGATCTGGGAATGGTCGATGCCGTCGTCTCAACCGGAGCGATAATGGCCCATGGCATGGTCGAGACGACAGGCAGGGCCCATTTCAAACACAAGCAGTCCATGAATGATGTCGAGCTGTATCAGAGAGGGTACAACAGGATCTATGATACGATTGAACTCGAGCAGAGCCTGGATGATATGGAACTCATCTTCAGGAAGGTCATGGAATCGATTGAGGGCAATGAGTTCCTTGGCAGCTTTGAACTCAATCGACTATTGGGGGCGTACCTTGCGGAGAATACCTCGAAGGACCATCGAGGCATCCTGAAGTCAGCTTACCTGAACGATGTTCCGGTCTACGTGCCCGCATTCACAGACTCTGAACTCGGGCTGGACTTTGGAGTCTACGTGCGCCGCATGAAGCTCAAGGGCAAGAAAGCTGTTCGCTATGACGCGTTCATCGATCTTGAAGACTACACGGAACGGGTGCTGGCTTCAAAAAAACTGGGAATCTTCACCATCGGGGGCGGAGTCCCTCGGAACTGGGCGCAGCAGGTCGGTCCGTATCTGGATATAGTTCAGAAACGAGTTGGAGCAGGGGGTGGATTCAAGAGATTCGATTATGCCATCAGGATCTGCCCTGAGCCAGTGCATTGGGGCGGACTCTCCGGTTGCACATACTCTGAAGGAGTCTCATGGGGCAAGATAAGGCCCGCGTCCGAGGGCGGGAGATATGTGGAAGTCTACTCCGACGCAACGATCGCTTGGCCGATGATCGTGAAGGCAGTCATGGAGCGGTTGGTTCAACGGAGAAAATCATCTGGAACCATTCTGAGGAAGTGACCCTCACCAGTCCTCGACTGGGTTATACCACATCGTTTTCGTGCCCACCTTCGAGCGCATCTTCCACTTGAAGGACTTGGGTTTGTTTTCGATGTGGGAGAGCATCTTGTCCACACGTTGCCCGACAATCATCTTGTCCTCCTGGGAGAGCTGAGGATACTCGTAGGCGAACTTCTTCACCTTGTTGAGGTTCATCGTCGCCGTGTAGTACCATCCCCAGTCGTTGAACATGTCCACGAAGTCAAACACATTGATGTTGATCTTCTCATGATCGTCTTCGCCGAGGTCGTGCGCCCTGATGAGCACGATCAGGTCTTTTATGTCCTTCTCGTTTATCTTGACGACCTGGAGCTTCTGCATCATTAGTTCTCCTGGTGGAAGAGTCGGGGCATCCTTTTCGAGTCTCCCGGCGTAGGGAACGGTATGGTTCATCTCCAGCTCATCGTAGAAAATCTCGACCATCGGAACGCGGCCACCGAAGAATATGTGTCGCTTCTTACCGAACTGGTACAGGAAGCGCGGATCGGTCTTGTACCCCCTCGACTGGACGAACTTGTAGAGCTCGTTCCTCTGCTTCCCGTATGCAACGAAGTCAATGTCGGTGAACACCTTGGTGCCCAGCCTGGCCAGGTTCCGCCAGAGTGTCTCATACTCCTTGCTGTGCATATAGATGGCCATGCCGCCCATTACCCTCAGCATCAATCCTTTCTTGCTCGCCTCGTTGACGAGCGTCATTGCTTCGTCGACGAAAACCTCTGGCTTCGGATACTCCTCAATTGGAATGTCAGCTGGTAGACGCACTGTCATAGGATTCCCTCTTGTTCTTTCCCGATAGTATCATTCATCGCATTTAGCCCGACGTGAAAACGTAACTCTTCATCTTCGTGTCTGCAAGTGTCAAGATGACTCCTCGTAGGACACCTTCGCCATACTCGCTACCCGGGTTGACACAGAATGTTCTGCCAATCTTCTGGGCGGCTCTTGATTCGTGGATGTGGCCATGGAGCCCGAGGAAAGGCTGGTACTGTTTGATCTTCGCCGCAACCGCCTTGCTGCCGACATGCTCAGTCTCACCCGCGGACTGCCTCATGTCCCTCAGCTTCGGGGCGTAGTCCAGCATTGTCCCATACGGTGGATCGTGGAAGTTGAAGATCGCCCTTTCCATGTTCTTGATCGTGGCCGCGAGCTTGTCGATCTGGACTGTCATTTCGTCCTCGTTCCATTCGCGTGGAGTGTCCCACGGGGTCGGAGATGTGTGGGCTATGGTAATCATCTCGTAGCCGAGTACGTCGACATTGCGCATGGCGCACGGCTTCATGACCTTGGACTTCTCGAGTACCGCGTCCATCTCCATCGGATCGTCATTGCCCGGTGCCATGAATATGAGGGACTTGCTGTCCTTCAGTTTCTCGTCGGCGAGGTCAACCCAGTGCTGAAGTCTCTCGTTGATGAGTCTGTGGAAAATGGTCATGACCTCGTTCTGGTTCTGCCTGAGGTGGTCGGCTTCCTTCTTGTCTGTCAAGTAAGGATAGAATCCTATTGCGTCGATCTTCTTGATCTGGGCGTCAAGCTCAGTCTTGTTATTCATGTGGATATCTTGAGCCAGGAAATTGCAGTCGTAACTGCCGTTGCCATTATTAAAGACTGGAACGACCATCTTACCGGCGAGATCACCAAGTGCTATAGCGACATCCGCGTTGTATACAGAGACAGCGCTTATGAATTTCCTGAAACACAGCTCCGAACCATGAAGGTCAGTGACAAAGAACACTCTTATTGGACGCAATATCTACCCCTCATTTCTCCGCGCTCGTCGGAGATGGTGCATAAACAAATAGACTCTATTTAATCGTATTGTCCAGCATTTGGAAAAGCGCATCTGCAATCATGCACCTCGAGTCTGTGATACGTCCATGATTCTCGAGGAGGATGCGGGCCGAATAGCATATACTTCCGCCTATCCGCGCGGAATTGCCATCGATTGCGTTTGCACCACCGGCACAAAAGCAGATACAATGACGACGAAGTGGAAAACGAATCACATCTGGCTCATGCAGCCAGAGGTCTGGTCTTCTCGCAATCTTAATATCGAGTGTGGACGGTAACGGTAGACAAGGAATTCGTCAGCCTGAACGATTCTATGCGTTGGAGGGCTAGAATGGATCTAGGTCTACCAGAGTGGGTCGCAGATTGGGCAAGGAAGGTCCCTGACTTAAAGGTCGCGCCGCCGGGACCGAAGAGCAAGGTAATCATCGACAAGGACAGGAAGTATGTTTCTCATGCATACGACCGGCTCTTCCAGTTCACGATGACAAGAGGATCAGGCGCCGCGATAATGGATGCTGACGGTAACGTTTTCCTTGACTTCTCTGCGGGCATCTCAGTCATGAACGCAGGTTGGGGAAACCCGCAGGTAGTTCAGGCAATCAAGGACCAGGCGGATCGATTGGTGCACTCCCTGGCGAACGATGCCTACTACGATTTGGAGGCGGACTACGCAGAACTGCTGGCGAAGATTTCCCCAGGCGGACAGTTGGAGTCAACATTCTTTGGCAACAGTGGCGCCGAAGCGGTCGAAGCGGCAGTCAAGCTCTCTAGGTACTACACCAAGGGCTCTGAGCACATTGCATTCATGGGTGCCTACCACGGCCGTATCGGGAACGCCCTAGCCATGGCGAGCAGAATCAAGTACAAGTATGGTCACGGCCCGTATTCACCAGGCATTTACTTCGCCCCATACCCATACTGCTACAGGTGTTGGTTCAACCAGGAATATCCATCGTGCAACATGCTGTGCATTGACTATCTTGAGAAGGGAATCCTTGAATTCGGTGGTCCGAGCAACGACCTCGCATCCGTGTTCGTCGAGCCGATACAAGGAGAAGGTGGATACATCGTGCCGCCCAAGGAATACCTACCGCGCATGAGGAAACTCTGCGACGATCGCAAATGTCTTCTGGTTATGGACGAGATTCAGTCGGGTTTGGCCAGAACTGGCGAGATATGGGAGTGCAACTCAGCAGGGGTCATTCCCGACATACTGTTGACGGGCAAAGCATCTGGCGGAGGCGTACCCTTCGGTGCTTGCATGGCAAAGCACAGCATCATGGACGTGTGGAGGCCTGGCTCGCACTCATCGACGTTCGGAGGCAACGGGATGAGCGTCGCTGCGGGCTATGCACAAGTGAAGTACATCTTAGAGCACGACCTGGCTAAGAGGTCCAAGGTCCTGGGGCAGCACGCGATGAAGCGTCTGAACGAACTTAAGGACAAGTACGACATCATAGGCGATGTGCGTGGGAAGGGCTTGATGATCGGAGTCGAGATTGTCAAGAGCAAGAAGACCAAGGACTCCCTGTATGTGCCCCAAATCCAGGGACTGGCATGGAGAAAAGGTCTCATGATGATCACTGCTGGCATGTTCGGCAACGTGTTCAGGATTGCGCCACCGATAGTGATCTCACAAGAGCAGTTGGACATTGGGATAGACATATTTGAGGAAGCGATCAAGGAGACCCAGGCCTCGATGCACTAGGTTCTGCCATGATTTCCTCAACCCATTTTTGACTCTTGGCGGCAAATAGCCTAATAAACAACATAGAGCATTGCGACCAGCTACAGGGGGACCAAGGAGCTTTTCGATGTTCGGGAGAAAGCAAAGGGAAGAGGATCCAGAAACCACGCTGGCGCGGTGCATCGTACTCTTGGATGACCTCCGGGCTTATCGCAGGAAGGACATAGAGCAAGTTGAGGAGCAGTTCGCTCCACTCAAGAAGTCCCGGTTCAAGGACTCTTATGATTTCTGGGCGAAGGCGAGGCCCTCGGCTGAGAAGATCGTGGAGATGCCTTTGAAGATCCCCGGTGTCCCCAAGTTGATAAAGACTTTGGGCTGGCTCAAGGTGGCGAACAGGATATTCCTGATATTTCTGATCCTGTTCTTCGCATTCCAGATAGTGCCGGTTTGGCGCAGGAGTCTGGGCCACGAGTTTCTGACCGGGACCGGTCTCGCGTTCCTAATCGTTTTCGTGCTCCTTGTGGTGATCTCACTGAACTTCATAACGTTCTTGGACTACAGAATAAGGAAGAAGATCATAGCGTACGAGGCATCGACCATTGACGAGTACGCCCCAGCGAGAGACAAGATGAAGGAAAGCGTGAACAAGATGATGAAATCCCTCGCAAGGGAGGTCAGCAGGAGCAAGGTGGATCCAAACTACTACGGCCTCGTCCTGTACTTCGACGACTACGACAACATCGAGGTGGTCGACAAATGGCGGCCAAAGAGCATGGGGCTGTTCAAGAAATCATACAATCATTATCAGGTCGTCCCAAAGCCGTGAAGGCCAGGCTCACCAACTGCCTTGGATATTGAAAAGTGGAAGGGTTTGTGGAAAGGGTTTGTCGTCTTCTCCTGTTCTCGATCAGGCCGGTGGCAGTTCTTTCCAAGCGAGCCTGAGGTCGATTCCCTGCTTCTTCCAGTGATTGATCCAGAGGAAGTACCAGAGCAGGCCGAATATCCATATCGTCACATAGACGATGAATCCCCATGTCGATATGGCTCCGAGCGCCGGCACCGTGAAGAAGTAGTAGATCAGGATTGCGACGAAGGCCAGGTTAACCACAGAGAATATCGATAATAGATATATGGGGCCTAACCTGAACTTGTACGGAGACGCTTCCCAAATCGTCTTTGCCCTCTTCACATACGGGAACAACAGGCCTGACACGGCCATCACGCCCCAGGCGGACATTGCCTCCAACGCAACGATTGCGACTGCGTCTATGGCGGCTGCCCAGTAGGCGTAGATGAATATGCCAATCTCGCTCATGACCAGCATGATGACGTTGTTCTTCACTGGCGAGTGCCATCTCGGGCTCACATCAGTGAACCACATCGGCCCCAATCTGTCCATGCCCCATGCGAACGCCGCACGGCTGAATGCGATATACGATATCGGCATACATAACAGATTGAAGAATATGAACACGGAGCCTATGCAGAACTGCGCAAAGCCATTGTCGCTAAGAAGCGATATCATGGCGTATGTGTTGCTGCCCGTCGACAAAGTGAACGCGTCAATCGATGCTCCCTCATCCCCGTTGTCGATGTAGGCTATCGCGCCAAGGAAGTCCTGCCCCATTACGTTAACGAGCCCCCATGAGAACCAGACCAGGAAGACTGCTGGTATCACTGCCGCGAGAACCTGCCCGAGCACGATGTTCCTCTGCGGCCGTTTCACCTCACCACAGATGAAAGTGATCTGATAACCATAAGCCGTCGCCCATGCTATGGCGGGGAATAGTGCCAGTGTAGCCCCAAGGTCGAAACCCGGCTTAGGTCCTGATAGGTTGACCCCGTCGACGTCTCTCACCGTCGCAATTGTCTGGTCATAGGACATCGAACCGTCGATTGCAGCCTGCGAGTTGTATGCGTTGACGAAATCCGAATGGCTGCTCATCGTGAGCACAATCCCGGTCACAATCAGCGTGAAGAACGCCAAGAGCATGATGACCCTCTGGTTCATGTTGTAGATCTTCAGACCCGTGATGACGATGAAGAATCCCCATATATTCACCAGAGAACCTACAACCACTACTCCCGTCGTCGACGCGAACCAGTCGATCAGACCTGGATCAGCCTTCATCGACGCCAAAAGCGAGGTCATACCGGGGTCAGCACAGAAGGGCGCAAGAGTCGCGATCCAAAATGTCATCACGAATCCTGCATTGGTCATTGACATTGCGATGCCGACCGCGGGGTGAATAATCCTCGAGTTGGCGATGTAGTCTCCGCCACTTCTGGGCATAGACCCGCCCAGGAATCCCCAGACGAAAGCTATTCCGAAGATGCACATCAGCGACGCGAGCAAGGAGCCGATCAGCATGTTGCCGTGTGGCGAGATGAACAATCCCCAGCTGGCCATCGTCCAGATGCCCACGCCTAGAGTGTTGTTCATGAATCCTATGCCAAAGGTGTCCAGCAGCGAGGCTTCACGAACTAAACCACTAGCTTTTCTTGCAAAAACTTCTCCCACTCTCTTACACCCCCCCAAGACTGTCCGAGAGGACCCCTCCCGGAACCTTGAAGGCGTATTGGTTTGAACGTATTTCAATTGATACGGGGTCGAGTATCCGCTTCAGTTCAGTGGAAATGTAGGTCGTGCGTGGGCCTTTTCTCAAGGAAACGTTGAACGATTTGCGGATAGGCAAGAAGGGTGAGCCCATTTCTTGCAGTCTCACGAAAGGCGTTGTGATCGGAGCTGATGCGCCAAGTCCCTGCACGACGGTGTTGTCTCGCGCCATTCGTTGTCATTCTTATCTATGTTGCACGTCATTCACCGACCTCATGGAGCGCCCCTTCAGGGAATCGGAGAAGCTAGTGATATTCGGTCTAACCCAGGACGCACAGCTGACTGACTCCTCGCTGGCACGCAAGTTCGGGATGAAGGAAAGCACTGTCTCGTCCATTCGCAGGAGACTCATGGACTCGAGACAGATATACTTCGCCAATGTGCCCTCATTCCACAAGCTGGGCTGCGAGATGTTCGTCCAATTGTATGGATCGACGAACCCGGCGGTCCCTAAAGACGTTAAGGACATGTCTCACCTGGCCTTTCTCGACGAGACTCCGGAGGTGTTCGACAGCGTATCAGGTGAGGGATTCATCATGATGAGCGCAGTGTTCAGGGACTTCTCCGACTATCTTGGCGCCTTGGACAGGTACGACAAGCACTTCATGGGTTCTCGTTCCGCAGAGAAAGCAGACTTGAAGTCAGTATTCTTTCCGTTCCAGATTTCGAGCCTAAGATACACCTACAATTTCGCCCCAGGTCTTCACAGGATATTCAACTTGGATGTGCCAAAACCTGAGCCAGTTCGACCAGTGATGTACATTGTGGAGACGATCGAGCTGTCGTCAATGGAGAAGCGGACGTTGATAGACCTCGCAGAGTATCCACACGCCACCGATGCTCAGATCGCCCAGATGCTGGGAAAGTCGAGACAAACGATAACAAACGTCCGGAAAAGGCTTGAGAAGAAGGGCATGTACACGAGGGTCTGCATACCGCTGCTATTCACCTGGAACATAGACCTGATAGCGTTCGTTCATTTGCGTTTCAAGGCTGACCTTGACCCCGAGATCAGGGCGGAACTCTCTGGTGAGGACTGGATCGGGCTTTCCTGGTACACGGCTGAGCGAGATTCGGAAGCCTATACCACTTACATGTTCAAGGACTACAAGGACTACGTTAGCGAGATGCAGAGAATGATGAAGCCGTTGCTCGAAGGGGGAGTTCTCAGATCGGACCCGCACATCTCGCTGGTGTCGACGGCCGCGGCGAAGGAACTCAGAGACTGCTATTTTGCCCCGATGGTCAGGAAATCCGTCGGACTCGGGAACGAGGTCAGGCTGATCAGGTACCCGCGGATTGGTTTATGAGCCAGGTCGCGGAAACCTAAATAACCGGCTGGGTCAATATCTCCCACAGTGGGGATACTACGGAGAGCAGCGCTGAGCGCAGCCGATGGATGAGCATCAAGAATGCGATGACAAGAGACGTAGTCTCCGTCAAGGCTACATCCAAAGTCAAGGATGCCTGGCTCATATTGATGGAGGCGGAGATCTCGGGTGCGCCGCTTGTGAGCGACTCCGGAGAATTGATTGGGGTGCTCAGCGTTACTGACATCTACAGGGCCGTGCTCGACAGGGTGCAAAAGGCTAGGACGCTTAGGGAAGCCAGCGTCATGAACCCTGACCCCGCTGAGGTGGAGAAGGAGGAGCTGAGGGAGCTTTCACTTGCAATACGCGCTGTCCTCGACAGCCAGGTGACGGCAATCGTGCCAAAGGAGCAGAGAGTCCTGAGCCTATCACCCGAGGACTCGCTCGATCGTGCCATCCATATGATGGCAGAGCACAATGTGAACCGTCTGCCTATCGTGCACGACTCCCAGGTCGTCGGTATCATAACAAGACAGGACATCATCTGGGTAATCGCTGGAAGACCCAAACAGACCTGAGACAGCGTGTACTGATTAGATGTCAGGTCCCCTGCAATGACCTCACAATTCTCAGCGATTCCTCCATATGCTTCTCGGCATCGATCTGAGAGTTGAACATGTACCTGACAATGCCCTTCTTGTCGATGACGTAGGTGACTCTGCCAGGTATAAGGCCAAGAGATGAAGGGACTCCGTAGAGTCTCCTGATCCTGCCTCCGTCGTCGCTCAATAGCTTGAACGGCAGGCCGAGCTTGATCGAGAACATCCCATGGGATTCCTCAGTGTCGGAGCTGAGTCCCAGCACCTCAGCTCCGGCATCCTTGAACTGTTCGTAATTGTCTCTGAACGCGCAAGCCTCCTTGGTGCACCCTGACGAAAAGTCCTTTGGATAGAAGTACAGAACCACCGTCTTCTTGCCAATGAAGTCGCTCAGTCTGATCTTCTCGCCGGAGTCTGTTGGGAGCTCGAAGTCCGGAGCTCTGTCTCCCACTTTGACACCTTCCTTCATGCAATCATCTCGCGCTTCTTGCCGCGATGCCTTCTCTTAGCATAATATGAGCGCCAAACAGCAGCGAAGAGCGTTGCAATCTCGCGAAGTGCCAGCTGAGGCAGGTTTTAGTACATCGTTGATGATTTGGCGGATGCTTCTCGGAAGGGGATTCTGACATGAAGAACATCGACCGCAAGAAGATAGAATCACTGATGGAAAAGGAGACGAAGGTCTTTGTCCGTAATCACCAGAGATCGAAGGCGTTGTTCACCAGAGCAAAGAAGTCTCTCCTGGCAGGCGTCCCGATGAATTGGATGGTCAGATGGGCGGGGCCGTACCCAATATTCTCGAAGGAGGCTCACGGGACATATATCTCAGATGTGGATGGCAACACATACCTTGATCTCTGCCTTGGTGACACGGGTTCGATGTTCGGCCACTCACCAAAACCGGTTGCAGACGCGGTTGCTAAGCAGATCAGGAAGGGGATCACGATGATGCTCCCGACTGAGGATTCGATATGGGTCGCAGAGGAGCTGTCCAGGAGGTTCGGCCTACCGTACTGGCAGATTGCGATGACCGCCACAGATGCCAACAGGTTCTCAATTAGACTCGCCCGCGAAGTCACGAAGAGGGACAAGATCTTGGTTGTATCCGGCTGTTATCACGGGACCGTGGACGAGACCCTGATAGCTCTTGAGGGTGGTCGAGTGGTTCCCCGAAGCGGCAACATAGGTCCGCCGGTTCCGCCAGAGGTCACCACGAGGGCTGTCGAATTCAACGATGTGGACTCCCTCGAGAAAGCGCTAAGGCAAAAGGATGTGGCTTGTGTCCTCGCCGAGCCCGCGATGACGAATCGTGGCATCATTCTTCCTGACCCGGGGTACCACGTGTCCCTCCGCGAACTAACGAGGAAGTATGACAGCCTTCTGATTATCGACGAGACTCATACACTGTGCTGCGGTGTGGGAGGCTACACCGCTGCTCATGGCCTCAAGCCTGACATCATCACGATGGGGAAGCCTCTTGCTAGCGGAGTGCCAGTCGCAGCATATGGAATAAGCCAGTACGTTTCAGACAAGGTGATGAAGCGCATTCTCGACGACGGCACGGACGAGAGCGGTCTAGGTGGCACACTCTCGGGGAACGCTCTTGCGATTGCAGCTATGAGAGTTACGCTCGAAAAGGTCATAACCGTCAAAGCTTTCGATAAGATGATTCCGTTAGCAGAGCGCTTCGAGAAGGGCATCAACGATGCCATCCGAGAGTTCGAGGTTCCCTGGAACGTGACGAGGCTGGGTGTGAGAATTGAATATCATTTCATGCCAAGACCGCCGAGGAATGGCCACGAGGCTGACGCGAACAAAGATTCCGAGCTAGAGAAACTGATGCACCTGATGGCCCTCAATAGAGGCATCTTGCTCACGCCCTTCCATAACATGGCGTTGATCTCTCCGTTCACGACTAGGAAGGATGTCGACCGTCACACCCAGGTGTTCAAGGAGAGCATCGAAGCCCTCGTCTTGTAGTCTCCTGAATCCCAACCGACTACTGGAATAGCTATAACTATGCCAACAGCCGATGCTCGTGGCATGACCGATCTGAAGAAGAGCAATCTCTGGAGAGCGGATCTGCTAGTGATCGTCACAATCTCGGCGCTTGTTAGCTTACTTGTTGCCGGGACAGTTGTCTATCACTACCTCGAGCATTGGAGTTGGGTTTCATCGTTCTACTTCACCGTCTGTACGCTGACAACGGTAGGGTACGGCGATCTCTTCCCAACATCTGAGGCATCTCAACTGTTCACAGCCATCTTCGCCCTTGCCGGGGTCACAATCGCCTTCACTTCACTGGGAATGCTAGGCTCGATCTACCTAAGGCGAGGCGAGCGGATGCTCTTGAGAGTCCGCGAGACAAAGGAAGAGTAGGCGGGTCTGGGGCGTTTGATCTGCGATTTCGGATTGTCACATGCGCAGCCGTGTATTACAACGAAAGATGACTCAGTCTCAATCATGACTGGTTAGGCTCCAAATGCCATTATCGCTTGTGATAACTCGGCCCGAACCTATATAGGGCGCTGGCTGGGATATTTCTCCAAAGAAAAGGCACTCGAGACAAGGGTGGGCGTTTGAAGATTCTGCTACTTGACGATCCGATGGGGAATCTGTCGTCACTGGAGGAACAGCTCACGCGACAGAGTATGGAGGTCGTCAAGGCGTGGGATGTTATTGAAGCTGAGAAGAAGCTCGAAGGCGAGATCTTCGATTCGGTGGTCGCGAGTTCAGTCTGCCTCTCGGGCGACTCAATATTGTTCTGCGTGAACTGCAAGAGAAACTCCAGCCACCCGATGCTTTCCATTCTTTTTGTTCCTTATGCGATTGACATAGCGGACGAGAGGTACCTCTTGAAGATCGGAATCGACAGGATCTTGAAGTCCGCTAAGAACGAAGAGGAGGTCACGGACCTCCTGCGCATATGCATGAACGGCGGTTCAGCCAATGATTCAGGGTCCTGTGAAATTGACCACCAGCGTCTGAACGCAATCTCAAGGTCGATCAATGACCTCGCACTCAGAGACCTCGCCTCTAGAGCAAAGAAGCTTGAGGAAATCCTTGAGAACTCAAGCGATGTCATCTACGAGCTAGACCCTTACGGCAGGATTATTCTAATCAGCACAGCCATCGAGAAGCTCACGGGCTATTCCAAGGCTGAGCTCATGGGGATGAGCGCCCTTGATGTCACGTCGTCTGACTCGTTAGAAGTTGTTGCGGACCACATATCGATGCTTCTTTCAGGGAACATCGACCCGCCGGCAGTAGAAGTCGGCGTTCAGGCAAAGGACGGCCGGGTCATCCCTGCGGAAATGATAGTCAGGCCGATCAGGCACAAGAACGAGGTCGCCGGCATACTTGGCATAGGCAGAAATGTCGAGGAGAGGAAAAGGCTCGAAGAGAGCCTTAAGCGCGCACTGAACGAGAAGGACTTCTATCTCGACCTTATGGCGCATGACATTCAAAACTTCAACCAAGCGATCATGGGATATCTTGAGATGATTATGGGCGTGGACGGCATCGACCCAAAGCTCGAGCGATACGCGCAGGGAGCTTTTAGGCAGGTGATGCAGACTTCAAACCTGATTGCCCATCTCAAGCGCATAGCTGATGTCCGCAAACATGGGAAAGATGCGCGTGAGAAGAGAGACCTTCGCGACATCTTGCGGAGAAGCGTAAATACGCTCCAGAGCAGGTTGGACAAGAAGCTTGTGGCGATTTCGCTTGACTGCCCCGGGAGCCAATGCAATATCATTGCCAGCGAAGATATCAACGAACTTCTCGACTTGTTGGTGTCATCGGCAATGAGATACTCCATATCCGAAATACTACACATCAAGGTGTCATTGTCTTCCGAACAGCACGACGGAAGGAAGTACTGGTCGGTGCTGGTCTCTGGTAATAATCTTCGACTGTCCGCCCCTGTTGTGAAGTGCATCATGTCGCAGGATTACACAGGTTGTCAGATGGTCGAGCGCCCGGACCTGCAGCTATTGGTCGCGCGCGCCATAGTAGAAACGCAGGACGGGACCATCGAAGCGAGGTTCCACGAGAACGGCAGAGGTGATGGTTTTGTCATCCGAATCCCACAAGCACAGTAAGCAGACCCCCGGGTCCCGGAAGCCGTCTCAAGAACCTGAGAAGCTCACGATGGTTTCCGACTACCTGAAGAGGACTCTGTCCGAAAGGCCCTATGCATTCATCTTGGAGAGCCTTTCGGAGAGGCTTGAGGGCGGCATGTCCGACAGGATCCTTCGATCAGTCGGACTGATACCCGCTCCTGCGGACTTCGATCCACTACAGATAGTGGGTAACAAGACCGTCGCTTTCGTGCCCTACTGCTGCAAGCCTTTCGACTGCCCGCTTAACGAGCAGTACGGCAGGAAAAGCAACGTTTGCCAGGAAGTGAGCGACAAGTGCGAGCACACCTCCTGCACGATCGGAGCGTTCATCAGGATTGCCAGGAAGCTCGGGATCAAAGAGTTCTACGTGATCAACGCCGACTCCGACCTAATCAGGTGGCTGGCCAGGAAGCACGAAGAGGGCTACACCCAGTGTGTTGGGGTTGCATGCGAGTTTGCAGTCTGCTATGCTCTCGAAGTCATCCATGGCCAGCTAGGATTTGACGGCCTGATCATGATCATCAACGGCGACAAGTGCCGGAACAAGACCGATTATTCAGAAAGCGATGAGTCCGACAGGGGCAGGCTGACC
>Ga0153916_10001620_pt1 | contig 16266 bp, 25 predicted proteins | sample Opewatmetagenome_FD_109642 | JGI IMG/M metagenome (GOLD analysis project Ga0153916, IMG submission 109642) | Freshwater wetland microbial communities from Ohio, USA - Open water 3 Core 3 Depth 4 metaG | ecosystem: Environmental > Aquatic > Freshwater > Wetlands | place: USA: Ohio, Lake Erie...
GGATTTTTAGTTAATTCAACTGATACAACATTCTCACCTGATGGAAGAACCGAACAGGTGGCTAATGCCTTGTATGGAAAGCATTTAAATCAGTCTGATATCGTAGGAAATCTCAGCATCGATAAAGGAAATTACAGCCGGGGAGAAACCGTACAAATCAAATTCAATACTTCTGTAAATGGAAAAATAGACATCCTCTGCGGCAGCGCTTCTATTTCTTACAATGTTTTATCTGGAAATAATCAGGCTTTGGACTATTATATTTCGAACAGATATGCATTTCCCTGCTACGTAAATCTCTACGGATATCTTCCAGAACCCACAATAATTGATTATAAAGTCTTTGAAATTGGAGAAAATATTGATGTTGTTTTCTTTTACCAGGGATGGGCGAAACAAGGAGAAACAATTGAGATTAGTTATCAAGCCATCAATGCAACAAATTATCTAATACTGAAAGACGCTCAAGGTAATGTAAAATTCAATTACACGGTTTCAGCCACAAATTATGCAACAAAATCACAGTTGTATTCAGTGACATATACCGACAGCCCCGGAATCTGGAATGCCTATCTGTATAATTCAAGTAATCTTTTGAGTTCTGCTTCAATCAATATCAGCAGCAATGTAGCCACTCCAACACCTACGGCCACTGTGGCACAGGAAGGCTCACTGATCGATCTGACAGATGGATTGTCACAAGTTGTTTTTGGAAAAATAGAGCGAAATGATAAAAATGAAATAACGGACACAAGCGTATCCAAGCTGGGAGATAAGATTTTCAGCACACTTTTGTTGTTCTGCTTCATAGTAATCTGCTTCCTGGTGTTCTCCAAAAGGAAGTGAGGATATGAAAATAATATATTTTTTATTTTTACTTTCATTAATTCCAATAGGAACAAGTGCGACCCTTCTGGATGATGCAAATACGACGGACGTATTTGTTTACACCAATGATACATTCGTAGATACACTTTATTCGATCGATCCAACAGATTCATTCACAGCTTTTGAATATTATTATGAAAGCATAAAAGCACCCCATTTTCACATCCTGACTTTTCAGGATAACCAGAATAATGAATTGAAGATAAAAACAGAAATAAAGTATAATTCATTTTATTATATTTTCGATACCCTTGAATTGAATTACACCGCCTCCCTGAATGGAATCCCCTTAAAAATTAAAGACGGACTTTACGATAATAGTCCTGGATATGTATTCACTCAAAGAATATCTGTTTTCAATCCAATTTGGTATACCGATATTCATTTCATTTCTGATGGGGTAATGATTCGCATAGGTAATCGTATTCCATTAAACCAGACAGACATCCATTATTATAACAAAGCAATAATAGAAACAGACGATAATGCAAATTCAAGGAGCATAAAGATAACCTATCTGGATTCCCGGATATCGGAAGCTAAAGCACATATCGAATATACCAAAGGCAAGTTTAATTTGGTTTTTAACATTATCTTTTCCTTATTTCAAGGATTTTTAGGATTATTAAATTTTACCACTCTTATTTCAGATACTACGGTTCTACAGTGGCAGACATACGTTTTAGAGCCTTTGCAGCTAATTGATTCATTTATTGGAATAGTCTTGTTAATGATCCGGTTCATCGTAACAAAAGGCCTGTTCTGGTTCGTCGCGATCATGGAAATGCTATTTTTAATTTTCAGTTTTGGGAAGAATAAGAACGAAAAAAAGCAATTGACAGGAACCCTTGAATCTTTTGTAAGTTATAATACATCTTTTTTCACAATCATCGGAAAATTGCTTAATTGGATATATGAAAACCTGTTTTTACGCATAGTGGAACTTATTAAACATTAGGGTACAAAAATGATCATCAGGAGGCAATAAATGGCAAAATGCAAATGCGGATGTGGTGGCGAAGTCAAGGAAGGGAAAACATTCTTACCCGGGCATTATCAGAAATGGAAAAAGCAGCAGCGGAAAGTAACAGAAAATCCGTTAATATCCCTAAATCAGGAAATAAAGAAGAAAGGCATGAAAACAAGTTCAAGCGGTCTCACTTTTTGCATTATTAAAGGTGAAATAATGGTAGATAATAGAGATATGAAAAAAGAAGAGCCGCGGAATACAGAGGTTCCTTACAATGCTGACAGGGAAATTTCGCTGGAAGAGATTGTCAAAGCTGCAAAAGAAGGTGTACCTGAACCTTCTGTCACGCTGCGGCCATCCATGGCGCCGGAGATCCAGGACATAAATAATTCTGTCCTCACCGGTGATCTGGCCAGCTCCAAGGTCCCGGACAGAAAAACACCTGGGCCGGGTATGAAATTATGGCAGAAAATATTTCTTATAATTTCCGTATTTATGGTCACGTTTGGTTCTGCTGCATATTTCATGGGAGTGGTATAATGCACCGGGAAATAATATTACGTGAAAACGGACACGATTTAATGACATATTACAGCGACCACAACGACACCAACGGCAGCATGCTTGAAAAAGACCTGATGGGGTTCGTGAACAAAATCGAAAGGAAACAGCAGATGAATCTAAAAAAAATATTCTACGAACTCCTGGTGAAAGAAGTATTTCATTTTGGAGGTGGTTAGGTGAGCTTTGTTGACAATGTGAGGGCGGTACAACTCCCAAGTCCGAAGCAGGTTTTAGGCTCTTATAAAGAGGCAAAACAAGCTGTACAGAGAATAGACCTGAATATAATAAACGTCAGGTTCTGGCCCAAGAACAGCCCATTTTTTCAAGATACAAAAGGCACTATATACCATTTTACAAAAGTGTCTCTGTTAACAATAGGAGTGCCTGAAAAACTCGGCTGGATAATCCAGGATGACAGTATCAGTTTCAGCAAGAACACCAAAGAAGAATGGGTAGAATGCAGACAGGATTACCCGTTAACGATGTCAGTTAATGGCCGGCTCAAAGACGCCATAATTGAAGCAATAAAGCAATTTCCTGATGTTGAGAACTGGTACATACCAACATCCATAAATAAAATACCCGTGAAAAACATCGTCATCAAGTATAACAAAGAGGACGATGAGGAAGCTAAAAAAGAATTGCAAAAAAGCGGGATTACCCGGTCCCTTGTGGACTGGATAGATAATCTTCCGACTGAGATAGAAATTACCACGAAATTCCTGTATGATTTCATGGACGTTAAGATCTTCGAGGGCCTGCATGAAGAACAGACAAAAGGCGGCCTTATTCTTGTTTTCATGGGGTTCCTGATGGGAGCTATTACCGTAATGGGTTTCATGACTTACATAGGGAGATAATAATTTCATGGAATCTTCTAACCCCGGTACAAAGGCAGAGACAGAGGCAGCGCGGAAGGAAAAAGATTTAGAAAAGATCAGGCTGGATGCAGATATTGCAAAGATCCTTGAAGCTGCCAAGCCTAAAGATATGGCAGCTAATATCCTTGACCTGGAGACTGCCAAAGCGGTGATGGAGAAGGCCCTGCAGGACAGTGTACTTGAATCGACAACGAACCTCACGCGCAACGAAGTTAAGATCCTGTCAAATGCCATGCTCCTGTATTACTACACCCGGAACCCTGCAATAATCGTCAAAGTTGTTGCGATTATGAAGATGAACCGCAGCCTGACCGAACGGATGATCAATGTTCTTGAAAGCCTGTTCATGCTGCCAAGGATCGCGAGTGATGAACATACAGGAAGATGGGGACGCTTCAAGCAGTTTGTAGGGGGAAGATAGATTTTTTGTCATATCTGAAGGATCCTGCAGAATATGGGACCCGGACAGAATGAAAGGAAAAAAACAGGTAATCCAGTATGGGCAACATGAAAATAATGCCCTATATCGCATCCTGAGCGATCGATACCGTAACGGAGAATCAAAACATGAAATATATGGAATGGTTAAATCAAGAAATTGATGAAAAAGCAGTACTAGGAATCGTTTTATTGTTAAGTATAGTAGCCATAGGTTGGGGAATTCTAATACTACCTTATGCACTTGGCTTGAATAATTTTGATTACACAGTTTTTGATGGGCTATTCTTTGTTGTCTTTGGTTTTATTGGCTTTTTAGTGTCATTTAAATGGAATAAAATTCTGTCTGAAAAGAAATGGTATGAGGCCATCAAGAAGAACCCGTCAAAAAGGTGATTAGAATTGATAGATTTAAGCGCAGTTGAGAAAACAGAGAGATGGATGCACGAACATCCAGGGACAGCCATAATCGGACTGGCTGGCTCCCTGGTGGCTATAGGAGTTATAATCGGAATGGCAGTGGCAACGAATGTATATGACTTTGAATTAAACAGGATGTTCAAAGAAGCATCAGAAACATCTCATCCTCTAATATTCAATGATCGATTATATTCTGTACAGGATCGTGGGGATCCCAGGCTGAATTTACTGACCAACATCTCGAATATAGTTTCAGAAAACTCTATTGGTCCATGTTTGAAGGAATAAAGCAAATGAATGGCCAGTATGAATATATCCAGGTCAAGGAACCTTTTAACCCTATACTCTTCCTCTCAAAAGTCCAGAAAACGTTGTTCGGGCAGCCCACAAATTTTTTATGGGCAATGATTATCTACCACGTCCTGATACTTTTATTCACATTCACCCTTCAGCAGGAAATGCCAGGGAAAGTAATGCTCAGGCTCGGCTTGGGTGATGTTGGCGCAGTAAACGCTGAAATGCATGCGATAAACTCCCTGAAGGCGATTGTCACGAACTGGATATTCCTGGGAGTAATCCTGTTCCTGGACTTCGCACTTCTCTTAATATTGAAGGCCGAGTTCAAATCATTGAAACTTACATACAAAAAAATTTTCATTCTTGAAATAGTGATTTTCTTAGTCGGTGTATTCAATCCTTATGTCAGGACTGCACTCTTGTTTTTCTCAGCAAACACCCTTCAGATTACCATAGCCTACCGCTGGTTCATCAAGAAGTGGGTACTGTTCCAGTACTTCTTCATCCTGGGAAGCTATATCCTCATACTCAAATTGCTCTTTTATGTATTCAAGGAGTTTATAGGACTGATTATGTGACTTTCTCACCTGCGCAGATTCGTAAGAATCGAGTTAGCACATTTGGGTTATGGCAGTGGGGTTTTTCAGGCATTGACATCACTAAACAGCGGATGATATTATGATCACGGCAATCGTAGGTCCACCAGGGACAGGAAAAACAATCTTTATGGCTTATTCTGGCCTGACGTTTGCGCAGCAAGGATATAGAATATTCACTAACTTTAATCTGTACCATCCCGGCACCAGGGAGCCATTAGGTAAACGGATTATAACGACAAACGACCTTAACAGGGCCCGTAGCGGACGGTTAGAGATCGATGAGATAGCAGCATGGCTTGATTCCAGGTTCTCTATGAGTGACCAAAATACATTTGTGAACTCTGTGCTGCAAAAGAACAGGAAGAGGGACCTTAGCCTTGAATGGAGCGCCCAGAATTTCTACATGGCTGACATAAGACTACGAGAGAATACAGATTACGTAATAATCCCTGAGATTTATTATATCATCAACGGTCAGGAACTTATTATCAAGCAGGATTATTTTGACCCCATAAATCTTAAATTGTTGCTTCCGTATGCGTATTTCCGCGCGAAGATGTTCAGCGGGTGGAAATACCAAAATGAAAAATATCTGACTGATAAAGACGTTATTAACACGTTTAAGTTCAAGGTCTCGCCCATTGCAGAATGCTATGACACAAGTGAAGAAGTAAAAGACCTTCTGACATCGGAAATGAAGAAGGGAATAGAAACTGAAAAGGCAGCCCTTGAAGTTCTCAAAACAAGCTATTCAACAGGGGCCTGGATCCTTAACCCTGAGAGCGGAATTGGAATGAACAGCTTTGATATTGAAGGATACATCAACGGAAATTTCTGTATCATCGATGTCGTGACGCTTGGTAAAGGAAAGTATGGCAGTTATCTGAGACTAAAAAATAAAAACCTCGGCAAATACAGAGCTGTCGAAGAAGGGAGGAAGTGTAAAACTTATTTCATGTTTGATTTCCAGGGAGATTGGTACATGCTCCCTTCATTCCATACCTGGGACTGCAAGAAAACTACCATGCCAATACGGAAGTTATTGCAGTTCTGCGAGAAGGTCTCTTAATTTCTGTCCCTGAGCTCCGGGAGATCTCTTGCCATAAGAAAAGGTGTACCTTTCTGCAATCCCTGTTCTCTTGGAAAAACCCTAGGGTTTTATAAAGTATTTATATATATAAATACAATGAATTATACTATGGTAAAGATACAGAAAGGAACTGATGGGTATCCATTCGCGACAATACCCTTGCAAATCGCAAAAGGCAAGGGATGGAAACCGGGCGATGTGATTGCATTCATGATCGTCGGCGGTGAGGTAGTTCCCCAGGGCGGAGATATCCTTTTACGAAAAGTCGGATGAGAGGTTTCTGCCTTGATCTCCGGATCTGGGTTGATTGCTGTTCAGAAATTGCCTGTAAGTCTGCTGGAGCTTGTGAGGTCCTCCAGGGTCATGGGATATACCAGGGTGAGCTCAGACGAACAGAACCCGGCAATGCAGATTGATGTCCTCACTACTGCGGGCCTGCCGAAAAAACAGATTCTCTGTGATTTTGATTCCGGGATGATCTGCAACCGGCATGATTACCAGGTACTTGTGAATCTCATCAAAGACGATGAACTGGATTATGTAGCAGTGTACCGGGTGGACCGGCTGGGCCGCGATCAGTATGAGCTCGTTTCATTTCTGAAACTCACTGAAGAACATAATTGCGGGATTTTCAGCATGTGCGAGCCTTTCGCGCTACACTGGCGGGAATCCAGCTGGGCTTTCAGGGCTATGTGGGAAACGATCGGAGATGCCAGGCATGAAATCATGAGGCTGAAGGAACGGCAGCGACAGGGAATTGATACAGCTCAGGAACTGATCCGGAAAGGATTGAGAACGAAGTCGATGGGGAGACCTCGGAAGTCAGGACTCGACAAAAAATGATATCGCACAGGCTGCCACGGTTGCAAAAAGGAGGCAGCAGCCCTGATATATCTCTATAGACCCATGACGGGAGAGCCGGGCCATCCGGGAAGATTCCAGAATAGGAATTCGTTGCTTATGGGTGGAACCTGACGGCTTGCGCCCGGTATCATGCTATGAGAAAGATGGGACGGGGTTAGTACCCCATCCCTGGCATGCTCCGATGGGGATTTGAGCCCCATTGGCATGCCAGGGATGGTTCTGACAGGCAGCCGACTCAGAAATGGAAGCTGCCTATCATCGTTTAGCGCGATTGAACCAATACTTCTTATGGAGATTATAGTATTTAAGTCTTTTTGCGTCTCTGCATAGCGTTTTAATGCTCATTATAATAGGGCAGCATAATAAGTTATATATACTTTTGACTCTATCTCTCATTTGCGTTTTATAACCCTTTAGCGGGGTGGACGCAGAGGACTCAGTTATGAAAGAAAATAACAATAGTGGAGCTGATGCTCCAAAAGCGAAGCGGACATTTGAAAAAAGACTAAAACAGGGAAAAATCAGGCTTTTTCTTGATGCTGATTTGAAACCCGAACTAACCGGCACATTCAAGCATCATATTCATCCAGATGCGCCGGTTCCATGGCAGGTATTGAGACTATGGAAAAAACGAGGATTCAAACCTCTGAAAAGTGGTATTGCGCATGTACGGTTTGAGGGTGATGATAAAAAATATGTTTTTCCGGCTTATTTTGTGAATAGTCCGAAGGTGAGGGCATGAGCGGAAAGGACGTTGTTTTCATCACGATCTACCGGGAGGACCGCGACTGGATAAATAAGACGAAGCACAAATGCAACCGCGAACAACGGCTGCATGCGGTGATCAGGAAGTATAGGGAGGAGTTTTGCGAGGACGCCAAAGTTCCGGTGGTGAAGGCATGACGTTCACATGCAGACAATATTTTTGGTCAAGAAAAAGCCGGTGCACAGTCAATGATAACGGCATGATTTTTTGCCCCATCGATAACGAAACCATCAATGGGAATAGAAAGGCCAAATGCCTGGAAGTAAACGTAGATGCGCTGAAGCACGTTGATCCCACTGATGCAGAGGGGGAGCCATGACCTGCGGAAAGTGGGGCCAGCCGGGGCATGAAGGGCATATTTGCATATACTGTACAGATTTGATTACACAAAAGACCTGCAAGGATTGCCAGACAACAGGATGCAATTTCAAGAAGGCCACCCCTGAACGTCTCAAGCTGCGGGATGAAGCTTTCGGCATGGATAAGCAACAGAGGGCAGTTGAAAAGGTGCTTAAGGTCCTGAAAGAAGAGAGGTTGACTATCCGCGAATCGCATATCGTATTGGGGAAGGCAACAAGGCAACTTCTTGAAATGGACATATGCATAGCGGGGGTGAGGGCATGAAATTCTACGAATACGACTGTGAGGTCTGCGGGGTGCATATCTGGTCTCCGGTGACAGAAGAACAGCACAAAAAGAAATGTAGTGGGGTTTTCATGGGATTGTTATTACTGTCAAATCTTGATCCCACTGATGCTGCGGGGGAGCCGTGATATCATGGTAGGAATGGCCCTCAAAATACAGGAAAGCGGGCAATCGAAATGCAAGCGCTGCGGTCGCTGGTTCCAACCTAAAGAACCTGATCAGGAATATGGGCCCATCTGCAGCAAGAAGATGGCAGGGTTCCGGAAGCTGTCTGATGCCATTATCGAGGTCAGAGATCGGAAGGGCGATATCACGGCGGTGATCGTATGAGCTCTGAATTCTGCAGTGCAGAGAAAATGGCCCCTCCCGGAGGAGATCCAAAATTGGGTCCCGGGAGGGTAAATCATTTTTGCATACAACCAGAGGGACATGAGGGCAAGCCGCACATGTGCTCTTGTGGTTTTTCGTGGTGGTGAGAATGAAGCGCAAAGGTCTTCCTGATAATCAGTGCACAAAATGCGGTGTACTCCTGAGCAGGACCTACAATGACGTTCTCTGTCCAGCATGCAGGGAGGAACAGGATCGGATCGATGAAGAGGCCCGCATGGCTACATGGGCCAGAGGAGGTGTTTATGCCTGAAGAAGTTCGTAGTTTCTGGCTTAAGCCCCTCATTGTGCCGGTGACAACGAACACATTGCAAGCTATGGCAGTTCATGGCGCCCTCTGCCTTGCGCTGCGCCATACATCGTTCAGGGGCAAGGGTGATCATGGGCATTCCAGAAGCAGGCAATTGGTGGTCGAGTTCACAAAATCCCTTGGCGAATGGCTGGTCCGTGCCGGCGCCTTGACACCCGAGCAGCTCGCATCAGCTCTGCAGTTAGAGGCAGAGGAAGGATCTCTGGATTTACAGCAGGAAGATGTATCATGAGATGGGCCGACGAAAAGAAAATTTGTGAAATCTGTCATGTATCCCTTTCTATCTATGAGAGCCTGACTGAATACGGCAAACACTATCACGAATCCTGTTACATCCATAAAACACAAAAGGAGATCTCTGGATATAAGAAAAAGTTTCTGAACAATACTCTGACCCTTGGAGATAAGGATGATCTCATTGATAAATACAATCTCGTCCAGAAATTGATGCTTGAGACAACCGAGTTCAAAGGCTTTATTCCTATTAGTGAAATTAAAACAGATACGCCGTTGCTAACTGAAAAAACGATGTTGTATCTTGGAAACGGTCAGGTCGCTGTTGATGAAAACGGCTTTCCGGTTTTCATAGAAACGAAGTCTCCGAGCGTATCTTTCAGGACCTTGAAGATGCGCCCTTTTGTGTCCAGGATAAAGAAAGATATCAAGCCTAAAGTGCTTGCTTTAAAGGATGTGCCTTTATTGATGGAGTTTTTGCCTTGATCGATAGGACGTAAATGGAATTGATGTTTTTTTTCTTAATTTCGTGGCTCTATGATGTATACATCAGTGGCTACATCGGTGGCTCTATGATGTATACATCAGTGGCTACATGGCTACACGACTACAGGCAAATGCCTGCCCGGATCAAAAAAAACAGCCTTTTTTTAGTGGAGAGTGTTAAAATGTTGTAATAGTGGAATTATAAAATTCATGGACTTAAAATAAATATTGTGCGAGTGACGTTGAATTATTTGACGGTGTGTAAACGCAAGAACGAAAATAAGAACGAATTTCAAAAACCTGGCTACATGAAAATTGAGGTGGCTACATGGTGGATACATGGAAAAAATTTAGACTGAGGGTATATGGATAACAGAACAACTATTCATGTTCCATTAAACTCAAAATTATATAAATTTCTGAAGAGCGGCGACAGGTCGAAACCAAAGTGGGAACAGCTGGAACAACTTATTGAACAATTACCAAAATCCAGAGCTGAGCGCGCTGTTAAAATATTAACTGATGCCTTCAACCAGGTTACTGAACTATACCCCGATTCGGAACCTAAATGGCAACTGATCAAAGTGTATATATTAATTCAAATTCTCGGAATAGAGATGGGGGATGATGGATATAAAGAAACTGAAAAAAGGAAACTAGAAGACAAGACGTTTGAGGACTTGAAAAAGCTGTAACTTTCATTACTGACTACAACATGACTACAATGTGATTACACATGGGACAGATAACAATTCGAATTGACGATGAGCTTGAAAAGCAGATCGATGAGCGCCGAGGGGAAAAACCCAAATCAGATTTTTACCGGGATATCCTCAAAGGGTATCTGACTACAACTGACGACAAGCTGATTACACCTGAAGTCAGTCAAAATTCAGATTACATCCGATCATTAGAACAGCAGATCGCAGACCTGAAAGCCGACAAAGGTAAGCTCATGACCCTGCTCAACCAGGAACAGGCTTTGCACATGCAGACCCAGAGACTTTTGATGCCGGCGCCGGAGGAGAAAAAGAAGTGGTGGAAATTCTGGAAGGATTAAATCATGTATATTCAGATGACAGATTTAAAGAATTGAAAATAGAGTTGAAATGAGGGTGATATCATGGAACTGATCGAAGGATTTGTATCTGAATGCCGGGCGCGAGGTCTCACGGACCATACGATAGAAACCTATCGTTCAAATGTGCAGGCCTTCCTGAAAGTTTATACGCAGCCTGCAGAGGTGAGCCTGGATGACCTCAGGCATTACATGGGAGATCTCAGAGCCCGGGAACTGCAAGGATCCACGTTGAAAGGACATTTTGCTTCAATTTCATCATTCTTCGATTATTTGCTCATCGAAGGCAAAGCTGCAACCAACCCGATCCCATCATTCCGAAAGAGGTATCTCAGGATCAAGTTGCAGTATAACGGAGAGAACACGCGGCAGCCTGGCAGCATCGAACAAATGAGAGAACTGCTATCTCTGGCAGCCAGGAAGATCCTTGCAAGGACCATGATCCTTTTCCTTGCAAAGACGGGATTGCGCCGGGGTGAGTTAATTGCCATGGACGTGTACGATCTTGATATGGAGAAAGGTGAATTCCGGGTCAAGCCCAAAGCCAAGCGCAGCAATCGGTTAGGATTCATCGATGCAGAGCTCTCCGCAGCGCTCCGGGAATACCTGGACTGGCGCGAGCCCAGGGCAAAATGCCAGGCACTCTGGATATCATCTACAGGATCCAGGATAACCAGGAACTATGTGTATTCCACAATTACCTATTATGCCATGCTTGCAGGCCTGCATGATCCGCACGGCGCCCTGAACAAAAAATTTACGCCACATTGCTGCCGGCACTTCTTTACCACGACGTTGAGACGTGCCGGCATGCCCAGGGAATTCATCCAGGAGCTCAGAGGGGATCGCAGGAAGGACGTTGTGGATATCTACGATCACATCGAGCTCGAGGAGCTCCGGAGATCATACCTGAAATTCATACCTTACCTGAACGTGGGACCCGGGCGCTCAGGGACCCTGGAGGAATGGATCAAATAGAATCTAAATAGAGTTGAAAAAGAAGCTCTAAAAAAGCTCCGATGCTCAAACTACTATTTGAACCCAGTGTTTTCACAAGAGTTTTCGCAAAGGTAACAGAATTGTTACACTTGAGATTTTCCAACTAATTTTAAACGGTTATATAGTATAAAATCAATTGTATTTATTTGGGATAAGTGATATTCATGACTTGTTTTCCAATTGAAGAAAAGAAATCCGAAAAAGTGGCCAGAAATCCGGCAATGACCCGGATGATCATAACTATCGCGTCAGTGTTCTTCGTTTCGATGCTTCTCGTAGGCTCTGCAAGTGCCACGATCGATACCGCAAACATCACAGATGCTATAGCCGTGCTCGGTATAGTCGGCGCAGGATTCATAGATGTCCTGAAGGTCATCTTCGTGGACAACCTCGGTACGATCATCTTACTGGGCCTGATAGGTATTATCCTGGCAATGTTCGGTGGATTCGCAAGAATGATCTTGACATTCGCATTCTCGCTGATCGGAAATATCGGAGGTTCGCTGAATAATAAATACATCAAATAGGAGGAGGTAAAAGCAAGAGGTAAACCTCCTCTTCTTTTTTTCTTTTTATGATCAATCTAACAATCCAGTCTCTGAACAACAAATCAATAACGGCAATAGATGTTGCCAACAATTCTATTTTAGCCAGCTTCAATCAGAGCGACACAATACAACTGAACTATACCAACGTCCTGGTAAAAGTCCAGACTGCAAATACGCTTACTTTATCCAACCTCGGTCATGCCGTTCAACAGATACCCAAAGACTGGATTCTCTTTTTTGTAGCTTTTACCCTTATTGGCTGCACGATTGCCCTTGCCTGGATGTTTAAGAGGAGGTAAGGAACAATGAAAAAAATAATTATCATTATCCTGGTTTTGATATTGTTGTCTCAGACTTCAGGTGCTAAGGTAGACAAATCTTATAATCCGGAAACGAAAACCGTTACTCTCTTCAATGATGTAACAAATAAGACATTATTCACAATCCAGCAGTACAATCTTATTTCAGACATTACTATTTTCAAAGACTATCTTAACGTAACAGCTTATGTGAACTATACACTTGACTGCTCACAGGATTTTTTGCACCGATATCAGAGATTTAAAGGAAATAATGATATCAGCAGCATAACCTGGCAGATTTACAATAATGCCTCTGAACAATACCAGGTTTTTAGTCCGTGCGGATCAAACTTAAAAAACGGCTCATCTTATATAATTCTATTGACGCTTACGAAGGAAGCAGAGACGGGAGATTCTGCGATCCTGAGCAAAATCGTGATGAACAACATCACCATCGATGAGCTCACATGGTGGAACACATCCTGGCCTTACAGGGCAGATAATCATATTGCCAATGGAACAAGACCATATCAGATTTCATTAAATATCAGCAATTCCACGGGCACAAATAACGGGACATTTGTTTTTTGCAATGGTTCATGCAATCCCGATTTTTCAGATATTAGATTTACCCTGGATAATACGACAGAGTTACCTTATTGGTTAGAAAATTTTACAACAGGCAAAGTCTGGGTAAATGTTACAGGTAATTGTACAGCAGTGAATATGTATTATGGAAATCCGGTGGCAGCGGGAACGAGTAATGGGACGAACACGTTTGATTTCTTTGATGATTTTAGTGGGGATTTGAGTAAGTGGGATTATAAAGGAGCATCAATTTCGTCTGGAATTGTAACGATTGCATATAGTGGAGCTCCCGGTGAGGGAAATTATATAGCATCAAAAGTAACTATTCTAAGGGAGTCTATTATAGAATTTTATGCAAAAGTTGTTCAGCCCCAAGCAAATAACGGGCTAAGTGCAAATTCTTCAAATATTATTTTTGGGGCTCAAAATTCAATATGGTGGCATAGTTCCGCTGATGGAACATTACTTCCGATATATGGCAATCCAACCAGTGCGGTTGGTCAAAGTACTGCAAATTCTGCCAATTGGATTACTTGGAAAATCATATGGAGCGGTTCAGCAAGCAGTACAAAATTTTATTTAGATGGTGTGCAAAAAACGTCACCAACTACGAATTTTCCAAGCAATACAGCACTTTATATCTCGTTGGGGGGGGCGTCTACAAGTAGTCAGCCATCGGGAGAAGTGGATGTAGATACAATAATGGTTCGCAAATACGTAGCCACCGAACCACAATGGGCAACGTGGGGAGGCAAAAATCAGATCTTAAATATCACGGATTGGGGAAACAATATTACGAATAATCAAAGTCTAATCCTTTCATATTCGAACTTGTCTGAATTCTACAAGGTCATTCATTTCAACATCACTACGAATCATGATCCAGATATATGGAACTGGACCCTTGACAACGTTTCCCAGGGAGTGAGTTCAAACAGTTATGATCATACTTTCACAAGTAACGGGAGTTATTATATCAGCGTCTCTGTTTATGATGCAGATTCAAATATCACCCTTTACAAAAACTGGACCCTGAACCTGACTCTGGGGTACTTTGCGGAACCAAACTATTTTGAAAATATTTTTTTAATTTCAGACAACAAATTAATAAATCCCAACAACTGGAAAGTTATTTTAAACGGTAAAATTGAATCAGAAGTTTTGATTGATTCCAATAATCTTTATTTTTTTACAAATTCAACATTGTATTTTATAAATAAAGAAAATGGATCAATAAATTACAAAATCATGTTGTCTGGATTAAAAAATATTAAACAGACATCTGATCTGATTTATGTTCATTCTGATTTTATTTTATATAGAATTTTTAAAGTTAATGCCTCCATTGATTTTAAAAACATTTATAATGAAAAAATCGAAAAAGTCTGGGTGCCATAATGAAATACAAAATCTCAATAGTTTTATTATTGCTGCTTTTTGAATTCTATCTCACACCTGTACAAGCTGAAACAGTGATCTACGATAACATCACAACATCACAGTACAAGACTCTAAAAGTGACGTCTGATCTCTGTATTAATTACCTCACAGACTGCCAGAATGAAGTATATATCAACGGGTTATTTTCAGGGTATTCCCGGGAAGGAGAGGTTTTGCAGGTCCCGGACGGCTCGGATGTGAGAGTTGTCCTGGAAGATCCGATCAACACTAACCTGGAAAAATCCTACGATACGGGAAAAACCAGTCTCATGATTGCTGTGATGGCTTTCATAGGGCCGATAGTTATCATTTTGATAATTTATTTTCTTATCATGTTCACGATTCGAAAATATAAGAGGAGATAGTATTGAAAATGTGGAAGAAAATAGGGATATTTTTAATTTTGTTGAGCATGATAAATATTGTAAACGCTGAAGAATTATATAATGAAACATATAATGAAACGCTCATTTGGTATGGAGAGTCAAATTTTTCAGAAGGGGGATTATGGGGTGACGGGGGTAATACAGGTTCTTCTTTTATTCCTTCTTTAGAATATGTATTAATAGATTTTACAAATTATAAAATATATGATACAATATTGTTAGAGGGTGCAATGTCATATTGTTTACAGGCATCTTCGTGTGGCGGGGCGGCATTTGCAACAAAGGATACACGTCCAGGTTTTATAGGTCAATCTGGTTTAATTACTACGAAATTAGTTCCTGGTATTGTTTATGTGGATGATATTTTTTATGGATACGCTGACATTGGTTGGCAGAAAAAACCCGCTGTCTATTCATCAACACAATTTAATTACATGCTAAATATTCAGTCAGTGGATACGGTTTACGCAAATAGTTTGTCAGGTGTTCACAACATGACATTTACGTACAATCACACTATTTATTCTGAATATCTTACTGATTATAATACATTTTGTGGATATGGTTGTGGCGTGAATACTCATCCAATTGTTACGGGGTATGTCGGCAGTGGGAAACCGTTATATGGTTACGGTTTTTATAATGTTTCATATTATTATAATGGTGTATTAACATTCACAAATTATACGGATGTGGTTAATAAAAATTATGGACGTGTGAATTTTTACACAAATAATTATAATTTTTTAATTAAGTTATCAAATCAATTAGGGGAGAATCAATTTTCGTATACTGGTCAATCAGACACAAATCAAACTATTTTTAAATTAAATGGAGTGGAAGCGAGAATAAAATTAGTCGCTAACGGTGAATGGAAAAATAGGACTTTATATAATCTATATCCAGAATCATTATTAGAGAACAGTTTTGCGTTCGATAAAGATTATTATAATTTGGGAGAAAATGTCACTTTAAATATTTCAGTATATAATCCGAATAATTACAAAGTGAAATTTCAGCAAATGGTAGAGTCTGATGGTGGCGTTTATGAAGATTATTACCTTGTTTCGAACGCAACCATGTCAA